>Ga0075342_1000047_pt1 | contig 22516 bp, 19 predicted proteins | sample RushOxbow_ThreeS_3_FD_120085 | JGI IMG/M metagenome (GOLD analysis project Ga0075342, IMG submission 120085) | Natural and restored wetland microbial communities from the San Francisco Bay, California, USA, that impact long-term carbon... | ecosystem: Environmental > Terrestrial > Soil >...
CGGGCGCGCCGCGCTCGAGGGGATCGCGGCCTGGCTATGCCGATTCACGCCCGCAGTTTCGCTCGAACCTCCGCACGGCATGCTGGCGGAGGTACGCGGCAGCCTGCGCCGGTTCGGCGGACTGCGCAGTCTCGTTGCGCAGATCCGCGAGGGCATCGCGGCGCTCGGGTTCAGCGCCCGCCTGTCGGCGGCACCGAGCGCGCGCGGTGCATGGTGGCTCACGTTCGGACAGACGCAAGCGCTGCTCGAGGATTTCTCCACACTCAGAGGCGCGTTGGAACGCTTGCCGATCGAAACCGTCTGCGCGACAGACGAGGCGCGCATGCTGTTGAGCCGCATCGGCATAGGCACCGTGGATGCGCTGCTCGAATTGCCGCGCGCAGGCGTGGCGCGACGCCTCGGACCGGAGCTGCTCGCAGACCTCGATCGCGCGCTCGGCACCGCGCCCGAGCCGCGGCGTTTTTTTGTCCCCCCAGAGCATTTTGCGGCCGTGCTCGAGCTGCCGGCCGAAGTCGAACATGCCGCAGGCCTGCTGTTCGCCACGCGTCGACTGCTGCTCCAGCTCGAAGGCGTGCTGAGCGCTCGCCAGTCGGGGATACGAAGATTTCTCGTCGTGCTCGAACATCGCCGCCTGTCGTCAAGCCGTATCGAAGTCGGCCTGGCTTCGCCCGGGCGCGAGGCAGAGCGCTTGCTCGGGTTGCTGCGTGAACGGCTGTCGGGGTACACGCTCGCCGCACCGGTCGAAGCGGTCCGCGTCGAGGCGGACGGCTTCGTCCCGCTGGCGGGCGACACCCAGAGCCTGTTCGGGGGGGGCCGTACGGATGCGGAAACCTGGCATCGACTCGTCGAGCGCTTGCAGGCTCGTCTCGGCGAGCACGCTGTCACCGGGCTCGATCTCAATGCCGACTATCGCCCGGAGCGGGCCTGGCGGCCATGCCCGCCTGACGCGGCGCAAGCTGCCCGGAAAGGCGTCGCATTCGGCCCGAGGCCGCTCTGGCTCGTCGAACCGCCCCGGGCGCTCGCGGAGCGCAACGGCATTCCCCAGCACGATGGACCGCTCGCCATGCTGGCGGGGCCCGAGCGCATCGAATCGGGCTGGTGGGATGGTGCCGAGGTGAGACGGGACTATTTCATCGCCCGTGCGACGGACGCAGCCTTGCTGTGGATTTACCGCACGCCGGGCGGTGACTGGTACCTGCACGGCATCTTTGCCTGAGGGTTGCGGCGCAGCGCACGCCGGCGCACAGCAAGCACAGACATGTCGTTCGCTCTTCCCGGTTACGCGGAGCTGCATTGCCTGTCGAATTTCACTTTTTTGCGCGGGGCTTCGCATCCTGAAGACCTGGTCGAGCGGGCATCGGCGCTCGGCTACGCCGCGCTCGCCCTGACCGACGAATGCACATTCGCCGGAGCCGTGCGTGCGCATCTCGCGGCAAAGCGCTGCGGTCTGCCGCTCATTCTCGGTACCGAAGTACGGCTCGGCGATGGCCTGAAGCTGGTGCTCCTCGCGCCCGATCGCCGGGCCTACGGCGCCATTTCCGCGCTGATCACCCTGGGGCGCCGGCGGGCGGAGAAAGGGCGCTATGCGCTCTCGGCAGGCGATCTCGAGGCGATCGCCGGCAGTCATGCGCTGGTGCTGCTCATTCCCGAGGGCAACGTCGATCCGGCGCAGGCGCGCTGGCTGGCAGAGCGTTTTTGCCGCGATGCCTGGATCGCGGTCGAGCTGCATTGCGGCTCGGGGGACCGGGCCCGGCTCGAGCGCCTGAGACAGATCGCACAGGCCGTCGATCTGCCGCTGGTGGCCACCGGCGATGTGCACATGCACCTGCGGTCGCAGCGGCGGCTGCAGGACACGCTCACGGCAGTCCGGCTGGGAAAACCGCTTGCACACTGCGGCCACGCGCTCTATCCGAATGCAGAGCGCCACCTGCGCCAGCGCATGCGTCTGGCGCAGCTCTATCCGCCCGAACTGCTCGCCGAGACCTGCGCGATCGCCGAACGCTGCCATTTCTCGCTCGACGAACTGCGTTACGAGTATCCCGAAGAGCTGGTTCCCAAAGGCGAGACGCCGGCCGGATGGCTGCGCTGGCTGGCGGCGCAGGGCCTCGCGTGGCGTTTCCCGGGCGGCATACCCGACAAGGTCGCGCAGCTCGTCGAGCACGAGCTCGGTCTGATCGCAGAGCTGGGCTACGAGCCGTTCTTCCTGACCGTGCACGACATCGTGAGCTTCGCGAAGCGCCGCGGCATTCTCTGCCAGGGACGCGGCTCGGCGGCGAATTCGGCGGTGTGCTACGCGCTCGGCATCACCGAGGTCGATCCGAAGCGCATGAGCATGCTGTTCGAGCGCTTCGTGTCGAAGGAACGCAACGAGCCTCCGGACATCGACGTCGATTTCGAGCACCAGCGGCGCGAGGAAGTGATCCAGTACATCTACGCAAAGTACGGGCGCGCGCGCGCTGCGCTGGCCGCTACGGTGATCTGCTACCGGCCGAAGAGCGCCGTGCGCGACGTCGGCAAGGCGCTCGGGCTATCTCCGGATCAGATCGGACAGCTGTCGAAAAGCCTGGCCTGGTGGGACGACCGTACGCGGCTGCCCGAGCGCGTGCGGGACGCGGGCCTCGATCCGCACAGCCCGCTGATCGAGCGCTTGCTGGAGCTCAGCGCCGCGCTGGTCGGATTTCCGCGCCACCTCTCGCAGCATGTCGGCGGTTTCGTCATTTCGCGTGGCCCGCTTGCCGAGCTCGTGCCGGTGGAGAACGCGGCCATGCCGGAACGCAGCATCATCCAGTGGGACAAGGACGATCTCGAGGCGCTCGGCCTGCTCAAGGTGGACGTGCTGGCGCTGGGCATGCTGAGCGCGATCCGGCGCGCGCTGGATTTCGTCAGCGCACAGCGCGGCACGGCGTTCACGCTGGCCGACGTGCCGCCCGAGGACGCCGCGACCTACGCGATGATCGGCCGCGCCGACACGATCGGGGTATTCCAGATCGAGTCGCGCGCACAGATGTCGATGCTGCCACGGCTCAAGCCGGAGAACTTCTACGACCTGGTGATCGAAGTCGCCATCGTGCGTCCGGGGCCGATTCAGGGCGGCATGGTGCACCCCTATCTGCGGCGGCGGCAGGGGCTGGAGCCGGTGAGCTATCCGAGCGAGGCGGTACGCGAGGTGCTCGAGCGTACGCTCGGCGTGCCGATATTCCAGGAACAGGTGATGCAGCTCGCCGTCGTCGCGGCCGGATTCTCGCCGGGCGAGGCGGATACCCTGCGCCGCTCGATGGCAGCCTGGCGACGCAAAGGAGGGCTCGAGCCCTTCGAGAGCCGATTGATCCGCGGCATGCTGGAGCGCGGCTATTCGCGCGCTTTTGCCGAGAGCATCTACCGCCAGATCCTCGGTTTCGGCGAATACGGGTTTCCCGAATCCCATTCGGCGAGTTTTGCGCTGCTGGTTTACGTCTCGGCATGGTTGAAGTGCCATGAGCCGGCGGCCTTCCTTGCGGCACTGCTCAACAGCCAGCCGATGGGGTTTTATGCGCCTGCGCAGCTGGTGCGCGACGCGCAGCGTCACGGCGTAACGGTGCATCCTGCCGAGGTCGGCGCGAGCCGCTGGGACTGCACGCTGGAGGCCGGCGCGGTGCGCTTGGGCCTGCGCATGGTGAACGGGCTCAGCGAGACGGCCGCCGAGCGCATTGTCGCAGCGTGCGCTACGCGGGAATTCATCTCGGTCGAGGATCTCGCCCGGCGTGCCGCGCTGGGTCGGCACGAGCTGAGATGCCTGGCGGCGGCGGATGCCCTGCGCCCGCTGGCCGGTCACCGGCGGCAGGCGCACTGGCAGGCGGCCGGCGTGGAGGCGAGGCCGGATCTGCTGAGGCAGATGCCGCAGCGCGAGGCCGCGGCCACGCTGCCTGCGCCAAGCGTGGGCGAGCAGATCGTGGCCGACTATGCCAGCCTCGGATTCACGCTCGGACAGCATCCCCTCGTGCTGCTGCGCCCCCGATTGTCGCGGCTGCACGTGGTGACCGCGGAATGCTTGCGCGGCTACGCGCACGGCGCGACGGTACGCGCGGCCGGTCTGGTGACCTGCCGGCAGCGTCCGGATACCGCGAGCGGCGTCGTGTTCGTGACTCTCGAAGACGAATCGGGCAGCGTCAATGTGGTGGTCTGGCGTCATCTGCTCGAACGCCAACGCCGAGCGCTGCTCGGTGCCACTTTGCTCGCAGTCCAAGGCATCCTCGAGCGCGACGGCGAGGTCGTGCACCTCATCGCACGTCGCCTGCATGACTACAGCGCGTTCCTGGGTCAACTGACCGCGCGTTCACGCGACTTTCATTGAGCCTGCTAACATGGGCTCTGCGTGACGCTATATGCGAACACCCTGAGCCTCATTGCCGCACGCCATCAGCGCCGGCCGGCACGCACCACGCCGGCGCTGGATGCCTTGTTCCAACGACTCGCAGGCTGTGATTCCGAAGCGGACGCGCTCGTCATCGAAGAGCGTATCTGGCACGTCTGGATGCATCATCCGCATCGCTTCGCAAACGAAGCGCTCGATCGTTCGGCAGATGACATCGCCGCGCGCCGCTTCGACGTCGCCGAAACCCGACTCACCCGCCTGCTGCGCTGCCTGCCCGACTATGCGGAAGCCTGGCACAAGCGCGCGACCCTCTACTACCTGCTCGGTGAAGACGCGCAATGCGTTCACGATCTGCGCCGCACTCTGGAAGGTGAACCGCGCCACTTCGCCGCGTTGTGCAGCTTCGGCGAGATCCTGCTCGGCGAAGGCGACCTCGAAGGCGCCTGCTTCGCATTCTCGACGGCGCTAAGCGTGCACCCGTTCATTCCACGCGCCCGGGCGATCGTGGCGGAGCACGCGCGCGGGCTGCGTCGGGCAGATCGGTAAGCGCTTGACATCCCTTGACAAATCGCCCCTGCAGGCGGAGCGAAAATCCCTATAATCCAAGACTGTCCGCCCGCGCTTAGCTGCGCACGAGTGGTCGCACCGCACAGAACAAGACATCGACATGACGCAGAGTGCCTACACCGTGACCGTAGCGAAGGATCTGGCCGACCTGATTCCGTCGTTCATGAGCAACCGGCGCAAGGAACTCGAGGCCCTGCGAGCGGCACTCGCCGGTTCAGACTTCGAGGAGCTGCGCCGGCTGGGCCATCGCATGAAGGGTGCCGGCAGCTCGTACGGCTTTGACCTGGTGTCCACCATCGGCAAGACGATCGAGGATGCCGCAAAATCCGGCGATTCCGGCGCGATCGGATCCAGCCTAGATACTTACGAGGACTATCTGGCCAAGGTCGAGATCGTGTATGAGTAAAACGGTCACACGGCCGCAAGCCCTGGGCCTGTCTTCCGGATTTCGCGTGCTGGTGGTAGACGACGACCCGGACATGTCGGAATTCCTCGCCCACATGCTGCGCGCGGAGGGCATGGATGCCACCACCGCGACCGACGGCGAGGAAGGCATCGCGAGGGTGCACGCCGAGGCGCCCGATCTGGTCCTGCTCGACGTGATGATGCCCGGGGTAAGCGGATTCGAGGTCTGTTCGCGGCTCAAGTCCGACGAGGCGACGGCCATGGTGCCGATCGTCCTGGTCACCGCGCTGGACGATTCCGCGAGCCGGGTGCGGGGGATCGAGGCCGGCGCGGACGACTTTCTGTCGAAGCCGGTGCGGCGCGAAGAGCTGGTCGCGCGCGTAAAGACCCTGCGCCGGCTGCACGAGACGCGGCGCGAGCTCGAGCGGCGCCGACTCGCTGCCGAGGTCGAGAACCGGGAGGCCATCCGGCGCGCTTTTTCGCGCTACGTCTCGCCGCGGCTCGCGGAGCGCATTCTTGCCGACGACGGCGCCGACGGCGAGCTGTTTTCCCGGCGCGCACAGCGCGTCGACGTCGTTGCCCTGTTCGCCGACCTGCGCGGCTTCACCAGCATCACCGAGCGCACCGAGGTGGTCGAGGTGGTTGCCATGCTGAACGAGTACTTCAGCATCCTCACGGACGCCGCTTATCATCATGACGCGACCATTTTCAACATGGCCGGCGACAGCCTGCTGGTGGGATTCAACGTCCCGTTTCCGCAGGAGGACGCGGCGAAGCGGTCGTACCTCACTGCGGAGGAAATGGTGTCGCGCTTCGCGCCCGTCGCCGCACGCTGGGAGAAGCGTCACGGCATCGCGACCGGGGTCGGCGTCGGTATCTGCATGGGCGAGGCGATTCTGGCCAATGTCGGTTCACCCCATTACACGAGCTACACGATCATCGGCAATCCGGTGAACACGGCTGCGCGACTGATGCAGACCGCACCGGCGAATGAAGTGCTGATGTGCGGCAGCGTGTACGAGAAAGTCCGCGACCTGGTGCCGAGCGCAAGCGTCGAGCCGCGCGGCGAGGTCACTTTGCGGGGCAAGGAAGAGCCGATCGCGATTTTTGCCGCGCGCATTGCCGTGCCGGACTAGTCATGCGCGTCCTGATCATCGACGACGATGAGGATCTGCGCAACCTGCTCGCGCACTACCTGAGGCAGGAGTTTCCGCACATCGAGGTGGAGCTGTTCGATCCGCTGGTGCGCGACATCCCGGAGAAGAACTTTCCGCTCGGTGATTTTGACGTCCTGATCCTCGATTACATGCTAGGGCGCGGCGACGGCCTCGATTGGCTGACGACGTTCAAGAAGCGCAGCGACTGTCCGCCGGTGATTTTTCTCACCGGAGCCGGCAACGAATCCATCGCGGTGCGGGCGATGAAGGCCGGCGCGGACGACTATCAGCGCAAGCAGGAGCTCACGCGCGAAAAGCTGGTCACCTCGGTTCGCGAGCTGACGCACGACGAGCTCGTGCAAACCGCTTCGCCCGAAGTGGCCGCCCGCATGGAGGGCCAGCAGCTCGGCACACGCCTGCGTATCCCGGGCGTTCGGGTGCTGCGCCTGATCGGCGAAGGTGGCATGTCGCGGGTCTACCTGGCCTCGCGCGAAGGCGACGACGATCCCCTCGTCGTAAAGCTGCTGCGCAGCGAGGTGATGCAGGATCGCAAGGCGCTCGAGCGCTTCATGGAGGAGTATGAGCTGGTCGAGCGTATCCAGAGCCGTCACGTGGCGCATATCGAAGGCCATGGCGTCTCGGAGGACTACGCCTACCTCGTCATGGAATTCTTCGACGGCGGAGATCTCAGCAAACGGCTCGGCGGAAAGGCGATGCAGCCTGAGGAGGCGTTGCGGATTTTCCGCGAGCTGATGTTCGCCCTCGGCGATATCCATGAGCAGGGCATCCTGCACCGCGATCTGAAACCGCAGAACCTGATGTTCCGGGCCGATGGCAGTCTGGCGATCGTCGACTTCGGAATCGCCAAGCATATCGATTCGGTAGACCGCACCACGCACGGGGAGGTGCTCGGCACGCCGCGCTACATGAGTCCCGAGCAGGTCGCAGGGCGTGCGCTCGATCTGCGTACGGACATCTACAGCGCAGGGGTGCTGCTCTACCAGATGCTGGTCGGGGAGCACCTGTTCGATGGCGAGACGGCGGTCGAGGTCGCGCTGCATCATCTCAACACGCCGCCGCCGTCGATGCCGGCGGCGCTGGCCAGCTATCAGCGCCTGCTCGACAAGCTGCTCGAGAAGGACCGCGATGCGCGCTTTCGCAATGCCGACGAGGTCATCGGCTTTCTGTCACGCAAGTTCTACCAGGGCACCGGCGCGCTCGGCGCCGAGACGACCGTCAAGCTCCATTCTTAGGCCTGCCGGCGCAGGCGTTGGCCGCCGGCAAGAGGGGTCAATCCGGTAGCGCCTGCCACAGACCGCGCAGCTGGTCTGGCAAGTCCTTGGGCGAGAACGGCTTCGAGATCGTGCCTTTGGCGCCCAGGCGGACCAGCTCTTCGAGCTCGCGCGGCGAGGCTTTCGCAGTGATGAAAATGACCGGCAGGGCGGCCACCTCGGCGTCTTGCTGCATCTTGCGGAACAACGTCGGTCCGTCCATTTCGGGCATCATCCAGTCGAGCATGACGAGATCGGGCTTGAAGGCCTTGATCCGCTCGATCGCCTGGGTCGAATTGCTCACGATCTCGACCGACATCTTGCCGACCCGCTCGAGCGACATGCGTACGATGCGCTGAATGTCCTCGTCGTCTTCGACATACAGGACTTTCTCCAATGGGCGCGTGGGCATCAGCCTTCCTCCGGTGTCTGGCAGGGTTCCATCCTCGGCAGCTCGATCCAAAAGATGCTGCCGCCGCCCGGGCGGTCTTCGAACTCGATCTTCCCGTTCATCAGTTCCATCAGGTGTTTGCAAATTGCCAGGCCGAGCCCCGTGCCGCCTTTTTGCCGCGCGATCGCGGAGTCTGCCTGCGAGAAGCGGGTGAAGATTTTCGCATGGAAATCATCCGGTATCCCGGGGCCGCGATCCTTCACCTTGACCCGCACGCGGTCGCGCAGCATCTCCACGACGACCTCGACCGCTTGCCCTTGCGGAGAGAATTTCGCCGCATTCGAAATCAGGTTCGTCAGCACCTGCAGCAGCCGCTTGCGATCGGCACGGATACGCAGCTGCGGCAGACTGCCGCTCGAAACCAGCTGGACCTTGTAGCGCTCCGCGAAGGCGCGGTTCAGCAGCAGCGTTTCCCGCAACAGTTCGTCGATCTCGATTACTTCCGGAACGACGTCGAACTTGCCGGAACGGATTTTCTCGAAGTCGAGCAGGTCGTTGATGAGATCGAGCAGGCGCTGGCCGTTGCGCTCGGCGATCACCGTGAGCTCGAGCACGTCCTCGTCCAGAGTGCCCATGGTGCCGGAGTTGACCAGCTGCAGCGAACCGATGATCGAAGTCAGCGGCGTGCGCAATTCGTGGCTGAGCGTCGAGGTGAACTCCTTTTTCATCCGTTCGGCCTCGAGCTGCGCCGACATATCGCGGCCTTGCGCGACCACCGAGAGCACCCGTCCTTCGGAATTGACGAGCGGCGTGAGGGTCCACTCGCAAACGATCTCCAGACCGTCGCGCCGCAGGTTGCGGATGAGTTGCGCAAACAGCGGGGTCCCCGACTCGACGACAGGCCGCCATTGCTGTGTGAACTCCGCTCGCGCGGCCGCGGCGACGAGCGTTTCGACCGCTTTGCCCACCAGCTCCGCCGGCGCATACCCGAACAGGACCTCCGCGGCCGGATTGATCCGCTGGATGCGGCCATCGGGCTCGATCTCGATCACGGCGATGGGGGCGCGATCGGCAAACAGCGTGAGCTTGCGGCCGGACTCCTCCACCTGCCGGCTCGCCTCCTGCAGTTCCTGCAGCTGATCGCCGAGGCGCTTGTTGAGCGCCCGATAGTCGTCGGTGAGCTCGCGGAATGCGTAGCGCAGGCGGTAGCCTGTGCTGAACACCTTGGTGAGGCGGTACGCGATGGCAACGTTGACCGCGTAGAACACGGGCACCAGGGCCGCAAGCTCGGCGAACAGTCGGTTGCCGAAAGTGGCGAGCACGTACGCGAAGGGCAGCAGGGCGCTTGCGGCGTAGAGCGCGTAAATCGGCCAGGAGCCGGAATACACCGGAATGCCACCCGCCACGACGCCTGCGAGCAGAAACGCCAGGAACACCTGCTGCTCGTCGGTGTGGGCGGGAAAGAAGACTGCTCCCGCGAATCCCCACACCGTGCCGATCGCCAGCGCAGACAGGCCAAGCCAGCGCAGCCACTGATCCGCCTCGGCGAGCTTATCGCGACTGCGTCGGTAGCTTACGAGCAGCCAGCTGCTCGCGATGGTGACCAGACTGACCAAACCCCACCAGAACAACACCAGGCCGCGATAGCGGGGTTCCCAGAGCTCGTAAGTCGCGATTCCACCGAGCAAGAAGGCGCCCAGGATCCCGATCCAGAGCTGGTCGTAGAGCTGATCGACGCGATCGGCCAGGACGCGGCGCGGATCCGGCTGCTCGCGCCCCTTCGCGAGCAGCGCGAGATTCGGTTCGTCACGCAGCGAGTGCTCGGGCGCGTTTACTAAGTCCATGGGCAGGAAGAAAAATCCTGCCCGATTGTAATCGGATTCCCGGATAAATCCGAACGCGGCGGCCGCCGCATTGCACGTGACTTACAGACTTTTTCCGTTGCGCACCACCCCGACCGCGATGCCTTCGATCGCAAACGCCTCGCGACGCAGATCGACTTCGATCGGCTCGAAGTCCGGATTCTCCGCCAGCAGCTGGACCAGATGCCCCCGCCGCCGGAAGCGCTTGACCGTGACTTCGTCCGCAATTCGCGCAACGACCATCTGTCCGCTGCGGGCCTCGTCCGTGCGGTGCACGGCAAGCAGGTCGCCCTCGAGAATCCCCGCGTCGCGCATCGACAGCCCGCGCACGCGCAGCAGGTAATCGGCGCGCGGCGTGAACAGATTGGGATCGACTTGCACGCGCGACTGGACGTTCTCCTCGGCCAGAATCGGACTGCCGGCGGCAACGCGGCCAACGATCGGAAGCTCCATCAGACGCCCGAGGCGCGCCGTGCCGCGCGGTCGCAGGCGGATCCCGCGCGATGCCCCCGAGGAGATTTCCAGAACGCCCTTGCGCTCGAGCGCGCGCAGATGCTGCTCGGCGGCATTGACCGAGCGGAAGCCCATCGAGCGCGCGATCTCCGCGCGTGTAGGAGGATAGCCGCTGGCCTCGGTCAGCTCGCGGATCAGCTTGAGAATCTCGGTCTGGCGGTCGGTCAGGCTGTCCATGCGGGTCACCCGCCCATTCACTGGGCATGCTTACAGTGCTGGGATTATATCCAGTATCGGCGCGACCGCAAGCCCGGCCGGCCTTGCGGCAGGCGCTGGGTTGCGGCATCGTTCGCGGTCGAAAATCCGAGGCACGAGCCGGGAGCGACGATGAGCGGGGTGCTTCCCGCGGCCCTGTACGAGGGCTGCACAATGGGCGATCTGATCCTGCGCGCGTTGCACCGCGGCGGCGATCGCACCGCCTTCGTTCTAGACGAGCAGGCGATCAGCTACCGCGATTTCGGCGCGCAACTCAGCCGAATGGTGCAGGCGCTCGAGGCGCGCGGCCTGCGTCATGGCGACGCGATCGCGGTGTTGTCGTCGAACCGGCCGGATGCCTTTCTGGTCAGCGCAGCAGGTTACCTGATGGGGCTGCGCGCGACCTGGATGCATCCGCTTGCCTCGGAAGACGACCACGCCTATCTGCTCGAAGACTCCGGCGTGCAGTTCCTCTTTGTCGATCCGGGCACGTTCGCCGAGCGCGCCAACGCGCTGCGTGCACGGGTGCCCGGGCTGACGCGCATCTTTGGACTCGGCAAAAGCGATCTCGGCGAGGACATCCTCGCTGCGCTCGGCGCGTACGCGCCGGCCCCTCTGACCTCCAACGCCCGCGCCGACGATATCTGTGTGCTGATTTACACCGGTGGCACGACCGGCCGGCCGAAAGGGGTGATTCACACGCACCGCGTGCAGGTGACGATGGTCGTCACCGAGCTCGCCGACTGGGATTGGCCGCATGAGGTGCGCTTTCTCGCCATGACCCCGATCACGCATGCCGCGGGGGCGATGATCGTCGCCGTCATGTCGCGCTGCGGCACCTACGTGATGTCGAAAGGTTTCGACGCGCAGGGGTTCTTCGAATTGGTCGAGCGCCATCGCATCACGGCGACCTTCCTGGTGCCGACCATGGTCTATGTGCTGCTCGAGCACCCCGGCATCGCGCAGGCCGACTTGTCGAGTCTCGAGCTTGTCATCTACGGCGCTTCGCCCATGTCGCCGGCGCGCCTGATCGAGGCCATGAAGCGCTTCGGACCCGTGTTCATGCAGCTCTACGGCCAGTCCGAAGCGCCGAACTGCATCACCGCGCTGCACAAGCACGAGCACGATCCGCGCAATTATCCCGGGCGGCTCGCCTCCTGCGGCACCCCGAGCGGACTGAGCCAGGTGCGCCTGCTGGACGACCACGGCTGCGAAGTGCCGAACGGCGAGGTGGGTGAGATCTGCGTGCGCGGACCGCTGGTCATGCTGGGCTACTGGAACAAGCCGCAGGAGACCGAGAACGCGTTTCGCCACGGCTGGCTGCATACCGGCGACATGGCGCGATGCGACGCGGACGGCTTCATCTACATCGTCGACCGCTCGAAGGACTTGATCATCAGCGGCGGGTTCAATGTCTTTCCGCGCGAAGTCGAGGATGTGCTGACGCAGCATCCCGCCGTGGCCGCCGCGGCTGTGATCGGCGTGCCGGACGAAAAATGGGGCGAGGCGGTCAAGGCCGTGGTGGTGCTCAAAGCGGGCGAGACGGTTGCGCCCGAGACGCTGATTGCGCTGGTGCGCGAGCACAAGGGTCCGGTTCAGGCGCCGAAGTCGGTCGACTTCGTGGACGCGCTGCCAGTGACGGGACTCGGTAAGCCGGACAAGAAGGCGTTGCGCGCGAAGTACTGGGCCGGACAGGAACGCGCGGTCCACTGAGCCGCGCGGAGGGTGCTTCCAGGCGGCTTCAAGCAGCGCCAGGATGGTCCGCGGCATCTTCGATCCGGCGCGAATTGCTGCGCACACATGTTGGATCGCGTCGGCGGCCGGTACTCCCCGGACGACGCGGGGCCTTGTGCGAGAAGCCCGTGGCTACCCGATGAGAAGGTCATGACGCGAGACTCGCCCTCTCGACCGTGCGTGTTTCGCGGCGCGCAAGCCAGAGGGTGCTGATGAATATCACCAATCCGCCGATGACCGTCCAAGATCCCGGCACGGTGCCGAAGACGATGAAGCCCAAGATCGAGGCCCACACCAGCTCCAGAAACTTGACCGACTGGACCGCGGAGATATCGGCGACGCGAAACGCCCGCGTCATGCAGTAATGTCCGGCGGCGCCAAGGACGCCGCAGACGACGAGCAGCGCCCACTGCGCCGGCGCGGGCATGGTCCAATACGCAATCGCCACCGGCAGCAGCAGCAGCGAGACCCACAGGTGCTGCCACAACACGACAACGTCCGGACGATCGAGTCGGGCGAGGGCCTTGGCGGTGAGAAAGGAGCCGGCGAACACCGGTGCCGAGGCGAGCATCAGCAGGACGCCAATCGAGATTCCGCCGAAGCCACCGTCCTTCCACGGACTGACGACCAGCAGCACGCCGCTGAAACCCACGATCACCGCAACCCAGCGCGCTCCGGTCATGTGCTCCTTCAGGAACAGCACTGCGCCGATGCAGATGAACAGGGGGCCGGTAAAGCCGATGGCGGTCAGCTCGGCCATGCTGACCATGGGCAGTGCGGCAAACCACAATGTCATGCCACCGGCATGGAACAGTCCGCGCACGAACTGCAACTTGGGTGCGCGCGGCCACAGCGCGCGCAGGCCTAGACGCAACGCCGGGGGCAATATGACCAGAACCCCCATGAAATAGCGCAGGAACCCGACCAGCCAGGGGTCGAGGTCGTGCGCGAGCCGCTTCATGGTGGTGTTCAGGACGGTGAACAGCAACCCTGTCGCTGCCATCCAGAGCATGCCGCGAACCGTAGGACTGAGGGGCAGAGACACGCGCTAGGCCTGCTCGAGCGGAGCGATCAGCTCGGGGACGTCGTTGCTCGCCCGGTTCACCGCGGTGCCGACCGCATGCACTCGAATCGCCTCCGGCGGGCAGGGCACGAGCAAGTCGGCGACATCCACGCCCGCGCGGCAGTCGAGCCAGCGTGCGTAGTCCTGGGACGCGAGGATCACCGGCATGCGGTCATGGATCGCCTGCATCGGTGCGTTGGCGTCGGTGGTGACTACCGTACAGGTCTCCAGCGCTTTGCCGGCGCCCTCCCAGCGCTCCCACAGTCCGGCGAAGGCGAACAATTCGTCCTGTGCAGGGTGGATATAGTAGGGCTGCTTGCGCGTTTCGACGCGTCGCCACTCGTAGAAACCGTTTGCAGGAACCAGGCAGCGCCGCTTGCGGTAGGCGTCGCGAAACGACGGCTTCTCCGCCACCGTTTCGCCACGCGCGTTGTTCAACTTCGCCGCCAGCTTCGGATCCTTGGCCCAGCGCGGCAACAGCCCCCAGCGCACGAGCGCAGGCATTCGCGCGCCCTCGGAGTTCAGGCGCACGACGAGGACCTCGCTGGTCGGCGCGATGTTGAAGTGCGGCACGATCGACGCCGGCACTTCGCTCAGCCCGAACGCGAGCGCAATCACCTCCGGACGACTATGCAGGGCGTAACGGCCGCACATGCACGCAATGTACAATGGCCGCGGCTCCCGACGCGAATCCGCGATGATCATCCAGTCGCTGCTCGACACAGATCTGTACAAGTTCACGATGATGCAGGTCGTGCTGCATCACTTCCCGGGGGCACAGGTCGAGTACGCGTTCACCTGCCGCAACGAAGGAATCGATCTGCGGCCTGACCTCGACCGTATTCGCGAGGAGATCGCAAACCTGTGCAGTCTGCGCTTCACGGACCTGGAGCTCGAATACCTGCGCGGCCTGCGCTTCATGAAGTCGGATTTCGTGGACTTCCTCGCCTTGTTCCAGTTCAACGCGAAGTACATTCACATCGCGGAGGGCGGACCGGAAGGCGGAATAGACATCATCATCCGCGGTCCGTGGCTGCACACGATTCTGTACGAGATTCCGGTGCTCTCGATCGTATCCGAATCCTATTTCCGCCGAACCCAGCCGGCGCCGAATTTTGCCGAAGGCCTGCGTCGCCTGCAGGCGAAGATCGACCTCGTGCGCACCGTCGAGTCGGAGCTCGAATTTAGGATCTCCGACTTTGGCACGCGCAGGCGCTTCTCGTGCGACTGGCAGGAGCGCGTGCTGCAGACGCTGAAGCGCGAAGTGCCGCAGTATTTCGCCGGAACGTCGAACGTCTGGTTCGCGATGAGAAACGGCTTGACGCCGCTGGGCACACTGGGTCACGAATACATGCAGGCCTGCCAGGCGCTCGGCCCGCGCCTGCGCGACTCGCAGACCTTCGCGATGGACACCTGGGCCAAGGAATACCGCGGCGACCTCGGCATCGCGCTGTCGGACACCTACGGTCTGGACGCGTTTCTGCGCGACTTCGACATGTACTTCTGCAAGCTGTTCGACGGTGCGCGGCACGATTCTGGCGATCCGTTCGAGTGGGGCGAGCGCATGATCGCGCACTACGGGGTGAACCGGGTCGATCCTCGCACCAAGACGCTGATTTTCTCCGACCAGCTGTCGTTTCCGCTCGCCATCCAGATCGCCCGTCGCTTTCACGGGCGTACGCGTACCGCCTTCGGCATCGGCACCAATCTGACCAACGACCTCGGCTACGAAGCGCTCAACATCGTCATCAAAATGACCGAGTGCAACGGCCAGCCGGTGGCGAAGGTGTCGGATTCGCCAGGCAAAACCGTCAGCAAGGACCCGCGCTACCTCGCGTATCTTCGGCAGGTCTTCGGCCTCGAGCCGCAAGGCTGATTCCGACGCGTTGAGCCGCGAATCCTCCGACGCCACGCAGTTGCAGCGTACCGCGCTCGCGGTGCTGGCGAGCTGCTTTCTGCTCAACATGCTCGGCCGCGGCATCGGCGATACATATTCGGTCTTCCTCAAGCCGCTCGAAGCCGAGTTCGGCTGGAGCCGCTCCAGTCTGACCAGCGTGTATTCGCTCTACCTGCTGGTAAACGGTTTCGCGGCACCCTTCGTCGGGATGGTCTTCGACCGAGTCGGCCCGCGCTGGGCCTATACGACCGGCCTGGTCGTGCTCGGCAGCGCATTCGTGCTGGCGGGAAGTCTCGATCGCCTGTGGCAGTTCTACCTGCTGGTTGGGGCGTGCGTCGGCATCGGCGTGAGTTTCACCGGCATGGTGCCAAGCTCGGGCCTGCTCTCACGCTGGTTCCGCGCGCGTCTGTCGACCGCGCTCGGTGTCGCCTACTCGGGCTTCGGCGTCGGCTCGGTCGTGTTTGTCCCGCTCACGCAGGTGCTGATCGAGCGCTTACAGTGGGAGAACGCGTATCGCGTCCTCGGCAGCATCTTGCTGGTGGCCGCCTTCATCATGGCGCTTGGCTTGCCATGGAAACGCTTCCATGCCGGCAATCCCGAATATCGCGTCGACGCGCATCGCGGCGATGGCGGCAGCGGCTGGACATTGCGCAGTGCGCTGCAATCCCCGATGTATTGGGCGCTCGCGCAGGCGTTCTTCTGCACCTCGGTCGCGATGTTCATCATTTTGGTGCAGCTCGTCGTGTTCTTCATCGACGCGGGGTTTGCAGCACTGACCGCGGCAACTGCCTTCGGTTTTGTAGGCATGCTCTCCGCGATGAGCGTCATGGGCAGCGGATTCCTCTCGGACCGCTTCGGGGTTCGCCAGACCGTGACCGCGAGCTTCATGGGCACGGCGACCGGCATGCTGCTGCTGATCGTGCTCGCGGGAACGCCCTCCGGCGCACTGCTGGTCGCCTTCGTTCTCGTCTTCGGCCTATGCATGGGCGTGCGCGGTCCGATTATTTCCTCGGTCTGTGCCAAGCACTTCGCTGGGCCGAGGGTCGCGACCATCTACGGCACCATCTATGCCACCAACGCCCTCGGCGCAGCCTGCGGCTCGCTCCTCGGCGGCGTGCTGCACGACCTGACCGACGGTTACCGCACGGGATTTCTGTGCTCGCTCGGGTTCGTCCTGCTTGCCGCCGCACCGTTCTGGACCGTCAGAGTGCTACGCAATTTCCGGTGATGGAATGTTGTTCCCTGGGGCCCGTGTCCAACGAGAGCGTTGCAAGGGCTCTCACCGATCAAGGCGGCCGGGGATCTGCAGGAGCGTTCCGTGCAGGAAGCTCACGCTCGCAACAACCCCAGCCCGTGCGCCTCGCGCTCGAGACTTTCCCGAAACACAGGGTGCGCGATACCGATCATCCGTGCGATGCGCGCGCGCACTGACAGTCCGCGCAAGTCCGCGGCGCCGTACTCGGTCACAAACACGCCCGCCTCGCTGCGCGGCGTGGCTACCGGCCCGGTCAGACGGGCGACGATGCGTGAGAATTTCGATCCCGCTGCGGAAGGCAGGCAGATGAGAGAGAGTCCATCGGGCGAGGTATTTGCTGCGCGAATGAAATCCGGCGCGCCGCCGACCGCGCCGACGTAGGCGCCGTTCGCGATCTCGGCATTCACCTGGCCGGTGAGATCCACTTCGACGGCCGAGTTGATCGCAACAAAGTTTGGCAGCTGCGCCAACACCCGTGCGCCATGCGTGTAGTCGCTGCTGCGCAGCTCGACCGCCGCATTGCGATCGACGAAATCGAACAGCTTGCGCGTGCCGAGTAGCACGCCGCCGATCGTTTTGCCCGCGTCTATCGGCTTGCGCGCATTGCTGATGACGCCGCGTCGCATCAGGTCGACGACGCCGTCACCCAGCGAGCCGGAGTGCACGCCGAGATCGCGCCGGTCCGCGAGTGCCGCAAGGATCGCATCCGGCAAGCTGCCAATGCCGAACTCCAGCGTCGCGCCATCCGGGACGAAGCCCGCAGCATGCGCCGCGATGCGCTGTTCGATCTCGCCCGGTGCGCCCGGAGAGGCGAGCGCGGGCGCGCGCGAGGAGCGGACGCTCAGCGCGAAATCGCCCTCCCGCAGGACGCGCTCCGTGTAGGTCCACGGCACTTGGTCGTTGATTTCGGCGACGATCGCACGCGCCTGCGCGAGCGCCGGAATCAGATACTCGGCGGACATGCCCAGACTGTGCTCGCCCCGCGCGTTCGCCGGACTGACCTGCACGAGCACGACGTCGCTGCGAATCTTCCCCTGGCGGATCAGCTCGCCGAATCGGGAGAATGGCTGCGGCAGCACGTCGGCGACACCGGCATCGATCAGCTTGCGATTGTGGCCGGCGCCGCAATACGCCGTGAGGCGAAGGTGATCGGCGTGCTCGGCGCGCACCGCGCCTGAGTAATTGATGCCCAGGAATATCGAGGTCCCGGAAAAACCGGCGCGTTGGGCGAGAAACGCCTCGACCAGTGTTTGCGGCTCCGCGGTGGCCTGGCCCCAGATCACACCGTCGCCGGGTCGTATTACGCTGGCAAGATCGAGCATGCGCGCGCGATGCTACCATCGGCGCCGGCCCACTTTCGAAAGCCCACGTTGCCATGCTGGACGATCAGGCACTCGACACGCTGTTCCGCCAAGCGAGAACCCAGAACGGATTCCTCGAAAGACCGGTCAGCGACGCACAGCTGCGCGAACTCTACGAGCTCATGAAATGGGGTCCGACAACGATGAATACCCAGCCCGCGCGGCTGGTATTCGTGCGTACGAAGGCGGGCAAGGACAAGCTCGCGCCGGCGCTCAGCCCGGGCAACCTCGACAAGACAATGAGAGCGCCGGCCACCGTGATCATCGCCTACGACCTGCGCTTCTACGAGAACCTGCCGCGCACGTTTCCGAACAATCCGAATGCGAAAGCGGCGTTCGAAGGCGAAGAGAAGAAGGCGCATGTGCAGACCACTGCGATGCGCAACGGATCCCTGCAGGGCGCTTACCTGATACTCGCCGCGCGTGCGCTGGGTCTGGAGTGCGGTCCGATGTCGGGGTTCGACAATGCAAAAGTCGATGCAGCATTCTTTCCGGACGGCAGGACGAAGTCCAACTTCCTGTGCAATCTCGGCTACGGCGATCCGTCGAAGGTCTTCCCGCGCAATCCACGGCTCGCGTTCGACGAAGCCTGCACACTTGCCTGAGGGCCTGGGACGCCCATGGGGCGCGAGTTTCGCATTCGCCACGCGGTAGCCGGGGACGTTCCGGTCCTGCTCGAGCTGATCCGGGGTCTCGCGGAATACGAACGCGTGCTGGATCACCTCAGCGCAACCGAGGAAGGCCTGCAGATGCACTTGTTCGGCGCGCAACCCGTGGCCGAGGCGGTGCTCGCCGAAGAGGGCGCGTCGGCGGTCGGCTTCGCGGTATTTTTTCAGAGTTTCTCGACCTTTCTGGGCAGACCTGGCCTGTACTTGGAGGACCTGTTCGTGCGCCCCGGGCACCGCGGCCGCGGCTACGGCAAGGCGCTGATGGTGTTCGTTGCACGCCTTGCGCGTGCGCGCGGCTGCGGGCGTCTCGAATGGAGCGTGCTCGACTGGAACACGCCGGCGCGGGATTTCTACCTCACGCTGGGAGCGCAACCCCTGGAGGAATGGATCGGCCAACGCATGACGGGTGAGGCGATCGCCCGGCTCGCGGGGCAGCGCCTGCCCGGCGAAGAACCGTGATCGGACGGCTGCTGTTCTGGCGTGAACCGTTCCGCGCCGCGGGCCGCTGCAGCGCGGACACGGCGCTGCAGCGTATTCGATCGCTGCTGGCGACGAGGAGCCGCTTTTCGGCCGAAGAGCGTCTGCTGGGGCGGCTGGAGGGATCCCGTTTCCGGGTCTGGAAGCGCACGCTGCTCGGCACGTCGGCCGATGTTGTGCAGTTGGAGGGCAGGATCATGCCGGGACCCGAGGGCGCGCTCGCCGAGGGCAACTTCTCCTACAAGGCAGCCACCAAGGTCCAATTCATCGGATTGCTGGTGCTCGGCCTGTTCATAGCGGCGAGCGGCATGTTCCAGCGACTGTACGGTGGGGCACATTCGAACGACGTCATCCTGCTCGGAGGCGGCATTGCGGGCCTGACCGCGACGTGGATTGTCGGTGCGTACTGGATGAAGGACCGGCAGATCGATTTCATCAAGGCGCGCATGGCCGAGATCCTTGCATCTGAAACCGCATGACGACGCGCCGATTCAAGCAGGTCGACGTCTTCATACAGGTTCCGTACCTCGGAAGAGACGGTTAGCCTGATCCACCCGCGTGGGCGGGACGCTTCAGGCCTGAGTTTGGGATCCGAAGAGTCGTGCTGGCCGCCAGGTGCTCGACTCGAGCTCAGCGATCGAGCGGGATGTCGTCGTAGGAGCTCGGGTGTGACACGGGCTCTATGTGACTGAACGTCGACGCGTTCGGCACCAGCGAGCGAATGCGCGATTCGATCTCCTCGGCGAGCCGGTGCGCGTGCTCCACCGTCCAGGCATCCGGCACCAGCAGATGGAAGGAGACGAAGCGCCGCGTTCCGGCGTGCCGCGTGCGCAGGGCGTGGAACGACACCCCGTAGCGGCGTGAATACTCCACGAAGATGCGCGTGATCTCGGCGCGCTCCGTCTGCGGAATCGCCGGGTCGAGCAGACCGGTGACCGAGCGGCGCATCAGCTTCGCTCCGGTCCACAGAATATTGATCGCGACAGCCAACGCGATGAGGGGATCGAGGCGCAGCCAGCCGGTGAGCGCGACCAGAGCGACGCCGATGATGACGCCGGCGGAGGTCCAGACGTCGGTCAGCAGGTGTCGTGCGTCCGCTTCGAGCGCGATGCTGTGGTACTCGCGGCCCGCGCGAAGCAGGACCAGCGCGGCACCCAGGTTCACTGCGGAGGCGACGACGGAAAAGGCGATTCCGAGCCCCGGCACAGTGATCGGCTGCGGCGCGATGAGGCGCGGCACCGCCGTCCAGACGATGAGCAGGGCCGCGACGACGATCAGGCCACCCTCGGCGCCGCTCGAAAAGTATTCCGCCTTGGAGCGTCCGAAGGGATGCTCCTCGTCCGGCGGCATCGCGGAAAGGCGCAACATCCAGAGCGCGAGCAGCGCGCCCGCAAGGTTGACCAGCGACTCGAGCGCGTCCGACAGCAGGCCGACCGACCCGGTCAACCACCAGGCGAGCACTTTCAGAGCGATGGTGAGCACGGCCGCGCCGACCGACAGCAGCGCGTAGCGCTCGAGCGTCCGTTTCGGGCCCGCCATCCGGTGTCCAGTATAGTGCGGCCGCGGCGACGCCGCGTGCGAGGCTACTCGGGCCGGACGTCGACGATCTCGGTGACCGGCAGCGCGGCGATCTCGCGCAGCTTGTCGCTGCGAGGCTGCGCCGGATCGAGCAAGCTGCCCACGCTGACGTAGGTGGATTCCACAAACATCGCGCGGCCGCCGTCGCCCGCGCGTCGCACGCCGAACTTGATGCGCCGGCGCGCGTCGACGTCGAGCTTTCCGAGCATGTTCTTGGTCGCCCAGATCGCGCCGTAGCGCGCGAAGTCCGACAGTCGCGCGCCGTGGTTGATCGTATCGCCCAGCACCGTGAATTCAACATGGGTGGCGGTCTGAAAGGTCCCCAGCCACTCCTGTCCTTCGTTCAACCCGGTGTTGAGATAGAGCTCGTTCGACCAGCCTTTGCGCAGCTGCCAGGCTTTGCTGATGCTGCGCATCGCCTCGCGCATCTCGTGCGCCGCGGCAAGCGCGTTCATCACGTAGTCGCAGTCGGGTTGGGGGAAGAAGTAGTACACCATGCCGTCGCCGGCGTGCTTGCCGTAGGTTCCGTAGTAGCGGCGGAAGATCGGCTCCATCGCAGACCAGATCTGATTGATGAGCTCGAAGTACTCCTCGGGCGGCAGCTCCGCACAGATCTTGACCGAGTCCTGCAGGTCAGCGACCAGCACTGCAACATGCGTCAGCACCGGCAGGCGCTTGCGGATCAGGTCCCGAATCACCTCGTCGCGGCGCGCGAGCAGGGCGAGCAGATGGTCGGAGGCGGGTTCACCCGGGACGTAGGCGAACAGGATCCCTTCGCGAAACTGGGTCGCGTATACCGTGTGCGGCGCGCAGCCGCCGCTGCTGTCCGGAGCGTTTACCCTCAGCTGCGAGATGGCCTGGTGGGGCAGCGGCTCCGTCTCCTGGTACAGCCTCTCGAGCGTGCCGAGCTGCTCGGCGGGTACATCCTTGCACAGGGCGAAGAAACCGCCCTTGGTCGAGCGTCGCTTGGCAACCGAGAGGTGAAAGCCCAGCAGCTCCTCGCAGGGGCCGCAGTCGACGCAGGCCCCGCCGCGCTGCAGGAAGGCAAGCACGTTGCGCGACTCGCTGCTCGAGGGGAGCGCGTCGAAGCCGCCGAGCATCAAGCGGCGCGCCGGCTCGTTGTGCCAAACGAGCTCGAAGTTGTAGTTCACCATGTAGCAGGGATTGGGCAGATCGCCGAGCGTGACGCGCAGCGAGCCCTCGGACGCTTCCCCGGAGGCGAGGGCGGCCGCGGTGCGGGCGGTCGGCAGGTCCGCGCCCACGCCGCCGATGCCCGATAGGCCCTGCGCGGCGAAATGCGCCACGATCTCGGACATCGCCATGCCCGTGTCCTTCAGGCGTTGGATCTCGTCGATGCGGCGCAACACCGCTTCGGGGAAGTAGCCGAGCCTGCGTGCGTCGCCATCGTCAGGGCCGGGAAAGCGAACGTCCGGCCGGGGAAGCAGCCCTAAGTTAATGTAATTGTTTAATGTAGCTCTGGATAGCCCTGTTTTTTCAAGTAATTCTTTGCTGCTTATCATGCGACCCCTTTCCCCCGGACTGACTTGCAGAGGTAGTTAGACAGTCCAATGGAATTTATCTACTGTCCAAACATAAAGTCAAGGCAATTGTTTAGACAGTCCAATAAGCGAGGACCCGGTGCGCCGAGACGCCAAGAGACCAAGGCAGGCCGCCGCGGCCGAGCGCGGGGCTCTAAACGAAGCGACGCTGCCGGCGCAACACAGGCATGCAACGCCGCAGCCACTCCGCGGTGATCTTCTCGGCGAGCGAG
>Ga0075342_1000049_pt1 | contig 21512 bp, 54 predicted proteins | sample RushOxbow_ThreeS_3_FD_120085 | JGI IMG/M metagenome (GOLD analysis project Ga0075342, IMG submission 120085) | Natural and restored wetland microbial communities from the San Francisco Bay, California, USA, that impact long-term carbon... | ecosystem: Environmental > Terrestrial > Soil >...
AAAGACTTTCGACTGCGGTGCTTTGGCTGCTATCGAGAGCGGCGTTCAAGAGATCCGTGATCTGGCAGAAGAGATGCGAGAGTGGTTCGATAACATGCCAGAGAACCTGCAAGGCAGTGATCGTGGAACGAGAGTCGAAGAGGCTGCTGATACGTTGGAGCAATTCGACGAGAGTCTGTTCAGCAATCTCTCCGAAGCTATCGAGACGTGTGAAGGTAAGCCGGAAGTGCCCGGTTGCCCAAAGCACGTTCTTGGTGAGCCGTGCTCGGTGTGTAAGTGGAACGGCAAGCCGAGCAATCAGCGCAAGATCGTTCCACTGACCGTCGTGGAAGATCCGAAACCAGAATGGGAAGAGTACAGCAATGTGCCTTCCCGATGGGTCACGGTGGTTGCTAGATACGGCAGTGTGATGTTTGCTATTCACGGTAGCAAGGATCCCGATGATCCCAACCCGCAACCATCAGCAGAGAGACTCGAAGCTGAGCGCAAGCGTGCACGCGAATTCTGGGAGCGTGAGTACAAACCCATCATTGCACAGAACGAAAAGAACAAGGTTCCGCCGGAACGGCGCTTCGTCGCTGCGCTGGATCCTATCGAAGACTTTCAAGAGAAACTGGAAGCCCTCAAGGTGACACTCCCTGTAGGTAAGAAGCGTCAGTCCCGAGCCGACAGGCTCGATACAGCCCTTTCAAGCCTGCGTGCGGGTGTCGATGAGATTCAGCAGATGATCGAAGACATGAAAGGAGATCAGCGTGTAGAAGCCGTCTCGGAAGCGCTCGAAGAGCTAGTGAGCGGAGCCGACGATGTTGATGGGGTGGAGTTTCCCGGCATGTACGGGTGACTCCTGCGCGGTGACCAGAAAGAGGTCAAGCGGTTCGCGACCGCTCACCGCGTCTGCCGCAATCAGCGGTGTAACGAGGAGACGATCGAAATGAGTCAGCGATCTGCACTAGAAGACCGCTATACGGTCAAATGCCGTAGCTGCGGTCACGAGATCATCGATCCAACAAAGCGTCCTGCGCAGAAGTACATACGTGGGAAGTGCCCTGAGTGCGGACGTCAGCACCCGAAAAAGGAGAAATGAACATGGCAGAGTGGATCGATGGAGATTCGTTCAAGGTAGGCGATGTCGGCTTTCTGATCGAAAGCGTCATCAACGTTCGAGGGCTGCCGACCAAGCTAGCCCTACGCGAACGACCTGCTCACACGAACATGTCGCATGAGCCGCGCATCGGTGGCTGGTGCGGTGAGACCAACAACATCAACATCTGGGCGCACGGTGTTGCACGTGTTTCGCGTGTAGCCAAGAATGGCCGAATCGAAGTGGTACGGCTGAAGGGTGACGAGCTGTCTAGCGCGCTGGAACGACTGGGGTACTCTCAGTTGGATCCGAAACCGCGACTGCCCGGCGTCCACTGAGAACGCGCGGCGAGGGCTTGCCCTCACGAGGTTCGCGACCTCGCGCCGCGTCTAAAAAACACACGAGGAGAACTATGAGTGTTATTTCGTTTCTGATCGCCAAGAGCGATCACACTTGGTCAACAATAGATGTACACACCAAACAGTACGGAGTCTTTGAACTCGATAACGATGGTATCGTCGACTGGGCGCTAACCGAAGCTCCCGAGTTACAAGGAATTCGACAACGCATAGGAAAGGACATTGAATTGGTTGCAGCTCACAGCGTTCAGCTAAAAAGCGACGAAGAGGATGAGCAACACTGGGATAACTATTTCGACATGGTTGGCGGCAGCGCCAGGAAAAGGCCTTCCATTTCGACTGGAAATGGGTGAGATTAGCAAGACCCGCACGGCTGGGCTTACGGCCCACAGCGAGGCTCGCGACCTCGCCCGCGCTCCTCTATAGGAGACCCTAGTAGTTGCTGTGTTCTCCCTCGTTAACATCAACGCTAGCGCCTCCGTACGGGGGATGAGTTCGCTCATCCCTCGCCTCGGATGCACAAGCAAAAGAAAGGAGCATCATGAATCAACGCAAAGACCGTCCACCGGCAGACTGGCAAGAGGTTCACCGGATCAAGGACGAGGACACCGGAGCGGTGGTCAAAGTGGTGCAAGACATGAGCATCAAGTTTCCACGCTTCTCGATCGAGGTCGGACAACACATCGGAAGGGACGACGATTACCTCGGCCGTCGCATACCGATCTTTCTCGATCGTCGTGGGGATGAAATCATTCATCGTCACAGCAACCTGCATCAGTCTATCTCTAGGCTGATCGAAGAGGCCGTTGGGTGGTCTCTAGCCCAAGCACAGAAGCTCGATGCAGAGTTCAAACAGCAGCGTGAGCTGGATCGCATGCGGCGAGGTGAGCCGCGGAAGGAAGTCATGCGGCAAGGCAAGACAGAGCGCAAACGTAGGAACCGAGAAAGGAACAGAGAGGATGCTCGATAGCGACGAAGATAGCGCCGAGGACATCGAACTCTTTGCACCTACGGACTACGTCTGCTTTCTGTGTGGTGCAGTTGGAGCTAGAGAAGCTCTATGCTGGCCCATAAGCAGAGCAAGATCAGGAGGTGCAACGATGCAACCTCTGACGCTAAAAACGTCCACCGCAACACAACAAACAGGCCGAAACGATACCCGCTAAGGGTATCGTCTAACCGTCAGGCGGTTACCGATGAGGCCATTCGTGATCGTTCGCTCTGAGGCTTAGATGTTGGCGAGTTTGTAACTCAACCACGGCCGTGGTTGAGTCTCGCAGCTCTGAGCCCTGGATTGGATCCAGCGGAACTGGCGGCGCTTTCTCGGTTGAGCGATATCAACCGAGAGCTACTTCTACAGGAGGAGACCATACGGGTGGGTTGGGTTGGAGATCGAGTCTGATCTCCGTTCGAGGGAGAACACCAAACTCGAACATAACCCAAACAAGAGAAGGAAGAGAACCAATGTCTGCCATGAACAACAAGAACATCGCCGAAGCGTTCAAGAGCATCAACAAGATCGGAAGTGCCGAGCGGGGCACGGTCCGAGGCACCAAGGAACGCGCCATGATGCTGCTCGCCGAGGTGGCGTCCGGCATTTCCAAGGTGACGGTCAAGGACAAGAAGACGCAGGAGAAGAAGGAAGTCGAACGGCGGCTCGGACCGGCGCAGATGGCCGACCGCGTGATCCGCGCTCTGCGTTTCGGGGCGACGGTGGAGGAAGTGAAGACGGCGTGCCCGAAGCTGGGCGAGTCGTTCCCCTGGGAGAACGCTCGTGAGGCGATCTTCATGCTTGCGAAGGAACGCAAGGTGGACCTCACGGACGCCGCTCGGGCGTTCGGGCTCGAAGCCGAGGACACCAAGGTGGTCGCCTCGGAAGAGGAAGAGGAGGAAGACGCCGGCAAGAAGGGCAAGAACGCCAAGGCCTCCAACGCGGCCAACAAGCGGTCCGGACGCGGCGCTCACGCCTGAGCGCCCCAGCGCGGCACGGAGCAAGACCGTCACGGGGTTCGCGACCCCGGCCGCGCTCCAAGGCACAGAACGTGCAGACTAGTCAATCATGATCCCCTCTGGACCCCGCTACCGAATCGTTCGCATCGAACCAGCGAAGAACGATATCACTCCAGCCCACGAATGTGAGCCTGTTATCGCATTCTTGAGTGAATACCGCCGAGCACGGCCCATCCCTTCTCGGGGTGAATACGTCGAGCTGGCCGCCAAGCACGGGTTCCAATTGGCATCTTTTGGTGCCAGTCGGCACGGATTCGATTTGATCGCGTACTGCTACACGAGCCCGCGCAAGGATGGCGTGGGACGTTGCGGGGATCAGCTTCGACGGATCCCAGCACGGAGAATTCCATGAACGCATCACAGAGAAACCGTCTCCTTGGGCACGTGCTCTCAACCCACGATCCAGAACCAGAGATCAAGGATCATTACCGTGACCTCGCCATTCTGAGCATCGGTGAAGCCAACAATCAATTCATTGCGAGAATGGCCGCAAGACACTTGTTTGGCTACACAAACGAACAAGTAATCAATCTGTTCAACAACGCTCGCTTGGTGGACAGCAAGATCGTTCGCAAGGGCTCCACGCACTGCACCATCGAGACCGGTGATCGAATCACCACTCTCACTCCGGACTTCGTTGCGAAGCTGAGCACTGAAGGTGGATACCGAGAAATGGTGGAAGTGGCCATCGCGGAGCTGATGAAGTAACCCGAAGGAACAAAAAGATGGGATGGATATGTGGTAAGTGCTTTGAGATTGAGAATCTCAAGAAGTCACTCAAACTGACCCATGATGCCAAGAGCAATGTGTTCGACGCGAAAATTGCTGCCAAGGAAGCCGGCTACGAGCAAATCTCCCAACTATTGGACGAGGCCCAAGAAGCCATCGAAAAGGCCGAGAAGAAAATCCGGTTTCTGGTAAAGGAATCATGAGTGCCTGCGTCCGCTCCGGCTTCTGCTGCAAGCGAGCCCCTTGTCCCTATGGCACGGCCGGGCTCGATGGAGCCTGCATCCACCTGGTGCCGGATCCGGCAAGCTCAGCCGGGCAGTACCTGTGCGAGCGCTACGACTGGATTCGAAAGCAGCCAGGAGCTGAGTGGTCACCTGCGTTCGGTGCTGGGTGCTCCTCTACGTTGTTCAACGAAGATCGAGACAGAGTGATCCTGCGCCTGCGGAGGTCTCAGGATGGTTGATCTTCGCACTATGCTTCCGAGCGACGCGAGGCAAGCTTTGCGGCAGTTGATTCTCACTCGTCTGGAGAGCAGCAAGCTAGATTGGCACGGCAATCCGTCGTACCGTCTAGTTGACGCACTACAGGACTTCTCGGATCAGGTTTGGGATCATAGCGTAGTCGGTCATGCCTTCGACACGGCTATGCTGGCGTACGAAGAAAACCACCCGAAAGAGTGGTCGAATGCGAACCAAGAGTGGCAACGCAAGGGAATCAAATGAATCACATCGCACTCAAGTACAACGGCACTCTTCCAGGACTAGCAGCATTCTTGGAAGCGCACTTCAAGAATCCGCAGAGCATACCACTGGAAGTGAGTTGCATCATCCAGGCGCCTATCTCGCAAGAGTCAGCGTTGAACGAACTGATCGAGAAGATGGTTGCACAGTACCATCTAGAAGAACGGCGTGAGCATCTCAAGGAAGGACTTCCAGAGGTGTTCGACTTCATACGACGCGGTACGAAGATCAACGCGATCAAAACGCTTCGAGAGATCACTCGCTTCGGACTGAAGGAAGCGAAAGAGCTGGTGGAGGGGGATCTTCTGACCGCTTACCTCTTGCAGTACCCCGAACAAGAAGGAGTAATCGACTGATGAAGCTCATCGAAACCACGGTCATCGACGTCAGCGAAGTCGAGGTAGATGGGAAGATCGAACGCACTGCTACGTACGTCGAAGACTACCCAAGTCTCGCTGAAGCCCGAGCTGCGGCAAAGAAGCTGGGTGAAGGCTACGAAACAGTTCCCTCCGACATCTGGCATCTGGGTCACTACTCGGAATGGATCGAACAACAGAAGAGGAAACGATGATCTTGAAACGTTCGGACTCAACCAAAGCCCACTGGGGTATCTGGGTGGATGACGAGCTGACTCTTACCGAGGGGTGGTTGAAGCTCGATGGGAGCGAAGATGGGCATACCTGGCTAACTGCACCAGGAGAAAAATGGACCGGTACTAGGACTGAAGCAACCATCCTTGCAGCAGAGTTGAGCGCAAGGAAGGAAGAAGGCTTCAAGTTTACACCAACTATCTGTAGCTAAAAGGAGAACTCAAATGCACTTCACTGGACTCGACGAGAAGACCGGCAAGCTCATGTACAAGGGGAGCGTTTGGACCGGCCCGACGAACCTTCTCGGGTTCTTCGGGCGAGACCCGGGCCCTGGCACCGTCGGAAAGCGCTTGAAGCGCGCAGCTCGGTGGCGCAGGATGTCGCTCAAGACCTACGCCTTCCACGAAGCGGTCAAGAGCGGTCTCTTCACTCAAGAAGAGATCGACACGTGGCTTCGCACCAAGGACTACCAGAAGGTCAAGCGCGCGGTGCCGGCTCGGGAGCACGCAGGCCTCAACTGGAAGCACTACGGTGGCTCGAAGCGTCGCGGCGGTAGCAGCAGCGACAGCGGTGGCAGCGGCAAAAAGAAGGGTGGAAAAGGCAAAAGGGACTGATGTCTCGCCGAGTAGACAAGGAGTTCATCTGGACGGTGGTGATTGTTCCGCCACCGCCCGAAGCTCCATTCACTATTTGGCACTGCCCCGACGCTCGTACAGCGCAGGCCTACGCTGATCGCTACAACCAAGTTAACCACTCTGACTATGTGGCAGTGATTGACTGTCGCCGTGTAGACACAGAGTGGCCCGACACAAAGTGGCCCGAAGAGCACACCGACACAGAGACACCTGCCACCGTCTCGGAAGTCAAACGAGAGACCGAACGAGAGACCAAGCGCGAGACACTGCCCAAGAGACTCTGGGCGCGAGATATCGATCTCGGAAAGGTTCCCTGATGCCTACCGCGAAATCCAAGTTTGAAGTTGACGCAGCGGGACTCGCCAAAATTCTCGAACGACGAGGCAAGGCGTTTGCAATCTTCGAGCTGATCCAGAACTGCTGGGACACCAACGCGAAGACCGTGATGGTGAAGCTAGAGCCGATCGAGGGGCGGCCTGTAGCTCAGCTGGTCGTTACCGATGACGATCCCGACGGCTTCGATGATCTCACGCACGCATTCACTCTGTTCGCCGAGTCGCGCAAGAGGAAGGATCCGACCAAGCGTGGATGGATCAATCTCGGAGAGAAGCTCGTGCTCGCTCTTTGCAGTCAAGCAACACTTTCGACCACCAAGGGTACAGTCGAGTTCACGCGCGACTCGCGCAAGGAGTACCCACGACGCAAGACAGATCAAGGCACTGTGTTCTCGGCAGAGATCAAGATGACTCGTGCAGAGATCGCCGAGTGCACGCAAGCAATCATGACTTTGCTTCCACACCCGAGCGTGAACACCTACTTCAACTCGACGCTCATCCCATCGAGGAAGGTAGCTGCCGGTTTTCGCGCAAGCCTTCCTACGCATGTAGCTGATGACGACGGCATCATGCGACGCCGCATGAGAGAGACGGAAGTGCTTGTCTTCGAACGCGGCCACAACGAAGTGGGAATGCTCTACGAGATGGGGATCCCGGTAGTAGAAACCGGAGATGAGTGGCACGTGAGCGTGAATCAGAAGGTGCCCCTCAACACGGACCGAGACAACGTGCCTCCGAGCTACCTGCGCACCATCCGTGCACACGTTCTCAACGAGATGGCAAAGCGCGGACCGCTGGCCCCTGCCGTTGCTACCCAGAACTGGGTCAACGACGCTCTTGGCGATCAGGCTATCGAGAGCGAGTCCGTCAACGCGGTACTCGACTCCCGCTTCGGTAGAAAGCACTTCACGTTCGATCCGAGCGATCCCGAAGCGAACAACCGACTCATCAGCCAGGACTACACGCCCATCTACGCAGGCAGCCTCCCGAAAGAGGCATGGAGCAAGGTGCGAGACTTCAATGCCTCAGCTCCCGCCGGCCAGCTCAGTCCGACGCCCAAGCAGCAGTTCAGCGCAGACGGTCGGCCCCTTCACGAGATCACACATGAGAAGCAAACGGACTTCGAGCGTGCGTTCGTACGCTTGGCGACAGAAGCCGGCTACCACGTGATGGGGATGAAGATTGAGATCATGCTCGTCTCGGACCCAGCTATCACCTCAGGTGCTTGCTACGGTGGTCGGCGCATGATCGCGAACAAGTTCAGACTCGGGAAGGTGTTCTTTGAGCCGGACCGTGCGTTGCGTTCGCGCTGGGAAGGACTCCAATCGAAACTCCCTGCATGGGTGGACCTGATCACTCACGAGTTCGCTCACGAATTCGAATCGAACCATCTGTCGGAGAAGTACCACGTTGCGTGCACCAAGATTGCAGGCGACTTCTTCAGGTGGGCGATGACTGACTACGCCGTCATCAAGGACATTCTGATCAGAGAGTGAGTGTAGAAATGGCAAAACGAGAACCAGGTTTTCCAGCAGAGTATTACCCAGACACGCCGGTCTACGAGGTCGTCACGAACTCAGACCTGACCGAAGGACGGGGCCACCGTGTCAGTCTTGGCTTCTTCCTGGATGAAGCGGTTGCTCGCCGCTTCGCAGAAGGGAAGGGGTTGATGGGCAGCGACGCCGAGATCGAGATGCGCCACGAGACGGTAGTCCGTGTGAACGGTAGCTTCCTTCGGCGCGAGGGTGGAAGCTTCATTCTAGGAGAGAAGATCTCCACCGAAGCTGTTACCCGAAAAGAGCTGCTCCGTCAGCAAGCGCTGATGAAGCTCACTGATGATGAGCGGGAGGCTCTGGAGATCAGAATCAAATGAATCCCACTCGGGAGATGCTGAAAAGGCCCACACTGCTCATCGCTGCCGCTGCGCTGCTGTTCTTCGGTACGGCTTGGTTTTTCGATCGATCTCCTAGGTGCCCCGTTTGGTACGTGTGGGTGTCAGAATGCGCTCAGCACCGTCCGTACAAAGACTGCGCGCTCGATTACCCACTAGTTGAACAGTCCTGTAATGGATGGGAGCTACCCACACAAGCCGGAAGTCAGAAATGAAAGCCAAAGCCTCTTGCTGCGAAGACGGAGCACGTACCCTTCTCATCTACAACAACGACCAGAAAGCCGACCCCGGCTGGCTCCACGTCCGAATGACCGTACAGAGCGCAGCCGGCCACATGACTGGGAGTGTTCGGGTTCGCTACTGCCCATTCTGCGGTCATGCGTTCAAGGAAGACGTCAGCATCTGGCTACTCAAGCCGATCTACCACATCGACGGTGATTGGACGATCAGCAAGGAAGATCCTCGCGTGATGGATCACAACGTGCACGACGGATTTGTCATCAGAGCTGTGTCGGAGAAAGCTGCACGGCAAGCTGTAGTAGATCTCGTCAGTAGCTCTTCCGACGGCGACGTTGCAGCTAACATGTGGTTGGATCCCAACCATACTACCTGTCAGCTAGTTACCGGTGAAGGGGAAGACTTGGTGCTCTCCTCCTACCAAAGAGGTTGACATGCGAATCCTCTCCCGCCGACTGATCAACGCTACGAGCGAAGCTGTGTTAAGCCGCGAGGCTGGTGCTCAAGAGGGTGACGGCTCCCACGACGCCATTGGAGAAGCCGCTGACTACTTCCGTCGACTGCCCCGAGGGACGGTGCTCGTCGCTATCTCACCGACCGAGGCTGCAGCTCTACTGCACGCAACAAATAACTCGCTCGAAGATCCTGACTTCCGCGTGAGCCACCTCACTGCAAAACAACGGATTGCTGCTGACACGCTCGCTAGCGTCCTGCACGAGGTCGCTCTGCCGATCTACAAGCGCAAAAGAACAAATGCTCTCATCCGGGAGATGGAATAATGAACGTGATTGATGGAAAGACCGTAGCCCGAGATCTTCTTATAAGAGCAGAGGTCCACCGCCAGAGTGGCAACCACCTGGAAGAGGCAGTGTTCTGCGCTGCAGCTCACCTTCTAGATCCTGAGCTAGTTCCAGCTCTTCGAGCGGCGATGATCGCCGACTGCCGAGACATGCCAGGGCTCACGAGGCAGCTCGTTGTTCGCGCGCTCGAACGAGAGAAGGACCCACGAACGCGCGACCGTCTTCTTACCATTCAAGACTCGCTTGACGCGCTAGAGCAACACTGATGTTCACTCCGGACGACACCTTGGCCATGAACGCCTTCTTCGCGTGGCTCAAGAAGCACCCGGACATGGAAGGCCGCTTCAACTTCAACGAGATGATGAACTGTTGGGCCGTCGAGATACGAGGGACCCGAAACCCGACCTACCGCTGCGCCGTCGAGCCCTCGTTGGCTATCGCCGTGCGCAAAGCACTGGAAAGCAGCGAGGCACGAATCCGATGAAAAAACCCACGCCGATCGTCACATATGCCTACAAAGGAGGAGATGGTTCAACACACTTTACGCTTCAAGTTGGCAAGCGCAAAGTAAAGGCCATGCGATCTAAAGAAGGAACTGTATCTGTCATGTTCATCCAGAGATTGAGTGGAATACGTAAAGGGACAAAGATCTGGAACAAGATCGAAAAGGTCGTGGTGGAGAAGTTACGATGAACTCACTCAGAACCAAAGCTAGAGGCGCCGCTGCCGACGTGAACGGCAGAGTGCGCAGGAACGACGCCTCGATGCACAACGGGCTCCTGTCCACGGCCTTCATGAAGGGCTGGGATCAGTGCTGCGGCATTCACGGTGCAGCTCGGGAACGGCGTGGGGCAAAGAAAGCGACGAGCGCCGCTCGAAGGCGACACGAGAAGGCTCTCATTCGGAAGATGCTCGACGAATGAAATATATCATTCAAACCCGAACCGGTGAAGTGTTCGACTCCGAATATGGGTGGGCACCGGATGCTCCGAGCGACAAACACCCGGAACGAAAACGGGGTTACATGACTTTCTCCACAAGAGAAGAAGCTGAAAAGTTCATGGTAGTCACCTTCTCAGCCGACACTCTACACACAATGAAAGTTGTCCAAACAGATGGTTTGAGGCAACCATGATCCCGATCATCACAGGCGCCCACAAGACAAGCACTGGCTCTACGCGCTACGAGCTACTCGTTGGTAAGTACACCGTAGAAGCATTGCACTCACCCAAAGGAGTGTCAGTCATCTACATTCAACGTGTGGATGCGACGACACAGGTCTCAAAGAACGCCAAGCTCTGGGCTGAGATCCAAACGACAGTAGCAGAGACGCTGACGAAGATGAAAGCGATGTAGCTATGACAAATTTGGAAAATCAAGAGGAAGCCGCCAAGGTTATCAACGAGGTCTGGAATAGAACCGAAGAGATCGTAGGCGCAGTGCGCGCATTTGCACAACGGCAACCTATCGATCCGGACAAGTTCGTAGGTGTCTCACGCCGATGTATGTTCAGCGGGTACTTGCTCGCTCTAGAACACATGGTGAACCTGATCGAAGCTACTGTCGAAGCCGGAGACCCAATACCCATTGAGGGCCTACTCGCGATGGTCAAAGCGATGTACCAGAGCGGGAGCGAGTTCGTCAGCTCAGACATCCTCACCAGCATTGCCAAGAACTACCCAGCAGGAGAAAGCTGATGACCGGTCCTGGTGTCCTCTACGTTCCCCCTGACGCCCATATCCCCGAGCACGGCTTCCGACTGTCCCTGGTCTTCCCGGACGAGAGCGGGCACTACCCTACCGGTACGTGGCCCTACGAAGGGAAGCCAGGCCAGAAGATGCCGTGGTTCATCAACACCGACTCGTACGAAGAAGCTCAGCGTATCGTAAGGCAGATGAACGAGGATCAAGGCTTCTCTGCGAAAGAAGCCGCCATCGTCATCGCCAAGAGCATGGCGATCAAACCATGAACATCTGCATCGCAGGGCCTGCGCTATCTCAGGCTGATCGCAACTTCAACGATGCAGTCACAGACATGTGCAAACGTCTCAAATTCACCGTCCTTCTACAACAAGCTGACGGCACACCCGAAGACATGTTTGCCGGTGACCTTCGTGCTCTTGAGCAGACAGACGTCGTTGTCGCCGTCCTTGATGGCATGAGCATCGACCCAGCAACAGCTTGGAAGATCGGGTACGCAGTAGCACGAGGCAAGTCCGTCATCGGGATTCAGACAGATCAGCGAGCACCCGCGCTCGGCATCCACGTCATCGAGCAGAGCACTTTCATCGTACGCACGTTAGAACGGCTGGAAATACTACTACGCGCGTTGGACAGATCATGACATCCTTCCTACGCGCTCTGAAAGAGGTTCGCCGGTGGGGGGTCACAATACGCGAGTTCGAACCTCCTTGGAAGTGCCCACAACAAGGAGCATTTCAAGCGCCAAGCACAAGCGGCTATATCATTAGACGTTCTGAGCAATCCACACCCATCATCTTTTGGCGGCGCGGTGAGGAGCACGCAAGTGGCCTTCTACATGAGCTGTGCCACTGTCTCGTCTGGATTGTTACTGAGAAAGATCCAACAGCTCAACGCGAGATAGACTTTGTCGCCCTAGAACGTGAGATGAATCGACGTTGCAAAACTAACTGGCGAGAATGGATGGAAGAGTACACCACAGGGCTCGCCGGGCCTAACGAAGAATGGAACTACGCGCCGACACAGGTGCGACACCGGCTACTCGAAGAATCCACAGCCGAGATGGAACGTCTTGGTCTCATGCGCAAGGGGAAGCCGACGTATGAAGTACGTGCAGGTGGATCATGACCAAGCGTAGACGTCAATTAGTTTCATCCGAAGAGGCAGTACGCGGAAAAGTGCAACACACGAAGCCTTGCGACGACTGCCCATTCGCACGCCACGCAATGCGCGGTTGGCTCGGTGGAGGAACAGTGGACGAGTGGCTCACCATCGCTCACGGAGAAGCCAAGGTTGAATGCCACACTCTTCTGGGCGCTCAGTGCACCGGGCTCGCTGTGTATCGAGCAAACATCTTAAAGCTACCACGGGATCCATCAATCCTAAGACTGCACGCCGATCGTACAACATGCTTCAGCAGCCCTGACGAATTCAGGGAGCACCACTCAAGGAAGAAATGACTCATATAGAACAACAGATCATGCGCATAATCGATATCCTCGATGACAACGCAGCCGCAATAGAGTCGCAAGCTGATCTCACCAAACCCATCAGACAAGCCAAGATGGTAAGGCTCGCGCTTCGAGATCTCGCTGAAGGTCGTGCCCTGCTCGACTACCCACCGCTGATACGCATGACCACCTGCATGCTGTACGCAGCCGTCGTTGGCAACGTCCACCACGCACTAGACGACGAGCCAGCTGCAGACAAAGTAGCCAAAACCGCCTACATGCGTATTGCCGAACAGGCATACAACATGACGCTCGACATTGCACAAGCAGCAGTAGAGAAGGAGGAGTGAGATGCACACCACAGAAATAGACATAGAGCACCTCAAAGAGATTACAGACCTACGTATTCACCACAATGGAGACTGGTCAGGCGACGCTATTGTTGTGTGGAAATCAGTAGATGAGGACGAGCACCATGAAGTATGTCTTCCAGCGGTCGTATTGATCGCTGTCACACGAGCAGCTTCATTCGAAAACATCCGAGATCGTCTAATCAGCTTTCTGGAAGAGATCGAACATCCAAGACGTACAGCTCGGAAGAAACGACCTACAGCTCGGAAGAAACGATGAAGAAGAAGAAGAAGAAGAAGCCGCGAAAGCAGTGCGCCAAATGCCCATGGAAGGTTTCGACCAACCCACACAACATCCCGAATGGCTACTGTGTAGTGAAGCACGAAGCCCTAAGCGACACCATTGCCGAGCCTGGTGCGCTGCCTTCGAACTTCTCAAGTATGCGAATCATGGCCTGCCATGAAAGCGTCAAAGGGTTTGACCTCCCCTGCGTCGGATGGCTTGTTCAGCAGCTGGGCCCGGGGAACAACATTCTCCTACGTCTAGCCGTAGTGCACGGACGCATTGACGCCAATGTAGAGACAGTAGGACCACAACATGAACGATTCGAAGACACGCTACCGGAGAACTAAAGGGGTTCGTCCGCTGAGCTACTACCAGACGTTGCTCAGCGCATACGAAGACAACGGGGGCATTCCTCCGTGCAAGAGCAGAGATCTTCCACAGTTCATAGAGAAGGCAACAGTAGAAGCTCAGAGACTCATCGACGACGGCTGGAAGCAGATCAGCAGAAGGTACCGTCTCCTGTCCCAAGACGACGGTTTTAACAGCCCAAAGAAAGACCTCGACGTGATCACGTTTCAGGTATTCCGAGATCTAGGAGGAGGTTTCTAGAATGAGACCCGACGATCCCCGTGACGTTCAGACCTACGGGAAGTACGTAGGCAAAGACACAGTAGGTGCGTGGGTTGCCTACCTATCAATCTACGCAGGGCTATTTGTAGCCGATCGTGGGCAGATGACCGACAACGGTTATCGGCTTAAGAACACCATACTGGCAAAGCTACGCGGCAGCTTCGAGCACGAGGCAATGGGATGGGTGCCAGTATTCGACTTCGAAGTAGATGTGCAAACTCCTGAAGGACAGTGGCTACTGGATAACTACAACACCAAGCAGGGAGAATTCTTGAAAGCGCTCATGTGCGGCGAGTACGACAGCCACCCCCCACCGGATGCTGTTTCTCTGCCGTAGAACTTCGATGGCTGAGAAACAGCATCCGGATGGGGTGATTCGAGGTGAGACGTGGAACGTGAGGTCTGGATGATCGAATTCAAGGTGGACGGTGCGTGGGTTCCCAAAGGCTCGCGCACAGGCAAGAAAGAAGCTGAGGCTAGCGTGGTCTACTACAAGAAGACCGGTATCGAGTGCCGTGCGGTCCTGTACGTCCCGGAGGATCTGCTGGATGAGCTGGTTGATCCCACTCCTGGTGCAATGACGATGGATCGCAAACCTCCGAAACGGCGAAGGCGAAAGTGACAACGCAGCTTCCTGTCCTGTACCCAACACGCTCATGCGGTGAGTGCACCGCGTGCTGCACGGTGCTTGCCGTCCTCGAAATTCGAAAGAGCGAGCGTGTCGCATGCCCCCACGACGAAGGCAGCTGTGCTATCTACAGCTGCCGGCCCCCTTCCTGCCACGGGTACGTCTGCGCGTGGCTCCTGGGGTGGGGGGACGACGCTGACCGCCCGGACAAGCTCGGGCTCATCGTCGATACCGGCATCGCCACGGACGGCGGAGGCTTCCTGGCACGCGAGACGCGCCCAGGAGCTGCTGAGGCGTCCAGGAGCCGCCTTCGGCGCCTAGCTCGTCGAGGACTTCAGTTTCAGACGCCGGTTGGCAAGAGAAGAGGGCCTCCTACAACGGTGGCGGTCGATCTGTTCAACGGTGAGCGTTACTTGTTCACCTCTGATGGGCGCTGTCATTCTCAACCGCCAAGAGTAGATATCACCTTCGATTGATGCGACGGATATGAGGAACCCTCTCTACACTGTGTCCACCTATCGATGCTTCGTCTGCCTGAGATCTCACAGCATACCGGTTGAGAAGAACGTGATTAGGTATCCTGTTGGTTGGGAGAAAGACGATCAAGGACGATGGCGTTGTCCAAACCACAAGAAGCAGTCTTCGATGGCAACTCTAGGTGAGTTGATTGCGGCGAAGAAGCGATGAGTGTTTATCGAAAATCTGGGCGTTCAGAGGACGATGCTCATGAGCCGCGTTCTAATCAAGAGCTACGTACGAACGTAGGTCACAATTTCTATCTGTGTTACGTGTGTCAGCTGCGGCCTACTACACTAGTAGTGAGTAAGTACGGATTACCTGTTTGTTATACGTGCTTGGCGTTGGTGTTAGAGCGTATCGCTAGACGGCTCAGAGGATGGAGATGATCGATCACACAGCTTTGAAACTGGCGTACTCCCGTGTGTTGCTACCTGGATTGAAGCCTGAGGACTACTACCGTGTAGGTGAAGACTTGCCGATACAGGTAGCTGCGATGGTGGTCGGCGAGTACCGGCACATCCTAACGATGCGTCGTCTTCGGGCTGAGCATCGACTCTATAGATCTCGCTCTTGGGTAAGGAGAATTTGCGATGCCATCCGAGCTGACTGAGGAAGAACTCGCTGCGGTGCGCGAAGCAGTGCGTGAAGGGGTTCAAGAAGGGTTGAGGCCGCTTTCTGAGTCGCTTGAAGCGCTAGAGCGCGTGATGAAGAAGGCAACCGAAGTAGCAGACGAGCTGCGACGTAGAGGAAGGCTGTGAATCGTCCTACTGACATAGAGCCATCGACGGTCGTTCCTTCGGAAGTGCTGCCGGAAGATCCGGTAGAGATTGGCCAGTGGTATTGGACCAAGGTCATCGACCACAAGGGCAACGAGAAAGAGCTGTTCACCTGTGTGACGCACGTAGGATCGAACTACGTCGAGATGACTACGCCAGGACAAACTAGCTACCGGATCCACTTCGACCTGTGGGAAAGCACGTGCCGGCGTGAGCTGAACCCTGAAGACCACATTAAGGGCCGAATCGCTCACTACCAGAAGAAGGTCCATCGTCTGATGAGTGAGGTCAAAGAGGTAACCGCTCTACTTGGTGTGGGTTCTGTACCTGCGCTTACCGACGGCACAGCCGCCATGGTGAAGGCGACCTCCGATCGTAGCTACTCTACGTACTCGAAGGACTTGGCGAAGGCGAAGGAAGAGACACTACCTGAGCTATTCAAACGGATCGAAAACGCGAACAAGTCCATGGCAACGTGGATGAAGGCATCGACTGTTCCGCTGTTAGCTAAGTCTGCGCAGCTCAAGTCGGTGATCAACGAAGTAGAGGAACGTATTTTCAACGTAGAGCTGTACGCAGGGCTCGTCGAGAGTGTTGTACAGGTTAAGGACGGTAAGACCGCACCCATCAACGCCAAGGTGCATCTACTTCAGCGTCGTTGCTACATGGATGAGGAGTGCCTGGCTCAGTACCAGACTGGGGGGATGGAATTCAAAGACATCCGAAAGTTCGATCGTTGGCTAGCGCGGCGCGAGAACATGGATCGCATTTTGCCATTTCCCAAGTGTGTCGTCGCATTCAGAGTTCGGCGTGAGCATAAAGAGCGCTACTTGGACGGCGGCGAAAATCCTCTCGTAGGCTTCATTAGCATCATGCTCAAGGAAGAGGCTGACAAGGCGACCTTCCTCTACATCAGGAATGGTAGTCAGCTCTATCGGCTGCAAACAGCCATCGACTTCGACGAGAAGCTGTTTCCGGACATGAAGTACAAGCTAGGAAACCCTTCGAATCCAGGAGAGATGCTTTGGGCCAAGACGTTCGCTGGTTCAACGCCTGACGACATCATCACTGATAGTGAGTATCGTTCGATCGTAGAGAAGCACGAGCGAGAGGTGAAGGAGTGGAAGAAAGCGCAGGCAGCGTACAAGGCTGCGATCAAAAGCCCGGAGGCGAAGCGTCGTGCGAAAGAGAAGGGGCTCAAGCACCCAGATCATACCTGTGTTGACGTTCCATGGGTGGATAGCTTCGGCCCGCACATGTATGATCATTACGAGCCCTACACACCTGACAACGTCAATTTCGACGATATCTCTGATTGGATTAAGGGCAATCTCAAAGAGCACAATCGCATTGCTCTCATTCTCCAAGGGTTACTCGATCGGTCACCGGTCTTTCACCCACACCCGCCTTGGCAGATTTGGACTCCAGAGGGTTTCCTTCAGGCCCTGGAGCTGGTATACGACGAGACGCGCACACTGCCGGCCGGGGAAAAGCCAGACTTCGAGTTCTACCGTAGACGGCTAAACGCGACTCTCAAGACCGGCTCGATCACGGTCGGCCAAGAAGACGCATGGCTGCTTCTTGAAGGAGAGAAGGAAAGAAACCGAGTCCGAGACAGAAGAGGTAGCTACTACTACATGTCTCGCAAACATCAACCTTACGGGAATCCCGGTCCTGGAACTATCGCCAGAGTGGCCTCACTCAAGCGCAACGGACGGTGCACTTTCAGATGGCAACGTAGGGGCGGCTGGTCGGCAAAGAAGGACATCATCAACACCTCGTTCGAATGTAGTCCTGACGTACTGCTGAACGTAGACGCCTACACTCCTGGCGACTTCAAGCTGTTCTTCAACGATCCACGCACTAGAGCTGAGTACCTGCAATGGGCTCCGCTACTACTAGAGGCTGAAGAGTACCACGCTGGCAACCGCAAGGTAGGGAGCAACATCGATGACTAGAATTGTGATGGTGAGTGACTTTGTAGAAGAGAATGGCAAGACCATTCGAGAGAACAACCTAGAACGCATACACAACGTCCCGCTAGGAGCCGTCGTCAGCTACCAGGCAGAAGTCTTCAGCGACAGCAAGCCGTGCAAGGTGAACCTGAAGGGGCGTTGCACTCTGCTCGTTGTAGGGCACATGCGAGACTGCGACGGATCGCCTCTCTACGTGCTGAGCGATCTTCCTGTCTTCTTTCCGCTGCCCAGCAACCCGATGGATCCAACGCCGGAGGAAGGCCTCTTTCGCCAGAAGATGGTCTACAAGTTCTTCGCTCAGTTCGTACAGACAGGAGTTCGTGAGAGCGCCTTTATCGTAGAGCCTGACAAGGCAGTGCGACTACAGACCATGAGAGAGTACGCCGGAGTCAAGGAGTGATCACGAACTACCTAGAGCCTCACGAGGAGGCGAACCCAAAGCTTCGACGCTGCTACGACTGCGTCTACATGCGTGGGGCGGTCAGTTGGTGGTGCACCAACAAGGCAGCTATCGAGTACCGCGGCACTCGAATCCCGGGGATATCCCACTGCAATTTCTGGTCGCCCGCATCACATTCGCCCCTGGTGCAGCTCAAGCGAAAGGTCGTAGCAGCTCCTTGGGCTTGGGTAGAGATCGTCTTCTGGGCCGCGTCGATCGTCTCTGCTGCCTACGTGGTTTGGAGGTACTGGTGATTAGCCTGCTGGAGTCACTGTCCGTAGCTATCGTCATCGTCGACGGGTCTTTCCCCTTAGCCGCCGATCGTTGGAAGGTCTACACCAGTAACAGCCAAGATTTTCCTCTACCAGAGGTTGCTGTCCTCATCAACGTCGGCGAAGACTTCGAGATCGGCAATCGGCTGTTCCGCCTACACCAGAAGCGTTTCAAGGTCATCGAACGGAAAGTTGTGCTGTATGTGTTAGATCTAACCGTACTGGAGAACGAGCACAGTGTATAACGACTGGAAACGCATATTCAGGTGTTGGGAGTCCGCAACTAAAGATGCCGGCGCTCCTATCACAGATGAGTGCTTATTTACGCATGCACCAACTACTAGGGAGTGCACTGGATTAGACATTTTTTGGGTGCGCCCTGATAAGTCACTAAGGTGGTCAGTGTTTGGTTCCCCACAGCTCAGAGGTCCTCAAGAAACCGCCTACGGTCTCCTTCAAGTTCTTGGCAACCCGGAGATGACAGCGCGCATTTGGTTAGCGGCTTTCGTGTTTGGAATGGAATCATCAAGAGGACGACATCGCCGCGGGAAGATTATGCTTCAAGGGGAAGCCATTGACGCTATTCATGATAGCGTTACTAAGTACGTACAATGGCATCATGCTAGTACGGAGTCTCTCCCCAAACCTTCTCCGGCCGAGTTTATTTGGCATCTGTATGAAAACGTAGGTAGTGGTCGTTTAGTGTTGTCTGGATCTTCACTTGCACTGCTGTGTGCTCCTTATCGTGCTCTCATCCTAAAACGCTGGCGCGTCCGTGTGGTGTGGCCTGAGTGGGAGTTGGAGCACTGGTCTAGAGAGCGCTGGAGCACCAAATGAGCATCATCCTCAAAGACCTCGTCACGCTGAGCGGGCTGATTGGCTTTGCCGCGTTCCTGTTGAACGTGCTCGGGAACCTTCTGCTAGCGTGGAAGAACATCTGGGGATGGATCGTACGCATCGCTAGCATCGTTCTCTGGGGAGTCTATGCAGTCGACGTAGCAAGCGGGCCGATGCTGATGAACTCGATCACGTTCTTTACCATCAACTGTTTTGGATTCTGGAAGTGGAGGAAAGCGCAATGAAAATGAAGATCATCATGGCCGACAGCCAAGACGAGCTGACGAGAGACGACATGGAAGAGGCTGCTGTCATTGCGGTGAACAAGCCTACGGGCGGTCAACGCAAATACGGTATCGTGCACATCATCAAATCCAAGTGGACTCAGCCGGGACCTACTACCTGGCGTCGCTTGGGCGCCGACGTAAGTATTGCGCTAGCCAACTTCGAGGGCTTGAGCGACAAGCTAGCTACCAACTTCGAAGAGTGGCCTCAGGAGAGCGCCCGATGAACAAGGTAGAGATCGTCGTTCGTGGGCCAAGTAATGCTCGCAAGAGCACTATCATTAGAGTTTGCGCAGACGCACTTGTGCAAGCAGGCCTCAAGGACGTCATCGCTTCAGATTACGAAGCGCTACACATGCGCAGCGAGAAGATCGCATCGCTGCTTCACGCTGATCTGCAGGTGCATCTGCACGAGGAGCGCGTCTCCACGCTGTCACCGCAGAAGAAGCAATGCGGAGTGTGCGGTACTATCTACACAGAACTGGCTTGGGGGCGTTTGAAACACATCGGAGACCAGATCGACGAGGTGGAAGTCATTGAGCTGCGCAACTGTGTGTGCGGCTCAACGTTGGGCGTTACGAAAGAGTATCCATCGGCAGTCGGAGCGGTCTGATGAACGAGCAAGTTCGTAAGGCTGTGGCTCGAATCCGCAACCTTCGTGGATCGCGCCAATATCGTTGGCAGTGTAAAGAAGCCATACTAGACGCCGCTAGATCAACGATCAACAAACACGTGAACGCGGATGCAATGATTGCGTCTTTGCACGACGTATTTATAGCTGAGGAAGTGGCTCAAGAAACAGCCATCCTCAGTAGACTGAGTGTGATCGATCTAGCAGACGCGGAAAAGGCGATATCGCGAATCAAGATTGCGAACAACAAGTGGACCGATGAGCAAAAGAGAGCCTATCTCAAGCACTTTCCAAAGCTTATTGCGCAATTCGACGCTAACAACAGCTAAGAGAGCACTCCAATGAAGAAGATCGCTGACTGGCCGACAGGTGAAGAACCTGGTTCGTGGTTCCTACCTGCCTGCAACCACAGAGAGCACAACCCGCCCAACATGATCGTGCTGCCTCCAGGCATCTACGAGCACACGTGCCCTGGCTGCGGACGCACCGTCATCGTGCGTATCCCGCCCAAACCGACCTTGACGAGTCACAGAGGGTGGAATCCAGGCCCGTGAAGCTAGAGACGCCTACAAAACTTCCTAGTGCCTACACGATTGAAGGCCACGGGATAGCCGATATTCCGTTCAACCGCTTTGGAGATCTCATCGTCTCCTTCCAGCGGTACTTCCCGGTGTACTCACTCTTCATTCGATTCTACTGCGAGAATACACGACGTAAAGAGTACACAGTGCTAGTGATGAGAAGCACAGGTTGTTACGAAGACACAGCCATTCCAGATCACGAGCTAACCGAGATGCGCCGTTACATTCAAGGCTTCGCGGAGGGATGTGCCCATGGCGAAGGGTAAGCAACATCGGTGGGGGGCCTACGATGGTTTCAACACTGGAATCAGTCGCGCTGCCTGCACCCGCTGCGGTCTCATTCGTTGTCTGAAGCAGCGAGAAGAAGAACTCAGCTACGAATTCAACGGCGCTTCGACAGACTGGGGTCCTCTTGTTCACCACGGTGTCAAACGAAAGCGTCGCCCAGTCATCGTTCCTCACTGCCCACCACGTGTGGAAGACTTCACACACTTCGAGCGTGCACCATGGCAAACAGATTCCTGACCAGCCTATCCCTAAACAAGGGCGACGAGCTGTGCTGGCGAGCCAAGTACAAGGGACAGATTCTCACTTGCCTGTGGCGAAAGCTCAACACGCACGACTTCACATTCCTCGCCACGCGAGCGGACGGTACAGTCTTTACTGTCTACACGAGAACCATCGACAACCCGTTGAAGATTCTAAGTGACAATGGTGAGCGTCTACTGAAGAAGTTCGGCAGCAT
>Ga0075342_1000051_pt1 | contig 21211 bp, 22 predicted proteins | sample RushOxbow_ThreeS_3_FD_120085 | JGI IMG/M metagenome (GOLD analysis project Ga0075342, IMG submission 120085) | Natural and restored wetland microbial communities from the San Francisco Bay, California, USA, that impact long-term carbon... | ecosystem: Environmental > Terrestrial > Soil >...
CCCGATCTGCACGAGCTCGCGACTTTGGGCGGAACGATCGAGGAGTTCGATGGATTGAAGATAGTGACCTTGCAGTCCTCACCACTCGGTGGTTGGAATTCCGTGGTGAAGCGCGGCGCCGACCTCGTCATCGGCAGCTTGGCTTTGTTGATCTGCGCGCCGGTAATGGCCGTGATTGCACTAGCGATTCGCTGCTCGTCAAACGGGCCGGTGATCTATCGCCAGGAACGCATGGGTTTGGATGGCGAGCGGTTTCAAATGCTCAAGTTTCGCACCATGGTGAATGACGCCGAGCGGCATACCGGTCCGGTGTGGGCCGCCGCTGACGATTCGCGGACAACTCCCTTGGGTCGTTGGTTACGGCATTGGAGCTTCGATGAATTGCCGCAATTGATCAATGTGCTGCGCGGCGAGATGAGTCTGGTCGGACCTCGTCCGGAGCGGCCGCCGTTGATCGCCGAATTCCGGAAAACGATCCCCAGGTATATGCTGCGCCAGAAAGTAAAGGCCGGCATGACCGGTTGGGCGCAAATCCATGGCTGGCGCGGCAATACTTCGCTAGCGGCCCGGATTAAATACGATCTTGATTACATCGAGAACTGGTCGTTGTGGCGTGATTTGAAAATAATTGCGCTTACGGTTCTCGGCGGCTTTCGCAACTAGCGGGCGAACGTCCTATTATGAAGACGATGCCGTATCGCATGGGGTTCTATCCCGCCGCTGTTAAAATCTCGCCGTTAAGTTCCCGTCCCATATGACCGTGGACAAGCTCATCGTGCGCTGGGGGCAATGCGTTTATGTTAGCCTTTGCGCGTCGATCGTCTTGTTGGGCGTGGGACGAATTGAATTGCTCGGGGGGCGCGCGAGTGTCAGCGCTTGGAGCGTTTCCCGAACGACCTTTTTCATCTGGTTCATCTGGAAATTATTTGTTGCCGTCCGTGAACGTCGGTTGGCGCTTGCGGCGGCGCGCCAGATTATCCCGCTTTCCCTGCTGCTGTTTTTTATCTCGGTGACTTTGTCCTTATTGCCAGACTTTCACGGCGCAAGCGAATTTCGCTATTTTTTCTTTGCAGCGATGCATTTTCTCATGATTGTGGATCTCTGCTCTGATAAAGGAAAAGCGCGCTTGCTATTGCTTACGCTGGGACTGGTGCCGGTAGTTTTGGTCGTTCGAGGCATCCTCGACGACCCGATGCTTCTCGATATCACGCAGATGCGGCGGTTTGGCTATCCGTTGGACCACCCCAATACCGCCGGCTACTTGTTGTCAATGTCTATCCCTTTGGGTTTGGCGATCGCGGTCGGCGAAAAAGGTTACCTGCGTATTCTAGCGCTGGTGTCCTGTTGCGCCCAATGGGCTGCTTTGGCCTTGACCTATTCGCGCGGCGCTTGGTTAGGTGGGGGTGCGGCGATGGTTTTTCTCGCAATAACGATGAATCGGCGCCGGGAGGTAGCGGCGATTGTCATCTTGACCGGGTTGGCCGCATCTTTTGTTACGCCGTTGCAGACTCGTTTCTCTACCCTGCTCAACCCGCGCAGTGATTTTGCGATTACCGACCGATTACAGGTGATCCATGCGGGTTTGAAGCTGGCGGTGGCAAATCCGGTCCTGGGTGTAGGTTACGGACGCGACCGGCTTCGACAGGGGCTTAGGGAGAGCCGGTTGGAGATGAGACACATAGCGCATACCCATAACGTTTACGTCGAACTACTGGCGACGACCGGGCTACTCGGCCTGGGCGCGTTCTTGTGGCTTATCTGTGGGGCTTTCTATCAAGCGCTTAGCCACTCCATGAATCGAGAGGCACTAAATCGCCCAGCCCAAATCGGCATCGCCGCTGCCTGGATCGCTTTCGCGCTAACCGGGCTTGGCGATGTGCCATTTTACCATCATGAGACGCGCATTTTCTTCTTTTCTCTTATTGCCTTGACTTACCTTTACACGCGTGAGGCAAACCTTGAGCTCTCGACTATGCGTCGCTCGTGAACGGAGCCTTAGCCCGCCGATTAAATTTCGTCGAAGTGCCGGTGAATCGCGAGCTAGCCAAATGTCACCGCGCCCCGGGCCCACAAGAACTTTCTGCGCTACGTTGATGAATGATTGATTTCCCAGCATTGGCGGAATCTGTTATCATAATAAATATGACTGTAAATCAGCTGTTATATGTGGGGAAAGTAGTCGATAAGCCCTGGGGCCACGAGCTTATCTGGGCGCACACGGAGCGCTATGTGGGGAAGGTCCTGCACATCAAAAAAGGCGAGTCATTGAGCTATCAGTATCACGTCGTCAAAGACGAAACGATTCGTTTGCTCACTGGATTGCTTGACATGGAGGTCGAAACCGGCGGCGAACGTGGTAAGCTTCGGCTCACGCCGGGCGAGTGTTTGCATATCACGCCGGGTATGAAGCATCGCATGATCGCGCTGGAGGACTGCGATGTCTTGGAGGTCTCGACGCCGGAACTCGAAGACGTCGTCCGCTTGGAAGACCGCTATGGGAGAGCGGATTCAACGGCGCGCAAATGATCTAGTAATCGGAATCTTTCATGGAAACCCAAGCGACCTTTGCGGAGCGTCTCGTCGAGCGGCAAATGCTCTCCAGCGAGGAAATGGAGCGGGTGCGCAAGCTCCAAGAAGAGCAACAAGCGCCCTTGAGCCGATTGGTAGTCGAGCTGGGCTTTTTGTCGGAAGAAGATCTTCTACCGGTCATGCGCGATCATTTCGACCTGCCGCTGATGTCTCTGCGCGACGTGCCGAACACGCCGTTGCCCATCGACTTGCCGGCGAGCATCGGTGATTTTTTCAAGTTGGCACGGATGGTGCCCGTCAAAATTGAGGGCCGCGAACTGATCGTTGCCATTGCCGAGCCGACGGAACTATCGCGTCTGCATGCCGTGGAGTTGGCGACCGGTTTACGGGTCAAAGCGGTGCTCGCCAAGGAAAAAGAGATCGCCACGCGCATCGAGGCTTTGTATGGCGGCAGTTATTCCCCGGATGGGACGGTCGAAGAGTCGGCGCAAGCGTTTGACGGGATCGCTGAGGACGAGGATGTCGCCCATCTGCGTGACATGGCGTCGGAAGTGCCGGTGATCCGGCTGGTTAATCAAATGCTCGTGCGCGCCCTCGAAAGCCGGGCCTCGGATGTGCACATCGAGCCTTTCGAAAATCAATTGAAGGTGCGTTACCGCATCGACGGTATCTTGCATGAAGTCGAGTCGCCGCCGCGGCAATTGAAGGGCGCCGTGATCTCACGTTTGAAAATCCTCGCGCAGCTCAACATCGCCGAGCGGCGTCTGCCCCAGGATGGCCGGATCAAAACTCGATTGGGCGGCAAGGATATCGATTTGCGAATCGCCACGGTGCCGACCCTCTACGGCGAAAGCGTCGTAATCCGCTTGCTCGAGCGCGGGCAGATTTTTACTCAGTTGGAGACCCTGGGCTTTCCGCCGGTGCAACTGGCGCGCTTTAACGAAATGATCCTCAAGCCCCATGGCATGATCTTGGTCACTGGGCCGACAGGCAGCGGAAAGACCACCACACTTTATGGCGCGCTGCAGAAAATCAACGATCCGGGCAAGAAAATTATCACGATCGAAGATCCGGTCGAGTACCAGTTAGGCGGCGTCAACCAGATCCATGTCAAGCCGCAGATTGGTCTGACCTTTGCCAACGGGCTGCGCTCGATCGTGCGCCAGGACCCCGATGTGATCATGGTCGGTGAAATCCGCGATGCCGAGACTGCCGAGATCTCCGTGCAAGCGGCGCTCACCGGCCACTTGGTATTTTCCACACTGCATACGAACGATGCCGCCGGCGCGATCTCCCGGCTTTTGGAGATGGGCGTGCAGGACTATTTGCTCTCGTCTTCATTGCTTGGAGTTTTGGCGCAACGCTTGGTGCGTCGCCTCTGTCCCGGCTGCCGCAAGGAGGTGCCGTTTACCGGGCTGGAAGGCGTGGCGCCCGAGATGGCACAAGCCAACAGTGAAGCTTTGCACACGATCTGGGAGGCAGTTGGCTGCGAAGCCTGTAGCGGCACCGGTTATCTTGGCCGTGTCGGTGTTTTTGAACTTCTGCCGGTGACGGCGGATATTTGCAAATTGATCAACCAAAAGGCTGATGCCAACGCCATTCGTAATCTTGCTGTCCAGCAGGGCATGCGTCTCCTTCGCGAGGACGCCTGGGATAAAGTACGGCAGGGTATGACGACTTTGGCCGAGGTGGTGCGGGTTACCCGCGAAGAGGGATAGGCGCACAAATCAATTTCGGCCATTGGTCTTGCCAGATCGTGGCGTAGACAATTTTCATGGCGTTTTACCAATATCGGGCCGCCGACCAAGCCGGCAAAGTCATCGAAGGCGTGATGGAGGCCGACGCCGAACAGAGCGTCGTGTCGCGCTTGCGCGAGATGGGCTGCATCCCACTGCGCATCGCCATGCCGAGCGAGCGCGCGGTCGGCGCGGCGCGCCGAGCACGGCCGCTGTTCGAAAAACGCAAGGTCAGCCAGCAGCAGTTGCTCCAGTTCACCCGTGAGCTTGCCACCTTGCTCAATGCCGGGTTGCCGCTCGACCGCAGCCTATCGATACTTGGCAATTTGTTCGAAGGGACCGAATTCACCAGAGTGCTGCGTTCGCTCGTCGAAGCCGTGCGCGCGGGCAAATCTCTTGCCGCTTCCATGGGCGAGCACCCGCAAATTTTTCCGCGCATTTACGTCAACATGATCCGCGCCGGCGAGGCCGGCGGCATTTTGGAAAGCGTCCTGCGCTATCTTACCGATTATTTGGAGAGCACCACGGCGCTCAAAGAGGAGATCAAATCGGCGCTGATCTACCCGATTATCTTGGCCACCGCGGCTGGCGCCTCGTTGATCGTCATGTTTCTGTTTGTCATTCCGAAGTTCGCCGCCTTGTTCCATGACAACCGCAAAGCGATTCCCTGGATCACCAAAATGGTCATCGACTTTAGCCAGCTGCTGTCCCAGTATGGCTGGCTGTTATTGTTGGTTGTCGCCGCCGCGGCAGCCGGGGCGGTTTTCTACGTCAAGAGTCCCGAGGGCCGAAGCGAATGGGATCGCGTATGCTTGAAGGCTTGGCTCATCGGCGACTTGGTGCGCAAGTTTGAGACCGCGCGTTTTTCCCGCACGTTGTCGGCGTTGCTGCGCGGTGGCGTGCCGTTGCTCGATGCCTTGGGTACGGTTCAAGGCGTCGTCGGCAATCGGCTGTTGGCCCGGGCCATTGGCCAGGTGCAGGTGCGGGTCCGCGAGGGCAAGGGCATGGCGCGGCCGTTGAGTGAGAGCGGTTTGTTTCCGATACTGGCTCTCAACATGATCGCGGTGGGCGAAGAATCGGGCAAGTTGGATGGCATGTTATCCGAGGTGGCGTCGTTCTACGATCAGGAGGTCAGACGATCGACGAAAAGACTAACCGCATTGCTGGAGCCGGCATTGATTTTGGGGATGGGACTGATCATCGCGGTGGTAGTCATCTCCATGTTGATGGCGATTTTTAGCATCAACGATTTCTAATCGGTCATAATTCTAGCGAAACTATGAAACACCAAGCTGGGTTTACCCTGATTGAATTGATCGTCGTCGTCATGATTATCGGCCTGTTGGCTGGGCTAGTTGCGCCGCAATTTATGAAGCAATCGGAGCGGGCCGAGGCGAAAACCGCCAAAGCGCAGATTGAACTGTTCGGCACCGCACTCGATACTTTCCGACTTGACGTCGGCCGCTATCCGACCAGCCAAGAAGGTTTGGCGGCTTTAATGCAAAAACCCGGCGGCGCCGACCGCTGGGATGGTCCCTACTTGAGAAAGGATCTGCCGCCCGATCCATGGGGCAAGCCGTATGTCTACAAGAGTCCGGGGGATCATGGCGCTTACGATATCCTTTCTTATGGCGCCGACGGCGTCGCCGGAGGCGACGGCAATAACCGTGACATTACCAGCTGGGAAAGATAGCCGGGGATTCTCGCTGCTCGAGCTCGTGCTGGTGTTAGTCGTCATGGGCATCAGCATGGCGATTGTTGTGCCCAATATCGGCAGGCGTTTGCGGGAGCGCGAAGTGCGCAGTTCGGCGCTCAGCTTGGCAGCGGTGGCGCGCGATCTGCGCAGCCGCGCCTTGTTCGACGGTATCGCCCAGCAATTGATCGTCAGCATGGCGCAAAACGCTTACCTGGTTCCACAAAAACGCGAGATTCACCTGCCCCAAGATATCCGCATCGCCTCCATCGAAGGCGGCGAAGAGGTGGAGCGCGACACCAAGCGTTTTTATTTTTTTCCCAACGGCAGCAGCCTGGGCGGTGAGATTATCATCGCTGACAGCGCCAATGCGATTTCCTATTCCATTCGCATGGAACCGCTTACCGGCAAGATCGAAGTCGCCCGCGGCGGTAACTTATGAGAACCGCTACGCGAAAAGACAAAGCCGGTTTTACCTTGCTCGAGGTCATGGTCGCCATGACCATAGTCGGTTTGGGCGTGGTGACGTTGCTGCAAATATTTTCCCTCGGCTTGCGTTTGGGGTCGCGCAGCAACGTGCAGACCGAGGCGATCGCACAAGGTGCCCGGGTCATGGATGAGTTGCTCGCCCGGCCCAAGCTGCGCGACGGCTCGGACAGTGGGACGCTGGCGCCGGCCAGCCGCTGGCGCTCGCAGATTCATACGCTACGCGATACCCAGCCGTCCCTCAATCTCGGCAGCAACTGGGAACTCAAGGAAATCGGCTTGGAAGTGACCGTGCCCGACGGCGACCGAGAGCGCCGCGTGGAACTCAAAACGTTGCGGCTTGCACGCAAGGGCAATCCATGAGTTCACGATGGGCCTCGATTTTATGCGCCGGCAAGCCGCCACTAGCGCGCCTCCCGGGCGCTGCCGGCTTTACTCTAATCGAAGTGGTCCTGGCGATCACGATCTTCGCACTCATGGGCGGAGTCCTTTACGGCGCGTTTTCTCTCGGCCATACGGCAGTGGAAAAATCCGAGAAGAGTTTTAGCCGCAGCCAAATGACTCGATCTGTCGGCGATCTCTTGGCGACATACATTCACTCCGGTTATCCGTACCGCGAGTCGCTGCAGGAACAGACGATTTTATTCGAAGGCGAGCGCGAAAGTTTGACTTTCGTGTCGGCCTACTCCCATGCCATGGGCGGGCGCGGCATGGCTATGATCGCCATCGAGAAGGAGGACTCCGACAACGGTCGCTCGAGATTTCGACTCACTGAGACCACGCCGGTGCGGGTTGGCGCTGCCGGCGGCGAAGGCGGGCAGCGCTCTAGCTTGGTGATTCAGGAAGGCGTTCGTGATTTCCAACTCGCTTACCTCGGTGTCGAGGGCGAACAAGAAAACTGGGAAGAACGCTGGGATGGTAATGAGCGTCGCCGCTTGCCGCGGGCCGTGCGCCTGTCTTTCATCGATGCCGAAGGCAAAGAGGTGCGCTGGGTTTTTCCGTTCATGCTGGCGGTGTTGTCGCAATGAGGTTGGCCGCGCTCAAAATGCATGATTCTCGGTTGGGGAATCAACGCGGTGTGGCGCTGATTATCGTGCTGTGGATCTTCATTTTTCTCTTCGTCGTTGCCTTCGATTTCAGCGCCTCGGTGCGTGAAGAAGCGGCGGCAACGCAGCGTTTCAGCGACGAGACGCAAGGCTATTACCTAGCCTTAGCCGGTTTCCAGCGCGGCTTGTACGATTTCATACAGCAGGCCGGCGGCGGCAATCCGCAGGCCGATGCGAAGCAGAATGATTTGTACGATGGCAGTTGGCGCGAGGAGAAGCTCGGCACCGGGATGTTTCGTGTACGGCTGGTCGACGAGGGCGGCAAGATCAACCTCAATCGCGTCGACGAACAGGTTTTGCGCCGGGTATTTACCAACCTCGGCGTGGAAGGCTCGGCGGCGGATATTTTAGTCGACTCGATCATGGACTGGCGCGATCCCGACGAACTCCATCGAACGAACGGCGCGGAAAGCGACTATTATAATTCGCTTTCGCCAGCCTACACGGCGAAAAACGGCCCCCTCGATAGCGTCGAGGATCTGTTGTGGATTCGCGGCATGACGCCGGCGTTGTTTTACGGCACCGGCGCTGATGGCGATCCGCAGGCGCCGCGGGTTGGACTACGCGATGTCTTCACCATCGACAGTCCCATCGACCGGGTCAACCTGCGGACCGCCACGGCGGAAGTGATTCACGCGCTGACCGGCATTCCGATGGAGAAATGCCGTAGTTTCGTCGAAGAACGCAAGCGCTTGGCGGACAAAACCTTGACCGACTTGCTGCCGCTTTTGGGCATCGGATCGGGCGACCCGGTCTTGCAGTCGTTTATTTTCACCAACCCGTCGGTGGTTGCCGTCGATGCCGAAGGCCGGCCGACCGATGCCCGCGCGACGCGCCGGGTCAAGGGCGTAGTGCGGCTTGGCGGCGCCCAGGGATTTGAAATTTTGCGTTGGCTCGATCGTGACATTGGACTATCGCAGCCTTGAAGTTTCATGTAAAATAACCGCGTTTAAATCCCACGAATGCCGATGGCTCTAGCACAGCGACTACAAGATTTATCCCGCGCCGACTTTCTCCGAAGCGTCGGACTTTACGTCATGCAGGACCGCCTGGTGATGGTGCGCCTGCGGAAAAGCTTTCTCAACGTGTCCGTGCTCGATGAACAGGAACGAGAGCTGCCGCAAAGCGACAATCGGCCGGCGATTGCCGATATCACCGGCTGGGTCGCCGACGATGTCAAAGAGATCGCGCTGAAAGCCGAAAACGATTCGCGCGAGCGCAGCCTGCGCCAAGCGATGGTTTCTTTGTTTCCCCATTTCAACGCGGCCCGCGACCGGGTTTATATTTGTATCCCGCAGGATCAGGTGATCATCCAACAAGTATTCCTGCCCTTGGCCGCGCAGGATAGCATCGAGCAAGTCTTGGAGTATGAAATCGAAAGGCAGTTGCCGTTTCGCCGGGACGAGATTTATTTCGACTATTTCGCCGCTGGCAAGAAAGGCGAGAAGCTTAGCCTGTATATCGTCGCTGTGCAAAAAAAGCTTGTCGATGGTCTGGTGGCCTTGCTTGAATCTTTCGGCATTAAGCCCGCGGGCGTCGAACCTGACGTCACCGCGCTTCTCAATTACGCGCTTTATGCCGCCGGACCGAACAACGGTCGTTCAGCAATATTGGCAGCGAGTGAGCAGAGCTGTGACCTTCTTGGGGTCGAGACCAAAACCGGCAGTTGGCACAATTCGCATCAGGTGTTGTTCTCGCACCGGTTCCCACACGCAGAATGGGCTCTGGGGGCCAGTCGAGAATTGCTACTGCAGGATCTCGCGCAGGTCGACAAGTGCTACCGTTGGGGCAATCTCGATGCGGCGAGCGGGTTGCCGGCGGAGAAATTCGCTGCTGCCGACGATCTCGGTGCGCTGGACAGCCATCGATTGACCGGCGTCAAATCGCCTCTGCCCGCGGCGGCGTTGCCAGCAGTGGGCGCGGCGCTGCGCGGGATTCGCGAAGCGTCGGTCATCGGTAATTTTTTGCGACATGAGAATCCCGAGCTGGCAGGCGGCAAGCCATTGTCGATGCTCAATACGGTTTTGGGCGGGCTTCTGGCGATCGCATTAATGGCCTGGGGCCTAAGCTATCCGATCAAAGACGAGATGCGCTTGCGCCAGTTGCAGCGGGAGAATCAGAAGTTCGAGCCGGCAATCGAAGCGTTGCGCCGCGAGGAGAATCAATTGCAGCAGTTGAACAAAGAAGTGAGCGCTTTGGCGGATCTGCAGGGGCGCCGGGGAGAGGTGCTGAGAATCCTCGACGAGCTTTCAAAGGTGGTTCCCAACAACGCCCATTTGTCCAATATGCGTTACCGCGCCGGCGTGTTAGAAGTTCAAGGCAATGCTGAGAATGCCTCTGCTCTGATTCCGCTTTTGGAGCGCTCGCCGGTTTTTGAGAACGTGGCATTTAACGCGCCGTCAAACCGTGGCCGGGACAACCGCGAAACATTTTCGCTCAAGGCCAATGTCGAAAAATTCAAAGAGCCTGCCAAAGAGCCGCCGCCAGCCGCTAAAGCAGTCACCCAAGAGGCGCCCAAAGAAGCCCCGAAGCCAATGCCCAAAGAAAGTAAATCGAAGTCATGAAGCAGTTCTGGCAAAGGTTGTCGCAGCGCGAACGCGGACTGGTCTATTTGACCGGGGCGATTTTGTTGTTCTTTGTCGGCAAGGTCGCGATCGCCACACCGTTGCTCGATCGCCAGGCTAGAATCAAGGGCCAACTCGAGAGCCAACCGCAATTACTGCAAAAAAACCTGCGTTACTTGAGCCAAAAAGATTCGATCTTGGCTTCGCTCGATGTTGCGCGCAATCAAATCAAAACCATCGAGCCGGCGCTGTTGACTGGTGACACCCCATCGGTGACCGCGTCCGATCTTCAGGAGACGGTGCAATCGTTGGCGACTCGCGAGGGCACGCAAGTGATCACGACCCGCGTGCTCAACCCCGAACCCAGCGGGTCGTTTTCCAAGATCGCGATCCAGATGGAGATCGGCGGTCAAGTGGGGCAACTGGCGAGCCTGATTCGCAGCATCGAGAGCGCGCAAAAACTCTTGGTAATCGAAGAGATCAACGTTCGGTCGTTGTTCCGTCCCGTCGGCTTCCCCCAAGTGCCAGGGGCGCAAGCGGCAGCCCAACAAAATCTAAGGGTGAGCCTCACCGTAGTCGGCTTTGCCCGGTCGCAGCCAGCTGCCGCGGCGACACCGGACACTCCGGCGGGGCCGGCGAAAGCAGCGCCAGACAAGCGCGTTTCGGTCGGGTTTGACCAGCCGCAAACTTGATTGTCCGGCTAGCAGGCGAAGGTCAGTTTTTGTCGACTGCCTCAGGACTCCAACGGGGTAAAAATCAGCCATGCATAGCTACATGGTTAATCGCTGGTTTGACCGGCGCGAAATGTGAACATTAAGGTATTAAAGCCCAAAACGACATTGTATAATCAGGCGCGTAATTCAACTTATGGGGCAACTGGGATAATTCCAGTGAACTGTGACCCTAGAGCGGCTGGAGGACAAGCGATATTCTTACTCGATCCGCACTATTAAGCGTAGTTATGGCATTGGCCATCGCTTTGGTCGCATGGACGACATATCGTTCTTGGCGCGTGGGGCCTTGGGATATTCCGGGACCCATGCCGCAACGACCCGCCACGATTGCCACAGGGACCCAGGTCTCGCTGGCACCGCGGCCGCCGATCGGCACGGAAGCGATCATCAGCAAGAATCTTTTTGATCCGGAGCGGGGCGCGGGGGCCTCGCGTGACGCGGAAGAAAATTCGCGGGCGGTGCAGCGAGTGCGCAGCATGGTTCTAGTGGGCACAGTAATCATTGGCAATAACCGCGTGGCGATTTTGCAGGACGGCACGAACCCAGCGCCCGGTCAGCCGGTTCCTGGCCAACGCCCGCCAGGGCAACGTCCGCCCAGTCAACCCGCGTCGATGATGCGCCTAAAAGTTGGCGACTCGCTGGAAGGTTTTAGGCTCACCGAGATTGCCGATCAGCGAGTTGTTTTTGCGCGAGATGCTACCCGGGTCGAGGTCATGCTGGATTTCTTTCGCAAGGTCGAAAATGTTGCACCTCGGCCAGTTGCTGCGTCGGGGCCAGCCGCTGCGCCGGGGCAGGTTCAACCGCCGCCCGTGGGCGCCCCTGTGCCCGTGCCCCGGGTTTTACCCAATTTGCCTAGACGGGGCCGGATACCGGTGCCGGGGAGCGCCAGCCCAGACTCATGAGCCGAGAAGGAGCGATTGCATGTCGTTAATCAGCGTATCTCGCCTGGCGTTACTGGTTTTTGCTACCGCTGTTGTCAATCCCGCATGTGCGCAGCAAGTTCCGGTAACTCCAAATCCGGCGCCGAGCCCCAATCAACCGAGCCCAAGTGTTCAGCAACCGGCAGTGCCCGGCGATCCGAACCTGCCTCCTGGAGCGCGGCCGCCGGTTTTACCGCGGCGTGTTCCCGCGCCGGCACAAGGTCCTGGGCAAGTGCCTCGCACAGGAACTGCTCCTGGCCCCTTACCGACCCCACTACCGACAAATCCGGTGGCGCCCGCTCAACAAGCTCCGGTCGATCCCAACGCGGCCCTGCCTCAGCCCACGCCAGTGACGCCCACGCCATCAGCGCGCCGTGGAATACCGGGGCAGTCCTTCCCGTCCGGTGGAATGGTTTCACTCAACTTTAACCGCGCCGACTTGGTTGAAATTATCCACATCATCGCTCAACAATTAAAGTTGACCTATACCATCGATCCCGAGGTCAAAGGCACGGTGACAATCAATAGCGCCCAGCCGTTGCGCGCCGAGGATTTGATGCCGATTTTTCATCAGCTTTTGCGCATGAACGGCGCGGTGGCGGTGCGCACCGGCAACCTTTATCACATCATGCCGATCAAGGACGGCAAAGGACTGGCGCGGCCACTGGCGCAAGGGCGCGAGGACAGCTTTGCCTTGCAGCTGATCCCGGTGCGCTTTTTTACCGTGGCGGAGATGAAGCGGGTATTGACGCCGTTTTTACAGCCCGGCGCCGAGATCATCGACAATCCGCGCGGCAATTTCTTGATGGTGATGGACACGCCGCTCAATATCCAGCGTCTGGTGGAGATCGCCGATCTGATCGATGTTCAAGTGTTCGCCGGTACGCGCATGGAAATTTACCAGCCGAGAATCGCCAGCGCTGAAGAATTGTCGCAAGAGATGACCAAAGTCATGCAGTCGTTTTCGGCCTCATCGCCCCAATCCGAAAGCTTTGCCGCGCAGTTCATCCCGCTGCCCAGAATCAACCAGCTGCTGGTGATCGCTCATAGCGAAACGGCGTGGACCTACGCCAAGCGTTGGCTCGATCGCATCGATGTGGTTGCCGAGGGCCCTGGTCGTAGGATATTTATCTATCCGGTGGAGAACGGCAAGGCGGCGGAGCTGGCCGATGTGCTCAGCCAGGCGCTCGGTCTGCCGTCGACGGGCACGCGGAGCAATCCGCAAACTCTACAGAGCATCCACCGTTCGTCATCTTCAAGCAGCTCCAACCAATCTGGTAGTTTCGGCCAGTCAAGCGGTTCGGGTCAGTTTGGTGCGGGGAGCATGCAGCAGGGGCAAACAAGATGAAAAAATTTATCGCCCTATGGCTAGTCTTAATCGTCGCAAACCTGTCCGGTGCACAGGCGCAAAACCGGCCAGGAGCATTTGCAGCGGCGGCTGCGCCAGGTCAAGTCCCGGCGCCGGCGGTGGCCACCCCCCAGCTCACCACACCGCCGGCACCCGTTGTCCCGAGACCCACTATTCCAGGTCAACCTGGACAGCAGCAGCAGCAACAGGAGCAGCTACGTGTGGTCGCCGACCCGGCGACCAACTCGTTGGTTATTTATGGGACCGTCCAGGAGTACCAGAACGTCAGGAACATTCTGAAAGAATTGGATGCCATTCCTCGTCAGGTGTTGATCGAAGCGATGATATTGCAGATTGAGCTAAAAGACTCAGAAGATTTCGGCGTGGACTACGAAATCTTCCGAAAATCCCGGCAGACGATCTTTGGAAAAACCTTCGGTTCCAACGCGGCGATTACCTCGCTTGGAAAGCTCTTCCCACGGCACCGTTTTTCGGAGGTGTCAATGGGCTCAGCGCAATCGTGGGCGATGATACGGTATCCGCAATGATTCGCGCTGCGGCTACGGATTCACGCATAAAGCTCCTCTCGTCTCCCAGCGTGCTTGCTAGCGACAACCGGCCAGCGCGTATTCAGGTCGGCAGCGAGGAGCCCATAGCGACGGGTTCAATTCAACAGGCCGTGGGTGGAGTGGCGCAAAGCACCACGATTCAGTACCGCAATACGGGACGTATTCTGACGATCATACCCCAAGTCAATTCACAGGGGCTGGTCAATCTTCAGATCAAAGCTGAAGTCAGTGCGCGCGGCGACGATGTCACCGTGGGACAGGACAAATATCCGGCGTTCAACACTCAAGACGCCGAAACGACGGCTGTGGTTCAGGACGGCGAAACACTGGTCATCGGCGGCCTTATCGGTGATCTCAAAAGAAAAGGGCGCGTTGGTGTTCCGTATCTGATGGATATCCCGGTTATCGGTCGCTTCTTTGGCACGACCAGCGATGAATCGACTCGCACCGAATTGATAATGCTGATCACGCCGAGGGTCATTCGCAACCGGAGTGACTCTCGTTTGGTTACGGCGGATTTCAAAGCGGGTTTAGAAAAAGTCAGGGACGAGCTTGAACGGATCGCCAAGGACAGAGCCCGGCTCCTGCCCCCGAGGCCGCTGCCGCCGTTGCCCGATCCGAACCAGTATTATCAGCAAGATCAGCAGCAGGAACCTGTGCCGACCAATCCGGCTGTTGGACCGCGAAGTTCGTTGCCGCCGGTGGTCGAGAATATCACCGTGTTGTCGAATGATCCGATCGCTCGGCGGATGATGCCGCCGATGCTTGTTCCGCAGGAGTCGATGCCGATTTCGCTCGCGCAAACTCAGCCTGTGGCAACACAGTCTTACGAGCCTACGAGCCACAGCGCCCCCCCGGCGGTGCCGGCACCACCGGCCTACATCCTATCGTTCGCGCCAGCGCCGCCGGTAGCCGCGCCAGCCGCCCCAGCGGTTCCAGTCACTCCGGCGCAGCGGCAAATGTCCACCGATGCCCGACGGATTTGGACCGTGCAAGTGGCTGCGCTCGGTGAAAAGGGTGCGGCCGAGTCGTTGGCGCAGAAATTACGCCGGTTGGGCTACGACGCTTACGTGAGAGTGGCGACGAGTGACAATAAGACCTGGCATCGGGTGCGCATCGGCCAGCTGGAAAACCAGAAAGACGCGGCTGATCTGCGTAACATCCTGAGCACCACGAAAGAACATAAAGACGCGTACATCGCGCTGTATTAGATTCCGTCTATACGTTGACCAGAGCCGCCCATGGGTCGAACTCATCGGGCGGCTTTTTTGTTTGCGCGTTGGGGGGGATGAACCGATCCGGTTTAACGCTCGGGGCCGCCGATTTTGCTCGTGCAGATCGCTCTGTTATGATTTAGCTAACCCTGAACCAGAGCCCCGATGCTTTGAAGGTATCGGTTTTGACCCATGGTATGCTGCGTGCCGGCCTAGAACCCCAGTCCGGCTGAAGCATGCCAACATTGAACCAAGGGGTGAAAGAGAGTATGTTGACTCGATTTCCGACAAGGCTGGGGCCGTTGGCGGAGGGGTTCTGGAGGCGCGATCTTGCCTTCGTAGCCAAGCCTAAAATTTCCCGCCGAACCGGTGCTGTAAAAACTAACTGCAAAGGATGAAGCGCGCGTGGATCCGAAACAGCTGACCATCGAGCAAGTTCAAGAAATTCTACTCAAAGAAAAGTATGTCTGCGACCGTTCTCTGGCGACCGTGGTGTATTTATCGCTGGTGATGGGCAAACCGCTGCTTCTCGAAGGCGAGGCGGGCGTCGGCAAGACCGAGATCGCCAAGGTGCTGTCCAAGGTCTTGGGCGCCAGGCTGATCCGCTTGCAGTGCTATGAAGGGCTCGACGCCAGCACCGCGCTCTACGAGTGGAACTACCCCAAGCAGATGCTCCACATCAAGCTTGAAGAGATCGAGCGCGGTGATAAGAAGCAGGTCGAAACCGAAATTTTCACCCAAGACTATCTGGTCAAACGGCCTTTACTCGACGCGATCCAGAGCGAGGATGCCATTCCGCCGGTGCTGTTGATCGACGAGATCGACCGCGCCGATATGGAGTTCGAGGCGTTCTTGCTTGAAATCCTCTCCGATTTTCAAATCACCATTCCCGAGTTGGGCACGGTGACGGCCAAGCATCGGCCCTATGTGTTTCTCACCTCCAACCGCACGCGGGAAATCCACGACGCCTTGAAGCGGCGCTGCCTGTATCACTGGATCGAATATCCGACCTTCGAGAAGGAATACGAGATCATCACCACCAAGTTTCCCGAGGTTGAAACCAAGATGGCGCAGCAGATCTGCGCCTTCATGCAGAAGGTGCGCGAGATGAATTTCTACAAGCGCCCCGGCGTCGCCGAAACTTTGGATTGGGCGACGGCGCTGATCGCGCTCAACCGCAAGCAGCTGGACGATAAATCGGTGATCGAGACCATGGGCTGCGTGTTAAAGTACCGCGAGGATTTGAGCCACCTGCGCGAGCAAGTCGAAAACCGCCAGTTCAGTCTCGAAGCGCTCTTGCGGACTTCGCCGGAACTCGTAAGTTAGCAAACGATGGATATCACACTGGAAACAGTCGCGGAGGCGGTCAGCAAAGTCGCCTCGGCGCGCGGCAAAGGCACCTTGCCGAACATCATGGCGTTCGGCCGCGCCTTGAAAGATCTCGGCGTCAAAGTCAGCTTGAGCCAACTCCTTGATGCGTCGCGCTCGGCGGATCTGGTCGATATCGCCGAGCGCGGCGATTTCCGCGAGCTGTTGCGCGCCAACCTGATATCGCAGAAGGAAGACTTTCCGGTTTTCGACATGCTCTTCGATTGTTTCTGGCGCGAGCAGAGTTATGAGCGCGTGCCGATGGAAACCATGGACATCCAGGGCACGCCCACCGAGTCCCAAGCCCCGGAGGGCGGCGACGAGGAAGGCGGCATGGAGGAGGCCGCCACTGAGGCGGTCGCGAACGAGAACCTGCCGCTGGAAAATCTCGACGAGTTCGCCGTGCCGACCTATAGCGCCCAGGAGCTGATGAACCGCAAGGACTTCAGCGAGATGGGCACCGAGGAGAGCCGCGCCATCGCCCGGGCGATTCTGCTGATCGCCACCAAGATCGCCACCCAGATCAGCCGGCGCAAGAAGATCGGCCGCAAGGGGCCGGTGATCGATCCGCGCACGACCATGCGGCGCAGCATGAAATTCGGCGGTGAAGTGATCGAGATGTCGCACCGCAAACGGCGCATCAAGAAAACCAAAGTCGTGCTCTTGTGCGATGTCAGCGGCTCGATGGACTGCTACAGCCGGTTTCTGATCCAGTTCATGTACGGTCTGCAAAACGAGCTGTGGGGCGTCGAGACTTTTGTGTTTAGCACGTCGCTCAGCCGGATCACCCATCTGATCCGCACCAAGAATATCGTCGATGCGTTGGACAAGATTTCCGGCACGATCCTGGGCTGGTCCGGCGGCACCAACATCGGCCGCTCGTTGCACACTTTCAACCGCAACTTCGCGCCGAGCATGGTCACGCACCGCACGGTGGTGGTGATTATCAGCGACGGTTGGGACCGCGGCGACGTCAGTCTGCTGGAAAAGGAAATGCAGGATATCAAGCGGCGCGCCAAGAAAATTATATGGCTCAATCCCTTGCTGGCGAGCGAAAACTACGAACCACTGTGCAAGGGCATGCAGGCAGCACTGCCGTATTTGGATCTGTTTTTGTCGGTGCACAACGTCAACAGTCTGGTTTCGTTGGGCCGGACCTTGCAGAAGATGGTGGCGTGATTAGAATTGATAAGGAATAATCGAGAATGGAAAATGACGGACGAGGAGTGGTGCGGTTGTCGCGCCATTCTCTATCCTCAATTTTCGGTGCTCGATTCTAAACAGGAGGTCTGAACATGGCTGGACCCGGCGCTTGTTACACGGACGCGGATTTAGAGGCAAAGAAGAAGGACTCGATCTATCATCAGGTCAACGAGTTTCTCGCCAAGGGCGAGACCGTGGCCGTGGCGACCATCGTTTCGGCCAAGGGCTCGACGCCGCGGGAAGTCGGCGCCAAAATGGTGGTTACGGCCTGGGGGGAGATTCTTGGCACCATCGGCGGCGGCTGCGGCGAGGCCGATGTCAAGCGCGAAGCCATCGAAGTGATCCGCTCGCGCAAGCCGCGCACGGTGCGCGTCGATTTGCTCGACGATATTTCCTCGGACAGCCCCGCGGTGTGCGGCGGCATTATGAACGTCTTCATCGATCCCTGGTGGCAGGAGCGCGATCAGGAGGCGGCAAGCGGCAAATGAGTTCGCTGTCCGAAGAATTGGTCAAAATTGCCGAGCAGGGCGAGGCGGCGGTGCTGGTGACCGTCGTTGAAGTGCAAGGCGATGGGCGGATCCAGCCCGGCGCCAAGTGTCTAATCCGCGACGGCAAGGCACAGGTTGAAACCATTGGCGACGCCAACGTGGTCGCTGTCCTGGTGCGCGAGAGTGACAGCCATGCGCGGGCGGAAAAGTCACAATTGGTTTCGCTGGCGATTCCCGACAGCGGGATCAAGCTGGAAGCGTTCTTCGAAGTCATGCCGTCGCCGCCCAAGCTGATCGTCGTCGGTGCCGGTCATATCGCCGTGCCGCTGGTCAAGATTGCCAAGGTGCTCGATTTTCACGTTACCGTGATCGACGACCGATTGCTTTTCGCCAATCGCGAGCGCTTCCCCGACGCCGACGAAGTATTGACCGGCGATATGGCGCTGATGCTCAAGGAGATGAACATCACGCCGTCATGTTACATTGTGCTAATTACCCGCGGCCACGCTTACGATGAGCCCTGTTTGCGCAATATCATGCACAGCAAGGCCAAATACATCGGCATGATCGGCAGCCGGCGCCGCATCAAGGCGTGCTTTCAACGATTCCGCGACGAAGAGAAAATCACCGAGGAAGCGATTCAACGCATTTACGCGCCCATCGGCCTCGATATCGCCACCGAGACGCCGGCGGAAATCGCTTTGTCGATTCTTGCCGAAGTGACCAAGATCCGGCGCGGCGGCAAAGCCGCTTCGTTGTCAGGCCACTAGGCGATTGCGAGTGCGACGGTGATGGAACGATTGACCGGAGTTATTTTCTCCGATTTGGGCCAAGCGTCCTCGTTTATGGCGCTCGATTGGGTGCAGGATTTGTTGAATGAGCGCCTTGGCTACCATCCTTTTCCAGCGACGCTCAACGTTCGGCCCCAGGGCGCCGAAGACGCTCAGGTTTGGCGGCGGGTGCAAAACGGCCGCGCCGGCAAGCCATTGACGTCGGCATCGGACGGCCACTGTGGCGCGAAGTTATATCGCGTTGAGATATACCAAGATGCCAATAGCGTTAAGGTTGGTGGCGCGATCTTGCTTCCCGATGTGGATAATTATCCGCAAGATAAAATTGAAATTGTCGCGCCAATGCGTTTGAAAGATCATTTCCGGGTTCACGACGGCGATCAACTTACAGTGGAGTTCCTCAGTTGAACAACAAGAAGCGGCTAATTATCGGTGTTTCCGGCGCCACCGGCGCCATCTACGGCGTGCGCATGCTCGAGATCCTCGCCAAGATGGATGATATCGAAACCCATCTGGTGCTCAGCAAGGCCGGCAAGATGACCATCCAAGTGGAGACGCCTTATTCAGTTAAAGACGTCGAAGCGATGGCTGACGTCGTCCATGACATCAACAATGTCGGCGCAGGCATCTCCAGCGGCTCGTTTCGCACCGCCGGCATGGTGATCGTCCCCTGCTCGATGAAAACCATGGGCGGTATCGCCCATTCGCTGGGCGGCGATCTGTTGGTGCGCGCTGCCGATGTGGTTTTGAAAGAGCGGAAGAAACTGGTGGTGGTGGCGCGTGAGACGCCGCTCCATCTCGGCCACCTCGAAGCGATGGCGTCGCTCACCCGCATGGGCGCGATCATTTTCCCGCCGGTGCCGGCGTTTTACCACAGACCGAAGACTTTGGACGACGTGATCAATCAAACCGTGACGCGGATTCTCGATCAGTTCGACATCGATGTTGGACTGTTTCATCGCTGGGATGATGAGGGCATGAGCCGCCATCCCGATGCCGCCAAGCCCAAGCCGACGCCGATCAGCGCCGCCAAAGAGCGCAAGGAAGCGAAGAAGCAGCGCTAATTCGGCCGCCTCTGGACTATGCGACGCCCCCGGGCCAATAAAGCCCTGACTAAGACCCAAGCGCGCAAAAAAGAGCATCTGGAAATTTGTCTCGACACCGAGAGTGTCAGCAGCCATTCCAGCACCGGGCTCGATCGCTATCGTTTCATCCACAACGCTCTGCCCGAACTGGATCTCGACGAGATCGATGTCGGTGCGAAGTTTCTCGGCAGGAAGCTCCGGGCGCCGATCATGATTTCGTCGATGACCGGCGGTTTCGATCTGGCGCGCAAGGTCAATCGCAATCTCGCCGCCGCGGCGCAAGAACTCGGCATCGCCATGGGCGTCGGCTCCCAGCGGGTTGCCATCGAGGAGCCGGCCGCCGCCGGTTCATTTCAAGTGCGCGAGGTTGCGCCGGACATTCTACTACTGGGCAATCTCGGCGCGGTGCAGCTCAATTACGGTTACTCCACCGAGCAATGCCGGCGCGCTGTCAGCATGATCGGCGCCGACGCATTGATCCTTCACTTGAATGTTTTGCAGGAAGCGCTCCAGCCCGAGGGCAACCGCAATTTCAAGGGGCTGACGGAAAAGATCGCCACGGTTTGCCGCGAGCTGGGTGTGCCCGTCGTCGCCAAGGAAGTCGGCAACGGCATTTCCGTCGAGACCGCCAAGCGCTTGCATGGCGTCGGCGTCGCCGCCATCGATATCGCCGGGAAAGGCGGCACCGCCTGGTCCGCCGTCGAAGCGCAACGCGCAACCCAGCAGGGCAAGCCGTACAGCAGAACGTTTACCGATTGGGGTATCCCCACCGAGGAAGCGTTGGTCGGCGTCAGAGCCGCGCTGCCACAGGTCGAGCTCGTCGCTTCGGGCGGCATCCGCAGCGGCTTGGACATCGCCAAAAGTATTGCCCTGGGCGCTGATATGGCAGCCCTCGGCCAGCCCCTGCTGGCGGCGGCTTTGGTGTCGTCCCATGAGGTGGTAAAATTCATCGGTGGGATCATTCACGAACTCAAGGTCGCCATGCTCTGCGCAGGGGCGGCGAGCCTAGAATCGTTGCGCCAGACGCCGCTGGTACGTTGTCCCTGACCGCCGCGTTGCCGCTTGCCCTCGCGGCAATTCTTTGCTTGCTTGATTGCCACTACTACGCCGATGGCTGAAGATTTAAGACAGCAGGTTCTCGACTACCTGAAGAACCACAACACGATGACCTTGGCTACGTGCAACGGTGAATCACCTTGGGCGGCCACGGTGTTCTTTGCCAGCGACGGCTTGAGTCTGTATTTTTTCTCCTCGCCGGAGTCACGCCATTGCCAGAACCTGGGGGCCAACGCGCGGGTCGCTGTGACGGTTCAAGAGGATTATAAAGACTGGCGCAAAATCAAAGGCATTCAACTCGAAGGCAGGGTCGAGGGCGTC
>Ga0075342_1000052_pt1 | contig 20996 bp, 22 predicted proteins | sample RushOxbow_ThreeS_3_FD_120085 | JGI IMG/M metagenome (GOLD analysis project Ga0075342, IMG submission 120085) | Natural and restored wetland microbial communities from the San Francisco Bay, California, USA, that impact long-term carbon... | ecosystem: Environmental > Terrestrial > Soil >...
CTGCCGCTGATCGACGGGCAGGGCAATTTTGGTTCGGTCGACGGCGATCCGCCCGCGGCCGAGCGCTACACCGAGGTCCGCCTGGGGCGGCCCGCCATGTTCCTGCTCGACGATCTCGAGAACGACACCGTCGAGTTCCAGCCGAACTACGACGGGCGCGAGCGTGAGCCGGTGGTGCTGCCGGCCAAGTTCCCGAATCTGCTGGTCAACGGCGCCGGCGGCATCGCCGTCGGCATGGCCACCAACATCCCGCCACATAATCTCGGCGAGGTGATCGACGGCTGCATCGCCTATCTCGACAATCCCGCCATCTCGATCGAGGAGTTGGTCGAGATCATCCCCGGTCCCGACTTCCCGACCGGCGGCCTCATTCTGGGCCGCACCGGTATCCGCGCCGCCTATCACAAGGGCCGCGGCTCGATCCTGATGCGCGGCCGCGTCACCACCGAGACCGTCCGCAAGGAGCGCGAGGCGCTGATCATCACCGAGATTCCCTATCAGGTGAACAAGGCGTCGATGGTCGAGAAGATCGCCGAACTGGTGCGCGAGAAGCGGATCGAAGGCATCGCCGATATCCGCGACGAGTCGGACCGGCAGGGCATGCGCGTGGTGATCGAGCTGAAGCGCGACGCCATGGCCGATGTGGTGCTGAACCAGCTCTACCGCTTCTCGCCGCTGCAATCGACCTTCGGCGCCAACATGGTGGCGCTGATCGGCGGCAGGCCCGAGCAGCTCAATCTGAAGGACATGACCCGCGCCTTCACCGAGTTCCGCGAGGAGGTGATCGGCCGCCGCATCAAGTTCCTGCTGCGCAAGGCGCGCGACCGCGCCCATATCCTGGTCGGGCTGGCCATCGCCGTGGCCAATATCGACGAGGTCATCGCCGTGATCCGTAAAGCGGCCGATCCGGCCGCGGCCCGTGAGCAGTTGATGGCCCGCGACTGGCCGGCCCAGGACGTGGTCGCGCTGGTCGAACTGATCGCCGACCCGCGCCACAAAGTGTCTGCCAAAGGCACGTACCGCCTGTCCGAGGAACAGGCCCGCGCCATTCTCGATCTCCGTCTCCAGCGCCTGACCGCGCTCGGCCGCGACGAGGTTGGCGGCGAACTCACCAAGCTCGGCGAGCAGATCGCCGACTATCTCGATATTTTGCGCTCCCGCGACCGCATCGTGTCGATCGTCAAGGACGAGCTGACGGCGATCAAGACCGAGTTCGGCACGCCGCGCCGCACCGAAATCACCGAGATGGAAGGCGAGGTCGAGGACGAGGACCTGATCCAGCGCGAGGACATGGTCGTTACCGTGTCCCACAAGGGCTACATCAAGCGCGTGCCCTTATCCGCCTATCGCGCCCAGCGCCGCGGCGGCAAGGGCCGCTCCGGCATGGCGACCCGCGACGAAGATTTCGTCACGCGCATCTTCATCGCCAACACCCACACGCCGGTGCTGTTCTTCTCCACCCGCGGCATGGCCTACAAGATGACGGTGTGGCGGCTGCCGCTAGCGGCACCCCAGGCGCGCGGCAAGGCGCTGGTCAATCTTCTGCCGCTCGGCAAGGACGAGACCATCACCACCATCTTGCCGCTGCCCGAGGACGTCGCGTCCTGGGCGAAGCTAGACGTGATGTTCGCCACCAATTACGGCAGCGTGCGCCGGAACAAGCTGTCCGACTTCATCGAGGTGCGCCAGAACGGCAAGATCGCCATGAAGCTCGATGCCGGCGACCGCATCATCGGCGTTGATGTCTGCAACGAGCAGCAGGACGTGCTGCTCACCTCGCAGGACGGCCAGGCGATCCGCTTCCCGGCGACCGACGTGCGGGTGTTCAAGGGCCGTGAGTCGCCGGGCGTCCGGGGCATCAAGCTCGGCAAGGGCGACGAGGTGATCTCCATGGCCATTCTCGGCCATGTCGATGCCGATGCCGCCGAGCGCACCGCCTTTGTCCGGCAGGCGAACATGATGCGCCGGGGGGGCGGTGCGGAGATCCAGGAGCCGGAGATTGACGCCGAGAGCGACGTTGAGACCGTGGTGCTGAGCACAGAGCGCTACGCCGAGCTCAGCGCGCACGAGGAGTTCGTGCTGACCGTGTCGGAGAACGGTTATGGCAAGCGCACGTCCGCCTACGAGTACCGCATCTCCGGCCGCGGCGGCAAAGGCATCATCGCCATGGTGGTCAATCAGCGCAACGGCAAGCTGCTCGCCTCGTTCTCGGTCGAGGACACCGACCAGATCATGCTGGTCACCGACGGCGGCCAGCTGATCCGCGTGCCGGTGCAGGACATCTCCATCATGGGCCGCTCGACCCAAGGGGTGATCGTGTTCTCGACCGCCGAGGGCGAGCGTGTGGTTTCGGTCGAGCATATTCCCGACGAGAATGGTGGCGAGGAGGACGGCCCCGAGATCGCTCCGGAGCAAAGCTAGAAGGCCGCGCGAAGCGCCACCTCCTGACGGCGTGAACAGCCTATTTCACGAAGCGATGACGCCGCGGGAGAGCGCGCGGCAAGCGCAGCCAAGTCGCGGACCACGGTCCGGCTCTGCTCCGCCTGGGCGATCAAGCGACTCGCTCTGAAGCGCGACATGATGCGCGACACGGTATCTGGGTTGAGACCGAGATAGTCGGCAATGTCCTTCCGGCTGAATGGCATCTCGAACGCAAAGCCGCCGCCTGGTGAGTTTGTTCCGGTGCGCAACGCAAGCTCGACCAGCAGGGTGGCGACTCGTTGCTCGCAATTGAACTGGCTGAGCGTGACGGCGTGGATGGCTTGGCGCGCGATCCGGCTCACGACCGCTTCGTCGACATAGCGACGAACTTCCGGTTCAGAGTTCCCCAGCGTTTCTAGGGCGACCTGACTTAGCCGCCAGATTTCCCCCGTGCTTGCTACCCCCAGCGCGGCCTCCATTTGCGGTGGCGCAAAGCGCGCGTGCAGCAAATCGCCGGGAAAATACATGCCCACGATCTGCCGCGACCCGCCCGGCAATGTCACCTGGAGGAACAGCAATCCGGCGCGCACGATAAGAGCCGTATCGCCGTGGCCCACCAGCGCGATCGTTTGTCCTCGGCGCGTGCGAAGACTCACGGATCTGCCCTCGATCGCGCACGGCACGCCGAGAGCCTTGCAGGCGCTGCACGGCGCTCCGGTCGTGAGTTGAATTTGCTCGGCGGCCTTCACGCCGGATGTCGTGGCCAACGTCTGTTCCCCCAGCGGGGTTGCGAACCGCACCTAAGCTTTCGGGCGTGCTGGGCTCCGCTGCCTTGATCTCGATCAAGAGGCTCTGACCGCGCAGCACTCGGGCTGGATCTCCCTCTAGTCCTGACCTGGATCAGAAATCTGTGGCCGCGTGGCCACAGCGGCGAGCCGATGCGTCTCAGCCTGACCCTGGTCAGGATAACTGCTTCATCGCCGCTTCCGCGGCAGGACGCTCCGCTCCAAGAATGGATTATGCGGCGTGGATGGCGGGGAACAGGAGAGGCGACAATGACACCGAAGGCACGAGGCGTATTGGCAGGTCTCGGCTTGAGCCTTGGCGTGCTGTGGGGGACGGTTCCTGCGCTCGCCGGCAGCGACGACGGCGATTTCATGGTGCGGGTCCTCGGCACCGTGGTCGATCCGGACACCGACGCGACGGTCCGCGCCGGCGGCGTGCCGATCCCGGGGGCCGACGCCGAGGTCAGCACCGAGGTCATTCCGGCGCTTACCTTGAGCTACTTCTTGAACAAGAATCTTGCCGTGGAACTGTTCTGCTGTTTCGCCAAGCACGAAATCGACGGCAAGGGGACCATCTCCGGTCTCGGCGAGATCGCCGACACGTGGATCTTCCCGCCAGCCCTGACCCTGCAATATCACTTCACCGGCATGGGCGCGTGGAAACCGTATGTCGGCGCCGGCGTGCAGTACATCGCCTTCTTCGACGAAGGCACCGGCGTCAACCGGCTCGGCGCCTCTAGCGTCAGCATCGACGATGCTTGGGGCTTGACCCTGCAGGCTGGTCTCGATTTCTCACTCGGCAACGGTTGGTCGCTGAATGCCGACGTCAAAAAGACCTGGCTCGACACCCAGGTGACCTGGCACAACACCGCGCTGGGCGGCCTCAATGTTGTCGGCGATGCCGATCTCGACCCTTGGATCTTCTCGGTCGGCCTAGGCTACCGCTTCAATCTATTCGGTCACGGTGCCGAAGTCGCACCGATCACCCCGATAAAATAAGCCATGTAATTGGTGGGGGTAGGGAAGGGCTCGGCGCGCCGCCGGGCCCTTCGCCTTTTGCATTGGGCCCATGCCTCGGCCGATATGTGGCCTTGCCCATGCCCAAGCTGCGCGGCTAGAAGGGGCCTCGCGCGACCGGCCGCCGCCTTCGCGCCTAGGAGTGCCGGCATGCGCGTAGGCCTTTATCCTGGAAGCTTCGACCCCGTCACTTACGGCCATGTCGATATCGTGCGCCGGGCGGCCCATCTGGTCGACAAACTGGTGATCGCGGTCGGCACCCATCACGACAAGCATCCGCTGTTCACCGCCGAGGAGCGCGTGAAGCTGACGCGCGAAGTGCTCACCCCGGAGGCCAAGGAGGTCGGGCTCGAGCTCGCCGTGACTACCTACGATAATTTGACGGTCGATGCGGCCAAGGACGAAGGTGCCACGGTGGTGATCAGGGGCCTGCGTGACGCTGGCGATTTCGACTACGAGATGCAGATGGCGGGCATGAATCAGGCGCTGGCGCCCGAGATCGAGACCGTGTTTCTCGCCTCCTCGCCGGAAACGCGGCACATCGCGGCGAGTCTTGTCCGCCAGATTGCCGCAATGGGAGGCGATGTGTCGTCCTTCGTGCCGAAGGTCGTGGCCGCGGCCCTCAAGAAGAAATTCGCCGGCTAGGGTCGACACTCCAGGCCGGTTCCCCAACGTTATCCAAGGAGGTGTCATGAAATTGCAGGCAAGTATCGCGTTCGCCGCCGCGCTCGCGCTCTCTGTTGTTGCCGGTGTGAGCGCCGCCCGCGCCGGCGATCTGTCCGATCCCGCCAGCCTCAACGAGAAGGCGCCGGCGGTGTACAAAGCGAAATTCGACACCAGCAAAGGTGCTTTAATCATCGAGGTGCATCGCGATTGGGCGCCGAACGGCGCCGACCGGTTCTACAATCTGGTGAAGAACGGCTTCTACAACGGCGTGCGGTTCTTCCGCGTGCTCGACGGCTTCATGGCGCAGTTCGGCATCAACGGGAATCCCAACCTGTCAGCGGTGTGGCGCGACGCCAACATCAAGGACGATCCCGTCAAGCAGAGCAACAGCCGTGGCACCATCACCTTCGCCACCAGCGGCCCCAATTCGCGCACCACCCAGGTCTTCATCAATTTCGGCGACAATGCCGGGCTCGACGGCCAGGGCTTCTCGCCCTTTGGCAAAGTGGTGTCGGGCATGGACGTGGTCGACGCGCTCTATGGCGGCTACGGCGAGGGCGCGCCGCGCGGCGATGGACCCGACCAGGGCCGCGTCCAGACCCAAGGCAACGCGTATCTGGAAAAGGCATACCCCAAGCTCGACTACGTCAAGACCGCGACCATCGTGCAATAGCCCAACGCGGGCCGAGGAGGTTTTTCATCATGGCTAAACCCGACGACACTCTCATCATCGATACCACCAAAGGCCGCGTGAGGGTCGAGATGCGGCCCGACCTCGCCCCGGGCCATGTTGCCCGCATCAAGGAGCTGGCGCGCGAGGGCTTCTACGACGGCGTGCCGTTCCACCGCGTGATCGAAGGCTTCATGGCCCAGACCGGCGATCCGACCGGCACCGGCACCGGCGGCTCGGGCCAGAAACTCAAGGCCGAATTCAACCAAGAACCACACACGCGCGGCGCGGTGTCGATGGCGCGCGCCCAATCGCCCGACTCGGCCGACAGCCAGTTCTTCATCTGCTTCGACGACGCCTCTTTCCTCGACCGCCAATACACGGTGTGGGGCCGCGTCACCGAGGGCATGGAGAACGTCGACAAAATCAATCGCGGCGAACCGCCCTCGAGCCCCGACAAGATCCTGTCGGTCCGCGTGGCCTCCGATGTCCAGGCCTAAGGCGGACGCCCCGGTGTCGCTCGAGGGTTTGGCTTTCACCCTGATCGCGCTCGTTGCCGGCGGCCTGATCGCTCTTCAGGCGCCGATCAATGCCGAGGTGGCGGGGCGGCTCGGCCATCCCCTGAGCGCGGCCGCCTGGTCGTTCTGCGTCGGCACGCTGGTGTTGCTGGTGCTGGTGGCGCTGTTCGCGCGCCACGGGACCAATCTTGGCACGCTCAAGACCATGCCGCTCTACATGCTGGTCGGCGGCGGCCTGCTCGGCGCGATCTATGTGACGGTCAATCTTATGCTGGCGCCGCGCATCGGCGTCGCCGCCATCATGGCGCTCGGCATCGCCGGACAGTTGTTCACGGCGCTGCTGATCGACCGTCTCGGGATGTTCGAGCTGCTGGAGCGGGGACTGAGCACCGGCCGCGTCAGCGGCGCCGTGCTGGTGCTGGTGGGCGCGCTGATGGTCCGCTTGTTGTAGTGCCGCGAGACCTTGCGCACTGACCTCTTCGACTACCACCTGCCGGACGAGCTGGTCGCCTTGCGTCCGGCCGCGCCGCGCGACGCCGCGCGGTTGCTGCTGGTTGCGCCGGGGACCGAGCCGCCACTCGCCGACCGCATGATCGACGATCTCCCCGAATTGCTCTCACCCGGCAACGCCCTGGTGTTCAACGACACAAAGGTCATCGCGGCCGAGCTTAGAGGCACGCGCGAGCGGGCGGGCGCAACGGCGCAGGTCTCGGTCAATCTGATCGAGCGGCTCGATGATCATCGCTGGCGGGCTTTGGCGCGCCCGGCCAAGCGCCTCAAACAAGGCGACCGCATCAATTTCGGCGAAGGCGGCAATGCCTGTCTGCTCGGCGCGCTCGGCGCCACGGTGGCGGGCCGCGGCGAGGAGGGGGAGGTGACGCTGGCTTTTGACTTGGCGGGCGCCGCGCTCGACGAGGCCATCCATGCGCAGGGCGCCATGCCGCTGCCGCCTTACATCGCCTCGCGCCGGGCCGCCGACGCCCGCGACCGCATCGACTATCAGACCGTGTTCGCGCGGGAGGAGGGCGCGGTCGCGGCGCCGACCGCCGGCCTGCACTTCACCCAGCAACTCTTGCAGGCGCTCGCCGCACGCGGCATCTCCGAGCAATTCGTCACGCTCCATGTCGGGCCCGGCACCTTCCTGCCGGTCAGAGCGGCCGACACCGAGGGCCATCACATGCACGCCGAACGCGGTCACATCGACGCCGCGACGGCGGACGCGCTGAACGCGGTGAAGGCGCGGGGCGGCAAGATCGTCGCGGTCGGCACCACCTCGCTCAGGCTGCTGGAAAGCGCGGCGGGCGAGGATGGGCGGCTTTTGCCCTTCTCCGGGGAGACGCGCCTGTTCATCACGCCGGGTTATCGCTTCCGCTTCGTCGATCTTCTCTTGACCAACTTCCATTTGCCGCGCTCAACCCTATTCATGCTGGTCGCCTCGTTCTCGGGCCTCGATGTCATGAAGCGCGCCTACGCCCATGCCGTGGCGCAGCGCTACCGGTTCTATTCTTATGGCGATGCCTGCCTGCTGAGCCCCGCGCCAGGGTCCAATGGCTGAGCGTTTCGCCTTCACCCTCAAAGCGCAAGACGGTAGCGCACGGACCGGTGAGATCGTTACGCCGCGCGGGGTGGTGCGCACGCCTTCCTTCATGCCGGTCGGTACCGGCGCCACGGTCAAGGCCATGTTCCCCGAAGACGTGGCGGCAACCGGCGCCGACATCATTCTCGCCAACACCTATCATCTGATGTTGCGACCCGGCGCCGAACGCATCGCCAAGCTCGGCGGACTGCACGACTTCATGCATTGGGACAAGCCGATCCTCACCGACAGCGGCGGCTACCAGGTGATGTCGCTGGCCAAGCTCCGCCGCATCGATGAGGGCGGCGTTACCTTCCAGTCCCATATCGACGGCGCGACCGTCGCGCTGTCGCCCGAACGCGCCATCGAGGTGCAATGCCTGCTCGGTGCGGACATTCAGATGGTGCTTGACGAATGCACGCCGTTCCCCGCTACGCGCGACGAGGCCAAGAGCTCGCTCGAGCTGTCGCTGCGCTGGGCCGAACGCTCCAAGGCCGCGTTCGCGAGCCTGAGCAAACCCGGCCAAGCCCTGTTCGGCATCGTGCAGGGCAGCACCTATCCCGATCTCAGGGAGACCAGCGCCTGCGCGTTGATCGGGCTCGGCTTCGACGGCTACGCCATTGGCGGTCTGGCCGTGGGCGAAGGGCAAGAGGCGATGCTCGACATGGTCGAGGTCACAACCGCGGTGCTGCCGCAGGATCGCCCGCGCTATCTGATGGGGGTCGGCACGCCGGACGATCTGCTCCAGTCGATCGCGCGCGGCGTCGACATGTTCGACTGCGTTATGCCGACCCGCTCGGGCCGCCACTGCCAGGCGTTCACCTGGAACGGCAAGCTCAACCTGCGCAACGCGCGCTATGCCGACGATGCCACGCCGCTCGATCCGGAAAGCGCGTGCCCGGCGGCGCAATACGAGCGCGTCTATCTCCATCACCTGGTCAAGTCCGGCGAGATGCTCGGCGCCATGCTGCTCAGCTACGCCAATGTCCAGTTCTATCAGGAGCTGATGGCGCGCGCCCGCGAGGCAATCGCGGAGGGGCGCTTTGCGGCTTTCGCCGACGAGGTCGCGCAACACTACGGTGCGGCGGGCGAGCCGGACGACGACACCGGCTAGACGATGGCGTCGATATCGGAAGCGGGGCCGCCTTTGGCCGCGCCGAGTTGCTTGCGCTCGCGCGCCAAGAGATAAAGTCCCGACACGATCACGATGGCGGCGCCTGACAGGGTCCACCAGGTCGGCACGTTGCCGAACACCAGAAAGCCGAGCGTCGACATCCAGATCAGCCCGAGATAGATGAACGGCGCCAGCACGGCCGCCGGCGCGCTGCGATGGGCAAGGATCAGGAACCAATGACCGAGCCCGCCCCAAAACCCGAGCGAGGCGAGCAGCAGCCATTGCGTCCCGTTCTCAGGCATGTGCCAGGCGGCGATGGCGAACGGCGCCAGCAGCAGCACGCCGGCCAGCGGCGTATAAGTCTGGGTCACCGCGGCCGGATCAAACGCGGCGAGATAGCGCGTGGCGAGATTGTAGAGCGCGTAGCCGAAGGTGGCGACGAGCGCGAGCAACATCGCCCAATTCACCGTGCCGATACCGGGATGCACCACCAGCAGCACGCCCAGGAAACCGGCGACGATGGCCAGCATGCGATGCCAGCCGACCCATTCATTGAGCAATGGTCCGGCCAGCGCCGCGACGAGCAGCGGCGTCAGGAAAAAAATGGTGATGGTCTGGTCGAGCTGGAGATAGCGCAGCGCGATGAAGTTGAAGCCGGTGGTCACCACCATCAGCGCCGAGCGGAAGATCTGCACCCACGGCTTGGCCGAGCGCAACGACGGCCTGAGCGCGAACGGCCACAGCACCACAGCGCTGAACACCACATGGCCGACGAAACGGAGCCAAGTCACCTGGGCGACCTGCACGTGCTCGGCCACCACCAGATATTTGGCCGACGAATCGAGCGCGGCGAAACACATGGTGGCCAGGGCCATCAGGCCGATCGCGGTCAAGCGCTGGCGCCGGTCGGCGGCGGAGGGGGCGGGGCCGGGGGTCATGGCGGCGTGTTTCTGCATCAATCTTTGCCAAAACACCATCCGCGGCTAAGGTCGTGGCCGCAAACGGTATCGAGAGGAGGTGACCTTGGCTGACGTTCGCGCCATGTGCGCCATCGGCCTGCGCGGCCAGCTGGGGCTGAATGGTAGGCTGCCGTGGGAAGGCAACAAGTGCCGCGAATATGTTGCCGATGTGGCGCGGTTCTTCGACGTCACCCGCGGCCACGTTATCATCGCCGGACCCACCACCATCGCCTCGATTCCGTCCTTCGCCCATGATGACCGGACCATCTGCGAGATCCGCTCGGCAAATCACCCGGACGAGGTGCTGGCCTGGTTTCCCGACCGCGTGGTCTATGTCGGCGGCGGTCCCCCAGTATGGGACACCTATGCGCCCTACATTCGTCACTGGGACATCACGCGCCTGCCTTACGATGGCGAGGCCGACCGCTGGTTCGACCCGGCCTGGCTCGTCGCCGCGGAGAAATCCGGCTGACACGGCCGAATTTGGCGGCATTGGCGATTGCCAACGCAGGAGCGTGTGCAACGCGCCGCCCTACGCTCGCGCCCATAGGCAAACATTTAAGTGATCGGGGCCACACTGGCCGAAAAGCCCCAGAAACGGGGCGCGGTTGATCGCCAAACGCGGAATTTGGGTTCCGATTTGTACCAGTCAAGGCTACCATTATCGCGGCAAATTGGGGGCACGAGCACTCCCCAGCTGCCTCTGGGATACCCAAATCATCTGCCAGGGCTTATGGACTATCGCCCCGCCGCCGACCCTGAGGAGATCGACATAGAAACCGCCAACGACCCCGTCTTCACCGCCGAACAGATCGGTTGGCGCTTTGCCCTCGGCACCCTGGTTCTGGTCGGGGCCTATGCCGCGTGGCCGCTCATTCCTGTGGTGATGATGGCCGATCTCGAGCCGGGCATCAAAGCGGGGCTGTCAGGCCTGCTCGGCGCCACGCCGTTCATGTCCAAATTCATCGCGTTGGCGATCATGGGCCGCCCGGCCTATTACTTCCTCAAGCGCACGGTGTTCAGCCGTCTGCGCCGCCCCGCGCAGCCGGCTGAGTAGCTCCATCGAAATTAGAGTTGGAATGAAAAAAGGGGCGCCGGCCGAACCCGCGCCCCGATGCCGCTTCGCTCACGTCAGCGTCAAGATGTCTTCGCCCTGGCCATCGGTTTGGCCTTGCCAGCGCGCGGTTCTGATTGCCTGCACCAGCGCCGAATAGAAGTTCGGCATGTCAAGGACCCGGTGATCGGGGCCGATATAGCTGTGGATCAGCCCGTGCGCGGTCGCGCGTGCTTCCGCTTCCCGGTGCGCCTCCATGGTTTCCTGCTCCCTCACCAGTCTGCTCACCATCTCAACTTGGTTGTTACGCATGGACTTACTCCCTCGTGATGGTCCCCCCTTGATGACACCCTGGCAAAAGAAAAGGGCCGGCACGAGGCCGACCGGATGGAACCTGTTCGGTCGATGCGCGTTCGAGCTGCATCCGAGGGGGATCTCGCCATGAAGCCACTACCGCACTTCTTCAGAATTTGGGCCCATCGCAGCGCCGGCAGCATGTTCGGTGCTGCCTCGAGCCCAGTCATGCGCAACGGGGCGTTCCTGTGTTTCGAGGACAAGGCCAGGGCGCAGGGCGAATGCGACCGGCTCAATGCCCATAGGGGCGACGTGAACGTGCATTACACCGTCATGCCCACCCATATCGAGGCGGCGCTGCCGAGCGAATTGACTAAGAGGAAGCCGGAAGAGGCGCCTTCGTTTCCCGCGCTGGCGACCGCGCCGTGCCAAGCCTCCGACTGTCGGTCGCGCCCGCGCCGCATCGCCTAGCATCGTCGCCGGGCTATCAATGCGGGAAGCTCTGCACTGAAGCTTGCTCGACCGTCACACGGATACCGCGGCCGAAATCGAGCACGCCGGACAAATACACGAGCACGAAACCAGTCACCAGGGCGGCAGCGATCACGCCCAAATTGTCGATGATTCGGTCCTTCACGCCATAGTTTCTTGCGACATAGCTTTTGGTCACGGTCATGGCGATACCCCCTGGTAAGATGACCCGATCCTGCCTCAACGCCGAACCCGTCGCCGTGGTTCGCCCGCCCGACCTCCAAAGTGAGAAAAAATGACGGAGGACGACAAAATCGCCTGCTGCAATCAGTGCAAGCAGCCGCTGACCGAGATCGACAATCACGGCGAATGGCTAAGCGGCTGCCTGACCTGCAACCTCTGGTCGGCCGCGGAGGGAAAGCGTTGGAGGCGGCTATCCGAAGAGGACCTCCGCGCGCTCCATCTGCTGACTCGCCACGGCCGAGGCTATTGACCATTAGGCTGACTCGCTCGATGAACGTACGCTGAACGGACCGTTCAGTCTCGATGCACGGTCATGGCTTTATTGATGTCTGGATAGAGGCCGCTTTCGCACGAACGGGACGAGTCCACCCGACGGAACTCTGATCTGTTAGCGGCATTGACCCGTTAGGCCGTGCTCACAGCGGCTTGGAAAACCCCCACAGGAGAAAATCTCGATGGTTGGAAAGTTTGCGACTTTGACTGGCGCCCTTGCCGTCGCTTGCACTTTTGCGTTGACGGCGGCGCCGGCCCATAGCGTCCCGCTCACCTCGTTGAAAGCCGACAACCTCGTCATGCCGGTCAAGAAGGACGGCGACGGCAAAAATTGGAACGGCAACAACAAGAACTGGAACAAGAACGGCGGGAACCACAATCACAATGGCAACAACTATTGGAGCGGCCACGGCCACGGCAACAAGCATTGGAGCAAATACGGCAAGTGGCACGGCGGCGATCACTATCGCGGCGGCTACTGGCGCAACGGCATCTTCGTGACGCTGCCGTTCATCGTCGGCGACCAGTGCTACGACTATCTGGATTGGCGCGACGGCGCCCCGCGCCCAGGTTGGTACTGGGTCTGCTAGCGCTAACGCGTTCGTCTAACGAGGCGGCCCCGGAACGTCTCCGGGGCCGTCTTTTATCCGAGTGGCAGGGGAGGGAATTCGGTCGCCGTCAAGCGCAACAAGAAACGGCGCGCCGCCTGAGACGGGAGCTAGCCCTAACGGGAACGTTGCCGTGACCGCAATGCGCGCGTACGAAACTGGAGAATCAGCACCCTTATCGCGTGCCGGTCCTACCGCTTGCGGTGCCGACGGTGAGCAGGCGCCTCTGGTCCCGAACAGTAAAGCGCTTCAAAGCTGCCGGGCTCGGCAACGCACTGGCCATGACGCATGACCGGCGGATCGTAAATGCCCGTGGCAGTCAAAAGAGGCACAGCCAAGATCGCGAAGATATACGACATCAGACCCCCCTTTTTCATCGACTCACTATGAGGTCAGGGTACTCCTCACATCCAAGCCTATTCCATGCTTCCAATAAAAAATGCTTGGAGTGTTGCCCGGTGAGCACACGGGCTTTGGCGCGCTTTCGCCGGTGGCTGCCAAGGCCCTCAGGGCGTGGTCATGCAGGCAAGCCATCGCGGGGCATTCTCGCTGCCGTGTCAATAGCAGTGATTCCGCTCACTCTGAAACAGAGCGAGGCCGGCCATGACGAGTATGAAAACCAAGAGTGTCCGCATGGGACTTGGTATAGCACGAAGCGGCCGTTAGAGGCCCCACCGAAGCCAAGCCCTAAGCTTAATCGTCATAGTGGCAGAGATTTAGTCTACGTGCGGCATTCACGAGATGACAGAAACTTGTGCTCCCAAACAAAAAGCCCCGCTGAGGGCGGGGCTGAGTGCTGCAGGACAATAACTCCCGCTTGGAAGCTACTAGTAGCGCTCACGTTAGTGCGCCTCCACCCGCGCCCCTTCTTACCGGGCCGGTGGGTAGCGTGGGGATCAGTCGCTCGTCAGCTATTGCGGAGGTTCCGTGGGCGACTCCTCCGCAGGAGGAGCGCTCTCTGCGGGTGGCGCGCTTTGTTCAGGCTCCATCCTGTCTGCTTTCTTTATCCAGCACTTGCCTTTTTCGGCGATCCAGGAGCATTCGTCCTTTGCCGTGCAATCCGCCTCGCTCAGCCCCTTGCAAGCGGAGGCTTCCTTATGCTTCTCCGATCCCTCGTCACAACCGACAAGAAGGAGGATCGAAGCAGCTGCTGCCACAACTAAGATACGATTGGACATAGTTTTCCTTTCTCTGCGAGCTATCTCGACCACTCTACGCTATCGCTGCGGCCAGAGCCAGCAGCGCCCAAACTGGAATAATGGTGAGCCCGTCGGGATTCGAACCCGAGACCCTCTGATTAAAAGTCAGATGCTCTACCGGCTGAGCTACGGGCTCTTTGGCGACCATAGGGGGCCGCTGAGTCTCTAAAGCAATATTGCGCGTCGCCTTGCTAAACAACCCAAAATGCGGCATCCCCCCGGAGCTTGGCGCTTGAGCCGCCGGGCGGGCGAGCTTCAGGGGGGAGAGCGGAGCAATGCCCCGCACCAGGAAAACCGGGCGCTGGTGGCGCTACTGGCCACGCCTCCTATTCCTCATTCCGTTCATCGCCGTGCTGTGGGTGCCGTTCTACAACCGGACCGGGCCTGAGCTCGGCGGCATTCCCTTCTTCTATTGGTACCAGCTTGGCTGGATCCCGCTGGGCGCGGCGATCGTGCTGCTCGTGCACGTCATCGAAACCCGCATCACCCATGTGACGAAAAGCTCGGGCAAGGGGCTGGAGCCGACGGATGTTCCCGGAGACATTCTGTGACGCTCGACCTGACCGCCACGATTATCTTTGTCGCTTTGTTCCTGTTCATCACCTGGCTCGGCTTCGTCGCCGCGCGGTGGCGCAAAGCCGATCTCAACCTGCTGCATGAATGGGGTCTCGGTGGGCGCCGCTTCGGCACCGTGGTCACCTGGTTCCTGCTCGGCGGCGACCTTTACACCGCCTATACCTTCATCGCGGTTCCGGCCCTGGTGTTCGGCAAGGGGGCGATGGGCTTCTTCGCGCTGCCTTACACCATCCTGATCTTTCCGATCCTCTACCTTGTGTTTCCGCGGCTGTGGGAGATTGCGCACCGCAAGGGGCACGTCACCGCCGCCGATTTCGTGCGCGACCGGTTCGGCAGCCGCATGCTGGCGCTCGCCTTCGCGCTGACCGGCATCGTTGCCACCATGCCCTACATCGCTCTCCAGCTGGTCGGCATTGAGGTGGTAATCGGCGCGCTCGGGCTGCACGCCGGCGGTGCGGCCGGCCATCTACCGCTGATCATCGCCTTCACCATCCTCGCCGCCTTCACCTACACCAGCGGGCTCAGGGCGCCGGCCCTGATCGCCATCGTCAAGGACTTGCTAATCTTCATCACGGTGTTCGCCGCCGTGGTGATCATCCCGGCCAGGCTCGGCGGCTACGGCGCGATCTTCGCCAGCGTGCCGCGAGAGAAGCTGACGCTTCCGCCGCCGTCTGCCGACAGTCTCGGGTCCTACAGCGCCTATGCCACCTTGGCGCTCGGCTCGGCGTTGGCGCTGCTTCTCTATCCGCACGCCATGACCGGCATCTTGAGCTCGTCGGGCGGCAACGTCATCCGGCGCAATGCGGGCTTGCTCGCGGCCTATTCGCTCATTCTCGGGCTGATCGCGCTGCTCGGCTACATGGCCATCGCCGCCGGCGTGGATCACGATCCCGCTTACGCGGCGGGCTTCAGCCAATACGGAGCGAATTTCGCGGTGCCCGCGTTGTTTCTCGCCTCATTCCCGTCCTGGTTCGTCGGCGTCGCCTTTGCCGCCATCGCGATCGGCGCGCTGGTACCGGCCGCGATCATGTCGATCGCCTGCGCCAATCTGTTTACGCGCAATCTCTATAAGGAATTTCTGCGCCCCGATTGCAGCGACGCCGACGAGGCGCGCATGGCAAAGATCGTCTCACTGGTGGTCAAGATCGGCGCGGTGGTGTTCATCCTCGCTATTCCCAACGCCTATGCCATCCAGCTCCAATTGCTCGGCGGCATCTGGATCATCCAGCTCCTGCCGCCGATCCTGCTCGGTCTCTACACCCGCTCGTTCAATGCGCTGGCGCTGCTGATCGGCTGGGCTGTTGGCACGGCGCTGGGCACCTATATGGCCGCCACCCAAGGCTTTACCTCGTCGGTCTATCCGCTGGAGATTTTCGGCGTGACCGTGCCGGGCTATGCCGCGCTCTATTCGGTGCTGATCAATTTCCTCGTTAGCGCCGTGCTCTCGCCGCCGCTCGATCTCGTGGCGCGCCGCCGTGCGGCCTCGACGGCGCACTGATCCTATCCACACCTCGGCAACGCGCCCCTCGACCGCTGCCCCATTCCTCGATAGGTTCGGGGCTCGATTCTTTAAGCTCTTCTAGAGAGGAGATTGACATGGCAGACGACAACCAAGGCAGCCGGACATTCCTGGCGATCGTATTGGGCGGCATCGTGCTCGCGCTCGTCATCGCTGCCTTCTTTATGTACGGGCATAAAGGCGAGACGGATGTGAAGGTCGAGCAGCCGATGACCGAGCAGCCCGCCGAGACGCCCCCTGCGCCACCGTCGGAAGAGACGCCTGCCGCTCCGGAAGAGCCGCCCGCGGCTGAGGCGCCGTCCGATGAGACCCCGGCCATGGAGCCGGAAGCGCCGGCCGACGAGGCGCCCGCCGATGAAGCTCCGGCCGACGAAGGTCCACCCGACGAAGGTCCACCCGACGAGGCGCCCGCCGAGGATGCGCCGCAATAACCTGCGACACTTAGGGGCGGTCCCGATATCGGGGCCGCCCCTTGTCTATGCCGCCGGGAATACCGCGCTCGCCGTCTCGTTCATATAAGGTTCAGGGTCAACCCGGTCTCCTTGCTGCCGAATTGGTGCTAGATTGTCGGCATCGTCAGCAGCAGCAGGACAAGCGCGGAAATGGCGTTCGCAAGGTGCGTAGGGGCGCGATGGTGGCTGTTGGCTGCCGGCCTTGCCATCGTTTGCTCCGGCGCCGAGGCTCAGGACAAAAAGAGCGAGGCGGTGCCGGTCGAGGCGGCGAAGGTGATCGCCGCGCCGCTGAGCGAGCAGGTGACCGCGATCGGCACTCTGCTCTCCGACGAGGCGGTGACAGTCAGCTCGGAAATTCCCGGCCGCCTCAAGGAAATCCATTTCCAGGAAGGCCAGCCGGTCGATAAGGGGGCGCCGCTTTTCACCCTCGACGATTCGGTCTATCAGGCGCAGCTCGCCGACGCCGACGCCAAGCTCAAGTTGGCCGAGCAGACCCACAAGCGCACCGCGCAGCTGTTCAGCAATAAATACGCCACCGCCCAGTCGGCCGACGAGTCGGCCTCTAACCTCGCCGTAAATAATGCCGCCGTCGAGCTCGCGCGCGTGCAGCTTGAGAAGGCGCATATCACGGCGCCGTTCTCCGGCATTGTCGGCCTGCGCCATGTCAGCGTCGGCGAATACATCACCGCAGGGCAGCCGCTCGTCAATCTCGAGGCGATCGACCCGGTCAAGGCCGACTTCCGGGTGCCGGAGAAATTCTTGCCGGCCATCAGGGTGGGACAGATCATCCGCGTTAAGGTCGACGCGTTTCCCGACGATAATTTCGAGGGCAAGGTCTACGCCATCGATCCGCGCCTCGACGTGTCTGGTCGTAGCCTCCTGGTGCGCGCATTGGTGCCGAACCGGGATCGGCGGCTGCGGCCCGGCCTGTTCGCGCGGGTGACCGTGCTGTTGCAGCTCAAGGAGGATGCCTTGAGCGTGCCGGAGCAGGCGATCGTGCCGCAGGGCGACAGCCAGTTCGTGTTCAAGATCGTCGACGGCAAGGTTCAGCTCACCAAGGTGGTGACCGGTACCCGCCGCGAGGGCCGGGTCGAGATCGTCGAGGGGTTGTCCGCCGGCGATCAAGTGGTGACCTCGGGCCAGCTCAAGATCCGCGACGGCACGCCGGTATCGATCGTCAACGCCATCGGGGCTTAGGCCGTGACCCTTCCCGAACTTTCCATTAAGCGGCCGGTGTTTGCCACGGTGCTGAGCCTGGTGTTGGTGCTGCTCGGCCTGGTGTCCTACGACCGGCTGTCGGTACGCGAATATCCGGCCATCGACCCCCCGGTCGTCACCGTGCAGACCGACTATCCCGGCGCCAGCGCGGCGATCGTCGAGACCCAGGTGACCCAAGTGCTCGAAGACTCCCTGTCGGGCATTGAGGGCATCGACTTCATCACCTCGATCAGCCGGCAGGAATCGAGCCAGATCACGGTCACTTTCAAGCTCGACCGCAATCCCGACTATGCCGCCGCCGATATCCGCGACCGCGTGGGGCGCGTGCGCGGCCACCTTCCCGAAGAGATCGACGAGCCGATCATCCAAAAGGTCGAGGCCGACGCCCAGCCGATCCTTTATCTCGCCTTCTCCAGCGACAACCATTCGGCGTTGGAGATCACCGATTACGCCGACCGCTATGTGAAGGACCAACTCCAGACCCTCAACGGCGTGGCCGAGGTGCGCCTGTTCGGCGACCGCGAATATTCCATGCGCATCTGGCTCGATCCAGAGCGCCTCGCGGCCTACCAGCTGACCCCGCAAGACGTCGAAGCCGCGCTCCGCCGCCAAAATGTCGAAGTTCCGTCCGGGCGGGTCGAGAGCCAGCAGCGCGAGTTCACCGTTCTCGCCGAGACCGACCTACGCACGCCGCGGCAATTCAACGATCTCATCGTCAAGGAAGCCAACGGCTATCTGGTCAGGCTCGCCGATGTCGGTAACGCTGAGCTTGGTGCACTCGACGAGCGCCGTATCGTGCGCTTTAACGGCAAGCCCGCCATCGCGCTTGGCGTGATCAAGCAGGCCACGGCCAACCCGCTCGAAGTCTCGCAAGAGGTCAACCAGGTGCTGCCGAGCGTCACCGCCTCGTTGCCCAAAGGCATGCATGTCAGCGTGGCCCACGACAAATCGATCTTCATCGCCGAGTCGATCAATAACGTCTATAAAACAATCGGCGAAGCCATCCTCCTCGTCGTGCTCATCATCTTTCTATTCCTGCGCTCGGTGCGTGCCACACTGATTCCGCTGGTGACCATCCCGGTCTCGCTGATCGGCGCGTTCGCCCTGATGTATGCTTTCGGCTTTTCCATCAATACCCTGACGCTGCTGTCGCTGGTGCTCGCCATCGGGCTGGTGGTCGACGATGCCATCGTCATGCTGGAGAATATCTACCGGCACGTGGAAAGCGGCATGGCGCCGAAGAGGGCGGCGCTGCTCGGCAGCCGCGAGATCAGCTTTGCCATCGTTGCCATGACCATCACGCTGGCGGCGGTCTATGCGCCGATCGGGTTCATGACCGGCGTCACCGGCCGTCTGTTCACCGAATTCGCCTGGACCTTGGCCGGCGCGGTCATCGTGTCCGGTTTCGTGGCGCTGACGCTGACGCCGATGATGTGCTCGAAACTGCTGAAGTACAGCAGCGAACACAACATTTTCTATCGGATTATCGAGACCTTGCTGCGCTGGGTCACGGCGGCCTATCGCGGCCTGCTCCAGGGCGCGCTCGTCGTCCGCCCATTCGTGCTTTTGATCGGCCTGACGGTGGCCTGCTCCAGCTTCTTTCTGTTTGCCACGATCAAGGGCGAGCTGGCGCCGGTGGAGGATGAGGGCCGTATCAATATCGTGCTCCGCGGCCCCGAAGGTGCCACCATCGAATATACCGACGCCAATTCGAAACAGCTCGAGAACATCGCGTTGGCGGTCCCCGAGGCGGATCGCGTGTTCACCATCTCGGGCAATCCGACCGTCTCGCAAGGCCGCGTGATCCTGCGCGTCAAGCCGTGGAGCCAGCGCGACCGCACCCAGCAGGAGATCGGCCGCTCGATCGCGCCACAGATCGTGGCGGTGCCCGGCGTGGTGGCGTTTCCCAGCAACTCGCCGCCGCTTGGCCAGAGCTCCCGCTCGAAGCCGATCAATTTCGTGATTCAGACCTCGCGCCCCTATGAGGAGCTCGATCAGATGGTCGATACCCTGCTCGACAAGGTGCGCGACTATCCGGGCTTGGTCGACGTCGACAGCGATCTCAAGCTCAACTCACCGCAGCTCGACATCTCGGTCGACCGGGAGAAGGCCGCGGCCATGGGCGTCGAGATCGACGCGCTCGGCCGCACGCTCGAGACCATGCTGGGTGGACGCCAAGTCACCCGCTTCAAGCAGGAGGGTGAGCAGTACGACGTCATCGTGAAGATCGCCGATATCGATCGCCAGAACCCTGACGACCTCCGGCGCATCTATGTGCGCGCGCGTGACGGCGCCATGATCCCGCTGTCAAATCTGATCACCATCAAGGAGACCGTGGCACCCAAGGAGTTGAACCACTTCAACCAGCTCCGCGCCGCCACCATCACCGCGCAGCTTGCCCCAGGCTACACGCTGAGCGACGGCTTGAGCTTCCTCGCCAAGACCGCGCAAGAGGTGCTGCCGAACACTGCGCATGTCGAGTATGCCGGCGAGTCGCGCGAGTTCAGGTCGGCGAGCTCGAGCATGTACCTGACATTCCTGCTCGCGCTTGCCTTCATTTATCTCGTGCTGGCGGCGCAGTTCGAGAGCTTCACCGATCCGTTGATCATCATGCTCACCGTGCCGCTGTCGATCGCCGGCGCGTTGCTGGCGTTGTGGTGGAGCGGCGGCACGCTGAACATCTATAGCCAGGTCGGCCTCGTCACCCTGATCGGGCTGATCACCAAGCACGGCATTCTCATCGTCGAGTTTTCCAACCAGTTGAGGGCCAAGGGACAGCCGATGCGTGAAGCGGTGATCGAGGCCGCTTCGCTGAGGCTAAGGCCGATCCTGATGACCACTGGCGCCATGGTACTCGGCGCGGTGCCGCTCGCGCTCGCCACCGGCGCCGGCGCCGAAAGCCGTCAAGACATTGGCTGGGTGATTGTCGGCGGCTTGTTGGTCGGCACGCTGTTCACCCTGTTCGTGATCCCGGTGGTCTACACTTATCTCAGCCGACGCGTTTTCCTCGAGGCCGACGAAGAGGGCACGCACGAGGCGGTGCCGGCTTTGCCCGCACCGCGAAAGCGCAAAACCCGCGAGGCGCTGGAACCTGCCGAGTAGTGCCCAAAAAAGAAGAGCCCCGGCGCGGGGAGTGCCAGGGCTCGTACGCATTACACAGAACGCACTACATGACCCAGACTGAACACAACTGAGCAGCTACAGCATGCCTACGGCCTGTGGCAGTTTTTTGACGGTTCTTTGTCAGTCTTTTTAATAGCCACAAGCATTTGCGGGTGCGCTTTCACACCGCGTGGCGCCTTCGCGCAGACCTTGCCGCGAGGATTAACGCCAACCGGGCCGGAGGGTTCCGGCCTTGGTAGC
>Ga0075342_1000054_pt1 | contig 20369 bp, 14 predicted proteins | sample RushOxbow_ThreeS_3_FD_120085 | JGI IMG/M metagenome (GOLD analysis project Ga0075342, IMG submission 120085) | Natural and restored wetland microbial communities from the San Francisco Bay, California, USA, that impact long-term carbon... | ecosystem: Environmental > Terrestrial > Soil >...
GAAACCACATCGTGACCGGCGCCGCAGAGAATTAGATCTTCGTCCCCGGCCCGAGATCGAGACAAAGATCCCCCGGCCCATCGTTTGCGGGAGCATCAAGCCGAATCCCGGCGCAATCTTTCATGTTAAGTCAAAAACTTTCCGCTGACGATCAAAACGTGCGCGTACGGGACTCCCCAAGATCATGCGCGAACACACCGCGAGCCATTCATTTGTCAAGCATCATGGCTTTGTCCTATCGGTATCATCGCGCCGCGAACCTGGCAACTTGAATTGATTTAGGATTCGCAAGCGAGTGATGGCTTTGTTAAAATCGCGAGCCATGCAATCCATCCGCAAAGCCCTCACTATCGCAGGTTCGGACTCCGGTGCCGGCGCCGGCATCCAAGCCGACTTGAAAACCTTCGCCGCCCATGGCGTCTACGGCACCTCGGCGATCACCGCGATCACGGCGCAGAACACGGTCAGAGTAAGCGCCGTTGCGGCGCTCAGCCCCAGGCTTGTAGCGGCGCAGATCGACGCGATCATCGACGACATCGGTGCCCACGCCGTGAAAACCGGCATGCTCGCTAACGCCGCGATTATCGACCTGGTGGCGCGTAAAATCGCCGAGCATCGCTTGAAAAATATCGTCGTCGATCCGGTGATGGTGGCGACCTCGGGCGATCTGTTGATTCGTCAGAATGCGGTCGCGGTGCTGCGCACCAAACTGATTCCGCTGGCGACCGTCGTCACCCCGAATATCCCCGAGGCCGAAGTCCTCACTGGCATGACGCTTCGATCAGCGGCGGACATCAGGGAAGCGGCGCAGCGCATCGTCAAGATGGGCGCGCAAACTGTGATCGTCAAAGGCGGCCATCTCAAAGGTCCGGCAGTGGATCTGTTTTTCGACGGTAAACAATTTACCCCACTTAACGCGCCGCGCATTCGCACCGAGAACACCCATGGCACTGGCTGCACGCTTTCTGCCGCCATCGCGGCGAATCTCGCCAAAGGCCAGAAGGTCGCAGCCGCAGTTGCCAACGCCAAACGCTACATCACCGACGCGCTGCGCCACAGCTATCGCATAGGCTCAGGTCACAGCCCGGTGCATCATTTTTTTCGTTTCTGGAAAACGTAGATAATAAAATAGTTTCCTCGTTAGAACAGCATTTCTGGCGGGAAACGATTGCGTCGGCGGATGATCCAGCCGATCGATGGGTCAAGCGGCGACTCTCCGACTGGCTAAAAACTGCCATCTGCAATTTGGAATCCGAAATGCGCTCGCGCAGGCGAGGCGACCCGCCTATTTGGCGCCAAGCTGCATGTCGGCGACGATGGCTCGGGCGGCGGCTACCGGATCTTTGGCTTCGATGATCGGCCGGCCGACGACGATGTAGTCGACGCCGCCGCGCACGGCGTCCTGCGGTGTCATGACGCGCACCTGGTCGTTGTGATTACCGTCTGACGGGCGAATCCCCGGCGTGACGATGACGAAACGCCGGCCGCAAGCCTCGCGAATATCCGCGACTTCATGGGGCGAAGCGACCACACCGTCCATCCCGGCTTCTTTCGTAAGCAATGCCAGCCGCACCACTTGATCGGCGACCTTGCGCTCGACGCCGACGCGCTCCAGATCATCCTGGTTCAAGCTCGTCAGCACGGTGACCGCCAGCATGATCGGCTTGCGCAGCTTTTGCTGCCGGCACACCCGCTTCACTTCCTTGACCGTCATGCGCATCATCTCAAGGCTGCCCGAGGCATGCACATTGAACATCTTCACGCCGAGCCGGGTCGCCTCGATGGCCGCTTTGGCGACTGTATTGGGAATGTCGTGAAACTTGAGATCGAGGAAAATTTCGCCGCCCAGTTCTAGGATCTGCCGCACCGCCTGCGGTCCGGCGTGGGTGAAGAGCTGCTTGCCGATCTTGAACATGCCGACTTCGCCGGCGAGTTGCCGCACTAACTCGGTGGCTTGTTCCAGGTTATCGACGTCGAGGGCGACGATCAATCGCTCGCGCATGGAACCTTGCTTACGCACCAGCTCGAGCTTCGAAGCCATGGCTTATCCCTGAACCGCCTGAGCGATGATCGATTGAATGGTTTTTACCGCGTCGCCAAGCGGCACTTCGTCGGTCTTGCCGTCGCGCCGGGTGCGCAGCTCGATGCAGCCTTTGTCCAAACCCTTGGCGCCGATGGTGACGCGCAGCGGGATGCCGATCAGATCGGCGTCTTTGAACTTGACGCCGGCGCGCTCGTCGCGGTCGTCGAGCATGACTTCAATGCCGGCGCGCTGCAAGCCTTGATAGAGTTTCTCCGCGGCATCGCGCAGCTTGTCTTCTTTGTAATTGATCGGCAGCACCAGCACCTGAAACGGCGCGATGGACAACGGCCAGATGATGCCGTTGGCATCGTGGTTCTGCTCGATGGCGGCAGCGACCATCCGGCTGATGCCTATGCCGTAGCAGCCCATCTCAATGGGCTGCTCGCGACCTTCGGCGTCAAGATAGGTCGCGCCCATCTTCTCGCTGTACTTGGTGCCGAGATAAAAAATTTGACCGACTTCGATGCCGCGATGGGTCTGTAACTTGCCGGCGTCACAGCGCGGACAGGAATCGCCGGTGACCGCCAGACGCAAATCGGCAAACGCACTAGGCGTAAAGTCGCGTTCCTGGTCGATACTGCTGAAATGAACGTTGGCTTCGTTGGCGCCGGTCACCGCGCCGCGCACGCCGTGCACCGACAGATCGGCGACGATGCGCAGCTTCAATCCGATCGGCCCCAAAAAGCCGGGCGCCACGCCGGTGGCAGCCGCCACCGCGGTTTCATCGGCCAAACTCACATCGCGGCATCCGAGCACCGTGCGCAGTTTTAGTTCATTGATTTCATGATCGCCGCGCACCAGCGCCGCGATCAGCTCGCCGGCGTCGGTCCGGTAGACCAGCGTCTTGATGAATCGATCGGCGCTGATCTTCAAAAACTCGGCGACCTCGGGGACGGTTTTCTTCCCCGGTGTAGCGACCTTCTCCAGCTTGGGCGATTCTTGGGAAATATCTCTTGCCGCCGGCGGCTTGCCTCTGACTTCGGCCTTCTCCAGGTTGGCGGCGTATTCGCAGGCGTCGCAGCTCACGATGGCGTCTTCGCCGGACTCGGCGAGCACTTGGAATTCGTGCGACTGGCTGCCGCCGATGGCGCCGGTGTCCGCTTCGACCGGGCGGAAACTCAGACCGCAGCGGCTGAAGATCCGCTTGTAGGTCTGATACATGTTGTCGTATTCGCGCCGACAATCCTCAACATCGGCGTGAAAACTATAGGCGTCTTTCATGATAAACTCGCGCCCGCGCATCAAACCGAAACGCGGCCGCACTTCATCGCGAAACTTGGTCTGCAGCTGATAAAGGTTGAACGGCAGCTCGCGGTAAGAGCGCACCGAGCGGCGCACCAAGTCGGTGACGATCTCCTCATGGGTGGGACCCAGGCAGAAATCGCGCTCATGGCGGTCTTTGAAACGGATCAGTTCCTTGCCGTAAAACTCCCAGCGGCCGCTTTCCTGCCACAGTTCTGCCGGCGAGGAAATCGGCATGAGCAATTCTTGGGCGCCGGCGCGGTCCATTTCCTGGCGCACGATGGCTTCGATCTTGCGGATGACCTTCAATGCCAAGGGAAAGTAATCGTAGATGCCGCGGCTGATCTGGCGGATAAAGCCGGCGCGCACCAATAATTTGTGACTGACGACCTCGGCGTCCGCCGGGTCTTCTTTCAATGTCGGGATGAGTGTTTTACTCCAACGCATGGTAGCTCGATTGCAAACTGGGATTGACGAACCAGAACGAAAAGATCAATTGACTGCCGCCGAGGCTTCGGCGGCTTTTTCCGCGGCGAATTTTTCGACCTCTTCCATCAGCGCATCGACGATCTGTGCTTCGGGAACTTTGCGAATGACTTCACCGCGCTTGAAGATGAGACCAATGCCCTTGCCCCCGGCAACGCCGAGGTCCGCCGCCCGCGCTTCGCCCGGACCGTTGACTTCGCAGCCCATAACGGCGACGTGGATGTTATGGTTGCTGTACGGCAGCATGCGCTCTTCGACCGCTTTCGCCAGCGACACCAGATCGACATCGGCACGGCCGCAGGAAGGGCATGCGACGAAGGTCATGCCGTCCTTGCGCAGCTTGAGCGCTTTTAAGATCTCCAAACCGACGCGCACTTCTTCCACCGGGTCGGCCGCCAGCGACACCCTTATGGTATCGCCGATGCCTTCGGCCAGGAGCGTTCCCAATCCCACGGCGGATTTGATCGTGCCAATGCCGGGAGTCCCCGCTTCGGTCACGCCAAGGTGGAAAGCGTAGTCCACCTGGTCGGCAAGCATGCGATAAGCTTCGATCATCATCAGCGGATCGGAAGCCTTGAGTGAAATTTTGATCTCGGAATAACCGACATCTTCGAGAATGTGGATATGGCGCAGCCCGCTCTCCACCATGCCCGCCGCCGTCGGGCCGTTGTACTTTTGCAACAAGTCTTTCTCCAGCGAGCCGGCGTTGACGCCGATGCGAATCGGAATCTTGCGTTCCGAAGCGGCCTTGACGACTTCCTCGACATACTTGCGCGCGCCGATGTTGCCGGGGTTGAGCCGCAGGCCGTCGACGCCCTGCTCGATGGCGAGCAGCGCCAATTTGTAATTGAAATGAATGTCGGCAACCAGAGGAATGCGGATTCTTTTCTTGATTTCCCCAAGTTGCTCCGCCGCTTCGCGCACCGGCACGGCGCAGCGAACGATCTCGCAGCCCGCAGCTTCCAAGGACCAGATCTGCTGCACGGTGGCGCGCACGTCCCGGGTGTCAGTCTTGGTCATCGACTGGACGGTGACCGGCGCATCGCCGCCGACTTTCACTTTGCCCAGGTGAATCTGTCTGGTCTTGCGTCGTTCAATCATGGCTCAACTATAAAGAACCGGGGCAGTGGGGTCAACTTAGACAATTGTCTGCCCGAAAAGCGTGTGATAGTCCTTGCCTGACGGGCTGTGATCGTCGTCCGTTTTGCGCGCGCAAATGTGCTCAACCGGACCATTTCGGATTCGGATAGGCCTCGCGCCAAGCTCGCAAAGTTGAAATTTTGTTTACTGCTCTTTTGCGCCCTTTGCGTGCTTTGCGTGCTTTGCGGGGGAAATTCCGAATTTCGCTTACGCCTGAGCGAGATTATTCATCACTGTCATTTTCCTGTGGCCGCTGCGGGTTCGGTCGGCCGCCTCGCTGCGGCCGTCCACCATCGCGGTCTTGCGCCGATGCACTATTTTCTTCCCTGATCTTGCGATCGCCTTCGGGGATGATCAGCAACCGGCGGTAGGCACCCTGCCCGAGACTACGCGTGGTTAGCCAGGGGTCGTCTTGCAGCACCGCATGCACGATCTTACGGTCTGCCGCGCTGAGCGCGTCGATGGTCACGGTCTTGCGCTGGCGTTTAGCCTTTTCGCCCAAACGCAACGCCATATCCTGCAAGGACTGACGGCGCCGTTCGTGGTAATTCTCGATATCGATGACGATATGCGGTGTTTCGTTGCCGGGCCGTTCGCCGGCAATGCGGCTGACCAGGTACTGCAGCGCCTCAAGGGTCTGACCTTTGCGGCCGATGATCAAACCGCTGTTATCGCTCTTGATCTCGAGGATCGTTTCATCGGCGTCGACACCGGCTTTCTGTTCCACCGACGCGTTCATGCCCATCAAGCTGAGAATCTCTGCCAGCGCAGTCTCGCCCTTCTCGACCATGGCCGCGACTTCCGCGGCTGACAGCGGGGGCGGCGCATCGACGGGCCGCGGTTCAGTGTCGGGCCGTGGCGGCTCAGCCGGCCGCGGCGCGGCCTCCACACGCGGTTCAGGTCTCGGGCGATCGGTCGTGCGCGGTCTCGGTTCCGGCGCTTTCGCCCTGGGCTCGGCTCTTGGCGGCTCCGCCCGGCGCGGTTCGGGGGCGCGCCGCTCCGGCGGCCGCGGCCGCGGTTCGGGGGTTCGCGCCGGGGCTTGCGCAGCCTGTGGTTTGGCCGGTGTTACTTCGGGTTCGAGATTGAGTTTGCGCAACGAAGCGCGAATCTTTGCTTTCTGCGCGCCGAATCCGAGTATCCCTTTGCGCCCTTCGGAAATGATATCGACTGTGATCTTTTCGCGCCCTACGCCGAGCGCTTTGAGCGCGTTTTCTATGGCGGCGTCGATGTTATCGCCTTCGGTTTCGACGAAATCCATAACTGACCTTCCTCGGCTACTTATCGCTGCGATTGATCCAGTACTGCTGGGCGATGCTCAGCACGTTGTTCACCAGCCAGTAAACGGTCAAGCCGGCGGGAAACGACACGAACATGAAGGTAAACATGAGCGGCATCAACATCATCAGTTTTCTCTGATTGGGGTCGCCGGCCGAAGGCGTCATCCATTGTTGGATAAACATGGTCGCGCCCATGACGATGGTGAGAATCGGTAGCCCCAAATGCCAGCCGCTAAACATGAACGGCAAAGCCTCCCAGTCGGGCCGCGACAAGTCCTGAATCCACATGAACGGCGCATGGCGCAACTCAATGGGCGTGCTGAGCGCATTGTACAGCCCGATGAAAACCGGAAACTGCATTGCCATCGGCAAGCAACCGCCCAGCGGGTTGACGCCGTTGCGCTTGTACAGATCCATGATTTCTTTGTTGAGTTTCTCTTTGTCGTTGGCGTAGCGTTCCTTGAGTTTCTCCATCTGCGGCCCAAGCTTTTGCATCGCCTTCATGGAACTGAAACTCTTATGCGTCAGCGGCCACATGAGCAACTTGATAAGCACCGTCAAAATGATGATGTCGATGCCGTAGCTGCCGGTGAAGCGATGAAAAAAGTGCAGCACATAGAGCAGCGGCACCGAGACAAATCCGAAATAGCCATGGTCGATGGCGCGATCGATGTCCTTGCCGGTAGACTTTAGAATTTCCAATTCCTTGGGTCCGATATACAGCCTGTAGCGGTCGCTGGCCGTCGTGCCGCTCACGGAAGCGATCAACGCCGCACCGTTTTGGCGCAGAGAAACTTTATGACCGGCGCCAGTTTCCGGCATCAAGGCGAAGAAAAAATAAGTGTGGCCGAAACCCGCCCAGGCAACGTCACCGCTAAACTCATGGCCATTGATAGCCTCGGCCGGCGCTTCGCGTTTGATTTTGTTGTCGATCAGGCCGATGAAGCCCTCGAACGGCGCCCCCGGAGTAATGACGGTATGATCGCTTTTATCGGTCAGTAAGATCTCCGGAACAGGGGCGGTACCCGACGCCGCCTGCACCGCGACATCGAACTGAATCGGATAAAGATTGCCGGCAAATGTCAACGACTTGATGATCGTCACGCCGTCGGCGGTCTGGCCTTGAAATACCAGCGTGCCCTTGGCATCGCCGGTGAGCTTAAGATCAGCGCCCTGGACGGTATAAGCCAGCGCCGCGTCATCGAACGCCGCCGGTGATTGCCAACGGACACCGAGCGGCAGCGGCACATCCTTCGCCGCCACGATGATTTCAAAGGGCGGGCTTTTTGGTTCGGCGCTGGCGCGATAGTTTTTGAACTGAAAGCTTTTCAGCCGCGCGCCGCGAGTGGTGAACACCGCAACGTAATTATCCGTTTCAACCCGAATGTCTCGTGCCGGTTGGCCAGGGGGCACGCTGGTTGGCGCAACTTGAGCCGTGCCGGCGGCGGGCGCGCCGGCAGTTTGTGCCGGAGTTTCCACCAGCGGTGCGGTTTCCTTTTTTTCAGCGACCGGAGCTTGGCCTGCTGGCGGCGAGCCATAATAACGGCTAATAAACTCCTGGTAACCGACCAAGACCAGCACCGACAAAGCTATGCCTATGAGTGCGCGTTTATCCATTGATTAAGTTCATCCGACCGGATCGTAACCACCGGCGCTCCAGGGATGGCAGCGGCAGAAACGCCCTAGAGAATAAAGCAATCCTTTGACTGCGCCATGACGGCGGATTGCGGTTTGAGCATACTCCGAGCAAGTGGGGTAGAATCGGCAAGCGGGCGGCAGCCATGGCGAAATCGTCAGGCGATAGGCGCGAATCACCAAGATGAATAGCCAGCGGATCATGCGATCATACCTGCCGGCGCCCCCGCTGCGGCGAGAAAGTCTTGGCCAATTCGTTGTCGAGCACGCTCGACGGCAGGCCCACCGCACTCTGGCGCGCGATCACCAGGAAATCCACTCCACGCGGCAACTCTGCGCGGCGGCGCCGGAAAAACTCCCGTACTTGCCGTTTGATCCGATTACGAATCACTGAATTGCCAACCTTGCCGCTAACGGTGATGCCCACACGGGACTCGGCACGATCGCTGGTCTTGCTGATAACGACAAAATTTTCGGAATGGATCTTGTGACCGGATCGCGATAAACGCAAAAATTCGGGTCGTTTTCTCAGGCGGGCCGATTTCGGGAACGCTTGTTTACCCTTCAGGGCCGTCCCCCGCGGTTATGTACGCGCCCGCTTGGGCGGCACCGACACCGTCAGTTTCTTACGCCCTTTGGCGCGGCGCCGCTTGATCACCTTGCGCCCTCCGGGAGTCTCCATGCGAGCGAGAAAACCATGGGTGCGCTTCCGGCGAATATTGCTCGGTTGATAGGTTCTTTTACTCATATTATGAACGCTTCCCTCTCAGGCCGCCTGCACGGCCAAGTGACTATATCAATCATACCGGCCCGGCGAAGTCAATTTTACCCAGCCTCTGGCTTTAACGACCGTTGCATCAAATCGCGCACCGCATCGGCCGGCTTCTTGCCGGCATAGAGCACTTGATACATCTGTTGGACGATCGGCATCTCGACCGCCAGCCGCTGCGCCAGAGCGTACAGCGCGCGGGTGTTGCGCACGCCTTCTGCCACCGCGCGGGTCGACCCGGTGATCTCCTGCAAAGTCCTTCCGGCGGCGATCTGCAAGCCAACCGCGCGATTGCGGCTCAAGTCGCCGGCACAAGTGAGCACCAGGTCGCCCAACCCTGGCAAGCCCGCCAAGGTCATCGGATCGGCGCCCATGCGCACGGCCAAACGGGTAATTTCCGCCAAGCCGCGGGTGATCAACGCAGCTCTGGCGTTTTGCCCAAGACCCAAACCATCGCTGATCCCGGCAGCGATAGCGATGACATTTTTCACCACGCCGCCGATTTGCACGCCAACCACGTCGAGGGAAGTATAAACTCGCAGACTGGGTGTGCTGAGAATCTCTTGAATCGCCCGCGCGACGTTTTCTGAGTAGGCGCCGACCGTCACCGCCGCGGGCAAGCCGCGCGCGACTTCAATGGCAAAGGTCGGCCCGGAAAGAAATCCAAGCCGCTCCCTAGCCCCGGCGCCGAGAATCTCGGTGAACAGTTCCGCCATGGTTTGCAGCGTCGATTCTTCCAGCCCTTTCGTGCCACACAGCAAAAGAGCCTCGGGGCCAAAATGCGCCGCCGCACCGGTGAAAACCTCACGCACGGCGTGGGACGGCACGGCGCAGATCACCAGCGCCTTGCCCGCCAAGGCCTGCTCCAAAGTCCTCGTGGCCACGAGATTGTCCGCCAGCGGAATGCCGGGGAGATACGTCCGGTTCTGGCGATTTTCCACCAGCTCGTTGAAACTGGCCGAGCCGTGGCACCAGAGAGTCACCCGTTCGCCCTTGTCGGCTAGCACCTTGGCAAGCGCCGTGCCCCACCCGCCGGCTCCCACGACTCCGATCTCTCTAGCCATGATCATGCTACGAAACAGTTCTGAGCTGAAACCGACGCCGTTCGCCGCGCGAAAAAACTTAGTGCGGGGAGCGGTCGATCATAACCGCAATAATCATCGAATCCGCCATCCGGCCGCCGCGGATTCTTTGTCAATTTTGCGTTGTATATGGCCAATTCTCCGATTCGATTATCTGCGGCGTTGCCGCGCTGAGCTCTAGGCGTCGCCTGCGCCATTGTCCTCTTCTTCTTTTTCCGCCACCCGCGCCAGCGACACGACGCGTTCGCCTTCTTCGAGCTCGATCAAGCGCACGCCTTGGGTGTTGCGGCCGATGATGCGGATGTCTTTGATGCGCAGACGGATGATCTTGCCGATGTTGGTGACCAGCATGAGCTGGTCTTCTTCGTTGACCTGCTGCACGCCGATGACGCGGCCGGTGCGGTCGCTGGTCTTCATCGTGATAATGCCCTTGCCACCGCGCGATTGCAGCCGGTATTCGTCCATCTCCGTGCGTTTGCCGTACCCGCCTTCAGCAACCGTCAGCACGCTGAAACCACGCGTGAGGATCTCCATGCTGACGACATGATCGCCTTCGTCCAGACGCATGCCAACGACGCCAAAGGTGCCGCGTCCGGTCGCGCGCACCTGCTCTTCTTTGAAACGAATCGATTGGCCCTCGGCGGTGGAAAGAATCAGCTCTTGCTGGCCGTCGGTCAGACGCACGCCGATGACTTCATCGTGATCCTCCAGGCCGATGGCGCGAATTCCGCTGGGGCGGGGATGGGCATAGGCCATCAGCTCGGTTTTCTTGATCAAACCGTTCTTGGTGGCGAAAATAATGAAGCGCCCTTCTTGAAACTCGCGCACCGAGAGAAACGCCGAGACTTTTTCCCCGGGCTCGAGATTGAGCAGATTGACGATCGGCTTGCCGCGCGCCGCCCGGCTCGCCTGCGGCAGTTCATGGACTTTGATCCAATAGACTTTGCCGACGGTGGTGAAGAACAGAATGTAGGAGTGCATCGACGCGATGAACAGCGACTCGACAAAATCTTCTTCCTTGGTGGTGGTGCCGATCTTGCCTTTGCCGCCGCGCCGCTGCGCCCGGTAGAGGGTCACCGGATTGCGCTTGATATAACCCTCATGGGAGATCGTCACCGCCATGTCTTCGTCGACGATCATGTCCTCGATGGAAATATCTTCCGAGTGATCGACGATCTGCGTGCGCCGCTCGTCGCCATAATTTTTCTTGATGTCCGTGAGCTCGGCGACGATGATTTTGTAGATCTCTTTCTCGTCGGCGAGAATGGCGCGCAGTTTGGCGATTAGCGCGACGATCTCGCGATGTTCCTCCATGATCTTGTCGCGCTCCAACCCGGTCAACCGCTGCAGGCGCAAGTCGAGGATCGCCTGGGCCTGCAACTCGCTCAAGGCGAATTGGCTCATCAACCCTTCTTTGGCGGTTTTCCCGTCGGCGGAATTTCGAATGAGCGCGATCACCGCGTCGAGGTTGTCGAGAGCGATGCGGTATCCTTCCAATATATGCAGCCGCTCTTCGGCCTTGCGCAGATCGTAAGCGGTGCGCCGGGTCACTACTTCCTTGCGATGATCGAGGAAACACTTGAGCGCGTCTTTGAGCGTGAGCAGCTTGGGCTTGCCATCGACGATGGCGAGCATATTCATACCGAAGGATTCCTGCAGTTGGGTATGCTTGTGCAGCTGGTTGATGATGATTTCCGCCACCGCGTCGCGCTTGAGCTCGATGACGATGCGCATGCCTTCGCGGTCCGACTCGTCACGCAGGTCGCCGATGCCCTCGATCTTCTTCTCGTTGACTAGCTCGGCGATCTGCTCGATCAAGCGCTTCTTGTTTACCTGGTAGGGAATCTCCCGGATGATGATCTGCTCTTTACCGGTGCGCTTGACCGTTTCGGTGAAAGCTTTGCCGCGCATTTGAATGATGCCCTTGCCTTCATGGTAGGCGCGGATAATCGGCTCCCGGCCATGTATAAACCCGCCGGTGGGAAAATCCGGCCCGGGAATATGGCGCATCAGCTGCTTGATCGTCATGTCCGGATTTTCCACCAGCGCCACCAAGGCATCGATCACTTCGCTCAGATTGTGCGGCGGGATATTGGTCGCCATGCCGACCGCGATACCGGCGGAACCGTTGATCAACAAGTTGGGAATCCGCGACGGCAGCACCGCCGGCTCTTTGAGCGAGTCATCGTAGTTGGGGATGAAATCGACCGTTTCTTTTTCGATGTCGGCGAGCATTTCCTCGGCCAATAGCGTCATGCGGATCTCGGTGTAACGCATGGCCGCCGGATTATCGCCGTCGATGGACCCGAAATTACCCTGGCCGTCGACCAATGGGTAGCGCAGGTTGAAGTCCTGCGCCATGCGCACCACAGTATCGTAAATCGCCGTGTCGCCATGGGGATGGTACTTACCCATGATATCGCCAACCAGACGGGCGGATTTCTTGTAGGGCTTATCGGAGGTATTGCTCGCGTCGTACATGGCGTAGAGGACACGCCGATGCACCGGCTTCAAGCCATCGCGCACGTCCGGCAGCGCCCGGCTGATGATGACGCTCATGGCGTAGGCCATGAACGACTCGCGCATCTCTTCTTCGATATAGACCGGAACCTTTTGCGGCTTGATCGTAGCTTCCATGAATCGCTCGCTAACCTATTCTGTGATTTGTTTCTTGGGGCAACGTTTCGAACGTTGGAGATGGCGCGTTAGATGTCTAAGTTTCGCACGGTCAAGGCGTTGTCCTCGATGAACTTACGCCGCGGCTCGACTTCGTCGCCCATCAGGGTCGAGAAGATCTGGTCGGCTTCCACGGCGTCTTCAATGCGCACCTGCAAGAGCACCCTGGTCTCGGGATTCATGGTGGTCTCCCACAGCTGTTCGGGATTCATCTCGCCCAATCCTTTATAGCGCTGGATATATTGGCCCTTCTTGCCGCCTTCCATGACGTAAGAAAGAATCGCGCCCAACGACTTGAGCTGGGTGTTGGCGTCGCCGTCTTCGATCGTATAGGGCGGCATGCCGACGCTGGACATTTCACCGAACAGTCTTTTAATCTCCCTGAATTCCGCGCTGGTCAGAAACTCGCGATCGATGACGGTTTGATATCCGGTGCCGTTGGCGCGCGTGGCAACGATTAACTTGAAGCAATTATGCTCCGGGTCATCTTCGAGAGCGCAGGACAACGGCGACTGCTCGGGAGCAACAAGCGCGACGTAGCTCGCCAAGCGGCCCTCCAGGCCTAGCAACGCCTCGCGATCCTTTAACATTTCTTCGCCGAAACCAACTTCCAACAACAACGCTTCGACCACCGTCCGGTTTTTCCGTTTACGGCCGATGGCGGTGAGCAATTTTTCCCAACGCGCGACCTTCTTGACGAATGCTTGCAACGGCTGACCGGCCAATCCGTTGCCGCTTCCATTGCCATTTTGCGCGGCGCGCAGCCGCACGTTTTCCGTGCCGAGCTCGATCAGGTGATCTTCCAGCATCGCCTCGTCTTTGAGATAGCGCTCCTGCTTGCCCTTCTTGATCTTATACAGCGGCGGCTGAGCGATGAAGAGATAGCCTCTATCGACGAGCTCGGGCATTTGCCGGTAGAAGAACGTCAGCAACAGCGTGCGAATATGCGAGCCGTCGACATCGGCGTCGGTCATAATGATGATCGAATGGTAGCGCAGCTTGGCCTGATCGTAGTCCTCTTTGACGCCAGTGCCCAAAGCGGTGATCATGAGCCGAATCTCCTGAGACGACAGCATCTTATCGAATCGCGCTTTTTCGACGTTCAAGATCTTGCCCTTGAGCGGCAGGATCGCTTGGTTGCGCCGGTCGCGCCCCTGCTTCGCCGAACCGCCGGCGGAATCGCCCTCGACCAGATAAAGCTCGCTCAACGCCGGATCGCGCTCTTGGCAATCGGCGAGCTTTCCAGGCAAAGAACCGGAATCGAGCGCCCCCTTGCGCCGCGCCAGATCCTTGGCTTTGCGCGTCGCTTCGCGCACCCGCGCGGCTTCGACGCCCTTGGCGACGATCTTTTTTGCGTCCGCCGGATGCTCGCTCAGGTAATTGCCCAATTTTTCGTTGACCAACGCCTCGACGATACCTTTGACCTCGCTGTTGCCTAGCTTGGTCTTGGTCTGCCCCTCGAACTGCGGCTCGGGAACTTTGACACTGATCACCGCAGTCAACCCCTCGCGGACATCGTCGCCCTGGAGATTTTCGTCGTCTTTCTTGAGCTGGCCGCTGTTCACCGCATAGTTGTTGATCGAGCGTGTCAGCGCCGAGCGAAAGCCGATCAGATGCGTGCCGCCCTCGATGGTATTGATGTTGTTGGCGAAGGTAAATACATTTTCGGCGTAACTATCGTTCCATTGCATGGCGATCTCGACACCGACGCCATCCTTCTCACCCTCGCAGTGAACGACCTTGGAGTGAATCGCGCTCTTGGCCCGGTTGAGATGCTCAACGAACGACCTGAGCCCGCCTTCGTAGAAGAACTCATGGTTTTTCTGCGTGCGCTCGTCGTCGATGGTAATCTTCACGCCGCGATTGAGGAATGCCAGCTCGCGCAACCGCTGCGATAAAATATCGAAACTGAATTCGCTCACCTCGAAGATCTGCGAATCCGGTTTAAAGGTCACCTGCGTGCCACGATCTTTAGATTTACCGACCTCTTTCAACGGCGCCTGGGGATCGCCGCGCCGGTAACTTTGCTGGTAGACCTTGCCGTCGCGCTTGATTTCAATTTCCAAAGTTTCCGAAAGCGCGTTGACCACGGAAATGCCGACGCCGTGCAACCCGCCGGAAACCTTGTAAGAGTTTTTGTCGAATTTGCCGCCAGCATGGAGCTTGGTGAGCACCACTTCGGCCGCGGAGATTTTCTCCGTCGGATGAATGTCGACCGGAACACCGCGCCCGTTGTCGATCACCGTGACGCTGTTATCGATGTGAATTTTAACCTGAATGGTATTGCAATGGCCGGCGAGCGCTTCGTCGATGGAGTTATCGACCACTTCATAGACGAGATGATGCAAACCGCGCTCACTGGTGTCGCCGATATACATGCCGGGCCGCTTGCGCACCGCTTCCAGGCCCTCCAAAATTTTTATGTTTTCGGCGCCATATTCCGCATCTGGTGGATATTTTACGTCAGCCATTTTCACCCATCGTAGAAGTTAAATTTTGTTAGAAAAATTCTGGAGTTAGGCAGAATTTCAGCTAATGAAAATAGTACCGGAATGGCGCCTGAAAGTAAAGTGGTGGCAAGGCTATAAATCATTGAATTTCCAAGCTTATTTTTCAATTTTTCGAGGTTTTGAGAATTTGCCGCCGGCATGCCCTTATTGATCCATGCAGCCGGTTGACTCTATACCGCCAGTAGGCGACAACAGAGGCCGTGCAAAGCCTCGCCACAGCGTTCAAATACTTAACGATTTTAAGCCGTTGGCGCGCGCCGACCAGCGCTCCCGCGGGCTTTGCCAATGCCCCGCTGTGGTTTCCGTTGATTGGATCAGCCATCGGCGTAATTTTAGCGGCGATCCATTACGCGCTCGCATTGTATATCGATTCGCAAATACTCAGCGTGCTGGTGATCGCCCTGTTGATCGTTGCCACCGGCGCCGTTCCATTGGCGGGAACCAAGATTACCTTCGATTCTATGCAGCAGCCGACCGCGGCGGCGCGCGACGGCGCCAGCGAAGTTTCCGGTTTGGCCGCGATCCTGATCGTGACTTTTCTGAAAATCCACGCCATCGACATCATGGACGACAAAGTCGCCGCGAATCTTTTTGTCGCGCCGGCGCTGGCCCGTTGGGCCTTGGTAGTCCTGCTATACGGCTACCACGACCGTTGTGACGAGACCATGCGGTTGATCGCTGAGAACACCAAACTATGGCATCTCGGCGCCACTACAGTTGGCACTTTGGCGCTGGCGACTTACTTGCTCGGCCGGGAAGCTTTGTGGATCGGCCTGGCCTTGTCGCTCCTGGCCCTGCTGAGCCGCACCTTGCTCCATCGCCGCCATGCGATCCTCACGTTGCATAACCTTGGCGCGGTCACCGATCTCGGCGAAGCACTGGCCCTGGTGCTCATGGCGGTTCTTTAGAAATCTGCACCCTACCTACCCGACCATGGAAATCTTCAAGCCCCTCGCGCCGGTCATCCCGGTTTTCATACTGATCGCCGCCGGATTTATTTTTGCCCATTGGAAAAAAATCAGTCTGGCGTCGGTAACCGAAATCATCGTTTATCTAGGTACGCCATCGTTGGTTTTCAGTTCGCTGGCGAGTAAGCCACTGTACGTTGGGGATATCGTTATTCTGTTTTCCGGCATCGTCGTGATCTTCGCCGGCGTCGGTCTGCTCATCCGCATCTACTTCGCCATGTTCGGTTTTAAATCGCGCGGCTTCGCCCTGCCCGCGCTGTTCATGAACGCCGGCAACATGGGCATTCCCCTGGCATTCTTCGCTTTTGGCCAAGCCGGCATGCAGCGCGCCACGCTGATGTTCGTGATGATCACGTTTCTGCAATACTCATTGGGCATCTACATCTTGAACGGCCGCGGCAATTGGCGCGAAAGTTTTCGTTTGCCTTTGATTTATGCCGCCATAGCCGGCCTGCTGGTTAATCTCGTCCAGTTAAAAATCCCGGAAATCCTGCTTCAGCCCGTCGCCATGCTGGGCCAAGCGACGATCCCAATCATGCTCATCAGTTTGGGCTATCGCTTGCACGAGGTTGACTCTCTTCAATGGGGCCATGCCCTGGGCGGCGCCATGGTGCGCGTCTTCGGCGGCTTTGCCGCCGCCAATATCGCGGTCTTGGCAATCGGCGCCACCGGCGTTAACCGCCAAGTTTTGTTGCTCTATGGCGCGCTCCCCGCGGCGGTGATCAATTTCGTGTTGACCGAGAAGTATCGCCAGGATCCCGCGCTGGCCGCGTCGATCGTGGTCATCAGCACATTTCTCTCTGTCCTGACGATCCCGATCGTCTTCTGGTTGATCCTCTAACCGCCTCGACAACTCACTTGACAGCCGAATCGGTGCGTTATAGTTTCCGCCTACGTTAATTCATAGCCCTAGGTTCAAAGGGAAGACCGGTGTAAATCCGGCGCGGTCCCGCCACTGTGACGGCGACGAAAGCCGCAAATCGCCACTGTCCTGAGCTAAGTCGAAGGACGGGAAGGCGCGGCGAGTAGAATAAAGCCTAAGCCAGGAGACCTACCTAGAGCGATTCGACCGGCCTCTCCGGAGAAGAGAGAAAGGTTTCACAATCTTTCCTGTCATTTTTCCGGAGGCCAGTAGTGAGCTCGGATGAAGCTGGCACTCTTTTTTTTGTTGTCGCTCGCAGTACATGCGACCGCGTTCTTGGTTCCCATTTCACTGTTCGGGCGGACCAGCGATCATGCCATCACGGTGACCCTCCTACCGCTCGAATCCGCAACCGAACCAAGCGGCGGTTTCGGAAGTGGGCGTGTCGAGGTGAGCCGGGTCGCGCCAAAGACCCTCCCCAGGACACCATTCAAGGCGCAGCCAGGCCAATCGACGCCGACCGCTACTCTCGTCGCGCAAGAAAAAAACCTCGGCGAGAATCTGTCGGTGGTCGCTGACCATGTCGAGACGGCGATTGCAGAATTTTTGCCGGTTGGCATCCCCGGCAGCACCGGTCAAAGCTTCGCAAGCGGCAACGGCGCCGGCGGCAATAGTTTTGCAGAAGGAATTGGCGCCGGGACCGGCATCGGTTCCGGCAACGGCGAAGGTTCGGGAACAGGACAAGCCGGAGCGAGTCTCAGTCAAGTTCGTTACCGCGATACTCCTCAACCTTCTTACCCGGATAGCGCCAGGCGTGAAGGGAAAGAAGGCCGGGTGCTGTTGCGCGTGCTCGTCGATGAAGAAGGTAGGACCAAGGCTATCGAGATCAATAGAAGCTCCGGTCATGACACGCTCGACCGCGCCGCGACCGAAGCAATCAAAAAGTGGCGCTTTGTCCCGGCGCGCGCCGGGACAAAGCCCATTGAAGCTTGGGTCAAAGTGCCCATCGAATTCCAATTGTCGAATGCCAAACCCTGAGTGAACCGAAGGAGGCCAGAGAAGTTAGTCTTATCAACCGCAGAGCGAACTAAGGGAAAGAGGTGACTGCGCAAGGGTGAAGGCAAAAGGCGGAACGATGAATTTAATCCCTTATCCTTCGAACATGTCGCAGAATGCCTCTGCTGCCCCGCAACTGTAAGAGCTACGAAAGCTGCACTTATGTCACTGTCCTGCGCTGGATCGAAGGACGGGAAGACGCAGTGATTAGGTTCGATGCTCAAGCCAGGAGACCTGTCCGCTCCGCCAAAAACATTCCCCTTTCGCGGGAGAAGGAGGGTTTCATGAAAGTGCGAGGTTTAGTCTTACTTTTTTTGCTGGCGGCCCCGGCGTTTGGGCATACCCAGGATACGCTGCCGCCGGTCGTTGTCACGTCAACGCGGCTGCGCGATATCGAACAACCCGCGACTCAAGTGCCGGGCAAAGTCATCGCGGTCACCGCCGAGGAGATTGAGCAACTCGGCGCCACCACCATTCAAGAAGTCTTGCAGTATCAGACCGGCGTGGTGATGTACGACTCCATCGGCAACGCCTCCCAGCAAACCATCGACCTGCGCGGCTTCAATGCCCAACCGGTGACCGCCACCAGCGTGTTCGTCGACGGCGTTAGAATCAACGAACCCGATTTCAACACGGTCAATTTCGATTTGATCCCCCTCGAGGATATCGAGCGGATCGAGATCATGCCTGGCACGGCAACCGTCTTCGGCCGCAACGCGTTGGGCGGGGTCATCAACATCACGACCAAACGCGGGCGCAAGGACCAGCCACATTTTGGCGTTGACATCGGCGGCGGCAGCTTCGGGCGGCAACAATACACCTTTAAGACCGATGGGCCGCTGCCGTTCGCCAAACTCGACTACTATTTCGGCGTGACCCGGGAGCTCATCCAAGGTTTTCGCGAGGCCAGCGGCGCAAGGGCGACCCGGATCTTGAGCAAACTCGGCTTCAAACCCAATGATGCCACCGACGCGACGATCGCCTATACTCGGGTCACCGATCACCTCAAACAAGCGGGCAGCCTGCAAGCGAGCCGCCTGCGCATCGATCGCAACGACAACGAGAGCCCGGGGGATTTTTACGACGGCAATCTACATTTCCTTGCTGGAAACTTACGGCAAAAATTACCGGCAGGATTTTCCCTTGCGCTTAACGGCTTTTTTCGCAGCAACGACCTCGATACCTTCGTGAATTTCGACCGCGGTGATGGTGATTGCACGGGATGTAACTCACGATTGTTTACCAAAATTCGCTCGGGGGGCACCACGGCACAGCTTTCGCACAACAGCGCGCCGCTCGCGCAAAAAAATCTCATTTCCTTGGGTGCCGAATACAATCGCAATAATTACAGTATCAAAAACAGTGGCGACTTCTTCGGTCCGTTCTTAAACAGGCAATCGACCACGGAGGATGTGGCCGGTTTTTATCTGACCGATACGCTGACGCTATTTAATCAACTCGCCATCAATGCCGCCGTCCGCTACGATTGGGACCGCTTCGATTTCACTGACAAAATCGTAGCGTCGCAGAGTGGTATCAAACATTTCCGCCGGTGGAGTCCCAAAGCTGGCATGGTTTACACGCCGTTCCAAGAACTGAGTTTGTCGTTCAATTACTCCCAAGGCGTGCGTATGCCGACGGTAAGCGAGATCTTCGCCCAAGGACCGTTCGGCTCGAATCCGAATTTGCAGCCGATGACCAGTCAGACCTTTGAAGTCGGGGCTAAGGCGCAACCGGTTTCCTGGTTCGAAGGATCGGTCGTCTACTTTTACACTCCCGTGAAGGACGAGATATTCTTCACCGTCACGGACCCAATCTTTTTTACCGGGCTGAATAACAACATCAAACGCACCCTGCGCCAGGGTGTCGAAGTCAGCGCGAAAAGCCGCTGGGGAAAGCTTGTCGACGGCTTCTTTAACTATACCTACACCAAGGCGACCTTCGAAACCGACGTGTTGCTGTTCTCCGGTCTGGCCAGGAAAGGCGATGAGCTGCCACTCGTGCCGCGGCATCGAGTCAGTGCCGGCATCAACTGGCGCCCCATGGATGGGCTGACCCTGTCGTTGATCGGCAACTACGTCGGCAAGCAATTCATGCTCAATGACGAGCCGAATAACGCCCAACGGCTCGCGGACTACTTCCTTCTGAATACCCGGATCGCTTACACCTGGAAACACTGGACCGCCGAAATCGCGGTCAACAACTTAACCGATCGCAAATACTCGACCTACGGCGTGCTTGGCGCGACCCAGCCGTCCCTTGTCCCGGCACCGGGAATCAATGCCATCGCCGGCGTGTCGTACCGCTATTAGAGAGGTCATTCATTGAAAGACATGATTGAAACTCGCATATGGCAACGTAGGCTCGCCAGGATGGTTCTAACGGCCGCGTTGCCACTAGCATTAAGTGTATGGGCGACGGCGCGAGCCGGCGAGCGTGTCGTCACTGACGATTTGGGCTTCTCGGTGAGAGTTAGAACTGACATCCGAAAAGTCGTCTCACTGGTGCCGACCAACTCAGAAATGGTTTGTTTGCTCGATTGCGCACGATTAATTGGCGGAACTCGTTACGACGAGTTCCCTC
>Ga0075342_1000055_pt1 | contig 19780 bp, 23 predicted proteins | sample RushOxbow_ThreeS_3_FD_120085 | JGI IMG/M metagenome (GOLD analysis project Ga0075342, IMG submission 120085) | Natural and restored wetland microbial communities from the San Francisco Bay, California, USA, that impact long-term carbon... | ecosystem: Environmental > Terrestrial > Soil >...
AATCCGCTGGGCCAGCATTCGCCGGACATAGCCGGAACTCAAACCGAGCACCGTGCAGACCTGCTCGAAACTAAAGACATCCGCGCCGTCGCGCTCGCGAAACCAGCGCTCGACCTCGTTGAACAGTTTCTTTCGCCGTCTGGTCTTGGCGCGCATATGTTTCTGGAAGCATTTGAGCGCATCGTCCAGCAGCGCAAGCATCAAACGTTTTTCCGGTTCTAGGTGCACGCTGCGTTTCAGCGTGTCGTAAAAGGCATTGACGGCGCCGGGGTCCGAAAGAAATCTATGATACAGGTGGCCTTCATCGCCAAAGCTCGAAAAACTGCGCATCCTCAATCCCTCCTCTTAGGCTCACAACGTTGGGCGCTCCCGCTGAAGCCCCGAAAGCGAACATCGGCTCAGTGCGCCGGGTTCCTTCGAGGCCGCCAAACTTGCTGATCAAACAAGCCCAGTCGACAACGGGCTATGTCCACCTCTGTGGTTTTTTCGCGAAAATGTTACACGGCAATGGCTCAGGCCGTACGTCTCGGCGCTTCGATCCACACCGCGGGGCGTGATCAAACGCAATCGTCGTAAACCTGAACTTCGGGGCTCTTAGCGAGCGAGGAGGAGCGGCGGAGAGCGCTCTAGGCGGTTGGACAATACCGGCCAAGTCGAAAGATTCTGTTTCAGGTCGAATCGCAGCGCCGAAGAGCTCAGCGGCAAGCCTGAAACACCGGCGATCTTGCGCGGCGCGAACGAAGATTGAACATTCGCGCAATAGCGGAACCGGGGAAAACAGTGGGCAAACGGTTTGCCGATGCTCGAATCGCCCGCTTTGACCCGCAACCCGTCAAAGGACAACGCCGGAGCCACCGTTATCGACGCGAGTTGCAGGACAACGATGATCGCGACAGCGATGGAGAATCTTTTCTGGAAACCGGGTCGCATCGCGAGAATTCTTTCAAAATCGATCTTTAAGTCAACCCGGGCGGCGAAATTGCCGTCGGGTTTTTCCCAAGATCGCGAAGAGTGATTCATCGCCCGGGCGTCTCTTTATCGGCAGACTGGGCAGCGACCGATGATGTCGCCGACAAGATATGGCTGCGTTCATCATAATGGCCCTTCAACTCATCGGCGATGGTCCCTTGCCACAGCGGCACACCGATAAAATAAGCCGCGCGGCCGATCATATGGGCGGCCACCGGAGCGGTCAAAAAGAAAAACCCCACAGTCAACAGCGCGCGAATCGCCAGGCCGAAATCGTCCATCGCCAGCGCCACGGCGATCAAGATGCAACTGATCCCCAGCGTCGCGCCCTTGGTGGCGGTTTGCATCCGGGTAAAGAGATCCGGCATGCGCACGATGCCGACCGCCGCCAAGAGCAGCAAGCCGCAGCCCGCAAGCAACAACCCGTCTTGTATCAACTCACTCACCGCGCGCTCTCCTTTCCAAGTAGCGGGCAAAGGCGATGGTGCCCAAGAATGAAATCAAGGCAAGCACGATGGCGGCGTCGATGAAAACCGTCTGGCGGGTCGCCATGGTGTCGAGCGCCAGCATGGCGGCGGACAAGACCGTAATCAGGTCGAGCGCCACCACACGGTCGGGAAGGCTGGGCCCGCGCACGAGCCGGACCAAGGCGAGAAACATCGCCAACAGAATCATCGCATAGGCAATTTGGGTTGGCTGCCAGAAGCCAGCGAGAGTCGTCTCCATTATCGCAACACCTCGAGCACGCGCCTTTCATAGCCCTCTTTGATTGTGCGCCGGAAAGCCTCGATATCATCGTTGTCGATATACATCACATGAACGTACAAGGCGCTGCGGTCCGCCGCGACATCCAGGCTCAGGGTGCCCGGGGTCAGCGTGATCAGAGAGGCGAGCAGGGTGATCTCCGCGTCCGTCTTGGCATCGAGCGGCACCGCAATCACGCCCGGGCGCATGTTGTAATTGGGCGTGAGAACTTCATAGGCAACGCGCAAATTGGCGAGTATCAGCTCCCAAATCATGAACAGATGCAGGCCGACGACCTGACGAATCTTGATCAGATAATTGGGCGTGCCGACCACCCGCCGGGCAAAAAACAGCACGAGCAGGCCGAGGACAAATCCGATCGCCAGATTCGCCGGCGCGAAGTTTTCCGTCATGCCGGCCCAGGCCAGCGCCAGGAGCATATTCCACAGGATGCCGCTCATCGCCGCGCCTCCAACACGGTCTGCACGTAAGCCCGGCTATCGATCAATTGCTCGGCGCCCTTTTGCGCCATCGACATGACGGGCTCCGCGCCCACTCCGAGCGCCACGATGATCACAGCCATGGCGATGATCGGCGCCAAGAGCGCGGTCGTCTCGCCGATCGGCAAACGCGGTTCGTTTGCCGCGCCGTGGGTTGCCGGCTGCGGCGGCGACTTCCAAAACACTTCCGTCCAAATCTTGATCATGGAAAACAAGGTCAGCAAGCTCACCGCCAGGGCGGCGCCGACAATGATATACCGTTCGGCGGCCAAGCCGGCTTGAATCAGCGCCAGCTTGGCGAAAAAACCGGAGAGCGGCGGCATTCCTGCCAGCGATAAGGCGGGAATCAGAAAGAGGATCGCCAGCCAGGGGCGCGCTGCGTACAGCGCGCCGAGCGCCTTGAGGTCATAGGTGCCGCGCAGGCGATGGACGACGCCGCTGACGAGAAACAGCGCGGACTTGGAGAGCACCACATGCACCATGAAATAAATCGCTCCTGCCAGCGCGGCGCTGGTCATGACGCCGAGGCCCATGAGCAGGTAGCCGATCTGGCTGACGATGTGGAAAGACAACAGCCGGCGGAAATCGTACTGCGCGACCGCGCCCAATACCCCGGTGACCATCGTCAAACCGGCGATCGCGGTGATTAACGTTTGCGTCCGTCCCGACTCATCGACGAATAACATCGTGAACGTGCGGATCAAGGCATAAACGCCGACTTTCGTCAGCAGGCCGGAGAACAGCGCGGTTATCGCCACCGGCGGCGTATGGTAGGAAGCGGGCAGCCAAAAGAACAGTGGAAACACCGCGGCCTTGATGCCGAAGGCGACAAAAAACAGCAGCGCCACCGCCAGGGTGAGACCCGGCTCGCTGTTGGCGCGCAGTTTGACCGCGAGATCGGCCATGTTCAAAGTTCCCACCATGCCGTAGAGGATGCCCACGGCGGCGAGAAACAGCGCCGACGCTATCAAGTTCAGGGTCACGTATTTGATCGCGCCCTCCATCTGGGCGCGCTCGCCGCCGAGAGCCAGAAGCACGAAGGAAGCCATCAGCAGGACCTCGAACCAGACATAGAGATTGAAAAGATCGCCGGTCAAGAAAGCGCCGCACACGCCCATGAGCAAAACCTGCAGCAACGGGTAATAGCCGAACGACTCGCGGCCGGCGTCGATGGTCGCCAGCGAATAGATGACCACCGCCAGTCCCATGAATCCGGCGAGCACAACCATGAGCGCGCTAAAGACATCGGCGACCAGGGTGATACCGTAGGGCGCCGGCCAGCCGCCGATTTGCACCGCCGCGATACCGTTCGCGTACACCGCTTGAAGCAAAGACAACGCTGCCAACAGCAGCCCGGCTGATCCGGCTAGACTCAAACAGCGCTGGGCGATGCGCCAACGCCACAGGAGCAGCAACGCCGTCGCGCCAAAGAACGGAATGAGGATCGGCAAGACCAGCAAGACGTTCATGTATCGGTGGCTTTCAAGTTGTCGAGATCGTCGGTGCCGGTGCTTTGATAGACGCGATAGGCAAGCACCATGGCGAACGCCAGCACGCCGAACCCTATGACGATCGCGGTCAGGATCAAGGCCTGCGGCAGCGGATCGGCGAAGGGCTCGGCCGGGCGCGCGGCGCCGAGCGCGACCAGCGGCGGATAGCCGCGCGTCAGACCCGCCGCCGTAAAGATCAGCAAGTTGGCGGCATTGCTGAGCAGCGCCAGACCGATGATCAGTTTGACGATACTGCGCCGCAGCATCAGGTAAAGGCCGCAAGCGTAGAGCACGCCAATAGTTAAAGCCAGAACGAACTCCATCACCTACTCCTCCGCCAATGCCAAAATGATCGTCAGCGTCACGCCGATCACCGTCAGGCAAACGCCGAGATCAAAAAGCAGCGGCGTTCCCGCTTTGATCGCCCCGCCGCCGAGCCAAGACCAGGAGCCCCACAGCCCGGTCAGAAACGGTTTTTGAAGGAGCATCGACAAAACCCCGGAGAGCCCGGCGATAGCGAGGCCGGCGCCGATCAGCGCGCGCGGCTCGACGCGCAGCGCACTGCGCGCCCGGCCGACATCGTAAGCGATGGCGTAGAGCACAAAAGCGCCCGAGGCGACCAGACCGGCGATGAATCCGCCGCCCGGTTCGTGATGGCCGCGCAGCAAGAGAAAGATCGCGAATAGCAGAAGCAAGGTGAAAATCAACCGGGTGGCGGACTGTAGAATGATCGAGGTCACAACGATCCCTCCTTGGCCCGGCGCAGCTTGAGCAGAGCTAAGACACCGATGCCGGCAACGCCGAGCACGGTGATTTCCCCGAGGGTATCGAGGGCGCGGAAATCGACGATAATCACGTTGACGATATTGCGCCCATGGGCCAGCGCGACGCTATTTTCGGAGAAATAGCCGGCGATGGACGGATGCAGCTGGATGCTGGTCACTGCCAAAACCAATAGCGTCATTAGCGCGCCCGCCACCGTCGCGACGACACCGTCGCGCAGCCGGACCCGCGGCAGGGAAAAGACCGTGAAGCGCGGCAGATAGTAAAATACCAAAACGAACAGAATCACCATCAGAGTTTCGATCAGAAATTGTGTCATCGCCAGATCAGGCGCGCCGAAAAGGATATAAAGTAGGGCAATGCCATAACCGACGACGCCCAATGCCGCGATGGCGCCGAGACGGGAGGAAGAAAAAGTCGCGGCCAGGGCGGCTGCGACGATCAAAACCGCCAACCCCAGCTCATAAAAACGCATGCCCTGCAAATCGATGACAAGCTTGAGTTCGCCGATGGCATAGAGCGGCAGCCCGGCGGCGGCTATGGTAACGACGATGACGACCATCAGATAACGGCGCAAATAGCCGCTCTGTAAGAACGCGGTCTGGCGGCGCGCCAGACTGTTCAAGCCAGCGAGCAAAACCCCGTAAGCTTTTTCCGGGCCCAATCTGGCGCCGAGTTCCAAGCGCGCGAGACCATACCTGACGGGAATCCGGAGCGCGAACAGGCCCAACCCGCCCAGAGTCGTCACCACGCTCAGCAGCAACACCGGACTCCAACCATGCCACAGAGCGAGCTCCAGCGGCACCGAGCGATTGAGCACCGCCGCGATAGCCGGCGCCAGCCACAGCTGCGCCAATGACTGCGGCAACCATCCTGCGATCAAGCCGATGGCCGCGAGAACGAGCGGACCGCTCCACATCGCCGGCGGCGCTTCGTGCGGCGGCTTGGGCGTTTCGCGCAGCCGGCCGAAAAACGGCAAGACACCGACGCTTATCGCCAGAGCCACAAATGCCATGCTCGACATCACCGCTGCCGTCGTCAGCGGGCCGGCGGCAAACTCCGCGTGAAACAGCGATTCGTAAAGCCCTTCCTTGGCGATAAAGCCGAAGAGCGGCGGCAACCCGGCCATGGAACCGGCGGCAAGCAGTGCCGCGGCGGCGCTCAGCGGCATTTTGCCGCGCAGTCCGCGCAGGCTGTCGACCTCTCGAGTGCCGGTTTCGTGATCGACGGCGCCGGCGACAAGAAACAACGTCCCCTTGTAAAGTGCATGGGCGAACAGAAATATTATCGCGGCTTTGATCGCCGGCTCGCTCCCCAAGCCGATCAGCATGACCAGGACGCCGAGCGCACTCAAGGTCGTGTAGGCGAGAATACGCTTGAGATCGGTTTCTTGCAGCGCCAGAACCGTGGCAATGACCATCGTCAGCATGCCGGCGCCGGTAACTGCCAGGAGCCAGGCCTCGGTTCCCGACATGACCGGGCTCAGGCGCGCCAGCAGATAGACGCCGGCTTTAACCATCGTCGCCGAGTGCAGATAGGCGCTCACCGGCGCGGGCGCCGCCATCGCATTGGGCAGCCAAAAATGAAACGGAAACTGCGCCGACTTGGTGAAAGCGCCGGCAAGGATCAGCAAGAGAATCGGCAAATAAAGCTCATGGTGCTTGACCCGCTCGCCTTGCGCGAGCAGGCCCGACAGTTCCATCGTCCCGGCGGCGCCGCCAAGCAGGATCAACCCGCCAAGCAGCGCCAAGCCGCCCGCGCCGGTGACCAGCAAGGCCTGCAACGCCGAAGCACGCGCCGAATCCTGGTGATGGTCGAAGCCGATGAGAAAATACGAGCTCACGCTGGTAAGCTCCCAAAACACGAACAGCAAAAATAGATTATCGCTGAGCACCATGCCGAGCATGGAGCCCATGAAAAACAGCAGCCAGAAATAAAAGCGGCCGAGGCGGCGGTCGCCATGCAGGTACGCGCCGGCGTAAATCAACACCACTGCGCCAATGGCAACGATCAGCAGGCTAAACAGCAGGCTCAAGCCGTCGAGGTAAAACGAAAAGCTGACACCGAGGCTGGGCACCCAAGGATAAGCGATCGACGCAGTCCCACCGCTGGCGACGGTGGCGCTGAAAGTAAAAAATATCCAGGCGAGCGACAATGGCAGCAGCGCGAGCAGCCAGCCGCAATAACGACTGGTTATTCGGCACAGCCATGGCGCCAAACCGGCGAGGCAAAACAGCGAAAGCACCGCGATGGGAATAATCATTGGACTCATATTGCGCGACTGCGTCCTCGGAATTGCCCGCCCACGGCGCGCACGACGCAAGCCAACTTCGTATCATTTGAGTTTCACAGTCTAATAACATAATAAAAAGTCTACGTAAGAAGCCCGCCGAAAATTTTCAGTTCGGTGCGATCGGACCCCTCCCCCGCGAAATTGCGTTGCGCTCGTCCCAGCGCCCGCCTGTGAAGCTCCCTGAGAACCTCAGCTGGTAGAAAAGTAACACGCTGTTATCAGTCATGTGGAACCCCGAATTACCTCTGCGGCCTCATGGCAGCGCCGAATTGGTAACGTTCTGTCAGTGCTGTAACCGCGGACCTCGCAGTGGTGCTGGTTCTGGCACGCTGAACGCGGACTTGTAACGATGCAAGCCGCTTATGCCAAGAAAAGAGAAAAAAGGGCGATCTTTGTACTTCAGTCGCTAAATGCAAGAGGTGTTAATTCAGGCAAGGTTTTCTTGAACAGTCTTGGAGAACCTTATACAGTCGCAAGCATTGTTTTCAAAGACGCTGTTGATCGGGCAAAAATCGAGAATTTCCATTGCCACGATCTCCTACACAAGGATTGGCTTCCCGACTGGTGATGGCCGGCGTTGATCTCCGAACTATTCAGACCCCCATGGGGCACAAATCGATCAACATGACACTGCGCCATGCCCACCTTGGACCAGAACCTTTGAAGAAAGCAGTTGAGGTATTAAACGCTTAAATCGTCAAGATAATTTTCACGACGTCCCCCGTTTTGCGGGAAACCAAGAAACAAGCCAAGTTGACAAATTCACATCCCTGGAGAAGGAAGGTGCCCGGTGGTGCCGCTGGTCTTCAAAACCAGTCTGGGGGCCGTAAGGTTCCCGGAGGGTTCGACTCCCTCCCTTCTCCGCCAAGCACAATTTTCAGTTGCCGCAAGCTCTTATCGCAGCTAAGGGTTGTCCCGCCGACGAGTACAATGAAGACCCGTGCAATGGCGCCCGCTATGTTGCCGCGAGTGCCGGCCACCCGCGGAATGCGCTATTAATTTAGCTCCGCCGCGACCTGAGCCTTACTTAAGATTCTTCTCGGGGATTTTAGTGACGCCGTCGACTGCTGCTCCCGCACCTTATACAAGCGCCCGCGAAACCAGGTCGACTTGGGCCACTGCCACGCTTGCTCGGGCAATCGGTCCTCGGCATAGTAGCCATCGTTTACCCGGCTCTGCATAAAAACTGATTCCCACGCGTTCATCTGTCTTTCCTCCTTCAGGAATGAATTCATTGTCAACGTTTGCGGCGTGTGCACAGCGCCTTAATCCTTAGGTTTCGGCGCTGTTTTTGGCGAGCCTCCGAGATCCCACACAAATACTTGATGCGTATTCCGGTCCTCGCTCACTCGGAGCGCCTCAACTTCTTTGATTTGTCCACGGAACCTTGCCTTGACGTTATAAATTCCCGGCGGGAGTTGAATATAAAACCATGGTCCCGTGATTGTCGTTGAGAGAATCGCCTCAGATTTCCTATCGGCAATATCCAGTTTCACACCCGCGAGATAAGAACCGTCGATGCCGGCGAAGACCAACTTCACGTTGAACCCTTTGGCACGTTCTTCCAGAGCTAGTCTTTCGTCGGAACCGACACCGCCGCTCAAATAAACATACCCTTGCGCGGTTACTCCCCTAGTAATGACGATAGCCGGTGGAAATTGCGCCGCTAGCACCGCGGTTTTCGGCACCGAGCAGCGCACCGGATCGAACACCAGCAGGGCAAGTAGTAGCCCGAGTTTCATTCCATGGATCCGGCGGCGACGATCCATACCTGGCCTCATTTAATAACGTTGTTGAGCCGCTTGATTGGCTTTCCTCATCTCACCCGCGCCACAGCCGATTAATCAGAAAGCTGACGGTGGCGTGGTCTGATTATGTTTCATCGGCAATTTTCGTGCCTCGGTTCGACGTCAAGTTTCACCGCATTTTGGCGAGGCTCTGTCGCATCAATGAAAAATTTCAGGAGAACCATTGTCATAGTTGCGAGGACTTGGCTGTCTGCAAAATGCCACTCGGTTTATAGCCGTCGTGAAGCGAGCCGAAGCGACCGCGCAAATCATCCCTAAGGAGTGGCTATTGAATGAATGAGCCCACTGCAATTCCACATGCCTGCGCTGGGAATTGAGAGCGGCTATGGCTATTTTCCTTACAGCGAGGCTTTCCTGCCCAGGGTATCGAGTTCGTTTCGTTCGTGGCTGCGGCCTGGTGTCCTCGAGCGTTGGCATGGTGGTTGCGAAATTGTCGGTCATGTCAGTGTCGACAAAAGGAGCAGGGAAGATGAAAAAAATGATTTTTACGTTGGTTATCGTATCGCTGGCGTTAAGCGCAGCGGTCTACGCACAGGCTCCGGGTGATTACGGCCCTGGATGGGGCATGGGTTGGGGTCATGGAATGGGTTGGGGGCCTGGCACGGGACCCGGAATGAGGCGAGGTGGACCTGGGCCATACGGCAACCCGCCCTGCGGTGGCTGGGGCGGGCCGGGGTGGGGTCAATCTCAAATCACCGATGAGAACGCCAAGGCAGCCGCGCAGCAATACGCCGACAAATATTTCAAGGACTACAAGGTGGAAAGAGTTTTGCCGTTCACCGGCATGGGCGGCATGACGATGTTCCAAACCGAGCTAACCGGCCCTAACGGCGAGTCGCGGCTCCTGCATGTCAATCCGTGGGGTAACGTCATGCCGTTCGGCGGTCCACAGCCGCGCAGCCGCTAAACGTCCGCATATCTCGCCGATTTTCCACGGTAACCTCCGGCGATTCGGATTGCAGACCGCCGAATCGATGAGATCGTCGGGGCCGTCCGAAGGCCTCTTTGATTGGAGGAATTCCCATGAAAATGAGCCGAACAAGGGTCGCAATTTTAATGTTCTTATTAAGCATGTTCGCGAACGGGACTCGAGAGACCAGCGCAGCGAGTCAAACTCAAGTTTCACGTTCTGAGTTCCTCGACGGGGAGCGCGTTTACGCGACTAACTGTGCAGTCTGCCACGGTCAGAATGGCGACGGCGGAGGCATGGCGGCGCACATGCTGGTAACTCAACCGCGAGATTTTCGTCCGGGGTCGTTTAAATTTCGTTCGACGCCGTCCGGGGCGCTGCCCACGGATGACGATCTTTTGAAAATCGTCACCGAAGGCATCCGCTGGACCGCGATGGTAGGACGCAGCGACCTAACGGCATCGCAGCGTCAAGCGGTGGTCCAGTATGTCAAAACCTTCTCGCGGCGCTTCGTCACTGAGCAATTACAGCGGCAAATTACCGTTTCCCCGGAGCCGCCGCGTAGCCGAGAACTCGTCGCCCAAGGACGCCAGCTTTACCGAGACGCCGATTGCGCCAAGTGCCATGGTGAGCGCGGCGATGGCAAAGGTATTTCCAGCACGGAACTTACAGACGACTCCGGTCGGCCCCTTGCGGCAAGCAACCTTACTTGGAGACCGCTCAAACGCGGCTCAGAGCGACGCGACCTTTACCTGACAATCGCCGCCGGCCTCAACGGGACGGCGATGCCGGCTTATGGGGCGGCGCTGGACGGCAAGCAAATTTGGGCGCTGGTGGATTACTTGGAGACTCTCGTGCCCGAAGCGCATAGGGTTTCGCCGCGCGAAATGCTCGGCGAAGAACAACGCGGCTGGATGATTCTGCGCATGCACGGGATGGGGGGACGAGGCATGATGCGCTAAGGGCCTGTTGACGACGCTTCAAGTCAAGCGGCCCGCAGTGATTACGGCAATGACAAGGTCGATCGGATCAAATGCAGGATCGCCGCAGTAAGAGACTCAACCTATAACGCTTAGCAAACGACTGATGCGCTAACCGCAGAAGTCATCACCGATAAGGGAAACCTCGCCGCTGCTCCCGTCAAAAGCATTAGCCCCCTGCAAGCTGCGCAGATAAGCGAACCGTCCGGCGCCTTTGCTGCCGTCCGGTCGGACAGCTTCCTCGTTGTTGACGAAACCGATCAGCTCGTCGCCAGTGATACCGTCGGCTTTGGCCGCCCAGTCGCGCCAGCGGTACCGCGCTTCGAGGGCGGGCCGGAACCGCTTGCCGGCCATCTGCGCTTCCTGCCCGGCGATCTGCTCCATGTCGTCGAGAAACCTGAGAAACATGATCCAGGTGAGCATCGCAACCGCTCCAAGTCGCCGTCGAGCCCCTTGTCCTTGCGCATGATATCGCGGCAAGACTTGACGATGGAGGAAAGCCGTTGCGTGGTCGTTAGAGTTTGCGTGTTTTTTGTGTGCGTGCCATGAACTAAACTTTCGTCTCAAGAAACTTTGTCGCCGCCTCTAAGAATTCGCGTGCTTCACCGATCAATACCGCGGCATCCTCAGCGGTCAGATCGGACTCAATCCCGTAGTCTGCGGTGGTCCTTAGGCTAAACGCCTCCAAAAGCCACCGGTGATATTTGCCGTCGAGCAACCCTGTCTTCACAAAGTGCTCGCGGAAAGCTCCGTGGACTCCGCCATGCTTGCGAAAGCGATGGCCCCCTTCATTGAGAAGAGCCTCGGCAATGTAGAACATCGCATAATAGGCCCGACCTACGGCAAACTCTCCATCGTCGTCCGTTGCGAGCCGCTCGGCAAATTTCACCGCTCGGGCCGCCTTTGCGAGCAATTTTTGTGTCGCTTCTTTCATGCGGGAATGGCCTCATCGCGCACGTTCGACAGGAACGGCGTGTCGCCTTTAAGCCATTCATGTTCACGGAGGAATACCTGGCTCACGGTTACCCCGTATTTCAGGGAAAGGTCCGCGGCGAGCGCTCCCGTGCGATTAACCTCATGGGCATAACGATCGAAACCATCAAGCACCACTAAAATATCCAAATCAGACTCGCGATCCGCCTCGTCGCGCGCGTAAGAACCGAAGAGATAAATTCCTCTCAGCCTTTCGCCGTACGCTAGCCGGAGCCCGGCCTTAAGCTCGCCTAAAACGCCGTGAACATCGAGATGAGAGCGCCGTAGTCGGACGGATTCTTCCCTGACTTGCGGAATATCGTCAGTGATCGATCGATCGGCGTATGATCTTTCAGCCCCTAGACGCGCCGCGAGTTGGAGCCTTGTTTGAGTTGCAGGGTCGATCCCTTTCGGCATAGTTGCCAAAGCACCGAGCAAGTCTTTGACGCTAGCGACCCCCTTGAGAATCGCGCCCCGTGCAACTGCTTCCAACCGTTCGTCGTCCAGATGCGACCGGGCAAGATCCAATATCGTGCGCAAGGGTTTTGTCACGGGAAGACCCTCGCGATATTCTATTTCAGATTCGTGCAACTTCGCCTTATGAAGCATGAGACTTTTGCTCGGCCGTTTCCGAAAATTGGGCGGAACGGTCAGATGAATCTTTGGCGGTAGCAAGTCTCCCAGGTCATAGATCGAGGCGGCGGTCTCGTGCGATAGCACACCTTTCTTATGGCTCCACAGCCACCAGCGCATCAGCTCCTCATGGCGCGCTGCAGGAAACTTTTTGAGCCTGTAAATGCCGCGATCGACGCGCACCCAATTCCCCCGCTTAACGTGAAAGAACTGATGCGGATAATCATAACCAGATCGCTTCGCATCGGCCGAGGTGAAGTATCCCTGTTGGCACTCTGCTACCGCGAAAAGCTCATCGGCCTTTTCGTTCCGGGTTTTCATGCAGAAACATTAATTAAATTTTAATATTCATGCAATATTTACGAGTTGATCCACAACATACTTACATTTAATGTAAGGATTCTGTGAATTAGTTTAGGCGGCATACAGCCGTGGCTGCAACTCGGCCACCGCATCTTTAAGCTTTTGCGGCCCGCCGAATAGCTGAGCGATCGCGATTACGTTGCCGCGCTCCGAAATCGACGGAATTTTGCGCACATCGGGAATAGCGAATTGCGCGGTGCCATGCTCCGCGTACTTCTCCAGCAGATCGCTGAGTATCCCTTTGGCTTCCGGGGCTGTCAAAGAGACTCTTTGCTTCCCTTTACCCGGTCTGCCCGCTCGCGCCTTGTGCGCAACGGGCCGTTGCAAGCGAGATGACAAAGAAGGTCGAACGCATCCGCTTCCGGCTGGTTGCTCGCCATGCGCAATTGATCGAAGTCAATGCCGCGGTCTTGCCGGTGCCGGTGGCCATGGTAACAGGATTCGTTTCTTGCCTTGCAGCACCGATTGCACTACCCGGTTGATGGCGAGTTCCTGGTAGTAGCGCTGCCCTTTACCGATGGCTGAACTGGCGGGCGTCAATAGCTTGTCGGCGACTTCGTCGGCGGCGATATTTTCGCTGGCCCGAAAGCGCGGCCATAGCTCGCTGGGGTTGGGAAATGACTCGAGCTAGCGCTCCTGGCCCGTGGTGAAAGCAAACTCGACGATGCCATGCCCGTTGGTCGAGTAGGCGAACTTGACTCCAAGGATCTCGGCGTAACCTTTGGCTTGCTGTAGTCCATCGCCAGGAAGCTTGTAGGCCGCCTTGGCCTCGACGACGGCCAGCATGAAGTCTCTGGCATAGCGCAGCAGATAGTCCGCTCGCTTTGCCGGCCGACGGCGCGCTTTGGTGCCGACGACGAGGATACGCCCGTCGGTAAAACTCTTTTGTTCGCTGATCTGATCGTTTTCCAACCAGCCGAGTAGAGTTTCGCCAGGACGTATTTTCTACAGGTGTCGGCTTCGGTGATCACGGTGAATCGATCTGAGCTCGGAAGAGAATTCCGCCGATTGTATGCGAAATTTCGAGTCCAGAGCAAGAAGGCGACCTTGGACCGGCCGTCTAGAAAAACAAAAAAGCCAGAGACCTATTGCTAGATCTCTGGCTCATTGCTGCAGACGAAGTTGTATGACTAGTTGAGCTGCAAGTCCTATTTCGAGAAATTGAATGTCGCGGCGAACTTAATCGTTATTTTCCACCCCGGCGCGCCGCGATCACTTCGAGCATCTTGTCATCGCTAGTGTACTTGAAGTCCCAGGTCTTGCGCGCTTTGGCGGCTTCTTGTTCGGCGCCTTCGAGGAGTTCGATGTCCGGTTTGGTTACAACCGTCACGCCCTTTTGCTTCAAGGTGCCGATCAAGCCCTCGATTTTCGCTTCCATCTCGCCGCCGGTCAGACCTGGCTTAGACGCCAGATATTCATTGACGACCTTCATGCCGCGCTCGGCGTCTTGCTTGGCGACGCCGACCAGTCCGACGCTGGCATTGCGCGACCAGCCGGCGACGAAGATGCCGTCGAGCACCTTCTTGGTTTCGGGATCGTACGGTTGATAGGCCGCGGGATTGGGATTGCCGGGCAGTTTCTCGGGGTTGGTGACAAAGGCGCCGCGCGAGAACGGCAGGCCGAGCGAGGCATCGACTTGATCGCCGATGGCGTAGATCACGCAATCGACTTCGATGCGCCGGGTCTTGCCTGTGCCCTTGGCGACGGTCTTGCCGTCCTGCAAAATCATCTCGTTTTCTTCGGCTTCCAGCACCGCCACCCGGCCCTGGGCGTTGGCGACAACTTTGTTCGGCGAGCACAGATAGCGGAACGTGAGCCGGCGTCCTTCCAGCGGCTCGCCTTGGCGCACCATTTTTTGCATGATTGCGCCGACATCCTGGCCGACCGCGGTCAACGATCCGCTGATGCGCTCGATCTCTTGTTTCATATCGGCGTTGTCAAGATACATGTCGATGTATTCGAACTCGCTGTCGTCGTAGGCTTTTTCCAACGGCCCGCGGCGCGCCACCACGACCACCTCGTCGATCTTTTTCAGATTGAGCAGCCAGTTGGCGATATCGACCATGACATTGCCCATGCCGATGATCGCGACGCGCCGGCCGATTTCAAAAGTCTGCTCGCTGAACGGCGGCAGCGAGTTGTAATGATAGACAACATCTTTGGCGTGATACACGCCGACCGCTTCTTCGCCCTCGATGCCTAACTTCTTGGTGCCCTGGGCGCCGGCGGTAACCACCACGGCGCCGAAACCCATCTCCTGGAGATCTTTGAGCGACAGCGGCTGATTCTGCCCGACCATCACATGGCCCAGGTAAAACACTTTGGAGTCGGCGAGGATCCTTTTGAACTGCTTGCGCAGGCCGGTTTTCATCTTCTCTTTATCGACAAAGATGCCGTATTCCGCCAAGCCGCCGGGTTTGATATCGCGGTTGATCAAGACCACCCGATGGCCCGCTTCGGTCAGCTTGCGCGTGCCGTAGATGCCCGCCGGCCCCGCGCCGACCACCGCAACCAAATGTTGATTAGACATCGCCCTACCTCTTCACCGAAATTGTATTTCTCTCGCCGTTGAGAGATGGATTGAAGATAAAAACTAGAGATACGATGGCGCGGGCCGCTTACTGAAGTTCCCGTTTGCCTTCGTATTCTAACTCGGTACCGCGGGAGTCCTTATGGGTAAAGGAAACCAGTTCCCAACTGCCATCTTCAAGGGGTCCCTTGAGAATGTAGGAGTTCTCGTCGCTGCCGAGAACCCGATAGTAGCAAGCTTGCTCGCCGTACCAGCGATCCACGCAGGCTTCGACCTTAATGGTTCGCGCTCCGAGCATGAACTGGGTAGGGCTTTCTTGGCCCTTGGAGTCGGCGTAGGATTCAACTTTGACTTTCATCTGTGACTCGCTTAACCCAGCAATCGGAAGACGTTAATATAACCCAAAACTTTCTGACTTTAAAGGAGCCCCATGAGCATGGTCGATCAACTGAGAAAAGACATCGTCAGCGCCAGCCGGATTCTTTCGCATCTGCGGCTGGTCGAAGGTTTTGGCCATGTCAGCGCGCGTATTCCCGACAGCGACCGCTTCTTGATCACCCCGCGCATCAGTCTGGCAATGGTCAATGAGGAGCAATTGCTGATCATGAACATAAAAGGCGAAGTGGTCGACGGCGGCCACCCGGTGCCCTTCGAAGCCTGGCTGCACGCGGCGATCATGAAAAACAAGCCCCGGGTCAATGCCATAACCCGCATCCACGCCCGCGTGGCGAATATTTTTTCGGTCACCGACCGCCGGCTCGAGCCGGTGCACAATCACGGCAGTTTCTTCGCCGGCGGCGTGCCGGTTTTTACCCCGCCCGACTTGATCTCGACGGAGCCACTCGGCACTGCCGTTGGCGCCTGTTTAGGCGACCGGCCCGCCGTCCTGTTGCGCGGCAATGGCCAAGTGACGGTCGGCAGAACGATTCCCGAAGCGGTGATGATGGCGATTTATCTGGAAGAGGCCGCGGAGGTACTCTACGGCGCGCTACAGATCGGCAAACCGATCCCGCTCACCATCGATGAGTCGAAACAGCGCCAGATCGAAGCCCTGCCGCCCGTCGACCTGGAGCGGGCATGGAATTTTTTCAAGAATAAAGTCGCGCGCGAGAACCGATAAACCGAATAGAAATGCAAAAAGCGCGGCACCCAGTGGATACCGCGCTTTTTTTTGCAATTAATCGGTTAGGGGGTTACTTGCCGGCGACTTCGAAGCTCACCTTCGCGTCTTCTTTCGCCTTCACGGTGACCTTTTGGGTCTTCTTGCCGAGCTTTTCATGCCACACCTCGACGGTGTAGCTACCCGCCGGGACATTGTCTAGCTTGAAACTGCCGGACTTGTCGGTGACTGCGACGTAAGGGCTCTCAGTTGCCACTAGCCAGCCGTGCATCCAGCCATGAACATCGCACTTAACCTCGACGGCTTCGGGCTTGTCGATCTTGACATCCAAAGTCTTTTTGAACTTCGGCTGGGCCATGTTAAACGCCGTATTAACCTTGCTGTAGGAATGAACGTTGTGCAAAATCCCGTCCGGATTGAGAACTTCAACAGTCGTGCCCGCTGGAAAGGCTAGGACATGCGGCGCGTATTCGCAGCCATGTTGGTCGAGCTTGACTTTCTTGAGCTCGATTTTCTTGCCCTTTTTGATATCGGTGATCGTCACCACCGCATTGACCAGGTTGCCGCCGTCGACAATCAAGGATTGGTCCATTTTCGGAGTTTTCGCGCAGACCTCTTTGTCTTTGCCGACGTCGAGCTTCTTCGGCGCCGGTGCGGTGCCTTTGAATTTGACCGTGCCGGAAATCGAGCCGCCATCCTTCACATCGCCGCCTTCATAAGCCGCCATGCTGATGGCCGGTGCCGACACTAACGACATTGCCAAAACTAAAGAGCCTAATTTGTTCATATTTTTTCTCCTTCGATCTTACGGGTCATCGTTTGGACGACCGGGTTACTCTGATATTCACCTATTAATAACTACTTCAGCGGTTTCGCTTTAGCAACTTGCGGTGCAGCGACGGGAGCCGCCGCGGCCGCGCCGCGGCCGAGCGTCAGCAAATAATCCCGCAGGGCCTCGATCTGCCGGTCTTCCTTGCCGCCTAAAATATTATCCGGTCCACCGGGATAGAACGAGGGCATCTTTGTCCCCGGCTGAACTTTCTGCGGGTCTTTGAGCCATTTGAGAATCCAGTTCGGATTCAAGCGTTGCCGCGCCATGGCCAAATCGGGCGCCCAACCTTCCTTCGGACCTTCGGGATTTTTGCCTCCCTGAACATGGCAGCTGAAGCAGTTGAAGTAGTCGGCTGAGGCCATGATTTTCGCCGCTTCGATATTTTCTGATGTGATCTTGCGATCATCGACGTAATGATAGGGCTGCTCCACTTTCGACAGTCCGTTGAAGTAATTCACCAACTGAGTGGTGTGACTGTCGGAAAGACCAAAAGTCGGCATTCTGATTTCCAGCCAAGGCCGCAACGTCACCGGCGCCTTGAGAAAATTGAAGAACCACTGCGACTGCACCTTCTCGCCTTGGCCGTTCAACGGCGGCGGCGCGAGAGCAATATTTTCCTGATAGTACTTGCGGACGAATCCGCCCTGCTTCTCAATCTCGTGACAGCCAACGCAGTTGTACTGCTGCATCAAGCGCCGGCCCTCGACCACTTGCTGAACCCGCAGTCCTTGATCCGCTTGGTAACGATGGCCGACTTTGCGCTCCCGGAACCCGCCCAACAAAGTCCGCAGCGCCTGGATCTCCTCATCCACAAGATTGAATTGCGGCATGAGCTGCTCGATGCGCTCGGTGGCGTAGCCCCGCGGCGTCTTGAGCTTATGATAAGTCCAATCGTCCCAGGTCTGCTTGACATCGATGCGATTGCCGAAGCCAAGCTCTTCGACGGTCTTTGAGCCAAAGGTGGTCAGCTCAGCGCCGACACGGGACTCCTTCTCCATGCCCTTGATATCATGGCAGCCGAAACAGCCCCACTTGCGCACGAGCGTCTCACCGCGCTTGATGTTTTTGGCATCGGCGAATTTTTCTTGAATCCCGGCGACAGCGTCGGGCCTGCCGCCCAAGCTCATCAAATAGTTGGTGATGGACAGAGCCTCGTCGTCGGACAAGCGTAAGCTCGGCATCCGCGTGTCCGGTGCAAAACCGCGCGGGTCTTTGATCCAGTGATAAACCCACTGCGGCCCGGCAACCTTGGCGGCGATGTCCTTAAGATTGGGAACCAGATCTTTCGACTTGCCGAGCGGTGTCGTGAACTCCCCGTCGGCGACACCATGACAGCCCTTGCAGCCGATGGTCTCGACCAGCTTCTTGCCCTTGGCGATGTCATTGGGATCGCCTTCGCGCAGTCCCGCCGGCGGTGGATGCTCCTGCAGCCACTTGTCGCCTTCTTCTTTGGACTGCGACCAAATGTAAGAGGCAATCGCCACGGCATCGTCCTGGTTCAAGTCAAAGTTTGGCATGCGTGTGCGCGGCCGGAACTTATGCGGGTTCTCGATCCAGCGCACCATCCAGCCAGGGTCGACTTTGGCGCTGATTTTCATCAGGCTGGGCGCGACCTTGGGAATGTTTTCATACCCCTTGACCAGATGGCAGCCGGTGCAGCCGACCTCCTCAAAAAGCCGCTGTCCCTCGGCCAAAAGCGGTGCGTCCTCGGCAAATTTTTGCACATCGAGGTGGCACGAGGTGCAGCTCGACTGCACCTTGTTGCCGCGTAGTAGTGGGAATTCCCACAGATGCACTTCGCCATGGGCCTGTTTGACGCTGTTCACGGCAACGCCCTGGCCCTCATGGCAGCCGGTGCAGCCGAACTTCTCCGGCGCATGGGCGCTATCGGCGAGCAACACTTCGCGCCGCGGATGGGTCTTGAAGGGATTGGCTTCCTTCTCGAAACCGGGGCGGTTGATCGCTAGATGGCAGGTCTGGCAGCGGTCGACCCGAGCCACCGGCTGGTCGAAGCGATTGCGGTCGAATTCATCGAGGGAAACCTGTTCGATCTTGGGAATCTTGTAAAGACCAAATGGACCGCTCACATTCTCCATCACGCGGAGCCATTTGTCGCGCTCGCCGGTCATCTTTTCAAGTTCGTTCTCGATATCCTTGGCGCCTGAGCGAATCTTTTTGATCTCTTCTTTGAGCTGATTGCGCTTATCGCGTATCGGGATGAGTTCCTTTTCTAAAGCTTCCCGTTTCTTGTCCAAACCGGCGATGACATCGAGATAAGGCTGCGGGTTGCGCTGCTGTTGCACCGCATGATCATGCTCGTACCAGGCTTCTTCGAGCTCGCTCTTGACGTCTTTGACTTTTTGGTCGACTTCCTGAAACTTTACCGTGGTGCGCGCTTCTTCGCTTTCGAGAGCTTTGAGCTTCTTGCCGATGTCGCCGCTCGCCAAGCTGGACTCAAATGCCGCCAGCTTCTGGGTCAGCTCTTTGTATTTGTCATCCGCCTGAAGTTTCTTATCCTCTTCATCATAAGCGGCCTTGGCCTTGCTGTAATCAAGACGGTAGAATTTCGCCTGAATGCCTTTCCAAGGACGGCGCGTGATGTTGTCGTCAAGGAAAGCCCAAAGGGACAACGCCGCCAGTATGCCCGTGCCGAGGACGAAAACGCTGCCGTAAGACTTCTTCTCTTCTTTTTGGTCGACCCCTCGTTCCGCCATCCCGACTCCCTTACGCTACCTTGCGCTCCAGCGCACGGCCCAATGAAAACACTCCGAAACCTATGAGCGTCAAAACTATTTCTTCAGCCATGGACGAATTTCTCATGATACCGACGAACAATGCATAGCCGATATCGGC
>Ga0075342_1000056_pt1 | contig 19668 bp, 17 predicted proteins | sample RushOxbow_ThreeS_3_FD_120085 | JGI IMG/M metagenome (GOLD analysis project Ga0075342, IMG submission 120085) | Natural and restored wetland microbial communities from the San Francisco Bay, California, USA, that impact long-term carbon... | ecosystem: Environmental > Terrestrial > Soil >...
CGCCATGAGCAATTCGGTCGATGCCGCGCTCAAGCGCGCCACTTTCAGCGGCATGCCGGTGGTCAAAGTTGGCCGCGGCAACGCCGGCGGTTTCGTCGATGCCACGCGTGATCCGCTGGCGATCGCCGGCAGCAACCTGACTGCGACCAAGGCGAGACTGCTATTGATGGCGTGTTTGTTAAAGTTTGGCTGTTTGCCGCCGGCACTTGACCCGGCAAAACCCACTCAGGCGGAAACCGATGCGACAAAAGCGAAGTTGAAACAATTCCAAGAAATTTTCGATACCCACTGAGCCGGAGTTACGCGTAGGAGTTGAAATGTCAGGAAAACATGGACACAAACCGTTCGAAGGGCACATGCACGATTACCTGGCGCATGTGAGGGCCGTCGAGGAAGACTTAGAGTACTACCGCGCCAAACGCTTCGAGCCGCGGATTTTTTATTTGCTCCGGCGCAACGTCGTGACATTCTACGATTTACTCAAAGTGGGCTCCACTCTCAGAAAGAAGGATCATTTCTTCAAGATCGCCAAGCCCCAGGGAAAGAATATCGAAGCCCGGGTGCGTCATCTCGAGGAGTGGCTCGATGAGTATGTCAAAGGGATCGCTCTGGTTTCGGCGCGCACGGTCGAAGGCATGGACATGGTTACCGAGGACAATCGCAAAGAGCGGGGCGACTACGACGATTTCTTCAAGATCAAAAAGAAAGAGCATCAGGGTACGCTCGACGAGCGTATGGTCAATTTACAACAAGACTTGACCGACTATACTGAGCTGCTCGAAGTCTTTGTCCAAGCCTTGATCCGACGCGGCTGGGCGACGCGCGAGGAATTGGCGCAGCGCTGGCAGCAACTCCATGACGAGCGCCCCTGGGCCGGCGGCGTCATCGTTGCCAAAGCGTGGACCGATCCGGAATTCAAAAGGGCGTTGCTCGACACCGGCCGCGAGGCGCTCCGAGAAATGGGCGTACACCAGGGGAAAGTCGGCAAATTGGTCGTCGTCGAAAACACCGAGCAGACGCACAACGTCGTCGTCTGCACGTTATGTTCTTGCTATCCCTACGATATTCTTGGCGACACCCCTTGGTGGTACAAGCATGAGAGCTATCGCGCTAACATCGTGCAGAACCCGCGCGCCTGCATAAAAGATATGTTCCAACTGGAGATTCCCAGCGACAAAGAATTGCGCGTTTGGGACAGCACCTCCGACGTGCGCTACTTTGTCCTGCCCCAGCGTCCTGCCGGCACGGAAGGGATGCCGGAACAAGAATTGGCTAAACTGGTCACCGTCGATAGTCTGATCGGCGCCGGCTACGCGCTTGAACCGTCGCAGCTACGCGAACGCGAAGCCGCCCATGTCGAACCGGAAATGCCGCGGCTGCGACCCGATTGAGAAAGGTTATGAGCGAGACCGATAGCAAATACAAAATCGGCGACGCCGTCATCGTCGCCAACGACAATCCCACCGGCAATCCGCGCACGCCACGTTACATCCGCGGCAAACGCGGCGTTATCGGCCTCGTCCACGGCATTTTGGAAAACGTCCGCGACCACCGCGGCATTCACAATCCGCTCTACACCGTCAGGTTCGATTTAAGCGAACTGGCGCCCTGCCACGATACCGACACCATTTGGGTCGATGTGCATGAGGAATGGCTGAGCCGTGCGACTCGCGATAGCTGAAGTCGGCTTTTTACTGGGATTGAGCTTTCGCCGGAGGCTCGTCGTCGCTTCATTCTATATATGCATCGGCCCCGGTGCCGATCTCCTGCCGCGATTGACGCTGCTGGCTCCTAGGTAAGCCAGCAAAAATAGCGGGGCCATCCAAGAGTAATAAACATCCGTAGTGACAAAAAACTTTCCTGCCAAATAGCATCCATTAGCCGCAATATAAAAGAGCCCCGGTCCGGATTTGTACCACGAACTGCTTTGCCGCCTTAACATGACGAAACCATGGATCACGGCGGGAAGCACGATGACCTGATCGTAGGTCCAAGCGTAAGCACTTAAAGTGAGAGATACCAAGATCAACAACGGAGTTTGGTCAGGCCAATTCCAATGCTCTCTATGTTCATTCCAATGCCACAAAAACCATAAAATTCCGAGAAGCGGCGGCAGGAATTGAATCGGGACATTCCCGTGGGGAAGGTAAAGCGTGAGTAGACTGCCAAGGCTTGGCGCCGGCAAATTAAACGGTGTCGACTGCCCTGGGAACCGATACAGATCGATAAACTGCTGATATATCGCCGGATCAATTATCAAAGGTACAATCGCAACGACTAAACCGGCCAGGATCGCTCCGACCGCAACCCGCCATTGACGTTGCGTCCAGATCCAAAGCACTAACGCGATCCAAAACAGATAGAATAAGTGCGGCTTGACCGACATGATTACGGTCGACGCACCGGCCAAGTAGTACTGGTTTTTCCTTGCAAACTGCAGAAAGCCGACAATCCCTAGGAGGACGAGCGGCGACATCTGGCCGATTATCAAAACCATCCAGGTTGGAATGAGCGTGAAAGCCGCGATCCACGGCCGATACGCGCTTGGTGCGGGGTAACAATAAATTTTCCACAGTGTTTGCGCTGATAACAGGATGAAGAAAACATTCATCAGCAACCAGAAAAATTGGCTAAGCTGGAAGGGCATAGCAGCAAACGGTAGAAGGAACGAAAGCGTCCAGGGCGGATGCCAAATAAGGAGAGGTTGGGCTTCGCTCAACCCCAGAGCTCGCTGCAACTCTAAAACCTCCACAGGCGAGAATGGATTGCCGCCATCGATCAGCAACCGCGATGACGCCCAAAAGCTAACGAAATCTGTGAGTGCACCTATCCTCGAGTCGGTATGCGAATCGGCGAGCAGGGCAGGCCGATCGAGTGCGCAAAAAAAGCAGATCATTGCGCAACAGCGCGCGCTGGAGCGCAAGATCCTACTGCTGATCGAACGGCTTGTCATTTGCTTCGGGCGATGACTATGGGTTTACAACGCAAGCCGACGCTGAGCCTCGGGTGATGATTTTGTCATGTTGAGTGGCCATGAATTGAAACGCTAACCGCTTCAGTGACTTTGTAAACGCCAAATTGTCAGGTCGGACTGGATTGTGCAAGAAACGGAGCCGCCTCGTTCACGATAACGTCTTGATCCAGCCGCAAAAGCTACTAACTCAAGAAGAAGGTCAGCGCGGCATTGGTGGAAGAAGTCAAAGAAGGCAAACGGCGCGCTCGCAAGGCCGCGCGCGAAACGCCGCGGTGCGGCGCGATCTCACCATTACTGGCCAAGATCGATTCGAACTCATTATTTGGAACACTTCGCTGCGGCGCGCCGACCTGGTTTGGCTGTCTGCTCCTTTTGGCAGGCCTGCCACGCCTGTCGATGGACATTTTATCTTACTGATTCCATGTTCCGAATCTGCGGGGACGCGACAAACCCCCAAAAGCTAGCGAGTGCGGAACTTACGGCTCGTTGTCAGTGACAGCCTGCGCTAATTCCAGACCTGTCGCGCCGTCGTCACGATCGTATCTAATTTGGTCCACATTTCCGCCTCGCTCAGAACTTTCGAGTCGATGCCGCCGAAGCCGCATTGCGGGCTCAAAGCTATTTGATCAAGCGGCAAGTATTTACCCGCTTGGTCGATGCGGCGTTTCAAATCATCGACGCTTTCCATGTCGGAGTTTTTCGTCGAGACCAAGCCGAGCACGACGATTTTGTCTTTCGGAACCAAGCGCAACGGTTCGAATCCGCCGGCGCGGTCGCTGTCGTATTCCAAAAGTAACCTTTGGTGCTTGAGCGCATTGAAGAGTTTTTCAGCGATGGCGTCGTAGGAGCCTTCGCGGTGCCATTGGGGGACCAGTTTGCCGGTCTTGGGATCGATGGTGCGGGCGTTGCCGCGGCAGATGTGAATGCCGAAGGTGACGCCAGGAAAGCCTTCGATGAGCGCGTTGTCGGCGTCGATGGAGCGTTGGAAATTTCTTTCCGGGTCCTCGCCGCGGGCGCGCATTCTGTCCAGCGATAATTTGTCGACGTAGGCGGTGTAGCCAGGTGCGTCGATTTGTATATACCTACAGCCGGCGTCGACCAACTGGCCGATCATCTGACGCTCGATCTCGACGATATGCTCGACAAAATCGTCTAATCCTTTGTAGACGTTTAGCGATCCTTCCCATTTGAAGCGCTGGGCGATGCGGTCGGGGCCGAGGAGGGTCACTTTAGCCGGTACTTTGGCAATGCTCTGGGCGTAGCGAAATTCTTCCAACGGCAGGTTGCGCACCACCCGCAAGCGTTCGACGGCGCCGCGCCGGGTGATGATTGCCGGCCCGGCTTCCTCAAAGTTTTGCTCGGCGCGCTGGAGCGGGGTTTCGTTCAAGTCGCGCTTCTCATAATACAGGTTGATATTTTTCGGCACGTCGAAGCCGGCGACGCATTCGGAAAAACTCTCTTGAAAACTGTGGCGGCGGAACTCGCCATCGGTGACGACGGGATAGCCGCGGTTTTCCTGTTGCGCGATGACGTCGGCAATCGCCCGGTCTTGCGCCTGGGCCAATTCTTCTTTGTTGGCTTGGCCGCGATCGAAGCGGGCAAAGATCTCTTTGAGCCGCGCCGGGCGCACGAGGCTGCCGATATGGTCGATGCGGATTTTGTTCAGGTCAGGGGTCGTCATCGCGTCCTCCAGGGAAAGTCATTTGTCGCTGCCGGCGACTGGCGGGTCGCCGCTACATGAAATGCACGAAGATCGAGTTGGCGAGCATAAGCCCTTTGGTCGTGAAGCGCAAAAATCCCCCGGTCTCCACTAACAGATCGCCGTCGATCCAGGTATCGATCTGGGGATAACATTCCCGCGGCATTTGGCCGAAGCGTTGCCGGAAAATATCGGTGCGGATGCCTTCGGTCATGCGCAATCCGAGGAACATGAACTCGGCCGCGGCTTGGCGAGGATCGATGGCTTCGCGGTCGACAATCGCTTGGTGGGTTTCGTCGATCCGGGCCATGTACTTAGCCGGGCTTTTTTCATTGTTCCAGCGTTGGCCGGTAATCCCGTCGGGGTTGCGCCGGTAGCTATGAGCGCCGGCACCCAGGCCGAGATAATCGCCGCTGCGCCAATAGTTCACATTGTGACGCGAGTGGAACCATGGGCGGGCATAGTTGGAGATCTCGTAACGTGGCAAGCCAGCGGCGCCGAGCTTACTCACAATCAGTTCCGCCATGGCGATCTCTTCGTCCTCGTCTAGATTGGCCATTTTGCCGGCGCGGTATTCGTGATGGAAAGGCGTGCCCTCCTCGAACGTGAGATTATAGGCTGACAAGTGAGGCGGCTGAAATGTCAGAGCGGTGTCGAGGTCGGCTTCGAGAGCGGCCAAAGTTTGCCCGGGATTGGCGAAAATGAGATCGAAGCTGAAGTTGTCAAAACCGGACTGTTTGACGATTGTCAATGCTTTCTTGGCCTCGTCCGCCGAATGAACGCGGCCCAGGAACTTAAGCAGCGTGGGCTGGAACGACTGCACGCCGACGCTGATACGGTTGACGCCGGCGTCGCGGTACCCTGAGAAGTTAGCGGCGTCGACAGTGCCGGGGTTGGCCTCCATGGTGATCTCGCAATCGTTGGCGATGGGGAAGGTCGCGGCCGCCCAGGCCAGGAGTTTGCCGATGCTGACGGGTTTGAAGGTCGACGGCGTGCCGCCGCCGAAGAAGATGCTTTGCAGCGTGCGGCCGCGCCAGTTCTTTTCGTCGCCAAAGTACTCCAACTCGCGCAGCAGCGCGTCGGTATAACCGCTCTCCGGGATCTGCGCCACCACATGGGAATTGAAGTCGCAATATGGACACTTGCTGATGCAGTAGGGTATGTGAACGTAGAGTGAAAAGGGCTCGCTCTTCATGCCATTGCTATCCTAGAGGTCGGTACGCCGGAGTTCAATCCGATGGACCCCGCGATAGAGTGGATCGCGGACACGCCGCGCAGGCGCCGCCGGTTTGCCTAAACTGCTACCGAATTATTCCTCGTCGATCAGTAAAAAGCTCCGCCCGGCGCCGGCCACCTCGACAAAAGAGTAGGAAATTCACTGGTTTGAATTCACCGGGGTCGGTTGTTATAGTCGCCCGTGAATAATCGCTGCGAGGCATCCATGTCGGTCCACGAGCATAAAGAGAAAGCCAAAAAGAGCGTGCGCTGTTTCGTCATCACGGTGAGCGATACGCGCGACGAAAGCACCGACACCAGCGGCCAAACCATCAAGCAGTTACTTGCCGACCAAGGGCATCAGGCGGCGGGCTATCGAATCGTCAAAGACGAACCGGCGCAGATCGAAGCGCTGCTCCACCAGGCGCTCGGGAGCAGTGACGTCGAAGCGGTGATCGTCAATGGCGGCACCGGCATCGCGCCACGGGACGGCACCTACGAAGTGGTCAGCCGCTTTCTCGACAAGAAGCTCGACGGCTTCGGTGAGATCTTTCGCTATTTGAGTTATCTCGACATCGGTTCGGCGGCGATCATGAGCCGAGCCGCCGCCGGAACGGCGCGCGGCAAAGTCTTGATCTCGCTGCCGGGATCCAAAGGCGCGGTGACGTTGGCGATGGAAAAGCTGATTCTGCCGGAAATTCGCCACATGGTTTCGCAGCTGCAAGGAAAATGAAAGTGCGCGTCAAGTTCTTCGCGATCCTGCGCGAGCGCGCCGGCACCGCCGAAGTGATTCAGGAACTCAGCGAAGGCGCCACGGTGGCCGATCTGTGGCGCGGCTTGCAGAAACAATTTCCCAAGCTCGATGTCCCTGGCATTCGGCTGCTCTACGCCGTCAATCAGAATTATGTCGGTTCCAGCGACCGGTTGCATGATGGCGACGAGGTAGTGTTCATTCCTCCGGTGAGTGGAGGCTGAGATAATATGTATCGCGTGCAGAACCAGCCGATAGATTTAAACGAACTGGTGGGTTACGTCACCGATGCGGCAGCCGGCGCCATCGCTACTTTTATCGGCACTACGCGCAATAACAACGAAGGACGCAACGTCATCGCCCTCGATTACGAGGCTTATCCCGAGATGGCGGAGAAAGAATTGGCGCGTATTGGCGCTGATGCGGCGCAAAAATGGCAAATCCGCCGCATGGCGATCGTCCATCGCTTGGGCCCGGTGCAGATCGGCGAGGCGAGCGTGATTATCGCTGTTTCGTCGGCCCACCGCGAGGCCGCGTTTGCCGCCAGCAGGTTTGCCATCGAAGAGATCAAAAAGTCCGTGCCGATCTGGAAGAAAGAGGTTTTTGAAGGCGGCGAAGTCTGGATCGGTACGCAGACCGGCCAACCCTTGCAGCGATAGAAAACCGAGACAGAGATAGAGATCGAAACCGCAGGGGCGTGGGGGAGTCGCGGCCTCTGTCTCGTCACCCTGTCTCGTTCAACACCATGGAAGCTTCGCTTTTCGCCGCCTTCGGTTTGGGACTGCTACTGGGCATTCAACATGCGCTCGATCCCGATCATCTGATTGCGGTGTCGACCATCGTCAGCGAGCACAAGAACTTCAAATGGGCGTCGTTGATCGGCGCGTTTTGGGGATTGGGTCACACGACGACGTTGTTTCTCGTCGGCCTGCTGGTGATCGGCCTGCGCGTGACGATTTCCGAATCGGTCGCGGCGGGACTCGAGTTTCTCGTCGCGATCATGTTGGTGGCGCTCGGGCTGAACGTCTTGCGGGGCAGCTTTGGCCCGGAGCGAGTTCATTTGCATACCCACAGCCATAATCCGGAGACCCACACTCATTTCCACGTCCATGAAAAACCGCAGCAGGATCATGGCCACAACCATCCGTTCAAAGCCATGCGCCGGCCGTTTTTCGTCGGCATGGTGCATGGCCTGGCGGGCAGTGCTTCGTTGATGTTGCTTGTGCTCGGCACGATCCCTTCGCCGCTGGCCGGGCTTGCTTACATTGTTGTATTCGGTCTGGGTTCGGTGGGCGGGATGTTGCTATTGAGCGGCATCATCGGCCTGCCGTTCATACTCACGGCGCAGCGCTTCTCACTCATGAACCGTTGGATACGCGTGGCCGCCGGTTTCGCCAGTGTCGCTTTTGGACTCATGCTCGGGTGGGAAATCGGCGCCGAGCAACACTGGTTCTAACAGGCGTTGTCGGGCGAACCGGGCTCAACCGTTTTCGAGAATCTTGCCACGCACGCGGGAGCGCAACCAAATGATGGCGCCCATGATCGCTACGACGAGAATCCCCGAGACGATTCCTTCGGCTCTGTCGATCCCTTTGGCTATGCCTTGATAGGTTTCGCCCAAGCCCCAGCCGAGATACGCGAGCAAGAGGCAGCGGGGGATCGTGCCATAAAAAGTCCAGAGGCTAAATTGCGTGAGCGGCAAGCGCAGCAAACCCGCCGCCGCGGAGATCACCGACAGCGGAAAAATCGGCAGGGCGCGCAGAAAAAAAATCGTTGTGTTGACCTGGCCGCCGCGAAAGCGTTGCTCCAACGCTTCGACATCTTTCCAGCTAAATCCGAGAAACCTTTGCCAGCGGTCGACCATCGGTTTGCCGCCGTAGTAGCCGATGGCGTAGCCGATGTAGGCGCCCAAGGTTGACGCGGCAGCGCCGGGCAGGACGATCTGCAGCAGGATCGGGATCAGGGCTTCGAAGAATTTCAGCTCGGCGCCGATCAAGATAAAGCCTGCCCCCATGATGATCAACGGCGACGGGATCGGGACGATCACCGACTCGATGATAACCCCGGCAAAGACACTCCACGGCCCGTAGGCGCGTATGGAGTCCATGATCCAATTCATGATCTCAGTCAAGGCGATTTCTCCAAGTCAATTTTATCTATGGTAGCAGCACAGCGGCGGCAATGCCATCAGACCGAGATTGGAGACAACGGCAGAGACAGCGGCAACCAAGTTGTCCCGGTTAAATCGCCTTGAGCAGTGTAAGAACATAAAGCGCGGCGAGGCCGAAGTAGGCGGTGCACGAGATCAGCATCAGTAACAAACTCAACCTGCCAGGTTTAGCGGCGCTCGGCAGGTGGCGCGGCAGGTAGACGTGATTCAACAATATGAGCGCGACGGAGTAAATGACGGTGCCGAGGAATCCGATGACGGCTGAGATCAAAATTAAAGTGCCCGGCTCGTTCATCTGCACGGTAACGCCGGTGACCAAGGTGAGCAACAGCAAAAAGATCAAATACCATTTGCGATAGGGAATGTGACGACTTCCGGGAAAAAAGCCGTAGACGCAATCGGCATGGGTGCGGCTGACGGCGTCGACGGTCGCCAGCCAGGTGTCGGAGAGAAAGGCCGCGGCGACGATCAAGAAGAGCGTCTTACCCCACCATCCCCAGCTCACTTCGAAGAAGCGGCTTTGCACCACGGCGATCTCGTATCCCTGGGGTAACAGTCCTTTGGGAAATAACAGAGCATAGGCGAGCAGGCAGGTGAGTAGTGTGGTGAACATATTGCCGATAACGCCGATGCCGATATCCCAGAACATGAAGCGGTGCCAAGGTTTCACATGGGCCAGCCCCTCATCGTTGCCCGGTAGGGCGCCCGCGTCGGGAATCGCTTCCGGTTTCCCGGTTATGGGTCCGGTGAGACGTCCGGCATAATGAGCCATGCCAGCGCCTTTGTCGCGCAGCCAATAGGAGTAAAAAAGCGTCCAGAAACCGCCGAGACCGGCGAAGGTGACCGCGGTCAGCAGCTTGGTTGCATCGGCGGGATCCCAAGGGCGCGGCATCGGCCACTCGGGGATGATCAAACCCTTTAAGAACGCCGGCAGCACCTGTAACACTTCAGCGTTGGCGCTGGCCCAGATGAGTCCGACTAGCGTAAAGATCGCCACGCCCCACATGAAGGTCTCGATCAGTTGGTAAATGACCTTGCTGAGCAGAATGGCGATTAGAAACAGCGCCATGGTGAAGTAGGCCCAAAATAGCGTTTGCTCTCGACGGCTCCAGCCGGCAGGGAAGTCGGTCAGCGCAGCGATCGACGTGCCGCCGGCGGCGGCAAAGGCACCGAACCAAAGAAACGACAGCGTCAGCAGTATCCAGAGAAAAAAAGCGAACTTCCGATTTAGCCGGATGAACCCCTGAAAGATGCTTTCGCCGGTGAGAAGCGTGTAGCGTCCGATCTCGTAGATGACGGGAAATTGCAGCAAACAGGCCGGAATCAGCAGGAATAAAAACGACAGGCCATATTTGGCGATGGTGTACGGCCAAAATATCAGTTCGCCGCTGCCCTGGGCCAACGCCATGAAAATCACGCCGGGGCCAAGCGCCCGGAGCATTCCTGGCATGGGCGGCAGCGGCGCCTTTTTAAACGGCGGCAGTCTGCCCCACGAAGAAGTCTCGGCCATTCGCGCCAGCTAGTCGATGCGGTGAACGCTGTCTTTCGGCAGGGACTCGACGAAGGCTTCCAACGCCCGAGTCAAATAGTTCTGGTCTTTCGACTCCAACGTGACCTTGACCTTGTAGTCGGGGAGGTCGAGCACCGGATAGGAGCCCAACATGAGATTGGGATAGTTCACCAGCAGATCGTTGAGCATGGCGGCGATAATGCCTTCGCCATGGCGCACGTAAACGTTCTTGAGATAGTAGGGCGCGTCGCGAAACAGTTCTTTGATGCTGTGAAAGCGTTCCTGGAGAATCTTTGGGATGCCGGGGAAAACATAGACGTTGCGCATCTGCACGATGGGCGCGAATGGCGCATCGGCGCACAGGAGCGTCGCGCCTGCGGGGACGTTGGCCATGCGCAGGCGCGCTTCATTCAAATCCGCGCCGAGGCGCCGGCGCAGTCGCGCTTCGATGTCGGGATGACGAACGACCATAACGCCAAACCCGTGCGCGATGCCCTCGATGGTGACATCGTCGTGCGTCGGTCCGACGCCGCCCGAGGTGAAAACGAAGTCGAAGCGTTGGGAAAACTCGGCGACTTCCTTGCCGATGAGCGGGATCTCGTCCTGGATGGTGGAAATCTTCTGCACCTCGACGCCGAGTTGGCGCAACTCGGTGCAGAAAAAATGCGAATTGATGTCCTGGGTTTTGCCCGACAGAACCTCGTTGCCGATGATGACGATGCCAGCTGTTTTCGCCATGATTTTGGTCTTTTACCTTAATGCGGCGCGGATCGCTAGAGGTCGAATTCGCTGCAGCTCATGAAGAAATTGCATTTCGGGTTGGGGCAAACATATTTACACTTCTGATTATTGAGCTTCGAACTGCAAAGGGGACAGTAGTCCCACCAGTTGTCCGGCGAATTCTGTTGCGCCAGCGGCGGCGTGGATCGATCTTCCAATGAACCTCCGACTGCAAAGCCCCCAACTTGTTCTTCGACTTAAGTTATTTTTTAATTGAAATCCGCGGCACCGACAAGGGTGACGGTCGAGATTATTGCACGGACTCGATTGGACTTCGCTGCTGCCCGAGAATATAGTTTTCCCGGCGTGTTTGCTTCAAGGATTCCTTTCCCCAAGTGAGACTACCTCCAGCACTGCGTTACCGCGATTTTCGCTTGTTTACGATCGGCTACCTGCCGGCGGAGACCGGCGAGTATATACACTTTGTCGTCCAAAACTGGCTCGCCTGGGAGCTCACGAGGTCGGCTTTCGCCCTAGGTCTATTAGGATTCTGCGAGTTCGCGCCGCGCTTTGTTTTCGGTCCCATCGGCGGGGTTGTCGCCGATCGCATGGACCGCATCCAGCTGCTCAAACTGAGCCGCCTCGCCAATCTGATTCAGACCCTGATTTTTGCCGCGCTGATTTTCACCGGCCAGCTGCAGTTCTGGCATATCGTCGTGCTGGTGGTGTTCATGGCGATTGTCAGCTCGTTCAGCACGGCGGCGCAACAGGTGGTTATCGTCAATCTGGTGCCCCAAGAGGGTGTTGTCAGTGCTCTAGCGCTCAATTCCGCGACTCATAACTTGACCAAGGTGATTGGACCGTCGATCGGCGGAGTTCTTTTGACGTTGATCGGGCCCGGGCCCTGTGTCTTAATCCAAGCGGTCACGGTGATCGGCATGTTGATCACCTTGTGGCGTATGCAACCGGCGAGCGCGCCTGCGCCCATGGCTAGGGGCGATTGGCTGAAGGACATCGTCGAGGGGGTGTCGTACCTGCGCGAGAATCGCCGCTTGTTTGCGACCATCCTGACCACGTATTCGAATGGTTTTTTCGGCATCTCGTACGCGCAATTTCTGCCCTACTTTGCTCAAGAGGTCTTGCATGTCGGACCGGCGGGCTACGGCGTGTTGGTTTCGGCGCCGGGAGTCGGTGCGGTGCTGATCAGTTTTTTTCTCTCCACCCACTCGCGCTTGCGCGGCATGCGCCGCCTGCTGGTGGGTTCCAGTTTGATTTACGCGGTAAGTATTTTTCTATTTGCGCTGTCGCCGATTTACTTTCTTTCCATCGCCCTGCTGGCAATCGTCGGCTCGATGCAGATGAGCTACCGCGTGCTGGCGCGGGCGATTATTCAGGAAGAATGTCCCGATCACATGCTTGGGCGCGCCATGAGCATGTTTTTTCTCGACCGCGGCTTCGGTTCGCTCGGCGCCATCGGTATCGGCAGCGTGGCGACGATCATGCCGGTGCCATTCGCGGTTGCCGCCAGCGCCCTGGCCTGCGGCCTGGTGTCTTGGATCCTGCCAAAAGCGGCCAACAAACCTAGATCTTTGCTTTGATTGACCCGGTAGTTACTCTATAATTCAAGCTTGCGGATTTGAATTGAGGAACATGCAGGAACTTGGAGTCATTCTTTTGGCGGCTGGACAGGGCACCCGGATGAAATCCGCGCTGCCCAAGGTGCTGCATCCGCTCGCCGGTCGGCCGTTATTTCTCCACGCGTTGGCCACGGCGCAACGGCTAGCGCCGTCGCGCGTGGCCATCGTCATCGGCCATGGCGCCGAATCGGTGCGGCAAACTTATGGCGCTGACGATGTTGCCTGGGCGATTCAAGAAACGCAGCTAGGAACCGGCCACGCCGTGCTCTGTGCCAAGGCGCCCTTCGCGGATTTCTCGGGTGACCTGCTGATTCTTAGCGGCGATGTGCCGCTGATCAGAGAAGAAACCCTGCGCGCCATGGTTGAGCGGCATCGCCGCCGCAAAACCGCGTTAACCCTGCTCACGGCGTCCTTGGAGCGACCGGCGGGATACGGCCGGGTTATACGCGGCGCTGCCGGTCGTGTCACGGGCATCGTCGAGGAAAAAGATGCCAGCGACGCGCAAAGGCAGATTCGCGAGGTGAACGCCGGGGTTTACGTCGCGTCCTCAGCGTTTCTCTTCGCGGCATTATCTACGGTCAAAAACGACAACCAGCAGGGCGAATACTACTTGCCGGATATTGTCGCCGTCGGACTGGCCCAGGGGAAACTCATCGAGTCCGTGCAAGTGGCAGATGCCCGAGAAATGTTGGGTGTCAATACGCGGGAGGATCTCGCTTTTATGGAGAAAAATTTGCGTGAGCGCATTAATCGAAAATGGATGCTTGCGGGAGTGACTTTAAAGGATCCCGACACGACTTATATCGATGACAGTGTGACCATCGGCAAAGACACCGTGATCGGTCCCAATACCCAATTGCGCGGCAAAACGATTATCGGCGAGCGCTGCCGGATCGACGGCACGGCGTTGCTCACCGATGTCGAGATCGAAGATGACGTCGAGCTTAAATTTTCCGTCGTGCTCACTGGCAGCCGCATCGGCGCCGGCGCCATCATCGGTCCGTTCGCCCAGCTGCGTCCCGGAACCGAACTGGGGCGCAAAGTGCATATCGGCAACTTCGTCGAAGCCAAAGCGGCGCATATTGGCGACGGCACCAAGGCGAACCATCTCGCCTATTTGGGCGACGTGACCATTGGCCGCGACAGCAACATTGGCGCGGGCACGATCACTTGCAACTACGACGGCTTTCAAAAGTACAAAACCACGATCGGTGATCGTGTTCAGGTGGGCAGCGATACCACATTAATCGCGCCGATCGCGCTCGGCGACGATGTTTACGTCGCCACCGCCAGCACCGTGCGCCAAGATGTTCCCGCCGGCGCGCTAGTTTTCAATCCGCGCGAAGAGAAAATCCGCGAGGGCTGGACCGAGCAGAAGCGCAAGCAGATGAAAGGAAAATCCAAATAATGTGCGGCATCGTCGGCTACATCGGGCATCGAGACGCTGCCCCGCTGATCCTCGAAAGTTTGCGCAAGCTCGAATATCGCGGTTACGACTCGGCGGGCATCGCCGTGTTGCACGATAGCCAGGTGACCGTGCGCCGGGCCGAGGGCAAGCTCGGAAATCTCGCTCACATGCTGACGCGCCAGCCGATGACCGGTTCGATCGGCATCGGCCATACCCGCTGGGCGACCCATGGCCGGCCATCGGAGAACAATGCCCACCCGCACCGCGCCGGTGACATCGTCGTCGTGCATAACGGCATCATTGAAAATTACCTCGAGCTGAAGCAGCAGCTGCTTAAGCGCGGCACGCATTTTAGCTCCGAAACCGATTCTGAGATCGTTGCTCATTTAGTCGCCGAGAGGGTCGAGCGCGGTGTCGATTTTCTCGCCGCGGTGCAGCGCACGCTGCGGGAGATTCACGGCTCTTATGCGCTGTTATTTCTCAACCGGCGCGATCCGACGCGACTGATCGTTGCCAAGAATTCCACTCCGATTGTGATCGGCTCGGGTGAAGGCGAAACCTTTATCGCTTCAGATATCCCGGCGCTGCTCGACTACACGCGCAAGGTGGCGTTTCTCGAAGACGGCGAGATCGGCGAAGTCCGCCTCGGTTCCTATCGATTGTTCGATGGCAAGGGCAAGCGGATCAATCGACCCGTCAAAGAGATCACCTGGGATGCCGTCGCGGCGCAAAAGGGCGGCTATCCGCACTTCATGCTCAAGGAGATCCACGATCAGCCTCGGGCGCTGGCAGATACCTTTCGCGGCCGCATTGCGCTCAAGGATGGCCAGGTGTCGCTGGAGGACATCAAGCTCCAACCCGGCGCTGTCAAACAGATCAAACGCATTCATCTGGTCGCCTGCGGCACGGCTTGGCATGCTTGTTTGGTCGGTAAATTCTTGCTTGAAGAGATCGCCGGGATTCCCGCCGAGGTCGACTACGGTTCGGAGTTCCGCTACCGCTCGCCTTTGATGGACCCAAGGTCGGTTTTACTGATGGTCAGCCAATCTGGCGAAACCGCTGACACTTTGGCCGCGGTCGATATCGCGCGGGCAAAGAAGGCGAGGGTTCTTTCGATTTGCAATGTGATCGATGCTTCGATCCCGCGCAAATCCCATGGCGTGCTTTACACGCACGCCGGACCCGAGATCAGCGTCGCCAGCACCAAAGCCTTTACCACCCAATTGACCGCCCTCTATCTGCTTGCCGTCGCCCTCGGCCGAATGAATGGTAAGCTCAAGTCGGCGGACGCGCGGCAGCTGCTGCGTGATCTGATGCACCTGCCCGCCTGGATCGAAGAAGCCTTGAAGCTCGAAGCTGAAGTCAAAGCATTGGCGCGCGATCTGCGGCACACCCGCGATTTTCTCTATCTCGGCCGCGGCATCAATTATCCCATCGCACTGGAAGGAGCGCTCAAGTTAAAAGAGATATCCTACATCCATGCCGAGGGTTACCCTGCCGGCGAGATGAAGCATGGGCCGATTGCCTTGATCGATGAGAAGATGCCGGTCGTCGTCCTCGCGCCGCGCGACCGACATTTTCAAAAAACCGTGAGCAACTTGAAAGAAGTCGAGTCGCGCGGCGGCAAAATCGTCGTCCTAACCGACGATGCAAAAACCGCCGCGGAGATTCCGGCGTATCGGGTCTTGACGCTGCCCAAAGCTTCGCACTATCTTACGCCCATCGTGATGACCATCCCGCTGCAATTGCTGGCCTACTATATCGCCGTGCTGGGCGGTAAGGATGTCGATCAACCGCGCAATCTCGCCAAGAGCGTTACGGTCGAATAATGGCCCTCTGGCTTCGAGGGTCGACGCAACTCGCAAAAACGCTTAGTTCGCTCAAGCACCGCAATTTTCGCCTGCTATTTTGCGGCACCAGCCTGTCTCATGTCGGCGATTTTGTCCAGGCCATGGCGCAGAGCTGGTTGGTCTGGCAAATGACCAAATCGCCGTTTCTTCTCGGTATAGTCGGCTTTGCCCAGGCTGTGCCGCGCTTGCTGTTAGGCGCCGTCGGCGGCGCGATCGTCGACCGCGTGGAACGGCGCCGATTGCTGTTATGCACGCAATTCCTAGCCATGGCTCAAGCGTTTACTTTCTGGGCCCTGGTGCAATTCGGCTGGGTCGAGTTCTGGCATGTGTTGGTGCTGGTGCTTTTCCTCGGCACGGTGAATTCGCTCAACCAAACTGCGCGCCATTCCCTGATCAACAACATCGTGCCGCGCGAGGATTTGATGAATGCCATCGCGCTCAACTCTTCGCTGGCCAACCTGGCCAAGATCATCGGACCGTCCTTGGGTGGCGTGCTGATCGGCATCATCGGTATCGCCGGCTGCCTGCTGGTCAATGCCGTGAGTTTCATTGCGATCATCATCACCTTGGTGGTCATGGAAATTCCCCGGGGAAATGCCAAGATCGATGAGGCGGCACCCTTCTGGCATGAAGTTTCCGAAGGTTATCATTTTCTCCGCAGCGAACGGCGGCTGCTGTCGGTCATTCTTCTGACCTACGCGGTTGCGATGGTCGGTACGCCGTATTCGCGTTTCTTACCCGTGTTTGCCACCGACGTGCTCCATGCCGGACCGACGACGTTCGGTTTGTTGCTCGCCGCACCGGGTATGGGGGCGGTTCTCGCGGGCCTAGGGATAGCCTCGCTTGGGCGATTGCGCAGGCGGTTTCATTTCGTCGCCACGGCGGTGTTGGCGTTCTCGATTTCGCTGATGCTTTTTTCGTTTTCTCGCTCGATTTATCTTTCGATGTTTTTTCTCATCCTGGTCGGCGCCAGCAACATCGGGTTCCGCGCGGTGGCCAACTCCATCGTGCAAATGGAAAGCCCGCCGCAGTATCTCGGCCGCATGCTCAGCCTGTTTTTCATGGACAAGGGATTGTGGTCTTTCGGTACGCTGTTTATCGGCAGCGTCGCGCACCTGACCGGCACGCCGCGGGCGATTACCATATCCGGCGCATTCTGCGCGGTTGCCGCGTCTGTGCTGCTGTACCAGCAACGGCGGACGCGCGGCCAGGAGGCCGCTGAAGGCCTAGATCGCCGCATCGCGTAACAGTCGCGCTGCGTCTTCCGGCGCTACTGGGTTGATGTGCATACCCGAGCCCCACTCGAAACCGGCGGCCCGAGAAAACTGCGGCAGCAAGCGCAATTGCCAATGGTGGTGCGCCCGCTCACTTTGATCCAAAGACAGCGATTGTATGAAATAATTGAACGGCGGATCGGCGTGAAGACGGTCCAACGCGGCAATCACTTGCCGGGAAATCCTGGCCAGCGCGGCGATGCCGGCGTCATCGGATTCCTCGAAGGCGGCGGCGTGAATTCGCGGTAGCAGCCAGGTCTCAAAGGCAAAGCGCGGCGCGGCAGGACAAAGGGCGATAAATTCTGCGTTGCTCGCGACCAGGCGTGCTTGTGCTCGCAGCTCGCGTTCGATGAGTTCGCAGTAATAACAGTTGGCGCTGCGCCGGTAGTATTCGCCCGCGTTCGTGAGTTCAATCGCAGCTTCGGCGGGCATGAACGGTAACGCGATCAGTTGCGCATGAGCATGTTCGAGGGTGGCGCCGGCGCGCTTGCCCTGGTTTTTGAAGACCAGCCTGAAACGCCAGCGCGGATCCTTGCCCCAAGCGCGCAACCGCCCGCGGTAGGCATGAAAGATCCTGATAAATTGCTGTTCATCCAGCGCCGCCAGGTTAGCGACATGCGCTGCGTTCTCGATGATGACCTCATGGACACCATTGCCGGTTGATCGATCCGTCGTTAAGTTAGAGGGATCGGCGCCTCCGGCAATAACGGCTGGGTACTTGTTCGGCACCACACGGACCGACCAGCCGGGCCGATTGGGCTGCGATTCGCCTGCCCGGTCCGCCCAAGACTCCGGCGGCGTAGCATTTTCGTTGCCGGGGCAGAATGGGCAGGCTTGGGAAGGGTCCGGGTTGGCGGCGCAGCCGAATTGTCCGGGGCGCCGCGCCCGTTCAGGTGCGATAATCACGCCGCGACCGGTGAGCGGGTCTTTTCTAATTTCCGACATGACTCACAGTGCGACGACGATCGTCTTTGGCTGATAGCCTTTGGCATAGAAATAAAACTCGGACGAACCCTGGCGGCTCGCTTCCGGTTTGGTGCGTTGGACCGTAGCAAAATAATTTTTCAACTCGGCGCTATAGGTCTGCAGGTCTTCACTGACAAAACTCTTGACCAACAGAACACCGCCGGGACGCAGGAGTTCTTTGGCGACTTGCAGCGCCAGGCGATTGAGTTCTTGGCAGCGCGCCATGTCGGCATCGCGAATGCCGCTGAGTTTCGGTGCCATATCCGAGAGCACGCAGTGAGCCAAGCCGCCGATTAATTCTTTGATCCGGATTTGAGTTTCATCGGTCAGGACATCCCCTTGAAGCAGCACGATGTTGCGCTCGCGAAACGGCTGGATCGGTTGCAGATCGACGCCGATGACTTTGCCATTGGCGCCGACGAGCTTGGCTGCCACCTGCAACCATCCGCCTGGCGCCGCGCCGAGATCGACAACCTTGTCGCCAGCATTGACTAAGTGGAATCGCTGTTGCAGTTCGACCAGCTTATACGCCGCGCGGGAGCGATAACCCTCCTGTTTGGCTTTCTTGAAAAAACGGTCTTGAGGTGTGTAGGCCATGGGTTGTTTTCGTTTCTCAGTCTATCCGATCGGCGGCAATAAAAAAGCCCAGCCGAACGGTTCGGCTGGGCTCGCTGGCGCGGATATCTTTATGCTATCTCGCTGCCCGTACTTGGAACTCGACGCGGCGATTGAGTGCCCGCGCCCAAGCCGTGTCTTGTTCGATCAGCGGTTTGCTTTCGCCGATACTGGCGCTCGACATGCGGCCCGGGTCGATGCCCAATGAAGCGAGTTCATTCATGACTGTCTGAGCGCGCTGCAAGCCAAGCTTTTGATTGTAACTGTCGTCGCCGCGATTATCGGTATGGCCTTCGACGGCAATGGTCAGATTGCCGCGTTCTTTCAGTCGCTGGGCAGCAAGGTAGACTTGACCTTTGCCTAAGTCTGTCAAGCGAGCAGAGTCGAAATCGAACGCGACGGGGGTAAATACCAGGCGGTCGACCTCGACAATCTTTTCCCGTTCGACGATCTTTTCCTGAATAACAGTTTTTTCGACAGGTACTTCAACGACCTTGACATGCTCCGGCAGCGGTACCGGCGCCGGCGGCGGTGGGGCGACTCGCACCGTCTGGGCCGAAACTTTTTTGGCCACCCCGTAATCATGCCAGGGTTGCGGCTCGGCCAAGACCGGCGGATGGGGATTATGGCCAAAAAAGGCCTCCTGGGCTGGGGTGCCGCTGACGAGTAGATGAAAGGGTCGAAAGATGGTCCATTCGGCGAGCCAGCCGACCGGATGTGTCAGATAGGCCAGGACTCTTAGCGGATGCGATTGGCTATCGTCATACTGGTCGGGCGCGGCAAAACTGCTCTGCGCGGCTAAACCAATTGACAACGCTAAGGTCACTGCCTGGGCGGTTCGGGTTTTCATATTACCCTCCTTAAAGATGCTGATAAAAC
>Ga0075342_1000058_pt1 | contig 18560 bp, 17 predicted proteins | sample RushOxbow_ThreeS_3_FD_120085 | JGI IMG/M metagenome (GOLD analysis project Ga0075342, IMG submission 120085) | Natural and restored wetland microbial communities from the San Francisco Bay, California, USA, that impact long-term carbon... | ecosystem: Environmental > Terrestrial > Soil >...
GAGCGTGACGGGCGCCACGCGAGCGGTGCCGTTGGCGGTCTCGGCCAGCCCGGTGAAGCCGAGACTATGCGGCGACCGGGCGGGCGCTATCCCCGCCAGGACCTAAGGCGCTCTTGAGGTCGTCGAAGAAATAGAACAGCCCGAAGCCCTACACCGCTACCGCGCTCCACAGCAGCGCTTCGTGCAGCACATGTTTGGCGGCCGAACTCATGACGCTTACGCTCCGGACCGGCAATGCGATACCGCGCATGTCAACCGCGCAGGGTGAGGAAATCGCCGGAAAATTCATAGGAGCGCAGGCGGCTTAAGAAACTCATACCGAGCAAGCTTTGGCTCAGCGCGCCGGGCTGGGCGACCAGCGCATCGACGTTTTGACGGTCCAGCGGGCCGATGGCTACGGAGTTGAGGCGGACGCGGGCGGCCATGGTGCGGCCATTGGCGGTGAGTACCGGCACCCGATAGTTGAGGGTGCGGGGATCGATGCCGGCTCTCCTGGCGTCCGCCGGCCTGAGCACGATGGTCGACGCGCCGGTATCGACGATCATGGAGACCGTCTTGCCATTGACCTTAACATTGGCGGTGAAATGGCCGTCGAGGCGCTTGCGGATCCGAACCTCGGTCACGCCGCCAGAGCTTTCTTCGACGGTCATGGCGCTGCCGGGTGCCAACTCTCCGACCACGCGGGCCGCAATCGGCAACAGCTCGTCCTGGTAGGCGAAGATGGTAACCAGGCCGAGACCGAGCGCGAGCCAGGTCACCGCATCGCGCAGCATGGGCCCGGCACGTCCGCGAAAGCTTCCCACCATGCCGCCGCCGACGAACACCGCCAGAGCCGCTAGCAGCGCCATGTAGCCAAAGGTGTGGGCGTCGACGCCGGCGATCGTGCCGGAATTGTTGGCGAGGAGCAGCATAGCGGCGAGCGCGAGAATGAAGAGGGCGAGCCAGGTGGTCACTCGGGTCAGCCTTTCGCCTGTTCCAGCTCGCTCATGCGGGCCGGCAGCGCGGCCATGATGGCGCGTCGCTCGGCATCGCTCAGGGTTGCCCATTGGGCGATCTCGGCGATCGTGCGGCCGCAGCCGACGCAGGCGCCGGTTTCGTCATCGAGCAGGCAGATATCGATGCAGGGAGTTTCCAAAGAATGGCTTAGCCCGGTTGATGGTCCCCGCAATGTAGGTATAGGCGAGGTCGCGGGCAAATTGTACGAGAGCGGCGTCTGCGCCGGGCCACGGCCACATACCGAGCCTATCGCGAGCCTCCGAACAGCCACTGGAAAGGCCCAGGACCCGAGCCGAAGCTGGGCCCGGCCGGCTGCCGCTTCGGAATCTGGGTGGCCTCGTGGTAGCCGGGTGGATCGGGCCCTCTGACCACCACCGTCGTGTCGGCCATGCCCCTTGCGCCGACAAGCTGATAGAGCGTGGCGGAATTGGTCAGCGACAGCCGCACGCAGCCATGCGACACCGGCGTGCCGAGACCGGGATGGTTGGAGCCATGCACGGCGTGCCCGCGCGACGTGAAGAAGATCGAATGCGGCATGCCGGCATTGTCCCATTCCTGGGAATAATGCATCACCTCCATGCGGAACGGCTTGTAGGTGCCGGCAGGCGTGGAATATTTGGTGGCCCCGGTCGACACGGGCCAGCGATATTGCACCTGGCCGTCGACCGACACGGTCATGGTCTGGGTCGGCTTATCGATCTGAATGAGAATGTTGGCGAGCGCCGGCTGGCCCACGCCGCAAACGAAGCCAAGCGCGACCAGTTGGACAGCCAGAAGCCGGAGCTGTTTCATCCCTCTTGGATCCCCTAGCCGCCCGAGCTGCCACTCGTCAGTTAGTCTAGTCCCGATTTGGGCGCGGGCAGGGCGGCCTGGAAGATCATACCGCCGTCCACTACTATGCGCACTAGCAGAGCTGGGAATTGCGCCCGCTTGGGTTGTAATTTTTGCGCGAATTGGCCAGTTTGCATCGCCATCTTGTAGTACAAAGCCCCCTTCACGCGCGGGGCGGGCAGGCCGGCTCCAGCGTGAGATCTGGCGGTGACGTCAAACGCTTGCGGGGATCGGGACATGGCGGAAAAGCAGCACGAAGGCGGCGTCTCCTATCGGACCCCCGGCATCGACTATTTCACCGACCGCGAGCTCAGGCGCCACGCCGGCGTGTTCTATCTGTGGGCACTCGGCGTCGCCGCCGTCATCTCCGGGGATTTCTCGGGTTGGAATTTGGGCTTCGCCGTGGGCGGCTGGGGCGGCATGTTCCTCGGCGCTATCATCATCACGGTCATGTATCTCGGCCTTACTTATTCCATCGCCGAGATGAGCCCGGCCCTGCCGCATACCGGCGGCGCCTATTCTTTCGCCCGCACGGCGTTCGGACCGTGGGGGGGCTTCATCACCGGGGTGGCCGAGAACATCGAGTATGTGCTGACCCCGGCGGTGATCGTCTATTTCATCGGGGCCTATCTTACGGCGATCTTCGACACGCCGGCGGCGTTCCAACCGGCGTTCTGGATTGCGGGCTACGTCATTTTCGTGGCGGCGAATGCCCGCGGCGTCGAGCTCTCGTTCATGGTGACCGCGATGGTGACCTTGCTGGCGCTCGCCGTGCTCGTCACCTTCTTCGTCAGCGCGATTCCGTTCTTCGATTTCGGCAGATACGCCTTGAATATCGGCGTCGATCCGGCGACCGGCGCAGGGGTGGAGCTGCCGGAGGGCAACGGACCGTTCCTGCCGTTCGGTATCTATGGCGTGCTCGCCTCAATGCCGTTCGCGGTCTGGCTGTTCCTGGCCATCGAGCAACTGCCGTTGGCGGCGGAAGAGTCGGTCGATCCCAAACGCGACATGCCGAAGGGCATCATGCTCGGCATGTTCACACTAATCGTGTTCGGCTTCCTCGTCTTGTTGTTCAACCCATCGATTCCGGTCCAGCGCGTTGTGACCGACCATCTGGGCGGAACCGAAACCGTGCACGGCGCCTTCGCGCTTGGCACCTCGGCCGAGCCGATCCTCGACGGCTTCCGCGCGATCTACGGATTGAATGCGGCGGGCGCGCTGGCGTTGGCCGCGGTGGTGGGGCTGGTGGCGAGCTTTCACGCCATCATTTTCGCCTCCGGACGGCAGATCTATTCGCTGTCACGGGCCGGCTATTTCCCGCATTTCCTGTCGGTCACCCACGGCAGGCATAAGACTCCGAACGTCGCCCTGATCGCCGGGGCGGTGATCGGGCTCACAGTAATGATGGTGGTGTGGTTCGGCATGGGCGGTGAAAGAGCCGGGTCGTTCATCGGCGGCGTGCTGCTCAATATGGCGGTGTTTGGCGCGATGTTCTCATATTTGCTGCAAGGCCTCACCTTCATCCAGCTGCGCCGGCGCTTTCCCAAGATCGAGCGTCCCTATCGAAGCCCATTTGGGGTGGTGGGCGCATCGCTCACGGTGGTCATCGCGCTCGTTACCATCGGCTTCCAGCTCGCCGACCCGGTCTACCGCACCGGCGTGATCGGCGTGGCGATCTGGTACGCGCTGGCGATCCTCTATTTCGCGATCCGGGGCCGGACGAGGCTCGTGTTGTCGCCGGAGGAAGAGTTCGCCCTCAAGCACCGCGAAGGCCGGACCTAGGCGGTCAGTCTTTTTCGAGTTCCACGTCGGAGGTGAGCTCTTGGTCGGCGCCCTCGGTGGGCTGCCGCGTGAAGCCCGTGAGCGGACCGACTTCCATGGCGTCGCGGGTGAAATCGATCGGGCTCAGCGCATAGGCGGTGACGAGTTCCGCGAGCGAGCGCAGCGCGTGCACGTGGATGCGCTCCCAGCCATGCGAGGCATCGACGCCGAAACAGATCAAGGCGGTGCGCACGTCGTGGCCGGCTTCCACCGCGGAGGCGACGTCGGACCGGTAATGGCGGAATACGTCCTTCTGGTAGAAAATCTCGTTGTCGACACAAAGCTTCACCAGCTTCCGGGTCAGATGGTAGTCGAACGGCCCGTTGCGGTCGGCCATCGAGATGGTTACGCCGAACTCGGCGCTGTTCTGACCCGGCGCCGAAGTGCCGTTGTCGACCGCGATCAGCGAAGCCACGTCCTCGGTCAGAATGTTCGACGCGCCGACGCCGACCTCTTCCTCGATGGTGAACAGGAAATAGATATCGACAGGGAGCCTTTCTTTACTGGCGACCAGGGCCTGCATGGCCGCGAACATCACCGCTACACCTGCCTTGTCGTCGAGATGGCGCGAGCAAATGAAGCCATTATCGAGAAACTCGGCTTGGGGATCGATGGCCACGATGTCGCCAATGTCGATGCCGAGCTTCCTGGCCTCGTCGGAGGTCGACGACCTGGCATCGACCCGCAGCTCGAGATTGGCCCAGTTGGAGGGCTGGGTGTCGATCTCCTCGTTAAAAGTGTGTCCCGAAGCCTTGAGCGGCAGGATCGTGCCGGTATAGCTGCCCTGCTCGGTGAAGATCGCGCAGCGTGCTCCCTCGGCGAAGCGGGCGTTCCAATGGCCGATCGGCACCAGCTCCAGCCGTCCGTTCTTCTTAATCCGCCGGACCTGCGCCCCCAACGTGTCGAGATGGGCGGCGATGGCGCGCGCCGGCCGGACGGCCTTGCCACGCAGACGCGCGCGGATGGCACCGCGACGGGTGACCTCGAATGGGATCTTGAGACGGTCGAGCTCTGCCGCGCAATGCCGCACCACGTTGTCGGTGTAGCTGGTGGGGCTCGGGATGGCGAGGAGCTCCTCCAATCGCTCGCAGAGATAGTCGATGTCGATGTGCAGCAGCTTCATGGATGGCGTATCTCTGGGAGGAGAGGTGTCGGCAGGGGATCGGCCTTTGACCATCCCTAATGTTCGTTTAGAGTTCAAGTCTGGAGACTTTCGCGGACGGCCGCCGGCATCGACTGCGGGAACAGAAGGTCGATGAATCGCTCGGCGGTGGGTTGGGGTTCGTGATTGGCAAGTCCTGGACGCTCGTTGGCTTCGATGAACCAATATTCCGGTTCGGTCGGGCCTTTGACGATGAAGTCGATGCCGGTGACCGGAATGTCGATGGCCCGCGCCGCCTGCACGGCGGCCTCCACCAGAGTCCGGTGCAGAATGCCGGTGACGTCGTGGATGGTGCCGCCGGTGTGAAGGTTGGCGGTCTTGCGCACCACGATATAGGCGTCCTTCGGGGCCACGTCCTCGAGCGCATAGCCGGCCTCGGCGACGCAGCGCTCGGTCTCGGCGTCCATCGGAATCTGCGACTCGCCGCCGGTCGCCGCGGCGCGGCGGCGGGACTGATGCTCGATCAGGTCGCGCACGCTGGCGCGGCCGTTGCCGACCACCGCCGCTGGTTTGCGAACCGCCCCGGCCACCACCCGGTAGTCGATCACCACCAGCCGAAGGTCGATGCCTTCGACGTACTCCTCGACAATGACCTCGTTGGCGATCTTGCGCGCTGCGTCGATCGCCTGCTTGGTCTCGTCCCAGGTCTTGAGCCCGACCGAGACGCCCTTGCCTTGCTCGCCCCGGGCCGGCTTCACCACCACGGCCCCGTGTGCCTTGAGGAACTCGCGCACGCGATTTTCATCGTCGGCGCTGACTTGCAGCGGCACCTTGACGGCGGCCGCCTTGACGATGCGGCGGGTCACGCGCTTGTCGTCGCAGATGCTCATGGCCACGGCAGTGGTAAGCGCGGTCAAGCTCTCGCGGCAGATGATCGATCTGCCGCCATAGGTGAGGCGGAAGAAGCCGCCCTCGGCGTCGATGATTTCGACACCGATGCCGCGCCGGCGCGCTTCATTGATGATGATCAGGGCATAGGGATTTAAGTTCTCGTCGGCAAACGGAGGCTCGGTGAACAGGGCCTCGTTGATGACGTTCTTGCGCTTGATGGTGAAGGCGGGGAGCCTGACGAAGCCAAGCTTCTCATACAGCGCGATGGCCTGCTCGTTGTCGTGGATGACCGACAGGTCGAGATAGCGCGCGCCGCGCTCCTTGGCGTATTCCGCCAGCTGCCGGACCAGCGTCTCGCCGATGCCCGGCAAGGTAGCCTGCGGATCAACCGCCAAGCACCACAGCGAGGAGCCGTGCTCACGGTCGCCGAACGCCGCCCGATGATCGACGCCGGTGATGGTGCCGATGACGCCGCCGGTCGCATCGTCCTCGGCGACGAAATAGGTAATCGCCCGGTCGTGCCGCGACCAGAAGAAATCGGGAGGCACCGGGACCATGCCGCGCGCCGAATAGATGCGGTTCACCTCCTCGGCGTCCTGAACCGAGCTCAGCCTCCGGACATAGAAGCTGCGCGGCCGGGCCTCGGCAGCGCAATAGCTGGTGAGATCGAGCCGGTAGGTATGGGAGGGGTCGAGAAACAGCTCCTGCGGCGCCGCGGCGAGGACCACATGCGGGTCGCTGATATAGAATGCGATGTCGCGCCGGCCCGGCCCTTCGGCCCGGATACATTCGGCCAGCTCAGCGGCGTTGTCGAAGGTCTGGCCGAACAACAGGCGCCCCCAGCCGCAATCCATCGCCACGTTCTTTTTCTCGTCGATGTCGCCTACGGCAGCCAGCAGCGGCGGGCGCAGGGGCTGTGCGCGCTGGCCGACGCGTCCGGGCTGGGCCCTGCTGTATTTTTGCGTGCTCATCCGCTTTCTATGCAATGCTATGCGCTTGTAACCACAACTCCAACAACGCACACTGCCACAGTTCCGATCCCCGCAAGGGCGTGATGTGCGACTTCGGATCGTCGAACAGGCGCTCCAGATAGTCCGGCCGGAACAGGCCGCGGTCGCGGGCGGCGCGTGACGTCAGCGCGTCCTTGGTCATTTCGAGGACCAGCCCGTCGATATATTTCAGCGCGGGAACGGGGAAATATCCCTTGGGCCGATCGATCACCTCCGAGGGTATCACATCGCGGGCCACGTCCTTAAGTACCCCTTTGCCGCCGTCCTTAAGCTTGAGCTCGGGCGGCACGCGCGCCGCAAGCTCGATGAGCTCGTGATCGAGGAATGGGACGCGCGCTTCGAGTCCCCAAGCCATGGTCATATTGTCGACCCGCTTCACCGGATCGTCGACCAACATGACCGTGGTGTCGATGCGAAGCGCGCGGTCGAGCGGCGTCTCGGCGCCGCTGCAGGTGAGGTGCTGTTCGACCATGCGGGCGGGCTCGTCATCCTCCGCCATCCAGTTGGCTGCAAGGTGCTGACCGAGCCGGTCGCGATCGCGATCGAAGAACAGCGTGCGGTAATCGGTGATGATGTCGTTGGAACTCTCGAGCTTGGGGTACCAATGGTACCCAGCGAACACCTCGTCGGCGCCCTGGCCGCTCTGCACGACCTTGACGTGGAGCGAGACCTCCCGCGACAGTAGAAAGAAGCCGACATTGTCGTAGGAGACCATCGGCTCCGACATGGCTGCGATCGTGTCGGGCAGGGCGTCCAGCATGCTGCTGGTCGGAATCATGATTTTGGTGTGGTCGGTGTGGAAGCGCTCGGCGATGAGGTCGGAATATTTGAACTCGTCGCCGGCCTCGCCATGCGCGGCCTCGAAGCCGATCGAGAAGGTCTTGAGGTGCTGCTGACCGGCCTCGGCCAACAAACCCACGATCAGGCTTGAATCGACGCCGCCGGACAAGAGCACGCCGACCGGCACGTCGGCGACCATGCGCCGGTCGACCGCGAGCCGCAGCGCCGCGCCGACCCGGTCCTTCCACTCTCTCGGGTCGAGAATCAAATCCTCGCGGGAGCGGTTGAACTGAAGCTCCCAGTAGACGCTGTCCGTCATCGTGCCGCCGGGCTCGATGATGCGGATGGTCGCGGCCGGGAGCTTGCGCACGCCGCGCAGGATGGTGTGCGGCGGCGGCACCACCGCGTGGAACGTCATGTAATGGGCAAGTCCCACCGGGTCGATCGAGGTGTCGATGTCACCGGCCGCGACCAGCGCCGGCAAGGTCGAGGCGAAACGCAGCCGCTTGCCGTGCTGCGCGTAGTAAAGCGGCTTGATCCCGAGCCTGTCGCGGCACATCACCAAACGCCCGGTCTCGCGCTCGTGGATGACGAAGGCAAACATGCCATGGAACCGCTTCGGCGCCTCGAGCCTCCAGGCGTGCCAGGCTTTCAGGATCACTTCGGTGTCGCTGGTCGAGAAGAAGCGATAGCCGAGCTGTTCGAGCGCGCCCCTGAGCTCCTTATGGTTGTAGATGCAGCCGTTGAACACGAGCGTCAGGCCGAGATCCGGGTCGACCATCGGCTGCTGCCCCTTCTCCGACAGATCGATGATCTTGAGACGGCGATGACCGAACGCCACCCGGCCACGCGCGAGGATGCCCTCGGAATCGGGTCCGCGCGGCTCGAGCGCGCCGGTCATGGCGGTGACCGCCTCGAACGAAGCCGGGGAGTCGTCAAACGTGATTTCACCGCATAAACCGCACATGCACGCTGCCTCGGGCTGATGATTTTCCGGCGGTCAAGCAACGCGCAAGGAACGTCGCGCAAGAAGCTCTGCTGAAAGTTGGCTGGGCGCCGGAGCCGGCGAACAACGCTGTCCGCCCGCATATTGGGAATAAGACATGTATTGCATCAAATGCCCCGAGAAGCAAATTCCAGCGACAAAGCACCGCAAGAGCGCGAGCCGGGACGTTACTGCAAATTAGTATTTCTGCACTAGCTCTGCACTGGGGAAAGCAAAAGGACACTGAGTCATGAAGCTGACTGTTATTGCAAGCAGTGTAGCGAGTGCCGTGTTCCTGTTCGCAGGCGCCGCGCAAGCTGCCGACGTCGCCGTCCCAGCGACGCGGCGTGGTCCATGGCGTTGCCCGGTGGCGACACGCTGGCCGAAGGTGCAGCGACGCCCCTCGTGCTCGACTTCACCATGGTCGATTCGAACAAGGACGGTGCCATCGACCAGGACGAATTCAACAAGGCGTGCTCTGCGGGCATGGTCAAGGCCGACGAGGCGACCGTCAACGACATGAAATAGAAGCTGCCGGAGTCGGCCCTCTTGCCATCGAGAGGGCCTGACCCTGCCGGCGTTTCGCTAGTGCTTGGCGCGCGCGCGCCAGGCGGTGCGCGCGCGCTCGGGTTGGAGCTCGCGGGGTTCGGGCACGCGGGGCAGCGCTTCCATTACTCGCTTGCGCGGGAAGGTGATGATCACCTCGGTGCCGTAGCGGAGCTTGCTCTTCAGCTCGAAGGCGCCGTCATGCAGCTCGGTCAGCCCCTTGGTGATGGGCAGGCCAAGGCCCGTGCCGCCCTCCGCCGTCTGATGGGCGAGCGAGCCTTGGCCAAAGCTCTTCAGCACGCGCGGGATCTCGCTCTCCGGAATGCCCGGCCCGGTGTCGTTCACGCTTAGGAATTGCCCACCGGTGCCGGTGCGGCCGATCTTCAGCGTTACCGTCCCGCCGGTCGGTGTGAACTTGATGGCGTTGGACAGGAGGTTGAGGCAGATCTGGCGGATGGCGCGCTCGTCGGCCCAGAGCTGCGGCAAGCTCGGTTCGAAACTTCCGACAATCTTGAGGCCCTTGTTCTCGGCCCTGAGCCGCATCAGCCGGTGGCAGTCCTCGACCACCTCGGCCAGGTCGAGCGGCGCTTCGTGCAGCTCGTAGCGGCCGGCCTCGATACGGCTGATGTCGAGAATCTCGTTGATGAGGTTGAGCAGATGCTGGCCGCTCTGATGGATGTCGTTGGCGTATTCCTTGTAGGTCGGATTGTTGTGCGGCCCCAGGATCTCCACCCGCATGATCTCGGAGAAGCCGAGAATGGCGTTGAGCGGCGTGCGCAGCTCGTGGCTCATCGTGGCAAGAAAGCGCGACTTGGCGAGGTTGGCTTCCTCGGCCCTGAGCCGTGCCTCCTCGGAGACCGATTTCGATTGCTCAAGCTCGGCGATCAGCGCGTCCTTCTCCGCGCGAAACTCGAGCATGGCGACCACGGTGGCGTTGAGGCCGTTTGTCAGCCAGATGAAGTAGATGTGCACGCCGACGGCCATCGCCGCCATGGCCCAGTAGAACGGGTTATCGAGCAGCGCGAAGCGAATGACGATGGCGACGGTCATCGGCAGGGTGCCGGCATAAACGATTGGCAGCACGGTCGAGGCGAACAACATGCGCATCGAGATGACGACGAGCAGGGAGGCAAAGATGAAGGTGTGCGCCGCTTCGCCTTGGGTGTCGGGGCTGATGAAGGCGACACCGGCCCAGGACACGCCATAGAGGAACTCGGCGGCGGTGATCTTGGCGCGCCACATCGGCGTGGCGGTATCGTCGCGCGGCGCGTTCATGAATTGGCGGCACAGTGCGATCAAGATGCCTTTGGCCACGAACACGGTGCCGAGCCAGATCAACAGATCGCGCGGCGGCGCCCAGAACATGGCGCCCATGGCGACGATGACGGCAAGGAGGGGGGTGGTGACGGCGGCAGAAAGCTCGTTACGCACGAACATCAGCAGGAGTTCGTACTCAAACTCCGGCTTGCCGCCCGACTTGTAAGTGAGCTTCTCGCGGGCCTCTTGCACGCTACGGGCCGAGCGGCGTCTGCTACTCGCAGCCGCCGGAGCGGCTCGCTCGGCCCCCGCTGACGCGCTCCCTGACATGGCTCGCTAAACCCGCACCGACTTGACTGACAGAAAAAGCAAGACCCCCCGGCATAGACCGCCGAAGCGCCTTCCCCGGACCCCCGAAGGTTCGCCTTAGAACTATCTTCGGAAATCCCTAACGGTGCGTTTACTCTCGCTCCGCGCTGAAACGGGGCTAAGATCGCCGCCATGCGACTGACCATCATCGGCTGCGGCGATGCATTTGGCGCCGGCGGGCGCTTGCAGACCTCATTCCATGTGCGGTCCCGGACCTCGACCTTTCTGATCGATTGCGGCGTGACGTCGCTGATCGGCATGCGCCGGCTCGGATTTCAGCCGAACGATGTCGACACCATCTTTGTCAGTCATCTGCATGGCGATCATTTCGGCGGTTTGCCCTGGGTTCTGGTCGATGCGCTCTATGTGGGCAAACGCACCCGGCCGCTGGTCGTGACCGGGCCTAAAGGCATCGAGACGCGGTTTCTGACCGCTGCCGAGGCGCTCTATCCCAATATCACCACCACCAAGCGGGATTTCGAGCTGAGCTTCGCCGAATATGAGGAGCGGGTGCCGCTCGAAACGGGTGGGGTGACCGTGGTTCCATTCGAGGTCAAGCACCCGTCGGGCGCGCCGCCTTACGCGCTCAGATTCCACATCGACGGCAAGCTGGTGGCCTTTACCGGGGACACCGGCTGGGTCGATGTGCTGTGCGAGGTGGCTCAGGACGCCGACCTTTTCATCTCGGAATGCTTCCAATACGATTTGGTGCTGCCGATCCACCTCGATTACGTGACCATCGACGCCAATTACCGGCGGCTCGGTGCAAAACGCGTGCTCCTCACCCATATGGGAGAGGCCATGCTGGGCAATATCGGAAAGGTCGATCCCGCACGCTATCTCGTTGCCGATGACGGGATGACGCTCGACCTATGAGCACGGCGCGTCCGGCCGAACTCAATAAGGTTCTCGCCGCTATCAGGGCCTGCCGCCATTGCGTCGAGGCGCCGCGCGGCAAGCCTTTGCCGCATGCGCCGCGCCCGGTGTTGCGCGCAAGCCGCAGCGCGCGGCTGGCGGTGTGCAGCCAGGCGCCCGGCACCAAGGTGCACGTTTCAGGCGTGCCGTTCACCGACCGCTCCGGCGACCGCTTGCGGGAGTGGATGGGGGTCGCCAGCGACGAATTCTACGACGAGTCCCGCGTCGCTATCGTGCCGATGGGATTCTGCTTTCCCGGACAAGATGGCAACGGCGCCGACCTGCCGCCGCGCAGGGAATGTGCGCCGCGCTGGCACGGCGAACTGTTCGCGGCGCTGCCGCAGCTCGAGCTGGTGCTGGCGGTCGGCTCGTACGCGCAAGCCTTCCATCTGGGTGACACGGCGGGGAAATCGCTGCAAGAGACCATGCTCGGCTGGCGCCAGCACCTCAAGCGCAGGCAGCGCCCGCGCGTGCTGCCTTTGCCGCATCCATCCTGGCGCAACAATAGATGGCTCACCGACAATCCGTGGTTCGAGCGGGAGCTTCTGCCGGTGCTACGGCGCGAGGTGAGGGCGTTGATGTAAAGTTGGCGCTTGCCGCGCCGAGAAGAATTATCTACTAGTCTGGTCGAGAACTAAGCATAGACAAAAAGAAATTCCTCTTTTCGCTGAATTCACGAAAAAATATTAGCGGTCGGCCATGTTGGATCGTATGGACAGGAAGATCCTCGACATCCTGCAGCGGGACTGCACCCTCCCGGTGGCCGAGATTGGCAAGCTGATCGGGCTTTCGACCACGCCGTGCTGGCGCCGCATCCAAAAACTCGAGGAGCTGGGCGTGATCCAGCGGCGCGTGGCGCTCCTCGACTCCAAAAAAGTCAATGTCGGCGTGACGGTGTTCGTGTCGATCACAACCAGCCATCATACGCAAGAATGGCTCGACCGCTTCCATGAGACGCTCAACGACTTTCCCGAAGTGGTCGAGTTCTACCGCATGAGTGGGCAGGTCGATTATCTGTTGCGCGTGGTGGTGCCCGACATCGAACGTTATGACGCCTTCTACAAGAGGCTGATCAGCCGAATCGAGCTCACCGAGGTGAGTTCGGCCTTCGCCATGGAGCAGATCAAGTTCACCACGGCGCTGCCGCTCGACTACGCCATGGAAGAGAAGAAAACCTAACCGCCGCCGTCCCTTGCGGACGTTCCTAGCTTTCTTCGCGGCTTAGCCGCGCGATCAGGCTGGAGGTGTCCCACCTGCCGCCGCCCATCGCCTGGATCTCGGCATAGAACTGGTCGACCAGAGCCGTCACCGGCAGTTCGGCGCCATTCCGGCGCGCCTCCTCGAACAGAATCGCAAAGTCCTTGCGCACCCAGTCGACGGCGAAGCCGAACTCGAACTTGCCTGCGGTCATGGTCTGCCAGCGATTGTCCATCTGCCATGACTGGGCCGCGCCCTTGGAGATGGTGTCGATGACCTTCTCCATGTCGAGCCCGGCGCGCATTCCGAAATGCAGAGCCTCGGCCAGGCCTTCGATAAGCCCGCCGATACAGATCTGATTGACCATCTTGGTGAGCTGGCCGGCGCCCGACGCGCCAATCAAATTCACGGCGCGCGCATAGACATCGATCACGGTCTTGGCTTGGTCGAAATCGGCGGCGTCGCCACCGACCATCACCGTGAGCGTGCCGTTCTCGGCGCCAGACTGGCCGCCCGAGACCGGGGCATCGAGCGCGCCGGCGCCGTGCTCACCTGCAGCGGCATGAAGCTCGCGGGCGATGGTGGCCGAGGCGGTGGTATGGTCGATGAAGACCGCGCCTTGGCCGAGCGCCGCGAACGCGCCATCCGCTCCGAGCGTCACGGCGCGAAGATCGTCATCATTGCCGACACAGGTGAACACGAAGTCGGCGCCGTCCGCCGCTTCGGCGGGGCTACCTGCGGCCTTCCCGCCGAACCGCGCGACGAAGGCTTCGGCCTTGGCGCGGGTGCGGTTGAACACGACGACGTCGTGACCGCCACGCGTCGTGAGGTGGCCGGCCATGGGAAAGCCCATCACGCCGAGCCCGATCCAGGCGACTTTGCTCATTGGCTTCGCTCAATAGAGAGTGACGACGCCGCTTCTACAGCATCGTTCAGGCAAAGCGAAACCTCGTCGTCGAGGGCTAGGCGATGGGCGCGTCGGGAAAAGCGAGCTGCTCGCGGGCGCGCCACTCATCGGTGACGTAGTTGATGATCAGCGACGTGCGCACGCCCTTGATCGGGCGCTTCTCGAAGCCGTGAAAGGTATTGTCCGCCGGCACGAAGATCATCGCCGCATTGGGCGCGAACGGCGAGCGGCCGACACGCTTCTTGCCGGCATCGTAGATGTCGGTGCCGAGATCGCGGTGGCTCGGGTCCTTCGACAAATAGAGCAGCATGGTGAATAGCTTGACGCCCAGATCGCTATGCGGCTCGAGCCAAAAGCCATCGATGTCCTGGGCGAATTCCATGCGGAGATAGGTGCCGGCAAGATCGGTGCCGAACACCCTTTCGATATGGCTGGTCACCCGCTTGTCCTGGAAGGCCTGCGCCACGGCCTCGCAAACCGGGAATGCCTTGCGGTTGTCGACATCGAAATATTTGCGCGTGTTGTTGTGCAGTTCGCGCTTGCCCGACACGCCTTCGAGCGACGGCGCCTCGAAGGGGAGCGCCATGATGTCGTCGAGCGTATCCTCGGGAAGACACTGCGTGAGCGACCAGTTGCGATAGGGCTGGTCGGCGTGCTTGGCGCTATCGATGCTTTTGATGAAGTTGCGAACGACGTCGTCCGCCCCGCTCTTGCCCTGAGCCTCGGCCGAATGCTTGACCGCGACGCTGTCCCTCATGCCGGTCAACTCCCTCCAAAAAACGGTGCAAAACAATGCTGGCCATCCAGCGCCCAGGCGGCCTCATCTATAGCTCCAATAGCACCCATGGCCTCAGTCGCGCAAATGACAAGGGCGGCACGCGTCGCAACACCGAGCCGCGCAAACCGGCCCCAAATTGGCGGAATCAGTGGACATCCATCCAACGTATGCTGCGCGTCTGCAGATCCTCGGGCGAGGCCTCGTCCTCTTCGGCGCTCATCGCTTCGGAACGCAGGCATTTGGCAATCAGCTCAAGCAGCGAGGCATGCAGCTCACGCTCGTCGGCCAATTGCGGCGGGTTGGCGGCGAGGAAGGTGAGGATTTCCCCATAGTCAGGCATTGTCACCCCCGTACCCCTCCAGCGGGACAAAGGTGACGAGCCCGTGTGTCAAAACTTAGGCCCCGGGGAGGGGCGGCTAAGCGCCGAGATGGTAGCGCCCGATCAGGCGCATCGGCGTACGGCCGCCGGTATCGCCGAACAGCGACAGGCCGTCGACGGTCACGCCCGATGCGCAGATCTCCTCCAGCACCGGCCATAGCGCTTGCGCCACCCGTTCGAGATGAGCGGCGTCGAGCGGGCCGGTCAGCGTGATCGAGAAGCGGTACTCGCTCAACACGTAGGGATCGCCGAAACTTTCCAGCAACAGCCGCTGATAAGCGCTTAGCTGAGGGCCGGCAAACTCTTCACGCTCGGTGTCGCTCGGCGGTGCGGCGAAATCCTCGAACGACGCGACGCATTGCGCGGCGAGCCAGTCGAGTGCCGGGGTGGCTTCGACCGGGCGCAGCACCAGGGAGCGGCCCGAGCGCGACAACGTCAAGGGACCGGTCTCGACCGGCTTGCGCCGGCCGGCGAAGTTGACGAGCCGGGTCTTGATTGCATCCAGCCCGATGCCGTCACGCGGCGCGAAGGGCGCGCGGAATAATGCATGCAATCCGGTGTAGCGGCCGGGCGCGACCGCGAGCTTCGCAAAGCTGGTGCCGGAGAGTCCTGCGTCGGAAAAGGCTTGCAGGGTGGCACCGTCATTGGCGCGGCCGAACCACGAGCGGCCGAATGCGGCAAGCGCGGTGCCGGGTTGCGGCGTGTAGTAGATCGCATAGCGGGCATGACTCGAGCGGGACGGAACGGCGCCCTTACGGTGCTGATCGAGCTGGGCACAATTGAACATCGAATCCTCCCTGGCGCTCGCGTTAATTGGCGGCGCTGATGCGAAAAGGTTACTCCCGTCCTGTGGCGCAGGCGCGACGGGTTCGCGGCGACAGGAAGGCCGAGGAATGAACACTTGATGAATCAAATTTTCCGCAACTGCGAAAGGGCTGGTGCGCCCGCCTTTGACAGCGCGACGTTTCACAGGCATGCGTCGTTGCGCCGCGAAGAGGCGCGAGGGGGATCATGATTGAGCTCTACACTTGGATGACGCCGAACGGGCAGAAGGTGTCGATCATGCTCGAGGAGGTTGGGCTCCCCTACAGCGTCCATCCGATCGACATCACCAAGGACGAGCAGTTCGCGCCCGAGTTCCTCAAGATCGCGCCCAACAACAAGATCCCGGCCATCGTCGATACCGATACCGGGCTCCATCTGATGGAGTCGGGTGCGATCCTGATGTACCTCGCCGAGAAGACCGGCAAGCTCTGGCCGCAGGATTTTCCCACCAAGTGGCGCGTGGTCGAGTGGCTGATGTGGCAGATGGGCGGTCCGGGACCCTTTCTCGGCCAGGTCCATCATTTCGTGAAGTTCAATCCGGGCAAGAGTACCTATGCCGAGGAGCGCTATGCCAAGGAGGCGAAGCGGCTCTGGCGCGTGCTCGATCGGCGGCTGTCGGAGGTCGAGTATGTGGCCGGCGATTATTCCATCGCCGATATCGCCATCTGGCCGTGGATCTCGCGCTTCGAATGGCAGACGGTCGACTTCGCCCACTATCAGCACGTGAAGCGCTGGTACTTGGCGATCGCGGCACGGCCGGCGGTACTACGCGGCTGGGACGTGCTGCGGGAGGGACGCGCCATCCCCAAGCCTACGACCGTGCCCGAGACGAAAAAGGAGCCGAAGTCGAAGCCCAACTAGGCCTGCGAGCCCTGACCTTTGCTCCCGTCGCCAAGTGAAGCTAGTATGGGCGAAGCTTGCGTGACGCGCTCGCGGCGGAGCGTTGAGGGATCCCATGGCGGGGAGATCGGGAACCGTTCAGGGCCTGGCTTTAGGGCTGGTCATCGTTGTGTCAGGCCTGATCGCCCTGTCCTGGGCGTCGCATGCGGAAACTCGGCGCGAGCGCCGCGCCAACGCCGCGCAAGGCGTGCCGCCGGCCGTTCTCCCCAAGGTGCAGTCGCAGCCCCAGACCCGCCCCGCGCGCATGCGCGCCGGTGAGCCGGTTACGGCGGTCCGAGACGCCGCCGCCGTTCCGCCGCCATCGGCGGCGCCGACGCCCGAACAGGTCGAAGTCATCGCCCGGTCGCAAAAGTGCCTAGCCGACCTTGGCTATTACAAAGGCGAAGTCGACGGCAAGCGGGGCAAGCAGACTTGGAGCGCCTATTGGCAGTTCAAGCACGACCATGATCTGGAGGGTTACAGCAATCTGCTCGACGCGCCCGTGCAGGAGAAGCTGACCGAGCTGTGCCAGCAGAAGGCGGAAGAGGTTGCTCGGGCGGCAATCTTGGCCGACCCGCTTTATCAGCCGGAGGGCGAAGAGGCGTCGGACGCGGCAGAGCCGGCGCCCGAAGCCGAGGATGTGGCGCTGGCTCCGCCCGACTCCGACAGCGAGCAGGCTGCGGCGCCCAAGCCGAAGGCCCGGCTCGATCTCGATTGCCTGCCGGAGACTCTGATCTCGGTGCTTCGGCGGGCCCACGGGCTCGGCGTTTCGGCGAAAGCGTGCGAGCGCGCTTGCCTGCCGACGCCGAAAGGACTGGCCCAAGCTGAGCTCGATCAGTTGCAAGTCGATAACGGCGTGGTGTGGTGCCGCGCCTGCGTGCCGATCGACGGTAATCTTGCGCTTGACGACGTGCGGCGCATCGAGCGGGCAGGCAATGTCGAGATTTGCGCCACGCCGGCGGGGCAGGTGGCGCGCTACGGCGAAGGCATCACTGACGGGCTGAGATCTTATATGCGGGTGCGCGAGCTTTATCGCGCGCTGCCGCCTTCGCCCGAAGACCCCGAGGCGGTGGCGGTCATCATCGGCAATCGCAGCTATGACAAGCTGCCGCGCAGCGTGACCTCCTATAACGACGCCGACGCCGTCTATTCCTTCCTGACCGAGCATCTCGGCTACCGGCCCGACAACATCATCGACGTCAGGGACGCCAAGAAGGCCGATCTCGAACGGGTGTTCGGAGCGGAGCCGGGCCTCGAAGGCGATTTGGCCCGTCTGGTCCAGTCGCAGCCGAACGCCAGGGTGCTCGTCTATTACTCGGGACACGGCGCGACCGACGGGGCGCAGAGCGAGACCTATCTCGTGCCGGTGGAGACCGAGCCGTACCGGGAGGAGGCAACCGGCTACAAGCTGTCGACCCTCTATGCCAATCTCGCCGGGCTGAATGTCAACTCGGTGCTGGTTCTGCTCGAAACCGAGTTCGGGGACGATCACGGCGTTTACGTGCTGCCGCCGAACCTTCCCGAGATGAAGCTGAGCGCGCTGCCGCGGGTGCCAGTGCGGGGACTCACCGTGCTTGCCGCCGCCGATCGCGGGCAGCGCACGCTGGTCGACCGGACCTACGATGTCGGCCTGTTCACGCGCTATGCCATCGAGGGGCTGGCCGGAGGCGCCGATCTTGCGCCGGTCGGCAATAATGACGGCGAGGTCGACAGCGCCGAGATCTATGTGTTTACCGCCGCGTTCGTCGATCTCGCGGCCCGCAAGACCTTCGGTTTGCTCCAGCAGCCGGTCTATTCCGGCGCCGCCACCAGCGTGGTCACCAGCGCGCGGAGCGCGCCGCCGGGGTCCGAGTAAGGCGCGCGCACGGTTCCTCATCGCCTTTCGGCCGCAGCCCGAGGTCATAGATTGTTTGGGGGAGCCCGCGAAAACCGCTTTACAAGGAGTCCAGGATTTTATACGGGACCATTCGGCTCGGAGGCGGTTTCGCTCGAGGGCAGCACTGACATCGGCAATCTCGTGTGGGAGTAGACATGGGATGGACGTTTTCACTTCTGCCGCGGAACTTCTGCGTCATCGCCGCCCGGAGCGGCC
>Ga0075342_1000060_pt1 | contig 18401 bp, 17 predicted proteins | sample RushOxbow_ThreeS_3_FD_120085 | JGI IMG/M metagenome (GOLD analysis project Ga0075342, IMG submission 120085) | Natural and restored wetland microbial communities from the San Francisco Bay, California, USA, that impact long-term carbon... | ecosystem: Environmental > Terrestrial > Soil >...
CGGCGAGGAGCGTCGACATTCCTTCGAGCACGTGTACGCTGCCGAGCATGGCATAGGGACTGATCCATTCGATGGCGAAGTAGGTGTAGCCTACCATCACCTGGCAGGCGATCCCTGGAGCACCGTCCTTGACCGCTTGCGCATCGCCGCCCATCGCCGCGATGTCGGCGAGGATCCATTTCTCATGACCGCGCTCCTCCTCCATATATTCGACCAACGCGTTTTGGTAGGCCTCGTCGCTGGTGCGCGCCGCGGCCAAGGCGAGCTGCGCAAAAGTGTGCTTCACGTGATGGTAAGCCTGGGTCAAGAAGTCGACGTAGAGCTCGCGCGAGGCGCCCGAGCGCACGGCTTCGCGGATTAGCGGGATTGACGTGAAGCCAATCCGCTCTTTCTCGGTTTCAGCAATCAGCCGATCGTAGAACGACACGGTTTCCCTCCTTGGTTACTGCTGTCCGTGACTCAAGCTGCGGCCGGTCTGCGGGCGAGCTTGAGCGCCGGATAGGTGGTCAGGGCCGCATCGCGCACGATGCGCCCGTTTGCGCGCAAAAGGCCGAGGCGTTTGGCCTGCAATGCGGGACAGACAACGAAGTCCTTGGGAACGGCATAGGCAGGCGCATCGATGCAAGTTTGCTCCAACCATAAGAGGACGTGGGCGCGAGGCGACTCCATCAACCAGCGCTCGCCGAGGGCCGAGGGGACGATGAGCACGCGAACATGGTCCAGGCCATGACCGAGCGCCACACAGGCGGCAACGCGTGGATCGCTCATCACCATGGCCTCGACCCATTCAGGCGAGATGTTGCGGCCGGAAGCGGTGATAATGAGGGAGTCCTTGCGGCCCTTGACCTTGAGAAAGCCGTCAGGCTCGAGCGTGCCCATATCGCCGGTCTGCCATCGGCCGACCGCCGGCGACCCGTGGAGATAGCCGTCCATGATAGTCGGTCCACGAACGATGACCTCGTCGCGCTCGATCGCAATATCGAGGCCGGGCAGCGGGAGACCGACCGTCCCGCCCCTGCGCTGTCCGGGTCGATTGAGCGCTACCACGGAGCAGCATTCAGTGAGGCCATAGCCCTCATGCACCGGAATGCCGAGGTCCCAGGCCGTTGCCGCCAAGCTCTCCGACACGCCTGCGCCGCCCACGGCAACAAAGCGCAAGCTACCTGGCGCCCGCTTCCCAGTTGCCTCGAGCTCGCCAATCCAGCACGACAACAGCTGCGGTACGAGGACTGCCGTGCTCGGTCGCCATCGCTCGAAGGCCGCAAGCAGGTCCGGAACTCGACCTGAGCCGACTGCCTCTGCCACGCCGGAGGCAAATTGCGTTTTGGCCCCGACAAGAACCGGCACGCAGATGGCGGTGATGATTTCGAGCAGCAGAGCGAGCGGCAGCACCGAGAGGTAGGAATCGTTGGGCGTGGCTTTGATCGCCTCAGCGAGCGCCCGCACCTGCCAGTCGATCTGTTGAAGACCCAGGCAGACGCCCTTCGGCCGGCCCGTGGTGCCAGACGTGTAGACGATGACACCGGCCGCTTCTATCGGCTCTGGAAAAGAGTCGTCGCTTTGCGCCGAAGCGGGCGTGACGCCGATCCCAAGCGTAGCGGCAAGGTTGACTGCCTCGCGCGTGGCGACGACGTGATCGATGCCCGCATCTCTCATCACGTGTTCGAGCTGGAGGCGACTGAAGAACGACGGCAGCGGCACCACAGTCTTGCCGGCGGTCCATGCCGCGAGCTGAGCGACCGCCCATTCCGTTCCGTTACTGCCAAGCAGGCCAATCCTCTGCGGCAGCGTCCGTAACGCCGCCGCCAAGCCCGCGACCCGGGTCACCAGCTCGCTACCGGTCAGCACGCCATAATCATCCGCCATCGCGACAGCGCCGGGGCGATAGCGGGATCCGTTACGCAGCACATTCAGGATTTCAGCCATACGCCACTGCTCCTGCCTCGCGCCGCAGGCAGAACCCGATGCTGTCGCGATGAACGGCGTATACGCGCGGCGCAAACGCGTAATAGCTTCCCCAGCTCTGGGGGTTGGCAACTCTAGAGCTGTCGGCCTCGGCGAGAGGCAGGAGAGGAAGACGCATCCGCTCCAGCAGAGCCTTGAGCGGCGCGGTCGCGGTGAAGAACGACCACTCGAACCCGGCTGCCTCGCCGCAGGCTATGATCTTGCGTAGGAAGCTACCGGCGAGATGCGGCGCCCGGCATGCGAGCGAGGTGACTTCGAAGATTTTCTCGCGGCGGACAGGCGCGGGGCGCAGCGCCGACAGCAATGCATCGACGGGCGCATCCAAATAGGTTTCAGAGAAGAACCCTTCGGCTGCAAGGCGCATGCCCGCTGCGCAGCAGACAGCGCCATCGCCGTCGACCATGGCAACGAGCGTGTCAGGAAAGGTCGCGATGCGCGCCCCGTAGTGACTCGCATAGGTTTCGCCGATCAATCGCTCTACTGCTGGCCGCAAGCTATCGTCACGCGGCGTGAGTATGACCCGCATCACGATTTCCCCCGTGTTTGCGCGAGGGAGAACGGTCGGTGGAGGGGCTTACAGCGGCCTTACAGCCGCCAAAAAATCACAATCGTAAATGCGATCGGGCGCCGCTCGATGCCTCTCGGAGGGGAAAAATGACAGCGGCGTCCTGGGCGGAAAGCGCATCGAATTGCATCGTGAAAACGGCTCCCCCGCCCGGCGCCTCGTCTACCGAGATGATCCCGCCATGAGCGATCACGGTTCGCGCGGCAATGTCTAAGCCCAGCCCGGCACCGCCCTTCTGATCGCGGGCACCTTGCCAGAATCGGCGGAAGATCGCCTGCCTCCGGTCCTGCCGAACCCCGGGTCCGTGATCGATTACTTTGATCGATGGCGGATTTGTCCCGACCACGATGGAGACCGTGGTCCACTCCTTTGTGTGCCTCAGGGCGTTCTCCACCAAGTTACGCAGCGCCCTGAACAGATAGTCGCGCGCACCCCTGATGCGGACAGGCCCGACAGGCGCCAGCACCTCGATTGATCTGTGGGCGTTGATCGCCGTCGGTCCAAGGAGCGAGGCCACCTCGGTAGCGACATGCGTCAAGTCTGCCACGTCGTCGGACTCGAGTTGCAATACTTCGAGACGCGCCATATCGAGCAACTGGTTGACCAGCCGCTCGAGACTGCTGATTTCCTCAACCAGCTCGGCATGACCGTCAAACTTGGAGAGGATGCCCAAATGCGTCTTTAGCACCGCGACCGGTGTACGAAGCTCGTGGGCAGCGTCGGCGATGAAGCGGCGTTGCGCATCAAAGGCCGTCTCCAGTCGGTCCAGACCTCGGTTGACGGCGCTGACGAGCGCGTGCACGTCACCTGGCAATCCGCTTTCGCTGAGCCGAGTCGACACTGCAGCCGGGCCAATGGCCGCAGCCTGCTTTGCCGCAATACGCAGTGGCGCAAGGCCGATGCGCGCCACCAGCAGATTGACGGCGAGCAGTACCACGACAAAGGGAATCCAAATCCAAGCGATATCCTGGACGAACTCCTCAAGCACGCTGTCATAAACGATGTTGCCGGTGTGGAACGCGACCTGAACCCAGACGGGCTCATCGCCGTGATGGGTCCGTACCGAGAGCCCATAATAGGGAGGCTGGTCTTCGTCCTGTTGAAGCACAAAGGAGCCTTTGCCTTCGGAAATATTAACCGCGGTGATTGGCGCGGTGATCCCTGGTGATGCGGCGAGCAAAGTTCCATCGCGGCCGACAACAGCGTAGCGCCCGTTGTTGGCCTTGAACTCCTCGGTGATATAGGCAGGTAGCTCGAGCGGGCCTTTCGGCGCCTTCTTCACGTAGTCGGCGATGAGCCCCGCTTGATTGTCCAAGGTCTGCTCGCGGAACTCCATGTTCTTGGCTTTGAACCGCACATAAAGGGCGCCACTGGCGGCAACAACCGCGAGTAAGCTCACGCTGACCAGCCCGACGATCAGCCTGAGCCACAGCGAGGCGCTGACCTTTTGCGGGCTACGCACTGGCAGACTTATCTGAGAGCACATACCCCACGCCACGCAGCGTGTGGATGTGCATGTCTGCGCCTGCGTCTTGCAGGCGTCGGCGAATTCTGTGGACCAGCACTTCGATAGCATTGGAAGCAAGGTCCTCTCCAAACGAATAGATGGCGTCTTCAATGGCCGATTTCGGCACCACGCGGCCGATGCGGCGCATCAGGAGCTCAAGCCCGTCCATCTCGCGGCGGCCGAACTCGACGGGGACGCCGTTGACGGTCACTTCGCGGTCGCTGGTATCGAAGGAGATGTTGCCGGCCGTAAGCGTGACCCCCAGTGCTTCGCCCGGGCGGCGCAACAGCGCGCGCACGCGAGCGATCAGCTCGTCAAGTTCGAACGGCTTGCGCAGATAATCGTCGGCGCCTCGATTGAGGCCTGCGACCAGCTCTTCCAAGCTGTCGCGCGCGGTAATGACAAGGACAGGCCGAGTCATTTGGCGGCGACGCTGTTCTCCGAGCCAGGCGAGGCCATCCATGTCTGGCAGGCCGAGATCGAGAAGCAGCGTGTCGTAATGGGTGGTCGAGATTGCGCCGTCCGCATCTGCGGTCGTGCTGACGTGGTCGACGGCGAAGCCGCCATTCTCTAGGGCAGTGGCGAGGTAATCGGCGAGGCGCTGATTATCCTCAATGAGCAAAAGGCGCATAGCTCCCTCGAAGCCCACGTGATGCCGGTGCCGTGTTTGCCTGGGATTTAGGCCTTTATCAGGGCACAACTATAATGACCCCGGCAATGCCGAGTATTTCGGCATCATCCCGAGCTCGGTCATACAGAGTGGCGATCCTTACAGCAGCGTTACAAGACGCAGAATCGCAGTCGAGCGTGGCGGAGCATTACCTCGGCGTTGCCGTTGGCGACTTGAGGAAGATCAATGTGGGTGGAGCGACAGCTGGAAACAGGGGTTCGAAACCCCTAGGGGCGCCAATAAAATCAATGGCTTAATCGAAGGTCATTGGGAAACGCAATCACCTCTTGCTTGAAGCGGCGAAGGCACAAGCCGCTTGATCCCGCGCAAGCGACCGAGCATCACCAGGGCTTGGATTGTGAAGGCTTCGGCCTGCCGATCATCGAGGCAAATGCCGTCGGTCGCCCAGTGGTTACCAGCAAATCGCGACTGGCCGCATCCACAAGGACATCCGCGGGGGCCGAATGCCTTCTGAACCTAGCCCAGACGGAGGGCTCCATTTTTTTTCCAAACAGTCGATCAAAATCTTGAATACGACACTGGTACAGTTGGCCGTGTAAGCAATAGCCTGCGCCTCCATTGCACCCTCCTCTTCATCGCTCGGGCAAAACCTCGATCAGAAAAAAGACAGACTCGTTTGCTACGGCACTCACTCGGACACATGAATCCTGGAGGCCAGAAAGATGAAATGGTTGGTGGCGACTTTAATCTTAGGCTTGGTCCTCATTGCGGCGTCGGTTGGTTCATCTCTGCCGGCCCAATCGGCGAACATGTCGAGACTGCCGGACATCAAAGCCGGGCAGAACTCGGGGATACAACTTGTGGGGTGCGTAAAAATTTGCGGCACGTATGGCAAGTGCTGGCGGAACGGTCACCGCGTCCGTTGCTGCACACGCTGGATTTGCCGATACTAAACTTTTTGACACTATCGGGCGTTGAGTCCGAGGGAAGTTCGATCCGCTACTGACTCAAGCGGGGAATGTCGAAACATTTCTCTCACGCTGGAAACAGGGTTCGAAGCCTTCCGGGGCGCCACTTGTAGCCGGAGGCCATCGCGCGCTGCATCAGAACCGCGGCGAGAACCGACATTCGTTCTAGGGCGTTTGGGCGCCTGCATCGACCCGAGCGGGTAGGTCGTAGCCGAATGCGAATTTCGTCACTGCGCCGAGCGCGAGACCCACGCTTATGGCCATTATGACGAGCAAGACGCTTCTCGCTAGGTTGGATCTCATCTCGCCAATGTACCAGAAGATGCTAACGGGGAAGTAACAGCGGAGGCCTTCGCTTCGCCGAAAAACGGCCGGGGGCAGGGTGGCGGCCCTCGGGGGCAGGGTTTGAGCCGGCAACCCGCGATTCAATGGCCGCTGCCGAAGCTCAAGGCGATCGCCACGCCGACAGCCAGCACCAGGAATGAGATTGCGGCCATGACCCCGACCGGCGGCCGCGGCGCGTTGATGGCCTGACCGCTCGACGCCGCCATATCCATGTTCATCTCCATGCCGGGCATCGTGCTAGCGTCTCCCTTCGGCCGGACCGTCATCATGCCGTGCTTCAGATGATGCGCCACCAGCCACCAATTCATCGGATAGGCAACCACGGCGCCGGTCATCAGCGCCAGCGACATGCGAAACCAGAACAGCGGCTGGGTCGGGTCGTGAGAGGCGGGGTCGCCGGCAAATGCACGAGATCGGCCGCCATGGGCAGAGCTATGGCCGCGCCGATCACCGCGCCGGCGAGGATGCCGATGCCGTCGCTGGCGACGCAATGCATGGTCGAGCCAAGCGCCTGGTGCCACCCCGCGGAGACATATTGCTCGTGCAGCCCTGGCAGAGACTCGCGGCAGCCGAGCACATTGAGAAAAGCGCCAAACGGACCGGAATAGGCGGTGAAGAGGACGAAGGCCCATTTCATCACCGGGTGCTCGGGCGTAGCGCCGCGATGCCGTCGGGCAGGAGATGGATCAGGCCGGCGCCGAGGAAGATGCCGGCGGCGAGCGCGCTGCCGAGCGAGAACAGGACTTCGCGCCGTTCGCTCCGGTGCGCGCCGAGGGCACCGAGGGACGTGCTGCTCAAGCTCCGCGCAAGCGGAGGCCAAACACCGAGATCGCGCCCTTGCCTTTGACGTCGAGTTCACCGAGCGATTCACCGGCGAAGGAGGAGGAAATCTTTTCGAAGGTTTCCTTGGTGGCGGCGACGCTGCCCGGCGCGCTCATGCCGACCATGCGGGCGGCGACGTTGACGGTGTCGCCCCAGATGTCGAATTGATAGCGCTCTTGGCCTACGACGCCGGCCACCACCGGGCCGGCATGAACGCCGACCCTCACCTCCCAGTCGAGTTGGGCGTCGATAATCGTGGAGGTCATCTCGAGCCCGCAGCGGACTGCCGAACCGAGCGGGTCGTCGACCTGGTGGAGCAGCCCGCCCACCGCCATGAAGCCATCGCCGATGGTTTTGATCTTCTCGAGCCCGTGCTTGGCGGTAATGCGCTCGAAAATGACGAACAGCGCATCCAGCCTGGACACCACGTCCTCTGGTTCGTGCTTGTCGCAATAGGCCGTGAAGTTGGTCACGTCGCAAAACAAGACCGCGACATTCTCGTAGCGCCGCGGGATCACGGTGCCGATGCTACGAATCTCATCGGCGGCCTTTTTCGGCAGTAGCGCGTGCAGCAGTAGATCGGCCTGCTTGCGGGACTCTTGGGCTTCGATCAGCGCTTCCTGTAACGCGAGCTGTGTCCTCACCCTGGCGAGGACAATGGGGGCAGAGAAAGGCTTGTGGATGTAGTCGACGGCGCCAACGTCAAAGCCCTTCTCTTCGTCAACTTCCTCGGTCTTCGCGGTGAGGAAGATGATGGGGATGTCGCGCGTGGCGGGAATGTCCTTCAGCCGCCTGCAGACCTCATAGCCATCCATACCGGGCATCATCACGTCGAGCAGGATGAGATCCGGCCTTTCGGTGCCGGTCGCGATCGCCAAGGCCTTCTCGCCGTTGGTGGCGACCTTGGTGCGATACGAATCCTTCAGCACCCCCGAGACGACGGCGACATTGGTCGGCGTGTCGTCGACAATCAACACGAGTTTCCGGTCGGAGCCCGGCATCACTTGCCCTCGAGGGTGAGGGAGAGGCGCGAGACGATGCCGGATAGGCACTTGAGCGCGGCGTCGAAGTCGAACTTACCGATCCGGTCGCTCAGCGTCTTAATCTCGGTCGAGGTCAGCACGCCGGCAAGCTGTGGCTTGGCATCGACGATGAAGTCGGCCGCCTCGCCGTCATCGGCTTCGAGCAATTGCTTCAATCGAGCCAGAGGCTCCTTTACGGTTTTGGGGTCAGCCGCGCCGCGGCCCAAACCGTTGCCGCCGGTTTCTTCAGGGAGAGCGGTCCGAAGGTCGGCAAGCACTTGGTCGAGGCAGGCCGCCAGCTCCGGCACCACCTCGCGCTTGTCGCCGCCGGTCTTGATCGCTGTTTCTGTGTGCGCTGCCGCCTCCGACAACGCGGTTGCCCCGAGTGTGGCGGCGGCGCCCTTCAAGGAATGCGCGGCGCGTTCCGCCGTGGCCGGGTCGCCCAGCGACAGCGCATTCTCGATGGTCTCGACCGTTCCCTCCTGCTGTTCGGCGAATTTGCGCAGCAATGTCGCGTAGCGCTGGCGATTGCCGCCGGTCCGGCGCAGGCCGGCGGGGATGTCGATGCCGGGGATGACGAGGTCGGGCGCGCTGGCGCGGCTGTCTGCGGCATGCGCTGCGCCGTCTCCGCGCGTGGTTCGGCCGACGCCGTCGGGACGCCGAATCCATCGCAGCAACACCCCGAACAGCTGGTCGGGATCGATCGGCTTGGCGATGTGATCATTCATGCCCGCGTCGAGGCACAAGACCCGGTCAGACGCCATGGCGTTGGCGGTCATGGCGATGATCGGCAAGGTCCGAAAGCGCGGGTTGGCCCTGATGACGCGGGTGGCCTCGATGCCATCCATGACCGGCATCTGCATATCCATCAGCACTGCGTCGTAGTCGTTGTCCCGGATCATATGGAGCGCGACTTCGCCGTTCTCCGCCAGGTCGACGAACGCCTCGGCGTCTTCGAGCTGGCCGATGGCGACCTCCTGGTTGATCTCATTGTCCTCGACCAGCAAGATTCGCGCGCCGCGCATGCGGTCGATATCGAGGGACGGGCCGACCTGCGCGATCTCCGGCTTACCCTGGTCGGCGCCCAGGGCGACGACGGCGGTGTCGAACAAAATCGACGAGGTGACCGGCTTGATGAGGACGTTCTCAAAGCCACTTTCCTCTGCCTGCTTCAGCACCTCCTCGCGGCCGTAGGCGGTCACCATCACCAGGTGAGGCGGTGCGGAAAGGTCGGACAAGGAAAGAATGCGCTTGCCGGTCTCGATGCCGTTCAGGCCGGGCATCTGCCAGTCGATGAACGCGATTTCGTAGCGTTCGCCGGCGCCTGCGGCCTGCCGTACCATACCGAGCGCCTCTTCGCCCGACGCCGCCTCGTCGGCCACCAAGGTCATGTTGGCCAGCATGCCGGCCAACACGGCGCGTGCGTGTGGATTGTCGTCGATGATCAGCACACGGCGTCCGCGCAGATCGGACTGAAGAAGACGCGGGCGCTGCGTCGCGGCTCCCTTGCCGAGGCGCGCAGTAAACCGGAAAGTGCTCCCTTTGCCGGGCTCGCTCTTGACCGAAACATGACCACCCATCAGCTCGGTCAACTGCTTGGAGATCGCCAAGCCAAGTCCGGTACCGCCGTATTTGCGGGTGGTCGAAGCATCGGCCTGCTCAAAGGCCTGAAACAGCCGCTCAATTTGTGCCTCGGTCATGCCGATGCCGGTATCGCTGACGGAGAACTCGACGAGCTGACACTCGCCTATCTCCTCCAAGACGCGAACCTGGACAGCGACTTCGCCGGACTCGGTGAATTTGACCGCGTTATTGCAGAAATTGATCAGGATCTGGCCCAGCCGCAGCGGGTCGCCGCGGAAGTGAGTCGAGACCTGAGGCTGCACATCGAAGATCAGTTCCAGGCCCTTTGCCGCGGCTTTCTCACTCATCAAGTTCCCGACATTCTCCAAAACCTTGTCGAGATCGAAGTCGATATTTTCGATCGATAGCTTGCCGGCCTCGATCTTGGAGAAATCGAGGATGTCGTTGATGATGCCGAGCAGGTGCTGACCGGAGCTTTTGATCTTGAGCACGTAGTCCCGCTGGCGGGGCGTGAGGTCGGTCTTCAAGGCGAGATGAGAAAGTCCGATCACGGCGTTCATCGGAGTTCTGATCTCGTGGCTCATATTGGCCAGGAACACGCTCTTGGCCTCGCTGGCTTCCAGCGCTGCGGCAGTCGCCTTCTCCAACTCGGCATTTGCCCGCTCGGCTTCCAACTCCGCCGCCTTGCGCGCGTCGATGTCGCTCCACGAGCCGACCACCTCGGCCGGATTGCCGTCACGGTCGCGAATGAGGTGTTGCTCGTCGCTGACCCAGATATAAGACCCGTCTTTCTTGCGGAACCGGTACTCGGCCAAGTGCTCGTAGTTCTTGAACAGCTCGGCCTGCTTGGCCTCGATCTCCGGGAGGTCGTCGGGATGAACGTGAGATCGCCAGAAGTCAGGCGTCGTCAAGTATTGGTCCGCGCTGAACCCCAGCATGTGCGTGATGTTGGCGCTGACGAAGGTGGGCGCAAAATCGCCGGTCGCGGCAAAGCTGTAAATCACCGACGGGGCCGCTCCCAGTAGGAGCGTCATTCGCGAGCGAGCAGTCTCGCGCTCCGCCTCGGCCTTCTTGCGCTGAGTGACGTCGGTCCATGACCCGACGATTTCGACGGGCTCGCCCTTGGCATCGCGCACCACTTGTTGCTGGTCGTTCACCCAGAAATAGGTGCCGTCGTCGCGCCGGATGCGATACTCGATAGAGCGTTCATCGCGCTCGAACATATCGTCGACCCAGGCATTGATACGACTGACATCCTCAGGATGCACGCGGTGGCGCCAGAGATAGGGGTCGTCGAGATAGGCGCGCGGGGTGCAGCCAAACAGGCGCGTGACGCTTTCGCTGACGAAGGTGGGCGCGAAGTCGCCGCTGGCCTCGCGGCAATAAATGACCGCGGGCGAGGCATTGAGCAGGCGTGACAAATGGGCGTGCGCGGATTCTTGCACTTCCGCGATGCGTCGGAGTTCGCGTTTCTCCTGCTCTCGCGCGGCGTCGTGGAGGGCGATCTCGATGATCTCGGCGACACTTTGGACGCCGGCTTCCCCGGGAGTGGCATCCAGCACGCGCAACACGGCGGCGGCGGCGATCTCCGCTTGTTTGCGACCCTCGGACATACGCACCGACCCCTATGAACCGCCGAATTTGTTGACCCGCCGGATATTAGACTGCCCTCGGCGGCTGGCATAGGCCGCTAAGCCAGCCACCAGATAGGGAAAATCGGCCGTCCGCCAGATTCTTCGCGGAGGCCCAAGACTCGCCGGAAGGGGTCCCGGGGTCGGTCGCTGGGGGCGCCGTCCACGCGATTCGCGACAAAGTGCCCCGGTTCCAGCCTGCTCAGGGGACCGCCGGCCCGATTCTGGTCCCTGCCTAAGCCGGAGTCAGGTGCCAAATCTGCCCTGAAATTCAGCAAAACCACGGGTCATGTGGCGCGGGGCTTGCCAAATGTCTGCCGAGTGTTGCCGCCTTGCTCTATCGGGACAGCATTGTTGGGCCTACCCTAACTAGGTCTTGCGAATCATTTTATTGCGATGCAACATTGCAGTTGCGAAATGGCTCGGACGGCGTCGATCGCCAAGCCGGCTAGGCAATTGGAGATTGCAACGGAAAATGAGTCGCAGGTAGATGGACTTAACCGTCAGTCCGCGTTGGGGTGTCAACCCTGTTAGCCCGGATTGAGTAGTCCGACCTCGTGCAACCAAGCGACTTATTTCGCGTTGCAACATGGAGGAAGCGTCAAGGGCATAGTCCAGTCCAAAAGGGAGGGCTGGGGAAGTAAGCGGTGCTTACGGATCAACTCCATTTGGAGGCCCTATTGATGCTGACCAAACTCACCAACGCCGCGGCGGCAAGCCTGATCGTCTCGGCCGAAGCCGTTAGACAACCGCCAACAGCGCCACCTGCGCTGTCCGACATCTCGTTTGAAGGGAGGGCATAGCCATGGGCGTGCAGATCCCTCCCGTTCTGGTGCTCATCGTTTGCAAGACCGTTCTTGCGGGCCCGCCTGACCAAAATGCCTCCTTCACCCATTGGGAGAATCTCCAATGGGCGACGGAGCATTCGATGATGGTGTGCCGTCGCAACGAGATCCAGCTCTATGACCCGGTGGAAGGCATGAGGCTCACTCCGTCCGACGATCCGGCGCCGCCGCTCAATCCGAATTTCGCTGATTTTGGGCAATGCGCCCGCGCCGGCATTCGGCTGTCGGTGGATTGGGACGAAGCCCATAGAAACACGCCCTGGCGCGTCTGGCGGGTCGGCTGCCCGTCGCCCATCGTCGATACCAGGACAGGAACGGTAATTGGTTATAAGCTGCCTGAGTGCGGCCACCGGGATACGGTGATCTGCGAGGTCGATTCCGTGATCTAACACGGAGGACGGTATGCAAGTCCGCCTTAGGATTGCTGCAGGGATGCTCCTTGCCGGCGTTCTGATCGGTCTTGCCGCGTTCTCGGCCTATTCGAAGCGGCTAGGGCCTCTCGTGCAGCAATACGGCACGACCTATTACAACGGCGACGGCATTAAATCGGAGCCGGTTACCTGCAAACCCGAGAGCGAGATCATCGCTGCGATCGGGCAGGTGCATGCCAAATACGATTATCTCGAAGGCGACGACCTTAAGGCTTTCGAACAGCGCGCGGCTCTGTTGAAGGGCCTGCCTCCGCTCAACATCGAAAAGCTCTATGTCATCACCGAGGACGACCAGCTCCGCGACGGAGAGATGGTTTTATTCATCGGCCTCAGGGTCAATTGCGTGACCACCGTGTTCGGTCTGCCGACAAGACTCTACCGCGAGCTCGCCGCAGCACCGACCAGCTCGTAGGCTCGCCCGCTCTGTTACCAACCACTGGCTGCAGCCCACGCGGTGTGCATTAGAGTGGGCTTGTACCAATGCCGCCGACAGTCTCGCCAGGCTCCGACCACCCGACACTGCCAGAGGATCAGCTCCTCTATGCGGTGGGCGACATTCACGGCCGCCTCGACTTGTTGGAAGATCTCTTGAGTCTGATCGAGCGCGATGCCCGGACGAGCAATGCAGGCAGACGCACGCTCGTCTTCCTAGGCGATTATGTCGATCGCGGTCCCGACAGCCGCGGCGTGGTCGAGCGGCTTGTCACCGATTTGCCGCAAGGTTTCGACGCGCATTTCCTCAAAGGCAATCACGAGGCCATTCTGCTCGATTTTCTCGATGATCCTTGGCGTCTCGACCATTGGCTGATGAACGGCGGCGAAGAGACCATGCGCTCCTACGGCGTCGGCACGAAGCGGCTGGTGCAACTCGGCGCGGCCGCGGAGGTCTGGTGCCAGGCTTTTGCCGAGGCACTGCCGGAGGCACATCTTCGTTTCTTCAGGGATTTGCAGCTCAGCGTCTCGTTCGGCGACTATCTCTTCGTGCATGCGGGCGTGAGACCAGGGGTGCCGCTTGGCGCACAATCAGAAGCCGATCTGATTTGGATCAGGGGACCGTTCCTCAACCACGCCGATCCGTTCGACAAGATCGTGGTGCACGGACATACGCCTGGGGAGGAGCCGGTGACGCGGCGAAACCGCATCGGCATCGATACCGGCGCGGTGTTTACTGGCCGGCTGACCGCACTGAGGCTCGAAGGCAGTTCGCGGGAATTCCTTCAGACCTGAGAAGGGACCAGGCTCAGGTCTCGGGCCGGTCGGCGACGAGGCCCCTGAGCCGGTCGCCCAGACTCCTGCCACCAGATTTACCCGAGCGCCTGGCCTCCCGGCGGGCGACGAAGCGCTGCGCGAACGAGCCCTTCTGTTGCTCGTTCTCGCTCTCGACCTCCTCCTCATAAGCTTCAGGCTGCGCGTCCTGGTATTCGTCATGGACACCGGCCATGCCGGCCGCCACGGTGTCGACCTCGCCACCAGCCTCGTCCTCGTCCTGCTTCTCGCGGGCTGCGCCATTGCCGACATAGGTCGGCTCCCAAGTCGGTTCCGGCTCAAGCGGAACTTCCGGCACCTCGACCGCGGTCGGCTGGGTGTAAACCTGGGCGACGCCGACCCCTTTGTGCTGCTGCGCCGTATTTTGCGTGCGCGTTACGTTCAGGATCTGCGAGGCCAGCCGGCTCAACTCGCGGCGGAGCAGCATGTTTTCTTCCGCGCTGGCCCTAGCCCGCTCGAGCTCCTCATGAACCTTGGACAACTCGGCGCTTAAGCGTTGGCTCTCGGCAAGCGTGCGTGCGTCGGGCTTGCCCAAACCGCGCAAGCCGCCGCTGCTGCCGCTCTCCAAGGCGGTGCGCAGGCGATCGATGTCGGCGCGCTGATTGTACAAGGTCGTGCGCGCGGTCTTGAGCGCGTCGGACTGGGACGCCACCGTGGTGCGAAGCTCGGCATTGACGGACTCAAGCTCGGCCAGCGCCTTCTTGGCGGCTTTGAGCCGGCTGTCGAGATCGGGCAGGCGACGCTTGATGGTCTGCTGAAGCACCCGGTTGGCGCTCTCGTTCTCCTGGAGCTGCCCTTTGGCCGAGGCCAAATCGCTTTTGACCACGGCGATCTCCACCCGGCGCTTATTGGCCTCGATCAGTTCGCGGGCGGCCTTCTCCTTCGCCTTGTCGAGGGCGACTTCAACCTTGCGCAGCTCGATGGCGAATTCAGCGCGGAGCTGGTCCTTGTCGGCCTGGATGTCGTTCAGCGACATCGGCATGGTGGCTTCGAGCTTGCGCGTGGTGAGCTTGACCGCGCGGTTCCAAAGCGGAGGAGCGAGCATGAGCGCGAGCAGGCACCCTAGCAGGAAGCCAAGCGCTCCGAACATCAGCCACTCGATCATCGAAATCAGCGCTCCGGGGGTTCAGCGCCCACGCGCCTTGCTTAAGCCCACGCTCCTCAAGCAGGTTCGAGCGGAAACTTGGCGCCATTTCGGCGCAACCCGCTCAAACGCCTCCGCCAGGCTTCCATAGCGCCAATCTAGAACGGATTCCAGGTCGGCTCGCGGGTATATTTCAAATAGCCGACATTGGCCCCCAGCCTCAACCCTATACCTGAGCGAATCGGAGCCAGTGCCACATGCCCCCTGGCGAGGTAGGTGATGCCCACGCCGCCGATGAAATAGGCCGATCCGTCGACGCCGGCATATTTGGTGAAGATCTCGCTCGGGCTCTGTAGATCATACACCAGCACCATGGTCTTGGAGCCCTCGGCGCCGAAATCATAGCCGAGGGAAGGACCCTGCCAGTAGACTCGGTGGTCGCCGGCGTCCTTGGTGTAGAGCGTGCCTTCGCCGTAGCGCAGGCCTGCGACAAAAGCGCCGCCGGCTTCCTCGCCAAGGATGTAGCCGTTCGGCCGGCCCCAATGCTGGAAGGCGTATTCAATGACCCGAGCCAAATCCATCGACACGGTGCCGAAGAATCGGTGGCCGGTCTGCTTGATCTCCTCGGCTGAAAAGCCGTCATGGCTCTGGCTTTCGGGCTGCGCGTAAGCGCCTGAGCCTGGCGCCGGCTCATAGGGCGTCCCTGGCCCGCCCGGGTCATAACCGGTCTCGCCTGGCGGCAGGGCGTTGGGATTGTCCTCGTGGGGAGCGTATGGATCTGGCTGTGGGGTGATCACCATCGGCCCGTCTTGCGCCGATGCCGCCGCTATCAATGAACAGGAAAAGAGGATCGCCGATGTGACGGCAATCGCAGTGCTGCTGATACGCATGACCAATGACCCTCGGGCTCAAGGCCGACGTGCCCGGTCGGCCAGGGCGGACATCCCGCCACCTCATGATTTCCCTAAACCGTTACCAAACTGTGGCTAGGTTACCGCCCCGTGAAGACCGTCCGGCCACCATCGAATTCCTCTTGGCTAAGGCGCAATTTTACCCGGGTTATATTGACCGCCCTATTTTATCCGGGTAAAAGGGTTCGCGGGGGTGGAGGTCCCCAATCATGCAACAGCAACAATCCTGCACGGCCTTTCGCGGCATGGTCCGGATCGCATCAGGCTCTTTGAAGGAAGTGGCGCTGAAAGCGAAGGCGGTCATCGACGCAGACGAGAACGCGCGGGTTCTGATCTTTGATGATTCCAGTGCCCACCCGGTCGAAATGGATTTTCGTGGCACGCCGGCTGACGTGCTCGGTCGGCTGGAGAAAGGTGTGGCCGCCGAGACTGAAGTCTCTAGGCCGTACCGGGGTCCGGGACGTCCGAAACTCGGCGTCGTCGCGCGTGAAGTGACTTTGCTGCCGCGGCACTGGGACTGGCTGAACAAGCAGCCGGGAGGCGCATCCGTCACCTTGCGCAAGTTGGTTGAGGAGGCGCGGCGTGGAAGCAGCGCCAAGGAGCTCGTGCGCCGGTCTCAAGAGACTGCCTACCGGTTCATGGTCGCGCTGGCTGGCAACGAGGAAGGTTTCGAGGAAGCAGCGTGCGCGCTGTTTGTTGGGAACAAGGAGCGTTTCAATCAGCAAATCCAGACCTGGCCAGCGGATGTGCGAGATCATGCACGCGGACTGGCTGCGCCCGCCTTCGAAGGTCACACTAAAATCTGACTGCCCCAGGCGATGAAGCTCGGATTGAGCAGGCCGTGCGCGGTCTTGCCGTAGCGGAGCGGATGGCCGTCGGACTCGACCACCGTGCCGCCGGCCGCTTCGAGCACGGCCTGACCGGCTGCCGTATCCCATTCCATGGTGGGGCCGAAGCGCGGGTACACATCGGCATGACCGCGGGCAATTTCCAGGAATTTGACGGCGGACCCGGCGCCCGACCGATCCTTGATCTTTAGACCCGACAGAAATGTTTCGGTCTCCCGATCGAGATGAGACAGGCTGACCAGCGCGGTCAAGCCCTTTGGATCCGCTGCCCGGACGCGCAATCGCGTCTGCGCCAAGTCGTCAAGTTTGGCGCCCACCTTATTCGGCGGCAATTCGACTTCGACCGCTTCGCCGTCGGCAACTGTAACCGCGAGCAGCGCGCGCGCCGGCGCGTAGACCAACCCGAAGCGCGGGCATCCCTGCTCGATAAGGGCGATGTTGACGGTGAAATCGGTGCGCTGCTTGATGAACTCCTTGGTGCCGTCGAGCGGATCGACCAGGAAGAAGCGCGGGCCGAGTGGAGCGTGCCGGTCGCCAGCGGTCTCCTCCGAGACCACGGGAATGTCCGGGGCGAACGCCTTTAGCGCCGCCAGAATAATCGCCTCGGCGTCCCGATCGGCCTTGGTCACGGGCGAGGCGTCGGCTTTGAAGTCAACCTCCATACCCTTGCCGTAATGGGCCATGATGGCCGCGCCGGCCTTGGCGGCGGCATCGGTCAGAACGGATGCGGCGCCGGCAAAGTCGAATTTTCCCGGTTTGTCTTTCTCGGACAAGGGCGCCTGATTTGTTGTGCGTCTTGTCCCTGACAAGGCAAAATGCTCTCTGAGGGACACTGATTCGTTTTGGCGCGGCTCTCGAGGCTCACGGCCTGTCGAACAGGCGCGCCCTCTGTATCAGAAATTCAGGCGACGGCCATCAACTCACGCTTAAAGCGGCGGAAGCGAAGGAGAAGCGGCCATGACCGAGCCGACGGCACTCGGCGATCTTGAACTCGCGGCGCTGGTTTCAAGCCGCATTTGCCACGATGTCATCAATCCGGTGTCGGCCATCTCGAACGGGCTGGAGATGCTGGGCGAGGAGCCGGACGAAGCCATGCGCGAGGCCGCCATGGAGTTAATCCGCAAGAGCGCGGCCCAGGCCTCCGCCAAGCTGCAATTTGCGCGGCTCGCGTTCGGCGCGGCCGGATCGGCGGGCGCCGAGATCGATCTCCGCGACGCCGAGAAGGTGGCCCGCGAATTCTTGGCGGGAAGCGGCAAACATCAGGTCACCTGGAAGGGGCCCGCGGCGACGCTGCCCAAGAACAAGGTCAAGTTGCTGCTCAATCTCATCGCCCTGGGAGCCTTAGCGCTCCCGCGCGGGGGCACCGTGGAGGTGGAGATCGCCGGGACGCCCCCGGATAACAGCTTCATTGTTCAGGCCAAGGGAGACAGGGCGCGGCTGGCCGACGAGGTCAAAGGCCTGCTGACCGGGGGCAACGGGGTCGCCGTCGATGCCCATTCGATTCAGCCCTATTACGCCAGGCGCGTCGCCACGGCGGCCGGCATGACCGTCACGGTTGAAGCGCGAGACGGCGAGGTCGACCTCAAAGCGGCCTGAATCCGCCCCGCACGGGCGGAATTCTCGCGGTGGTCAACGAAACGTAAACCAGTGTTCCGGACAATCACCCGCAAAGGCGCGGGGGCTGGCCTGAGCGATGAGTTCGCCGTGGTACCCGAACGCCACTACGGCCTGTTCCGCTTCACGCCGCAAGCGGCTGAAGCGGCCGAGAGCCGCCAGCGCAGGCGGGAGGCGGATGGTTCGAAGTGCGACGCCGAGGTACCGGCGTTGCGCGCCGGCTCCGGCTCCTCATAGCAAAATGGCCGGGGAGGTCCCGGCCATCGCCTTAAGTCTGAAAGAGGTTAGGACGCCTAGGCGGCTTCGGATTCGTCTTCCGGGTTGCGCAGCACGTAGCCGCGGCCCCACACCGTCTCGATGTA
>Ga0075342_1000061_pt1 | contig 18401 bp, 18 predicted proteins | sample RushOxbow_ThreeS_3_FD_120085 | JGI IMG/M metagenome (GOLD analysis project Ga0075342, IMG submission 120085) | Natural and restored wetland microbial communities from the San Francisco Bay, California, USA, that impact long-term carbon... | ecosystem: Environmental > Terrestrial > Soil >...
GTGTGTCCGTCCCGTGTGGTCCCATGCGGCAGGAAGCTCTCCTGGCGATAGGCCCATAGCAACGTGTCGAGCGCCGCCACGCGCTCGTCGCTGGCAGCCTGCACGGTCGCGCGCCAGCCGCGCTTGAGCGACAGTTCAAGCAGGGTCGGCAGCACATCGTCGACCGTCCGCTGCTCCAGATGGTAGAAAAAGACTTCGGTCACGCCCGCCTCGCTCATCGTCCGCGCCCCGATAAAAACGGATTGTCGCCCTTGCGCAAATTAAGCCTGATCGGCACGCCCGGCATGTCGAAGTTCTCACGCAGTGCGTTCACCAGATAGCGTGAATACGACTCCGGCAAGGCCTTGGGCCGCGAGCAGAACAGCACGAAGGTCGGCGGCCGGGCGTTGGCCTGGGTCATGTATCTGAGCCTGATGCGCCGGCCCGAGACCGCCGGCGGCGGATGCGCGTCGACGGCCGCTTGCAGCCATTGATTGAGCGCGTGCGTCGGCAGTCGTCGGTTCCACAACGCGTCGGCGTCAAGGATCGCCTGCATCAGCTTGTCGAGTCCCTTGCCGGTCAGCGCCGACACCGGCACCAGCGCCACGCCTTTGACTTGGGGTAACAGCCGCTGGCAGGTCTCGCGTAACGCGGCAAGACGCTTCGCACGGTCGCGAACGACGTCCCATTTGTTGACCGCGATGACCAGCGCGCGTCCTTCCTGGGCGATCAAGTCGGCGATTTGCAGGTCCTGCTTCTCGAACGGGTGCTCGGCATCGAGCAGCAGCACTACGGTTTCGGCGAAGCGGATCGCTTTCAGCGCATCGCCGACGGAAAGTTCCTCGGCGCGTCCCTCGATTCGCATCTTGCGCCTGAGGCCAGCGGTGTCGAACAGCAGCAGGGATCGGCCGTCCCATTCGAGGCTGGAGGCAATCGCATCGCGCGTGATGCCGGCCTCGGGCCCGGTAATCATGCGGTCTTCGCCCAGCAGCGCATTGATCAGCGTCGACTTACCGACATTCGGGCGCCCCACGATGGCGATGCGCAGCGGATGCGGTCCCTCCTCCCCCTCGACAACGCCGCCTTGGTCCGGCGCGGCGTCCCCACCGGCTTGACAATAGTGCTGAATGGCTTCGCCCAGTTCGCCGATGCCGATATCGTGCTCGGCCGAGATTGGCAGCGGCTCGCCGAGACCAAGCGCATAAGCCTCGTAAAGTCCAGGCTCCGCCGCCCGTCCCTCGCATTTATTGGCCGCGAGAATGAGCGGCTTGCCCGACCCGCGCACTAGGTCCGCGAACATCTCGTCGGCCCCCACCACGCCATCCCTTGCATCGATCAGGAACAGCACGAGGTCGGCTTGCTCGATGGCGGCTTCAGTCTGCCGGCGCATGCGCGACGTAAGCCCTTCACCGCCGGGCTCCAGTCCCGCGGTATCGATCAGCGTCACGGCGCACGGTCCAAGCGTTGCGTCCGCCTCGCGCCGGTCACGCGTCAAGCCGGGCTGATCGTCGACCAGCGCCAGCCGCTTGCCGGCCAACCGGTTGAACAGGGTGGACTTGCCGACATTCGGCCGTCCGACAATGGCGACGGTGAAGGACATTGGTCCCTTGAGAGCAAAACAAGCCGGGGTCTTGGACGCCTGACAGGAGAGTCTAGTTGAGAGCGATCAGCGAAGCGTTGTCGGCCAGGATATACATCCGGCCGCCGGCCACAACCGGCGCGACGAACACCGCGGTATCAAGATCAATCTGGCTGACCACCTGGCCGGTCCGCGCATCCGCCCCCACCACCAACCCGTCGGCCGACACCAACCAAAGCTTGCCGCCAGCCAGCACCGGGCCACTCCATCGCCTGCTCGTGGGGAGTTCGGTCACCCACCGTGCCTTGCCGTCGGTGCGGGAGAGCGCCGCCAGCTTGCCGTCGAGGTCCGCCACGAACACGGTATCGCCAGCGACCCACGGCATCTGCGTGCTGCCGAGATTTCGCGTCCACAGCCGCTCACCCGACGATTCGGAGACGGCAATCATCTTGCCGCCGTGACTGACCACGAACACCACACCGTGGTCGATCACCGGCCGCGCCGGATCGCCGAGAATTCCCGACGCCGAGGTTTCGCTCGACCGCGCCAGGGACTCCTGCCAGGTCCCTTTACCGCTGGTGATGTCGAATGCGCCGACGTCGCCGGCCGGGAAAGTCGCGACCACGATATTGCCACTGACCGCCGGGCTCACGTTGCTGAGCAGTGTGGCCGCTTGCGGCAAGCCTCGCGCGGTCCATAGCTGTTCGCCGTCGGCGGTACTGAGCGCGTAAAGATCATTGCCCGCCGTCACGAAAAAAATCTTGCCGCCCGCAGCGGTCGGCGCGCTGCGAATGGGCTCGCCGATTCGCTTGGACCACAGGATTGCACCATTGCCGGCGTCGATACTGACCACAGTGCCAAAGCCGGTCGCTGCGTAGAGATGGCCGCCGTCTAATGCCAGACCTCCCCCGAAGCCTTCCCTGCTCTTCTCATTCTCGGGAGTCAGGCTCACGCGCCACAGCTTTCCGCCGCTGGCTGAGGAAAAGGCCGAAACAGTACCTGCGGCGTCGAGGGTGAAGACCTTGCCGTCGGCGACCAACGGCACCGCGCTTAAGCGGCCACTCGACGACGATCCCGTTCCGGCGTCGGCGCCCCATACTTTCCGCAGCTGATCGCCAAGGACGAGATGGCCGGGATTGTTGCCAGGCGAGCCCCCCGGCTCCGACCAGGATGCATTGGCCTGAGGCGGCGGAAGCTGAATCGGCCTGGCCGCCTCGGCCGGATCGACACCGACCGCGGTCGGATCGGTAATCACCGCGATGCGTTCGCCGGGCAGAGGCACTTCCTTCTTGGAGAACGGGTTGGCGACTGTATTCTTCAGCGAGGCCAGAGAGCTGCTGCTGCAGCCGGCAACGCTCACAGCCAGGGCTACGCAGACCCCGGCGCCAAGGAGGCAAAGGCAAATTTCCCGTGTTCGACCCCGGCGCAACGTCGAGCCACCCTCGGATTCACGCAAGCTATTTTGCCGTCGTGCTCAAGGCTTGCGGCGCTCCCACGATCAGCGCAAGCATCATGTCGGCGCGCTCCCGCAAATTGGGCGGGGTCCCCTGGTCGCCGACCAAGTCGCTGAATTGCTTTTCGGCCTCGCGCATATCTTTCAATCGGTAAGCCGACAGCCCAAGCAGCTCGCGCGCTGAAAATCGCCAGGCGCTGCCGGAATCGATCAGACCTTTGAGCCGCCGCTCCATTTCCGCGTAGTCCGCCTGGTCGAGCATAAGCGCCGCGGCTTGCAGCGTGGCGTGGCCCTGCAAAATCGGATCGACGCTTGGATCGGTTGCCAGCGCATCATAATCGGCGACGGCATTGCCGGGTTCGCCAGCCTTGGCCGCGGCTGCGGCGAGTTGAAAACGGGCCAGCACCCGGTAACCTTGCGGTCCACTCTTGGCCAAGGCGGTCAGCATCTCTTCTGCCTTGGCCGAGTCGGCGCCGTCTTCCATGCTCAAGGCTTGAGTGAACTTTGCGCCGGCCTCCTGCGCCTGCTTCTCTTGCCAGTAGGCCCAGCCTTTATAGCCACCGACGCCCGCCACCACGACCACGGCAAGAGCCAGGGCGTAGACGCCGTATTTGTCCCACAGCTGCTGGTATCGGTCTTGGCGGACGGCCTCGTCCACCTCACGCAGAAAGGAATCGCGGTCGCTCATCGGCAGCAGACTCTTTTGACGTTGCGGCTATGACGAGAAAAGCGGCCGGTCCTTGCGGAGCCTTATGCTGTTCCTCTCTGTCCGCCGTATAGTGAAGGCGCCTCTGAGGCGCAAGGTAAAGAGCCCTGGGTCCCGTCCGCGCGGCGCGGTAACCGAGAGACCGAATATGGCCTAACTGCCTGTCATTTTGGTCTTTTTCGTGGCCTCGGCGTCCTCCTCGAACATTGCATAGGTGTTGTCGGGAGACGGGAAGGCGCGGGTTCGGACCTCGGTGGCAAACGCCTTGACGGCAGCCTCGATGCCGGCGCCGAGCTGGGCATATTCCTTGACGAATTTCGGCACGCGCGGCGAGAGACCTAGCATGTCCTCGAGCACCAGGATCTGCCCATCGCACTCCGACGACGCGCCGATACCGATGGTCGGAATGTCGATTTGCTTGGTGATGCGCGCAGCCAGCAACTCGGCGAGCGCCTCGATCACCACGGCAAATGCGCCGGCCTCGGCGACCGCCTTGGCGTCGGCCTCAAACGCCGCCCACTCGGAGCGAACGCGGCCGCGCGGCGAGAAGCTGCCGATCGTATTGATAGCCTGTGGCGTCATGCCGATATGGCTCATCACCGGAATGCCGCGCTCGGAGAGATAGCGGATGGTCTCGGCCATGTGCACGCCGCCTTCGAGCTTGATCGCGCCGCAGCCGGTTTCCTTCAACACCCGCGCGGCATTACGGAAGGCAATCGCGGGGCTCTCCTCATAGGATCCAAACGGCATGTCAACCACCACGAGAGCGCGAGTCGAACCGCGCACCACCGCCTGCGCATGCATGATCATTAGCTCGAGCGGCACTGGCACGGTGGTCTCGTAGCCATGCATCACCATGCCGAGGGAGTCGCCGACCAGCAGCATATCGACATGAGGGTCGATGAGGCGCGCGGTATGGGCATGGTAGGCGGTGAGCGCGACGATGGGCACGCTCCCCTTGCAGCTGCGAATCTCGGGCGCGGTCACCCGCTTCACGGCAAAATCCTGCGACACGTCGTTCGGCTCCTCAACCGGCTGCGAGCGTCGGGCCAAAGGCCCTTCGGTCTTATGGCAGAAATATAGGGAGTTTTGCAGTGCAAAAAACGGGCCGAACCTGGCCATTTTCCTCACTGCGGCCACGGCGTGGTGCCGATCAGGAGCGGGTGCAACCAGACCAGGAACACCACATAAAGAACGGTGCCGAGCACCACGGCGATGAGGTCGTTGCGCGGCGGCCCGCCCGCCGGAACGCCGATTAAGCTCGTCGGCTTGCGCCGCTTGAGCGTGATGCGGTCATAAACGGCATAAGCCAGGAATGAGCCGAACAGAATGATCGAGGCGAGATCGCCGTTGGCGATGAGGTGAGCGAGCGCCCAGGTCTTGATCGCCGCGAGGAAGGGATGCTTGAGGCGCGATTTGATTTTCCCCGGCACATAGGCCGCAACCAGAAAGATGAAGGCCGGCAGCATCAACACGATCGCCACAAAGCGCGTCCAGCCGGGCGGCGACCACACCTGGATCACCGGCGCCTTGGCAAAGCCATAAACCAGCAGGACGAAGCCGGCGATCGACAGCAGCGAGAACAGCGCCTTGTAGCCGTTTTCGCCGAGACGGCCGACGAGTTTCTCCCGCAAGCCGGAAACTGCCGGCAAAAGGTGCAGGCCGAGAAAGACGACGATGCCGATGATGAGCAGCGTCATGGCCGCGGCTTAGCCTTCCCCCGTTGCCGTCGCCTCAACCGGCAGGCGGCGGTCCGAACCGGTTCGGCCCAGGCGTGCCCGCCAGGAAGCCGAGCTCGATCAAAAGCCAGATCGCCCCGATGATCGGGATGAGCGCGATCAGCACCCACCAGCCCGACTTGTCGCGGTCGTGGAAGCGCTTGATATAGATCAAGATGGCCGGGGTGATCACGATCAGCGCGAAAATGCTGCTGAACAGGCCGACGCCGTTTTGCGGGTCGTAATTGCCCGTAGCCACGTCGACCAAGGCCAAGATCAGGCTGATCACGAACACCGGAAGAATAAGCTTGAGCCACCATTGCTTCCGGCTCACCCGGCCTTGAGCCGAGAAGTAGAATTGCTTGAAATCCATCGTTTCTCCCCTGGGTTGCCCCTAGCAAGCAAAGCTTACCCGCGGCCGGTCCGTCAACAACACCCGATTGTAGCGGAGAACCCATACTCGTCTTTGCGGGTGTTCCTTTCGGTCACCTCCAGGCAAGATCGCGACGCAGTGACCTGTGCGACTTCAGTGCTCAAGCGGAATGCAATCTCGAAACGATTTTCACTGCTGGGAAATCGACTGGGTTCTCACGTGCCACTCATATGCCAACAATATGATTGTCGTGGTCGATCGAACCATTCCGGTGCACCACGCCGAAACGCGCAGCTATAACCACGACGTCGCCTGGCAGCAAATGGTCGGTTTTCTCGACGGGTTGACCGCGTCTGAGAAGGCCCTTTACTAAGTGCTGCAAGGCTATGTCCAGGGCCAGGACGGCTCTGAGCCGAGCAGAGAAGCGGAACACCGACGCCGTTTCCGAGTCTGGTGAAGACTGAGGCGCAGCGAAAGACAGAAAGCTGGGGCGTCGGTTCCAGGCGGCGCAAGCCCGCTTTGCCGGAAGCGGACTTCCGGATCAGGGTTTGCGCATCATCTTCTTGGCGATGCCCTCGGCGACCGTCAGATCCTTCTGCGGAATGAACGGCTTGTTGCTCCACCCCGGCCGCGATGAAGTCGGCTGGCGTTCACCGGGTTCGCACTTCGTCACCGGATGGGCAGCGATCTCTTTTTCGAGTCGAGCGGCCTCCTCTTCGCGGGTCTCGCCGATCAACACCCGCTTGCTCGGTCTCCGCATGCCATAAGGCTGTGTTTTTTTAAAGCTCATCAGCTAACTCCGATTCGATGTGGGGACTTGGAGGACGCGCACCGCATCGCTTCCCTCCGATCAACCGAGCCTTACCAGAATCGGCCGCTCACGCCCACGAATATCGTGATCAGGCCGAGGCCCAAATTGATCGCGACGATGCGGCGCATTTGACCAAGGTGCTTGGCCGCCTCGGTGAAATGACTGCCGTCGACCGCGGCGGCGAAACGCCGCCACGGCACGAAAAACAGATGCAGAAACAACAGCATCATCACGATGCCGATGCCCTGCATAATATGGATGTAGGGACCGGCGCCGGCGAGGCCACCGAAAAAGCCGAATATCATGCCGTAGCCGCTGGCGAGCAGAATGATAATGCTGGTCCACACCCACGGGAAGAATTTGCGGAACACCCGACGCCACAGCTGAAGCCGCGTCTCGGATTCAAGCGGCGCCGCCGACGGGCGCAGCACCCCATAGGCGAAGAACATGCCGCCCACCCACACCACTGCCGCAAGCACATGAAGCGCGATCAGGATTGCCATGCCGCCAGACTATCACACCACCCTGTCAGGCGGCGCCTCCTTCGGGAGCGTTCTGTTGGCGCTGAGCCGCGCCACCGAGGCGAGCTTAGCTCCTTCGCCGCGCGACGCGCGCGAAGTGATGTCTGCTGCGCTCAAGTAGCGCGAAGCGCGGTAGCGCACCAAAACTGCGCTCAAGCAGGCCAGAGGCCGGTAGCGCATTAACAATGAGGACTGCGGGGCACCGTGAGCCTGCGTCCGATTTTTTGTGGGCAACCTCAATGTGCCCCGCTGCGGCGATATTTTTGCAGCCCATGCCGCGACGCCTTACCTCTGTTTCCGCTCGCGTGACCCAAAGGGATCACTGTTGGAGTTGACCTGGGCATCGCAGCCCAGGCGACCGCGGGTTAGGACCCCTGAGGATGCTCCGTTACGCGCGCGCGGTACGAGTCCGTTGTCGCCGTTGTCGCCGTCCTCGTTGGTCGCGCGCACCTCAAACGTCGCACCCCTCGCTCCAAGTTACAGACGGTCTGCAGCTCGCGTCCTCACGGACGAGGGATGGGGTGAGTGTAATCGCGATTTGCGCGCCGGGGATAAGGCGTGGTCTGACTCGTGCCAAAAGCGGCCCATAGGTCTCCGCCCGGCGCCAGCCGGGCGGAGAGTGTTGGTGTCATGAAAGCGGCCTTCAGTCGGTGCAGCCATACCGTTCGGTGTCGGGAACTTTGTTTCCGTTCGCGTCTTCGTCGTAGATCACGAACACGTCGCCGTTGCCGCAGAACGTGTTGTTTTGACCGGCTGTCCTTTCAAAGTGGGAGCGAGTTGTCTTTGACGTGCCAGGCCAAGAGGGCCTAACCGTACGTCGCTCGCCGAGCCAATTCGGGTTAAACGAAATGACGAAAAAACATCGCCACCGACCATCAGGGCTTATCGAGCCGCTGCGCCGGGTCGAACTGCCTGCGGACACCATCGAACTCGCGCGATATCTCGTCGGCAAAACCCTGGTGCATGATCTTTCGACGAGCAGGCTAAGCGGCCGCATCGTCGAGGTGGAAGCCTATCCCCCCGGCGACGCCGCGGGCCACGCGTTCCGAGGAAAGACGCCAAGCAATCAGACTTTGTTTCTCGGACGGGGCTACTGCTACGTCTATTTCACCTATGGCTCGTCGTTCATGGTGAACGTCACCAGCGAGCCACCGGGCATCGGCGCCGGCGTGCTGTTGCGGGCGCTGGAACCGCTCGACGGCATCGAGACGATGCAGCGCGATCGCAAGACGGCACAGATGCGGGATATTGCCCGCGGCCCTGGCCGCCTGGCCAAAGCCATGCAGATCGACAAGCGATTTGACGGTACCGATCTGTGCGCCGCCGAACCGCTTTGGCTCGGCACGCCGGCTCGGCCTACCGGTGCCGTCGGCAGCAGCACGCGCATCGGCTTGACGCGGGAGATCCACGCCAAGCTCCGATTTTTTGAGCGCGGCAGTCCGCATCTTAGCGGACCGAAGTCGCTCTCCATCTGAGGAGAGAAATTGGCATGCTTGGCAACACGTCCCGCTTCACCGGGCAAGCGTCTATCTGCTGAAGGGCAAGCCTACTCCCATTCGATGGTGCCGGGCGGCTTGGAGGTGATGTCGTAGACCACGCGGTTGATGCCGCGCACCTCGTTGATGATGCGCGTCGCCACCGCACCGAGGAAATCGTGGGAAAAGTCGTAATAATCGGCGGTCATGCCGTCGGTCGAGGTCACCGCGCGCAGCGCGCACACATAATCGTAGGTGCGCGCATCGCCCATCACCCCCACGGTGCGCACCGGCAGCAGCACGGCGAAGGCCTGCCAGATCTGGTCGTATAGGCCGCGCTTTCGGATCTCGTCGAGATAGATGGCGTCGGCTTTCCGTAAGATGGCCAGCTTCTCCTCGCTGACCTCGCCCGGCACACGGATGGCGAGCCCCGGCCCCGGGAACGGATGGCGGTCGACGAACGCCGCGGGCAGGCCGAGCTCGCGCCCGAGCGCACGCACTTCGTCCTTGAACAGCTCGCGCAACGGCTCGAGCAATTTGAGGCGCATGCGTTCCGGCAAGCCGCCGACATTATGATGCGACTTGATCGTCGCCGACGGACCACCGGTCGCCGACACGCTCTCGATCACGTCGGGATAGAGTGTGCCTTGCGCCAGGAACTCGACGTCGCCGACTTTGTCGGCTTCCGCCTCGAACACATCGACGAACAATTTGCCGATCATCTTGCGTTTCAATTCCGGGTCGGTGACGCCTTGCAGCGCATCGAGGAAGCGCGCCGACGCATCGACCGCGACCAGCGGGATGTTGTAATGACCGCGGAACAGCTCCTCGACCTGCCTCGCCTCGTCTTGGCGCAACAAGCCATGATCGACGAAGATGCAGGTGAGCTGGTCGCCGATCGCCTCGTGGATCAACAGTGCGGCGACGGTCGAGTCGACCCCGCCCGACAAGCCGCAGATCACGCGGCCCGCGCCCACTTGCGCCCGGATGCGGGCGACCTCGCTCGCGCGGAACTGCGCCATGGTCCAATCGCCGGCGCATCCGGCAATGGCGCGCACGAAATTGGCGAGCAGCGCCGCGCCTTTCGGCGTATGCACCACTTCGGGGTGGAACTGCACCCCGTAGAGCCGGCGCGAATCGTCGGCGATGGCCGCGAACGGCGCGCCGGTCGAGATCCCCACGGCGCGGAAGCCAGGCGGCAGCCTTGTGACGCGGTCGCCATGGCTCATCCACACCGGCGCCCGCTCACCCACTTGGAACACGCCGTCGAATAGCGGCGTATCGTCGATGATCTGGAGTTCGGCGCGGCCGAACTCGCGCGAGTGCCCGCCCTCGACGACCCCGCCGAGCGCCGCCACCATGGCCTGCTCGCCGTAGCAAATGCCGAGCACCGGCACGCCGGCATTGAACAAGGCGGAAGCGGCCTGGGGCGTGCCGGTCTCATGCACCGAGGCCGGGCCGCCCGACAGGATGATAGCCTTGGGCGGATCGGACTGAAGTGCGGCTTCCGTTTGGTCGAACGGCACGATCACCGAATAGGCGCCCGCCTCGCGCACCCGCCTGGCAATGAGTTGGGTGTATTGCGCCCCGAAATCGACGATCAGCACCCGGTCGTGCTCGGGCTCCGGGACCGGCGACGGGTCGTCGACGGCGGGGTCGGCGGTCATCGGTGGCGTTTCGTTCATCATGGCGCGTGGTTATAGCAGCGTGTTCGAGTCGGCAATGACTTCAAATTGGCTTATGCAAAGCTGGACGTTAGCAGGGGCATGCATATGGCCACGGCCGAACAGGACAGTTTCGCGGCGCGTCTTCGCGCGCAAATCGAGGCCTACCACGACTCCGCGCTGGTCTATGCCGCGGTCAAGCTCGCCCTGCCCGACGCCCTGGCGGCGGGACCGCTGACGGCGGAGCATCTGGCGGCCGCGCTTGGACTGTCCGCGCCACATCTTCACCGCTTCCTGCGCGGGCTGTGCACGCTCGGCGTCTGCGAGGAGCGTGCCGACGGCACATTCGCGCTGACGGCCGGCGGCCAGTGCTTGATGTCGGACTCGCCGTCCCGTCTCGCCGCGAAAGTCCAGATCGTGGTCGGGCAATATTGGCGCCCCTGGGCCGAGCTCCTCTCCGCACTGCAAACCGGCACGCCAGCCTTCGATCATGTGTTCGGCATGAGCCTCATGGACTGGCGCCGCGCGCACCCGCAGCAGGGCGCCCTGTTCGCCTCCTATCTCGCCAAGGAGACGCAAGGCGATACCGAATGGGTCCTCGCGGCGGTGGGCGTGTCGGAGTCCGACAAGGTGGTCCGGTACGATGGCCCCGACGCTGCAGTGCTCGCAGACATTCCGTTGGGAGGCGATCTCTATCTCTTGAACGGCGTGCTGCAGAACTATGACGATAACGGCGCCGCCCTCGTCCTGCGCAAGTGCCGCGCGGCGATGGAACATGGAGCGCGCCTTGCCATCGTCGAGCGCGTGCTGCCCGACCGCGCCGCCGACGATCCAGCGGCGATCATGCTCGACCTGCATATGATGACCATCACCGGCGGCCGCGCCCGCAGCTTCGCGGAGCTCGAAGCGCTGCTCGCCGAGGCCGGTTTCGCGCTGACCCGAACAACCGCCACGCCCTCCGGCCTCACCCTGATCAAGGCGACGCCTCGCTGAGCGGTTCCAGCGCCTTCACGTAGACGATCTTGCCGTCGCCTTGCGCATAGAAATCGGGCAGCCGCGCCTGCTCCTCGAAACCCAGGCGCTGATAGAAGCCGCGCGTGCCGGCATAGCGGTCAGACGACGAGGTATCGGCATAGACATGCTTGGCGCCCGCTCGGCGCATCGCCGCCTCGGCGCGGGCATAGACCTGGGCGCCCATGCCCCTGCCCTGCTCCTCGGGCGCGACCGCGATCCAATAGAGATCGAATGAGCCTTGCGTGCCGAAGATCGGGCCGTAGCAGGCATAGGCCACCAGGGACGAGCCGCGCTCGGCCAGCACGAAATGATAGCCCGAGCGGACGCCCTTGGTCAGCCGCTCGGTCACCAATTCGACCGCGACGTCCACCTCGGCCGCGTTGAAGAATCCGGTGCTCGCCACCAGCGAGCGCACGCGCCCGACATCCTCTTCCATCACCGCGCTGCGCCATTCCAGCCCGTCGCGTTGCCCGGATTTAGACGCAGCGCCAGCGCTGATCACCGGCGCCGTCTTGCGCGCGGCGCCATGTCCGGCCACCAGTCCGACAAAGAAATTCCGCGCATTGATGCCGAGCGTGCGCACGCGATAGCCGCCTTCCTGCACCACCAGAGTTGGGTAGCCCTGCTCGCCGATCATCCGCCCGAGCTGCTCGAAATCCTTAGCGCGGTTGGACCACGTGCCGGTCGGGTCGCCGCGGGCGGTGTCGAAGCCGAGCGATACCACCAGATAGGCCGGCGCAAAGCGCCTGACGCGCCGCAAACCCTCGGCCACCGCAGTCTTGTGCTGCTCGGGCGTGATGTGCTCCGCCAGCGGAATATTGAGATTGTAGCCGGCGCCAGGCCCGATCCCAGTCTCGTCGCGGAAGCCGGTGAAATAGGGATAGGCGAAGCTCGGATGGCCATGGATCGACACGGTGAGCACGTCGGCGCGGCTATAGAAGATCTCCTGCTGGCCGTTGCCGTGGTGATAGTCGATGTCGAGGATGGCCACTTTGCCGTAGCGCGCCAGCAAATTGGCGGCGATTGCCGCGTTGTTGAAATAGCAGAACCCGCCGAACGCGCTGGTCTCGGCGTGGTGGCCCGGCGGCCGCACCAAGGCGTAGGCGAGCGGCGCGCCTTCCAACACCCGCTCGGCCGCGGTGAGCGCGCAATCCACCGCTGAACGGGCGGCAAGATAGGCGTTCTGATTGAGCGGCGTGAACGTGTCGATGCAGTAATAGCCGGCGAGCACCGTCTCGTCCTTCGGCGCCCGGGCCGGATTGCGCAGCGGGAACACGTAAGGATAGATCGATTTCTTGGGGCCGGCCACCAAGCAAGCCTTGCGGATATAATCAACCAGCCTGCCGTCATGCACGGCGCGGATATGCCGGTCCGAGTAGCGCTTGGTTGGCACCTTCTCCACCAGCCCGGACGGATCGAGCTCGGTCATGATCGAGCGGATGCGCACCGGCGCCTCGACATAACCGCGGTCTTGGACATGATGCAGCGTGTGCTCGTCGTTGAGCACCAGCACGATGCGCGGCTCCGACGCGGCCCGCACCTCACCTTTTAGCGATCGCCGCGATTTGATGTAGCGCGGCTCGCGCAAGCGGATCGGATCGTCGGTGATCGAATCGAGCACCATCCGCACATAGTCCGGCGGGCAGTCATATTTGCGCTCGAGAATGGCCCGCACCACTTTGCGCGCCTTGTCGCGGCTCGGCAGGTCGCTGGCGCCGAGCGGATCGAGCACGAGATAAGGCGGGTCGAAGGTCCCGGGCTTGACCGGCGTCTCGTAAGCCGTATTGACGATCGGCCGCGCGCCATAGCGCTCGTAGAATTTCAGGCGGGAGGCGTTGTCGGCTCGGATCTCGGGATTGGGGCTGAGCTCAGGGTCGTCCGGCAGGCATTCGAAATAGAGCTGGGTGCCGAGCGCGCGCGCCTCTTCCCTCACCCGCTCATAGAGACTGGCGCCGATCCCTCCCCCCATGCGGCCGGGCGCAGTCGAGATGATCTCCAAATAGGAAAAGCCGATATCCGGGGCGTGCAACAGCAGGGCCACGCCGAGCGTCTGATCGCGCGCGTTCTCGGCCACGAACAGGCGCGACACGAATTTGTGCTTGAGCGGATCGGCGAGCTGGTCGGGCAGCTTGGCGATGTCCGCTTGCGGCATCGCCGAGAATTGCTCACGCATGATCTTTTGCGCCGCCTCGATCGCGGCACGATTTACCGCCGTCGTGGCGTCGGCCACTTTGCGGATGCGGAGCATGGTGTTAGATGCGAAGCATGTCAGGCAGTGGCTTGCAAGCGTCCAAGCGAGGCCTCGACGATACGGCCGATCATCTCGTCATAGCCCATCCCGGCTTCGACAGCCGATGCGGCAAATCCGGCATCGTCGTTGAGACACGGATTCATGTTGACCTCGAGGATGAACGGCGCGCCGGCACGATCCAGCCGGAAATCGACCCGCGCATAGGAGCTGAGCCCGAACAAGTCCCAGCAGGCCAAGGCGAGGTGCCTCAGCTCGGCGGCGAGCGCGGGCTCGTCCTGCTCGCTGCCGAAGCGTCGCGGCGTGCCGACATAAGGTTGGCTGCCCGGCGTCCATTTGGCGTCATAGCAGGTGATCGGCGGCTGGCCGTCGTCGAAGCCCAGGAAGATGGTCTCCCGCAACGGCAGCACCTCGACGCCGTCCGCTCCCTCCATCATCGCGGCGGCAAATTCCCGTCCGTCGACATAGGCTTCGGCGAAATGCTCGGTATTCCAGCGCAGCGTGCGCTCGAGAATGACTTTGGCGGCATCGGCGCCGCTCACCACCGAGAGCGGATCGATGCCGAGCGAGCCGTGCTCCCACACCGGCTTGACGATGAAACTCGCCTCGGGATCGAGGTCTATGCCGTCCTCGGACCAGTCCAGCGTCGGCAGCCCGGCTCGGGTCAACTTCTGCTTGGTGGCGACCTTCGACAACGTGTCGAGCCAGGCGCCGGTGTGCGCCCCGGTATAAGGCAGCCCGAGCGCATCGAGCCGCGCCGGGACCATCGGCGCCAGACGGCAATTTCCGCCGACCGCATCGACCAGATTGAAGATGAGCAGCGGACGTCGCGCGCGGAGCGTATCGATGCCCCTGAGATTGGGCGCCAGCGCAATGATTTCGGTGTCATAGCCGAGCCGCGCCAGCGCCTCGGCTACGGCGTTGGCGGCGACAATGGTATCGATTTCGTCGGGGCGGCTGTCCGTCGCCGCATGCAGGACCGGGATAAAGCCCGATGTGGCCGGCATCAGGCGCGTTTCCGCCGCGGCGCGGCGTCGGTCCGGCTGCGCCCATAGCGGGCTAAGCCGGCGTCGAGGATCATGCTGATCAGCTTCACGAACGCGATGCCGTTCTGCGCGGCAAGGATCGGCAGGTCGGAATGCGACGGATTGAGGCCGGCCAGCGGGTTGGCCTCAAGGAAATACGGCTCGCCGCCAGCGTCCGAGCGGAAATCGATCCGCGCCGCATCGCGGCATTCGAGCGCCCGATAGGCGTCGAGCCCGCGCGCGCCGGCCAAGCGCGCCTCCTCGTCATCGGCCGGCGCGTACGTGACCAGCTCCTCGCACAGCTCTTTGTTGTGCAGCGAGTAGACATTGGCCTCGGCGTGGGGCTTGAGCACGATCTCGCACACGCCGAGCACCCTGGCAGCGTCGCCATTGCCGACGATGCCAACGGTGAACTCGCGGCCCGGGAGATAGCGCTCGACCAGCGCCGGCTGGCGATAGCGCAAGATCAGCCGCGTCACCGCGTCTTGCAGCTCAGCCTTGGTGTGGACCAGGGACGCCGCTTCGCAACCTTTGCCGGTGCCCTCGGCGAGCGGTTTGACGAAGGCCGGGAACTCGGCCCAGCCGGCAACCTCCTCCGCACTACGCTCCGCAACCGCGAACTTGGGCGTCTTCACGCCGGCGTCGCGCACCAGCCGCTTGGCCACCGCCTTGTCGAGAGAGGCGCTCATCGTCAACGGGTCGGAGAACACATAAGGCTGATCGAACAGCTCGCACAGCGCCGGCACTTGCGCCTCGCGCGAGCGGCCCTTCACCCCCTCGGCGATGGAGAAAACCAAATCGTAGCGCTCGCCTTCCACAAGCCGCGCGGCCAGCGCCTGGCCGCGGCCGACGCGCTCGACCTCGCAGCCAAGCGCTTCGACCGCCTGAGCCAGCGCATCGACAGTTTCGACGCTGTCGAACTCGGCCACCTCCTCCTCGGAGAGGCCGAGCGCGCGATAGTCGTCGCGCAGATCGTAGACGAGCGCGATACGCATCAGGCTTGCCCGGTGCCGGCAACCCGGTCGCCGCCGACCCTCCCGCCGGGATCGGCATAGCGGTAAGTCTTCCCCTCGAAATTTCTGAGGATCAAATCGTCGCCCTCGCGCCCCACGACATAATCGGGAATGAGAGGGATCTTGCCGCCGCCGCCCGGCGCATCGATCACATAGGCCGGCACGGCGTAGCCGGTGGTATGGCCGCGCAGGCCCTCGATGATTTCGAGGCCCTTGTCGACCGAGGTCCGGAAGTGAGACGAGCCCGAGATCGGGTCGCATTGATAGAGATAATACGGCCTCACCCGCCGCATCAGCAGCCCGTGAAACAGCGGCTTCAGCGTATCCACCGAGTCGTTGATGTCTTTGAGCAGAACCGTTTGGCTGCCGAGCGGGATGCCGGCATCGGCCAGCCGCGTGCAGGCCTCCGTCACCTCGGGCGAGAGCTCGGTTGGATGGGTGAAATGTAGGCTCATCCACAACGGATGATGTTTCTTGAGCACCAGGATCAGCGCCCGCGTCACCCGCATCGGCAACACCACCGGCACTTTGGTCCCGAGCCGGACGAACTCTACATGCTTGATGGCACGCAGGCGCCCGAGGAGGTAGTCGAGCCGTTCGTCGGACAGCGTCAGCGGGTCGCCGCCTGAGATCAGCACGTCGCGGATATCGGGATGGGCGGCGATGTAATTGAGCGCCTCCTCCCATTGCGGGCGGCTGAACGTGTAGTCGCCGCCTGCCTCGCCGACCATGCGCGAGCGGGTGCAATAGCGGCAATAGGTGGAGCAGAAGCCGGTAGCGAGGAACAGCACGCGGTCGGGATAGCGGTGTACCAGCCCGGGCACCACGCTGTGGCCGTCTTCGCCGAGCGGATCGTCGGCCTCGCCCGGCGTCTTGAGATATTCGGCGCCGACCGGGATATGCGTGCGTCGAAGCGGCTCGGCCGCATCCTCGCGCGCCATCAGGCTCGCGTAATACGGCGTGATGCCGAGCGGCAGCGAGCCTTGATGGCGGATCACCGCATCGCGCTCGTCGTCCGACAGCACGAAGATACGCTCGAGCTCGGCGAGCGTGCGGATGCGCGCGCGTGCCTGCCAGCGCCAGTCGTTCCACTGCGCGGCCTCGACCTCCGGGTAGAAGCGCTTGCGAAAGGCGCGCGCGAGCGGGCCGACCGGGAAGCGCTCCATACGCACGACCACACCGAGCGGCGGGGCTGCCGGCGAAACTGCGTTGATGGGAGAATGTGGTTTGGTGAGAAGTTGAGATGCCGCCGACGGGCGACTGGGTGGCTCTTCAGCCTCGACCTTAAGCAACTTCATGGGATATGCGTCCCCTCCGGGCTTCGCGAACCTGCCTTAGCGACAACCGCCGACTCTGGTCCGTCAAAAGCGCAAGTCATTTCAGCGACCTCTTTGTTAATTTCAAGTCACAACAGCGTCGCGCCGCAATTTTTTTTGTATGGGCTCTCCGGCGGCGCTCAGCCGGCAGCCGGTCAGGCGGAGCGCTGAAGCACGGCGATAAAAAAGCCGTCGGTGCCGTGGCGACCAGGCGTCATCAGCAGGGTCTCGACCGAGCCGTCGGCGGACGGGATGGGCGTCACCCCCGGCAAGGCCTGCGGCCACAGCTCCGGCCAGGGGATGAGCTGGAACTCAGGCTGGTGAATAAGGAAGGCCCCGACCTGGTCGCGGTTCTCCGAGGGCAAAACCGAGCAGGTGATATAGGCCAGCCGACCGCCCGGCTTGACCAGCGCCGCCCCCTCGTCGAGGACCGCGCGTTGCTCGGCCTGCCGCGCCTCGAGCATCTGGGGCGAAAGCCGCCATTTGGCGTCGGGGCGCCGCCGCCAAACGCCCGAGCCGGTGCAAGGCGCGTCGATCAGGACCAAGTCCATCCTGCCGTCGAGCTTGGTCAGGGCCTTCCGATCGGCCGCCGGCAACACTTGGACGTTCCGCACCCCCGCCCGCTTGAGCCGCTCGAAGATCGGCCGGAGCCGCATGCGGTCGGCATCGTAGGCGTAGAGCTGGCCGGTATTTTCCATCAGCGCCGCCAGCGCCAAGGTCTTGCCCCCGGCCCCGGCACAGAGATCGATGACCTGCTGGCGGGGGGCCGCGCCCGACAGCACCGTGACGAGCTGCGAGCCTTCGTCCTGCACCTCGTACCAGCCTTTGCCGTGGCCGGGCTCGGCCTCGACATGCGGGCTCTTGCCTGGGCCGGCCGCCTGCGCGATGCGGATGCCGGACGGTGCGTGCGGCGTCGGCCCGACCTCAAAGCGGCGCAGCGCCTTCAGCACCTTGTCGCGGTCGACCTTCAGCGTGTTGACCCTGAGATCGACCGGCGCGCGGCGGGCCAGCGCCGCCCCCTCCTCGGCCGCATCGGCGCCGAAGGCGCGCTCAAACTCAGGAGAGAGCCAGTCTGGATAGTCGCCCCGAATGAAAGCCGGCGTCTCTGCGGGTAGCGCCCGCCTAAGCCCGGCAAGCTCGGCCTCCGACACCGGCTCCGGCGCATGGGGGCCGGCGCCGGCCAGCGCGGCGACCTCCTCGGGCGCAAGGCCCCAGCTGGTGACCAGGGTGCGCAGCACGAGCGCGCGCGGGCTCGCTTCGCCCATGGCGTGGCCAGCCGAGGCGCGGGTCCGCAGGCAATCGAACACTAGATTGCCGATCGCCGCCCGGTCGCCCGAGCCGGCAAAGCGGTGCGACAGGCCCCAATCCTTCAAGGCCTCGGCGGCCGGACGTTTGCGAGCCTCGATATCGGCGAGCACCTCGATCGCCGCGCTCGCCCGCGCCGCTGGGGTCATCAGACCGGGTTGAACAGCAAGATGCGGGCGATGACGATCACCCACATCAGCA
>Ga0075342_1000064_pt1 | contig 18234 bp, 11 predicted proteins | sample RushOxbow_ThreeS_3_FD_120085 | JGI IMG/M metagenome (GOLD analysis project Ga0075342, IMG submission 120085) | Natural and restored wetland microbial communities from the San Francisco Bay, California, USA, that impact long-term carbon... | ecosystem: Environmental > Terrestrial > Soil >...
CGATCTGCTTCTTGACCTCGACAATTTCCTCAGCGCGTTCGTCACCCTCGCCGAGCTCTTGCTGGATCTGTTTGAGCTGCTCGCGCAAGTAGTAGTCGCGCTGCGTCTTGCTCATTTCCTCCTTGGCTTGGTTCTGAATGCGCGCCTGCATCGTGGAGAGTTCGAGCTCGCGAGTAAGCAGTTCGTTGACTTTTTTCAGCCGCTCGATGGGATCAAAGACTTCTAAGATAGCCTGGCTCTCGTCGATCTTTAACCGCAGATTGGAAGCTACCAAGTCGGCGAGCACGCCGGGATCGCTGATGTTATCGGTCACCATAACGATTTCCGGCGGCAGGTTCTTCAAATTTAGAATCTGCTCGATCTTTTCCTTGGCGGAGCGCATGAGCGCCTCGACCTCGATCGGTACTTCCGGCAACGTCGGCTCGATCACTTTGCGAATCTTGATTTCAAAGAATGGGCGCTCGCGCAGGTAGCTGTCGACCTCGCCCTTGGCCAAACCTTGGACGAGGATTTTCACTCGGCCGTCAGCTAACTTGAGCATTCGCATGATCGATGCGATGGTGCCGACTTTATGAATGTCGGCGGGAGTGGGATTTTCCTCCGCGGAATTTTTTTGTGACACGAGAAAAATCAGGCGGTCCCGCGACAGCGCTTCTTCAACCGCGCGAATAGAAATGTCGCGGCCGACGAACAGCGGCAACATCATGTAGGGATAAATCACGATATCGCGGATCGGCAACAGGGGGAGGATCTCGGGAATCTCGACTTGGGTTCCTTTGTTATCCGGGCTCTCCACTTTCCATTCGACATCGCTCATGGGCACTCCAAATGACCGCTTAACTTAATCACGTTAAATAGGGAGGTCAACCGGAAACGAGCTCGGCGGCAGAATTATTTGGCTCGGGTAGAAGAGGAGGATTCAATAGACGAGGTGTGATTGCGACCTGCGGGTGCGCGCTTAGTCGAACAGCTGCTTCATTTTATCGAAAAATCCCTTGGCCAGGGGATTGACATCCTCGCCGCCGATGGAGGCGAATTCCTTGAGGAGCTCTTTTTGCTTGCTCGTCAGATGCGTCGGTGTCTCCACCGTGACGCGCACATGTTGGTCGCCCTGCTGAAATCCCTGCACATCCTTGACGCCGCGCCCTTTCATGCGAAATACTTTACCGGATTGCGTGCCGCTCGGAATTTTCATTTTGACCTTACCGTCCAGGGTCGGTACGTCGATCTCCGCGCCCAAGGCGGCTTGGACGAAGCTGATCGGCACGTCGCATAAGATATCAAGATTCTCGCGCACGAAAATTGGGTGCGCTTCCACCTGGATGACAACGTAAAGATCACCAGGGCTGCCACCAACGGGGCCGGTTTCTCCCTCGCCGCGTAGTTTCAAGCGCGTTCCGGTGTCGACTCCAGCAGGAATTTTTACGCTCGTGGTATGCATGGCACGCACCCGGCCAGCGCCGCCGCAGGTAGCGCAAGGATCTTTGATGATAGTTCCCTGGCCCTGGCATTGGTTGCAGGTGCGCGAGACGCTGAAAAAGCCTTGTTGAAAAGCGACTTGGCCCCGGCCGCGGCAGGTCGGACAAGTTTGCGGCGCGGTTCCCGGCTTGGCGCCGTTGCCGCGGCAAGTTTCGCAGGAACCATGGCGTGGGATTTTGACCTTTTTCTCCGTGCCTGAAACCGCTTCCTCAAATTTCAGAGAGAGATTGTAGCGCAGGTCTGCGCCGCGTGAGTGGCCGCGTCGCCGCCCGCCGCCGCCGAAAAATTCGCCGAAAATGTCGCCGAAAACATCTTCAAAGCCGCCGGAAAAGTCGAATCCGCCGCCGGCAAACGGCCCACTATCGCCGAACGCCGCATGGCCGAACTGATCGTATTGAGCACGCTTCTGGGCATCGGATAGAACCGAATACGCTTCGGAAATCTCCTTGAATTTTTCTTCCGCCCGTTGGTCGCCGGGATTGCGATCGGGGTGGTACTGCAGTGCTAGCTTACGATAAGCTTTTTTTAGGTCATCCTCGCCGGCGTTGCGGTTGACTCCGAGTAGTTCGTAGTAGTCTTTCTTAGCGGCAGCCAAGGGTTATCCTCGTGTGGTTTTCGACTGGATTGAGCAACAAAGCCCCTCTCCACGCGTGTCGGGAGCAGGGGCTTTGCTTTAATGAGGTCTGATCAGGCCCCGAATTTAATCCTTAACCTCGGTGAAATCGGCATCGACGACATCGTCTTTTTTCTTGCCGCCAGTGGCGCCTGCCGCTTGATCGTCGGCTTTATCCGCCCCTGGTTGTGCGGCTTGCTGCTGTGATGCCTTGGCGTACATCGCCTCCGCCAATTTATGCGATGATTGGCTTAATGCCTCAGCAGCCTTGCGCATCGCGTCGGCATCTTGTCCTTCCAGGGTTTCTTTTGCAGACTTCAACGCAGCGTCAATGCTCTCTTTTACTCCGGCTTCGAGATCATTGCCGTATTCACCGAGCGACTTTTCGGTGGAATACACCAGCGAGTCCAGCTGATTACGCGCTTCTACGGTCTCCTTTTTCTTCTTGTCGTCATCGGCGTGAGCTTCGGCTTCGCGGACCATTTTCTTAATTTCTTCTTCGCTGAGACCACTGGAAGCCGTGATCTTAATGGACTGCTCTTTACCCGTCCCCAAGTCTTTCGCTGCGACGTGCACAATACCGTTGGCGTCGATATCGAAAGTGACCTCGATTTGCGGCATGCCGCGGGGCGCCAGCGGAATACCGACGAGATCGAACTGTCCTAGCAGCTTGTTGTCAGCCGCCATTTCACGTTCGCCCTGAAAGACCCGGATTGAGACCGCTTGTTGATTATCTTGTGCGGTGGAAAATACCTGGCTTTTTTTAGTCGGAATGGTGGTATTTCGTTCGATCAATTTCGTGAACACGCCGCCAAGGGTTTCGATGCCAAGCGACAGCGGCGTAACGTCCAAAAGCAAGACGTCTTTGACTTCGCCAGTCAGAACCGCGCCTTGGATCGCCGCCCCGACGGCCACCACTTCGTCTGGATTGACGCCTTTGTGCGGTTCCTTGCCGAAAATCTTCTTAACCCGTTCCTGAACCGCCGGCATCCGGGTCATGCCGCCGACCAAAATAACCTCGTGAATGTCGCTGGCGCTTAGCCCGGCGTCTTTCAATGCTTGTCGGCAAGGGCCTTCGGTGCGGTCGATCAAGTCGGCGCAAAGCGCTTCGAGCTTGGACCGGGTCAGTTTCATATTAAGGTGCTTCGGGCCTTGTTGATCAGCGGTAATAAACGGCAAATTGATGTCGGTTTCCATGGACGACGAAAGCTCGCATTTGGCTTTTTCGCCAGCTTCTTTGAGCCGTTGCAGAGCCATTCGATCTTTGCGCAAATCGATGCCCTGATCCTTTTTGAACTCGTCGGCCAAGTAATCGATGATCCGTTGGTCGAAGTCCTCACCGCCAAGAAAAGTGTCGCCATTGGTCGATTTGACTTCAAAGACGCCTTCGCCCAGTTCCAAAATGGAAATGTCGAAAGTGCCGCCGCCGAGATCGAATACAGCGATCTTCTCATCTTTCTTCTTGTCTAGCCCATAGGCTAGCGAAGCCGCGGTCGGTTCATTGATGATGCGCAGTACGTTAAGACCCGCGATTCGGCCAGCGTCTTTGGTCGCTTGCCTTTGACTATCATTAAAATACGCAGGCACAGTGATGACGGCTTCGGTGACCTTCTCGCCGAGATAGTCCTCGGCGGTCTGCTTCATTTTCTGCAAAATGAATGCAGAAATCTCCGCGGGGCTATAACCCTTGCCGCGGATTTCTACCCAGGCATCGCCGTTGTCGTTGCCCTTGATCTTATATGGCAGCAGATTCGACGCCTTCTGCACCATCGGGTCGTCTGTCCGTCGACCGATCAAGCGCTTCACGGCCGAAATCGTATTTTCTGGATTGGTGATGGCCTGGCGCCGCGCAATTTGACCAACTAAACGCTCGCCACTATCCGTAAACGCGACAACAGACGGCGTAGTGCGGCTGCCTTCCGAGTTGGCGAGCACAGTTGGGTCGCCGGTTTCCATGATCGCAACGCAGGAGTTGGTTGTGCCAAGGTCAATCCCGATAACTTTTGCCATTTTGCTTACTCCTCAGAAACTCTATCAAATCTTACATCAACCAAGGCTATTTAATCATCGACTTAGTCGTTTTCAACCTCGGCCCCTTCGTTTTTTTTCTCTTGTGATATTGCGGTCTTAGATACTGTCACCAACGCTGGACGCAAAAGCCGGTCGCGCATTAGATAACCCTTTTGGTGTTGTTCAATAACAATGTTCGGCTGGTGCTCAGTGCTTTCAACCTGGGCGAGAGCTTCGTGCTGCGCAGGGTCGAAAGCTAGTCCAACCGCGGCAACCGGGTATACCCCATGCTTTGATAAAGTATCGAGAAATCCTTTGAGGACCATATCGATCCCTTCAACCAGCGGCTTGCCATTGTCGCCGTTGGACCCGTGGGCAATCGCCCGCTCTAGATTGTCGATGACTGGCAGTAAGTCTTTGACTAGGTTTTCATTAGCGTAACGGACATTTTCCTCGCGTTCACGGGCGGCTCTTTTCTTAAAGTTGTCCAACTCGGCAACTTGGCGGACGTACCTCTCGTAGTTGTTCTTCGCTTCATCCTCTTTGGCGTTTAACTGTAGGCGCAACTTGACGATTTCGCCTTCTTGGTCCGGAGCGTTGTCTGGGCCAACCTCTGCAATTGTTTGGCCGCCATCTTCTTGCGCCTTAGCTTTATTATTTTCGTCAGACATATTTAATCTTGACTCCCCAAGTTATCATTGCCAAAACGTAATCACGACAACCTACCCTGTCAAGTTTTCCAGCATTGAAAACGCTTGTGAAATTGAATAGTTGTCGTGGTTCATAAATCATGTTAGGGTACCGCTGAAGGTTTGAAGATTACCTGCGTGTTCATGCGTTTGAGCCAAACCACTCCAGCCATTGTACTGCGTGCCCGGCCTTATGGCGAGTCAGATAAAATAGTTTCGTTTCTAACCCAGGATTTTGGAAAACTAACTGGAATTGCAAAGGGTGCGCTACGCTCCCGGCGGCGGTTCGTCAATTCGCTCGAACCGTTTTCGTTGGTCCGCCTGCATTTCCAAGATCGCGCCTATAGCAATCTTGCCTTTATCGCTGGGACAGATCTTTTGTTCGGTTTACCCAGGTTGGCATCGAGTTTGGAACGAATCTCATACGCGTTTTATCTGGTAGAGATTACCGATGGGTTGACCAGCGAGCGCGAGGAGAATTTGGCAGTCTTCCAGCACTTACGGGACGGCCTCCGCTACTTGGAAGAAAGCGGAAGTTCTCTTAGGTTCCTGACTCACTACGAACTCAAGTTGCTCCACTTGACCGGTTATCGCCCAGCTTTGGAAAACTGTAAGCACTGCGGTCAAGTGCGCCATGACGCACAGTTAGGGCAATGGTATTTTAGTCCCGCCGATGGCGGAGTGTTGTGTGACGTTTGCTCGCGGCTGCGCCGTGAAGTCTTGCCTTTGGGCCACGTTGCCGCCGATACGCTCGCGACGTTGCAAGCGAATGCAAATGATCTTGGAAATAGCGTATTACTACCGTCGGCAGTTATCAGAGAGATGCGCACGGTTTTGCTGCGCTTCATTCAATATCAAATGGATCGTGAGATCAAATCCGCGGTGTTTCTAACTCGGTTTTCCGCATCGGAAATGGCCGATACCTAGGAAATTCTCGTCGGGTTTCGACGACTGCGAGGATGGGCCCTCATGCCAAAAAAATATCAGCTCACCTATTCCTTTGGCGCCGGCAAAGCACAAGGTCGTGCCGAGATGCGCGAGCGCCTCGGCGGCAAAGGCGCTGGGCTCCATGAAATGACTCGAATTGGCGTTCCCGTCCCGCCAGGATTTACAATTCCAACCGAGGTTTGCAGTTATTTCTCTGCGCATCAAAAGCGATATCCGAAGGGGCTCGAAAAGGCCGTCGCCGTTGCTTTGAAAGACGTTGAAAAGATCCTCGGCCGGGTTTTCGGTGATCCGGCTAATCCCCTGTTGGTTTCGGTTCGTTCGGGTGCGCGTGACTCCATGCCCGGTATGATGGATACGGTTCTCAATCTGGGGCTCAATGATCGCACCGTGGATGGTTTAGCGGCGCGCTCGAAGAATCCACGATTTGCGTTTGATTCCTATCGACGATTTGTCCAGATGTATGCTGACGTTGTCCTGGGAATTAAATCCAAGGACAAGTCCGCCGCCGATCCTTTAGGGCAAATTCTCGACGACAAAAAACTGCGCCGCGGCGTACAGGAAGACAGCGAGCTTACCGTCGCAGATTTGCGCGAGCTGGTGAGCGAATACAAGAGCGAGGTCCGATCGAGGCTTGGCAAGGACTTTCCCGAAGACCCCTATGAACAGTTGTGGGGAGCAATAGGCGCGGTGTTTGGTTCATGGAACAACGATCGCGCCATAGCCTATCGCGAACTCTACCGCATTCCGCATCAGTGGGGTACGGCGGTCAATGTTCAAGCGATGGTGTTCGGCAACTTGGGCGATCGCTGCGCCACGGGTGTGACATTTACCCGGGATCCTGCGACCGGGGAGAAGCGCCCTTACGGCGAGTTTCTAGTCAACGCCCAGGGGGAAGACGTGGTCGCAGGCATTCGCACGCCTAGGTCAATCACCGAGCTCCGGCAGGTTATGCCTAAGGCCTTCGACCAGCTCCGGCGGATTTGCAGGCTTCTTGAAAAGCATTTCCGCGAGATGCAAGACATCGAATTTACTATCGAAGACGATCACTTGTGGGTCTTGCAGACTCGCACCGGTAAACGGACCGGCTTCGCTTCTCTGCGCATTGCCGTTGATTTGGTGACGGAGCGGATCATAAGCAGGCAAGAAGCGTTACTGCGGGTGGAGCCGGATCAACTCAATCAATTGCTGCGGCCGATTTTCGACCGAAAAGGTAAGGAGATCGCACAACAAGAGGGACGTCTGCTTGGTCGCGGTTTGCCCGCCGGACCAGGGGCCGCCACGGGGCGGTTAGTCTTTCATGCCGAAGACGCCGTGACCTGGAACAACCGCGGTGAGCACGTCATCCTTTGCCGCATAGAGACCAGCCCGGATGATATTCGTGGCATGGATGCCGCCCAGGGCATTTTGACCGCGCGAGGCGGTATGACATCCCACGCTGCTTTGGTTGCCCGACAAATGGGTAAAGTTTGTGTTGCCGGTTGTGAGGCCATACAAATCGATTACACGCGCCGCGTGCTGCATGTGGAACAGACTGAACTGCGCGAGGGCGATTGGATTTCCATCGATGGCAGCACGGGTGCGGTATTCCGGGGCGAGATTCAAACCCTGCCTTCGGAGATTCTCCAGGTGCTCTTGTTGAACCGTTCCCGGGATGGGCGGCAATCAAATATTTACCAGTACTTTTCGAAATTGATGAAGTGGGCGGATCAAACTCGCAAGCTTGGCGTCCGAACCAATGCGGACCAACCCGATCAAGCCGCCATAGCCAAAGCATTCGGTAGCGAAGGCATCGGCTTGTGTCGCACCGAACATATGTTTTTTCAGGGCGACCGGATCCAAGCTGTACGCGAAATGATTCTTGCCGACGATGAAACGGGCCGGCGCCGCGCTTTAGCGAAGTTGCTACCCATGCAACGGCAAGATTTCAAAGGGATCCTCGGTATAATGGGCAATCTGCCGGTGACGATACGCACTCTCGATCCGCCGCTTCATGAATTCCTGCCCAAGACCGATGCGGAAATCCAAGAACTAGCTCAAGTAATGGGTGTTGAAGTGGGGACCTTAAGCAACAAAGTCAACGTGCTGCACGAATTCAATCCTATGTTGGGCCATCGTGGCTGCCGCTTAGGCATTTCCTATCCGGAGATTACCGAGATGCAGGCACAAGCGATATTTGAGGCTGCTTGTGAGCTTCGCCGCGAGGGCCAAAATCCATTCCCGGAAATCATGATTCCCTTGGTTGGCTCGCGTCAGGAGCTGCACGAACAGCGTGTAATCGTCGACCGAGTCGCCGCTGAGACGATGAAACGGTTTGGCGTCAAAGTACGCTACTCGATCGGCACGATGATTGAGTTACCAAGGGCTTGCATGGTTGCCGATGAAATCGCTGAGGAAGCGGAGTTCTTTTCTTTTGGCACCAATGATTTAACCCAGACCTGTTTGGGCCTTTCGCGCGACGATGCAGGGAGGTTCCTACCGAGCTATGTTCTTCATGGTTTGTTGCCTGACGATCCATTCGTCAGCATCGATCGAGATGGTGTTGGGGCTCTTATGCGGATAGCCATCGCTAAAGGCCGGCGGCGACGGAAAGGGTTAGAAATGGGTATTTGCGGTGAACATGGTGGAGAACCGCGTTCCATCGAATTTTGTCACCGAATCGGTTTGGATTACGTAAGTTGCTCTCCCTATCGCATTGCCATCGCGAAATTGTCCGCCGCACAGGCTGCGCTGCGGAAATAGAGCTAATTTATCAACTAGTTGTGAACTCTATCTATTAATATAAAACCCCTTTCTTTTCTTATGTGTTTTGTACATTTTATTGACAGAAATTTGGCGATCAACGATAATTTGGCACTAAGCTTACCAAATTATGGAACCACGAATTGCGGAACTCTTAGTCAAGGGCGGCATTGTCTCCCGCGACCAGCTGGCTGAGGCAAATAAAAAAGAGAAAGAAAACAGCTCCAGCATTACCAGGGAAATAGTTCGTTTAGGATTTACGTCAGAAGAAATCCTCGCCGATTTCTTAGCCAAGCAATTTGGCATCGAATGCGTTGAACTGGTCCCTGCCGATATTGAGGACGCAGTATTTTCGGTCGTACCTCCGCAAATCGTTCAAAAACACCAACTCATTCCCATCAAACTGGTCGGTTCATCTCTGACGATTGCAATCGCGGACCCGACCGATCTAGTGGCCATCAACGAGGTCAAGTTTGTCACCGGTTACGGAGTCCGCTCCGTGATTGCGACCCCAACCGGAATTAAGAAGGTTCTGGATCACCGATTTGGCGGAGTGAGTTACGACGATGTCTTAAAAAAATTTGGTGACGGCGAGATGGAGGTCGTCCAAGAAAACGACGACGTCAATCTCCAAGAATTGCAGCAAGCCACCATGGATGCACCGGTGGTCACACTGGTCAATGCGATCTTAGCAGACGCCGCTAGGCGCCGCTGCAGCGATATCCATATCGAGCCTTACGAGAAAGTCTTTCGCGTGCGTTTCCGTATTGACGGTGTGCTCCAGGAAATTATGAGTCCGCCACTGCGGCTCAAGAACGCTTTGGTTTCGCGCTTGAAAGTCATGGCGGGTCTCGATATCGCCGAGCGCCGCTTGACCCAGGACGGTCGAATCAAGCTCAAGATGGGCATAGGCGGTGAATTGGATATTCGCGTATCCATATTGCCCACCCTGTTTGGTGAGAAAGTCGTCATGCGTTTGTTGGACAAGTCCAACCTGCAGCTAGATATGGCCAAGCTAGGGTTCGATCCGCAAAATCTGCAAGACTTTCAAGAAGCCATTCACAAACCGTACGGTATGATCCTGATTACCGGTCCAACGGGGAGCGGTAAATCGACCACACTCTACTCTGCTTTGTCCGAACTCAACAAACCGGACGTGAACATTTCCACCGCAGAAGATCCCGTCGAATACAATCTGATGGGAATTAATCAAGTTCAGGTTCGAGAGCAGATCGGCCTGAATTTCGCGGCCGCGTTGCGCTCGTTCCTTCGTCAGGACCCAGATATCATAATGGTAGGTGAAATCCGCGATCTTGAAACGGCACAAATCGCTATTAAAGCGGCGCTCACCGGCCATCTAGTTTTGAGCACCTTGCATACCAACGATTGCCCCGCGACGGTCGATCGTCTGATCAACATGGGCGTAGAAACGTTTCTTTTGACCTCGTCAATCAACCTGATCCTAGCCCAGCGGTTAGTTAGGAAAATCTGCGACAAATGTAAAGAGCACATCGCGGTCAAACCAGAAGTGTTGATTAATTTGGGAGTCGATGCTGCCGATATTGGCGCGGGCTTTCCTACGTTTCACGGTAAGGGCTGTGCGAATTGCAGTGGCACTGGATACCGGGGGCGATTGGCCGTTTATGAAGTAATGGTGATGCACGAGGCGCTCAAGGAGCTGATCATTAAAGGTGTGTCGTCAATGGAACTCAAACGTGAGGCGGTAAAATTAGGCATGAGTACGCTGCGCATGAGCGCCTTACAGAAGGTCCGTGACGGGCTTACGACAATCGACGAGACTATTCGCGTCACTGATACGGATAAAGGGTTTGGTTCAGTGTTTTCCTTGGGGTTTTAGTGCGGCGCAACCGAGGATTCACCGCTGATGGTTCGGAATTTCGGAGAAGCGCTCTCGTTGTAAATTGAATAGAGTCGAGACGAATTGATCTATGGCTATTTTTGTTTGGGAAGGGCGAACCGCTCAGGGGCGAATCGTCAAAGGAGACACCCTTGAGGCCCCGAACCTGGAAGCCGCGTTGGCGCGTCTTCGTGAGCAACGAATACGCCCCATTGCCAGCAAAGTTCGAGAGAAGGGCGCAGGACTCGATAAAGAACTGAGCATCCCGGGTTTTGGCCCGACGGTCTCTACTAAAGAACTCTCTGTTGCCACCCGGCAGTTGGCGACGATGATCGACGCTGGTTTGCCGATCGTGCAATGCCTTGAGATTCTAGGTGAGCAGTCCGAGAACAAGCTACTACGCACGACCATTACGAACATTCGCAGGGACGTCGAGGGGGGTTGTACTCTCGCAGATGCGCTAAGGAAACATCCAAAGATATTTGACGATCTCTACGTCAATATGGTGGAAGCGGGAGAAGCCGGCGGTATTTTGAATACCATTCTCAATCGAATTGCTCTGTTTATCGAAAAAGCAAGCAGGCTAAAAAAGAAGGTCAAGGGCGCCATGATTTATCCGGTTGCCATCGTTCTGGTGGCGATCGTTGTGGTCGCCGTCTTGATGATCTTTGTCATTCCAGTATTTGCCGAACTCTACGGCAGCATGGGGCAAGCACTTCCCGCACCGACGCAAATCTGCATCAACATCAGCAACTTTTTTGTCGCCTATTGGTGGCTCATGTTACTGGCAGCAATTGGTGTCGTCACAGCCATCAAACTCTATTACAAGACCCCGCAGGGGCACATGAAACTCGACGCGCTGCTTTTGCGCATGCCAGTTATCGGAGATCTACTTAGAAAAGTTGCAGTGGCGCGGTTTTCTCAGAATATGGCCTTACTGTTGAGTTCCGGTGTACCGATCTTGGATGGCCTAGCCATCACGGGGAAAACGGCCGGTAATAAAGTTGTCGAAAAAGCCATCATGGAGAGCCGGTTAAGTATCAGCAAAGGTAACACAGTAGCGGAGCCTTTGCGCGAAAGTAAAATATTTCCGCCGCTTGTTTGTCAGATGGTTGCCGTCGGCGAAAGCACGGGTGGGCTCGATGGCATGCTACGTAAGGTTGCCGAGCTTTACGAAGAAGAGGTCGATGACGCAGTTAGCAATCTAACAGCGATGATGGAACCGGCGATAATGGTCGTGTTGGGTGTAATTCTCGGCGGATTGGTTGTCGCGATGTATCTGCCCATCTTTCAGATGGGCTCGTTGGTCGGGAACTAGTAAAAGATTCGGGACTTTAACCTGCACTCCAATTTAATAATAGAGGAATAGCGAGATTGATTGACGACCGTAAAGACCTGAACGAAAAACTCCGTTGGCTACTTCTTCTTCGGGTAGTTATCCTAAGTTTTTTTCTCGGGGCTACGGCACTTGTCCATTTCTTCCAAACGGAATGGAACATTCGGTATCTTATCAGTCTCACTTTACCCCTTATTTTCGCATATCTGGTTTCGATCGGCTCAGCGTTGCTTCTGCCGCGGTTAAATCATCTGCGAGCATTTGCCCATGGGCAAGTAGCTCTGGACGTCTTCCTAATCACGGGAACTATCTGGATCACGGGTGATAGCTCAAGCCCGTTTTCGTTTCTTTACAATCTAGCGGTTATCAACGGGGCAATTTTACTTTTTTATCAAGGCGCGTTTCTCGCGGCTGGAATTTCAAGCGCCTGTTACTCAGCGCTTCTGTTGTTGTCGCAACACGTGTTGCAAAATGGCAATAGTGTTCCAGTGTCATGGACGGCCTTGGTGACGATCGTGATCAACATCTGCAGTTTCTTCGTAATCGCTGGGCTGAGCGGATATCTCGCGGACAAACTTGGTGAAACACAGAAGCTGCTAAAAGAAAAACAGCTAGATTTTCAGGAGCTCGACGCGTTCAAAGAAGCGCTTCTGCAAGGTATCGGTAGCGGTGTGGCCATTACCGATAGTCATGGGCGAATCAATTATTTTAATCAAAAAGCACAGAGTTTAACCTCGTTTGGCGAACCGGCTGTAATGGGGAAACGGCTCGATCAAATCTTTCATGGTTTGCAATTCGATTTTCAGCGTGGCGACCGGAGCGGTGCTGTATTCAACGAAGAGCTTCCGTTACCCGGTTTGCAAGGTCTCCAAAAACAAGTACGCCTGACACTTGCTCCTCTCAGCGACTCTAACGAGCAACTCCTCGGGTATGTAGCAATTTTTGAGGACATCACAAAGCAAAAACAAATCGAAGAAAAGGTCCGGATCGAGGATGAACTGCGAAGGTCGCGCGAAGTCGCATTACACGCACCTTCTCAGGGTATAGACGACGTGCCTTTTCGCTTCGAAGGAGTGGTAGGCAAGAGCGGCGGCATTGAAAAGATTTACCAGCTCATTCAGAAAGTTGCGGCGAGCAGCACCAACGTGTTGATCTCCGGCGAAAGCGGAACGGGCAAGGAGTTGGTAGCCCGGGCGATTCACTTAAACGGCCCGCGGCAAGATAAACCCTTCGTTGCGGTTAATTGCGGTGCCATTCCGGAAACGCTGATGGAGAGTGAACTATTCGGACATGTGCGAGGGGCCTTTACTGGCGCGGTGGCAGATCATAGTGGCTTATTCAAGCAAGCCGATCAGGGAACCATATTTCTCGACGAGGTCGGCGAATTGCCGCTGCACCTCCAAGTAAAACTCTTGCGAGTCCTTCAAGAGAAAACCTTCACCCCAGTTGGCGCCAGTAAACCCGTTAAGGTCGATGTCCGCGTGATATCCGCATCTAACCGGGACCTGCGAAAGGAATTGGAAGAAGGGCGATTCCGCGAGGATCTTTTCTATCGGCTAAACGTAGTCAACATGGTCTTGCCGCCGCTGCGCAGCCGGAAAGAAGATATTCCCTCGCTAACCCATTATTTCCTACGGAAATTTGCAGCCGCCCTTAATAAGAATGTCGAAGAAATTTCCAGCGGCGCATTGATGCGGCTAATGAATCATTCTTATCCCGGAAACGTCCGGGAATTGGAAAATATAATTGAGCATGCAGTGGCCGTGACCAACAAAAACATCATTACGGAAGATGACTTACCACAGCAAGTAAGAGGTGTACCCATCGCCGACGATAGCAATGTGTTTGAGGGGACAGCGCCTGGTGGCGCCGATGTATTCTTTAACAAAGGTCTCTCTTTAGACGTGGAGCTGGAGACCCACGAGAAATGCATTTTGCTGGGAGCACTTAAGCGCGCCAATGGAGTTCAGAAGAAAGCAGCGGAAATCCTCGGTATCAACTACCGGTCGTTACGTCACCGCTTGGAAAAATATGATCTCTTGGGAGCAAAAACTCACTCTTTTTCTGAACAAAGCAAAGATTCTGAGTAACAAATTTTGTTACATCCCCAATTCCCACATGCCGTAAATTTGAATTGCTTGCGTAAATAAAGCCGTTCGAATCTTGTAATTGGATCTTAGGCAGAACTCCTAATCTATTGAGATTATTCGATTTCACGCATTCTCAACAGAGTTTTGACAACATTATTCCAAATTCTTATCGTCGCTTAACTCTGCCAAAGTTTGGCCTTTCAATTGCTGTTGTGATGAATCAACGTTTTGAATCTTATAACAACTACGGGCAAGGAGGTGGCCATCGACGGCATTGAAGCCATGACAACGAATTGTCTCCGAAAAGGAAAAATAGTGCGAGGGTAGGAAAATAATTACGAAAGGGAGTGTCCGAAGATGAAGAAGTTACGTTTGCAAAGTGAATCAGGTTTTACCTTGATCGAATTGTTGGTGGTCGTCGCCATCATCGGTATCTTGGCGGCCATCGCCATTCCTCAGTTTGCGGCTTATCGAAAGCGCGGTCACGAGGCTCAGGTCAAATCTGATCTGAGAAACGCTGCAGTGGCCCAAGAAGCTTACTTTGCCGCGAATTCCACCTATTTGGGTGGAACAATGACCTCGGGTACTCCAGCAGGGTTTAACGCTACCACCGGCGTTACTGTAGTATCAACAGTTGGTACTAACACCTTCCAGCTGACCGCACAGCATACCAATTGCAGTACAACTACTTGGACATTCTCGAGCACTACCGGCCAAATCACCGGCAGCGCCTGTCCGTAACCCTCGGTGCACCACTGATGAACAAAAGAGGGGTGGGTAATGAACCACCCCTCTTTTGTTATAGAGCTCGTAACTCAACGCAGAAAATTATCGATACGAAACTTTCAAAGGGTTGTATTGAAATCAAAGCGTTTGGAAATAGGGGCGGTTGTCGTAGTAATCGCCTGCCTGTTGGGTTTCTGTCTGGATCTGGTCTTTAATGGCGAGGTGCCGTTTTATCGCGACCTAACCAATTATTTCTATCCACTTCGTCACAGTTTATCGGAGAGTTTCCGAATCGGTGAATTGGGACTGTGGAATCGCCACTTTGCTCAAGGTTTTCCAAACCTCGCTTCATTTCAGACCGGGGTATTTTACCCACCGCATTGGATGTTTTTGATCTTCCCCTTATATGAGTCCATTCGAGCACTTTTTGTTTTTCATTTCTTAGTTGCTGGTTTGGGTAGTTATTTCTTGTTGCGGCGTTGGCACTACAGCCGTGACTTGGCCATCGTCGGTGCCCTGCTGTTTTCCTTAGGCGGGGTAATTGTTTCACTCACCAATCTTCTAAATCATTTCCAATCAGCAGTTTGGCTCCCATGGCTAATAGTGTCATGGGAGCGATTACTGTCTACGCCACGCTGGCGCTGCTTCGTTGACTTTACCTTGATTGCATCGATGCAGTTTTTAGCGGGGTCGCCGGAAATCACGGCTATGAGCATGTTTCTAGCGTTGGTTAAGGGATTTTCCCTTGGTTCATCAGAAACGCAAGCTTCTTCCGGGCGGATAATTGGATTCGCGATCGCCGGTAACATGCTCATGCTGAGCCTGATTATGGTCCAAGTTCTGCCGACGGTGGAACTTATCTTAGAGTCCCGGCGCGGGCATTCAATCCCAGCATCTGAGTCATTCATGTGGTCGCTTGAGCCACAGCGTTTGTTCAATCTATTTTTTTCTGACAATGAGGTTGATCGATCCATCGGCGTTGGGATTGTCTATTACTTTGGCCGAAAAGTCCCGCTCTTTTTGAGCGTCTATATGGGGCTGATTAGCCTCTACGGAATCGCTTTATGGATCTACTACGCCGAACGCCGGGAGAAAATCGTTTTGAGCTTCCTGGCTTTAATGTCGTTGGCGCTCGCCATGGGTGGCAACGCGCTGGTCTATCCGTTGGTTTTTCATTATCTGCCGTTTCTCTCCGCGGTCCGTTTCCCAGAGAAATTTTTCTTTATTGCCAATACCCTATTGATCGTGGCCGCCATAAGCGGTTTACGCAGTTTCCTGATAGACGACTCCAAGAGAATGAGAGGAGCCATCGTTATTCTTAGCTCGATCTTTTTGACCTGGCTTGGTCTGTACCTCTATCTGAACTTCCGCTCAGAGATTCTCAGTAATTTCATTGCTCTCAGTCATCGTGACCCAGCGTTCGCAAAAGATATCGGCCATTTGACGATCGGCGTTTTGACCAACTTACAGCGACAAGTAATTTTGTCTTTTGCGATCTTATTTCTTCTGTTGATGACTAAAACAGGTAAAATACGGTCTGTCCTATTTTCCGTATTGCTGGTGGCAGTGGTTTACGTCGACCTCACCTGGGCTCATAAGAGTCATCTCTTTCCGATCCATCCTGAAAAACTCTTGGCATCGCCGCCCATTCTTGACCCAGCTCAAACCCAACAAACCAGATTATTCTATTATCCATCTGCGAACGATCTTCACCCAGCGTATTTCACTGTACGCGGTCAACCGACTTTTGAACAAGCAGTCGCTCTCTCATATCAAAATTACCTGCCCAATGTTGGCACGCTTGATGGCATCGACTATTTCCAGGAAATTGACGCGCTCGGTCGGCGCGGCTATAGCGATTTCCTGCGAGTGGCGAACGGCCTGCCGTTGGAGCAGCAAATAAAATTGCTTGGTACGTTTAATGTAAAATATCTGGTTAGTTTCCGTAATTTGCCGGAAAAGGATATTCGCCTGGTGCGTCGGTTCCCGCAATACCTCTCATGGCTTTATGAGATCAAGTCCGTTGTACCGCGAGTATATTGGGTCACCAAGTTTTCGGTGGAAAAGGACTCGGTGAGGGTTTTGCAACGGCTGTCCGCGACCGAATTCGATCCGCTGCGGGAAGTTGTGCTCGATTCTAACATTTCACTTGTTCCGTCGGCTGGCTCCTCGGCGAAACTTGACATTCGCCGCTACGAAAATAGCATTGTAAATGTCGCGACGGATGCTAACGGGGAAGGCATTTTGGTTTTGGCGGATTCTTACTATCCTGGTTGGAAGGCATTTGTTGACGGTAAAGAAACCGCAATTCTGCGCGCCAATCACTTCTATCGGGCTGTGCGATTATCCGGCGGTGAACATAAAGTCGAATTTCGCTACGAACCTCGGTCGTTCAAGATCGGCGCGATGATTTCACTCGCAACGCTGTTTCTCATGACTCTGATATCGATCAGCGTGTTTGTGAAACAGCGCAAACGTGCCACGTTGCGTGTTGTTACCTCTGTAGAAATCCTGCAAATTTAATGAGTCGAATCGAAAAGGCCCGCGCCTGGATCGGTCATTCGATTCCAGTTTGCCGGCCCCGACATCAATTCCAGACACTTTTCTCACGCGGCGGACAAGGCTTTCACGGCGAGTATACGTCGCATCGTTCCGGTGCTAGCCAGAACCAACCTACCGCTCTATAATGGCGCCATCGTTACGGAGAGTCGCTATGAAGAGGAATATTTTGTTAATCATGCTCTCAGGCGTGCAGATTTTCTTAACGAGCCCAGTATTTGCCCAGGCCTTCGGTGAGTACGGCAGAGCGGTTGGAGGACTTCCTCAGGGTGTGGGACCCAGAGCGCCTGGAAGCATACCGCAAGGCGGTTCGGGATCAGGTTCCGGCGTGATCGGCGATCTCGGTGGCAAAACGCTGCCAATCCGTCTCATAGTGGCTGTTAAGGAAACTGGCTTGTATCCTAAACAGGATGATGAGTCAGAAAAACTTGCACAACTCTTACAAGGAGAAACCCTGGTGCCGATGGTGCAAAGCAGCGGCGGCAACGATTGGTATATGGTAAAGACCCAAAAAGGCGTGATTGGCTGGGTGAAATCTATCGATGTCCAAGAGGAGAAGGCAAAGAAGTAAAGTTTCAAGTTGTACTGCCACGCGAAAGTCTCGATTTAATACTCACCAGAGCACATCGGGCAGAATGGCTACCCATTCCAATTAACCAGCAAAGAAGGCGTTTTCGCCTTGCTCAATCAGGTTGCTATAATTCAAATTTGTCCCCGGGATTTCTCGCAATGGCTTGATCGGTTCCTAAAACATGACGGTAGTGGAATGGCATTTATGCTGCTCTACCTCCGGCCATGACACTCCCATTCAGCAAAACGAAAAAAATTCTAATTCCGGACGTACCGCCGTTGAGCGCTCGGGAGACAGAAGCAGGGATTGTGATCGCCGGGATCGGAATCTTCTGCGCTGCGGTGGTTATCGCCGCGATGCTTTTTGTCTTTCTCGGCGCTTGAATAGAGGCTGACGGCCTGTACCAATGATAATAAACGGTGATCCATAGCATTTGCATTTTGAGTCTTTTCTTTGGCGAGTCTTCCCTTGCCGGTCGCCTGACTTGCAAGTGTCTGGAAAGCACGAGCCCTCGCGTTCCTATGTTGAGCCAACATGTGCCGGCGTGCGACCGGCGCAATCTTTCCGCGGTGCAGCAACGAAATCAGATGAGAAATCTCTCTTAGAGTAGCGAAAA
>Ga0075342_1000065_pt1 | contig 18228 bp, 13 predicted proteins | sample RushOxbow_ThreeS_3_FD_120085 | JGI IMG/M metagenome (GOLD analysis project Ga0075342, IMG submission 120085) | Natural and restored wetland microbial communities from the San Francisco Bay, California, USA, that impact long-term carbon... | ecosystem: Environmental > Terrestrial > Soil >...
CGCTCGACTACCTGATCGAGGCGGCGGTCGCCGCCCACAACCGGACGCCGGCCCCTTCTCTGGTTCCGCCGTAAGTCACGCAGGAATCCGGTTCACGAGGGCGACACCCCGTGAACGCTTACCGGGCAAGTGGGCGAAGACGACGATCAAGTCGATGCTCGAAAACCCCACCTACACCGGCCGCCTCTACTGGAACCGGCTCGACTCCCGCGCCCACAAGCAGGGCGTCGGGCCGGTCGTGCGGCGCGAGCAGGACGAATGGGTCGAAGCTGACGAGCGCCACGAGGCGCTGATCCCAGACGAGCAGTTCGAGCGGGCGCGGGCCGAGATGCAGCGGCGCAGCACCGGGCAAGGCGGCAACCGCCGTCGCCGCCCGCAGAAACGGCCGTACCTCCTGCGCGGCATCGTCCATTGCGCCACCGGACATAACCCGCTGTGGATGCAGGGCCGCTCGCGCAAGGGCGAGCCGACCTACTACACCTGCGGCTACCGGACCTCCTACGGCGACAGGGCCGCCGAGGCGGTCGGCCACGGCAAGTGGCAGTACGTGCGCGAGGACAGCCTCACGACGCTGATCGACAGCTTCTTCGCCACGCGGGTATTCGGCGCCGACCGGCTTGCCCACTTCGGTCGCCAGAGCGCAACCCTTACCGGGGAGCTGCGCGATCGCGACGGCGACAAGCGCAAACGCCTCGCCGGTCAGATCGCCGTCGTCGAGCAGAAGATCGAGCGGCAGCTCGCCGCGATCGAGGCGGGCGTCGATCCAGTCGAGGTCGGCAGGCGAATCCGCGAGCTCAAGGCAGAGCGCGCCGAGGCACGGTCGGTACTCGCCCAGATCGAAGACTCACAACGCGACAGCACCGCCGTCGATCCCGAGGACGCCCGCGCGGTCCTCGACGCCCTACCCGACCTCGGCGAGCGACTCGCCACCGCCGATCCCAATGTGCGGCGTGCTGTGTTCGACGCCTTCCGTCTCCAGGTCGAGATCGACCGCAATGCCGGTCAGGTGCGCCTGAAAGCGCTGGTGTCGAGCGCGTTCGGCGAGGCGAGGAATCTGAGTGACCTGGGAGGGGCGGGAGATCCGGCTCTCTCCGTTAAGGCCATACCGCTACGGGGATTCGAACCCCGGTTTCCGGACTGAGAATTGGCAGTTGCCGGACTAGGACATCGGCAACCCTCAGCCCGGCAATAGGCCCAAGAGGTCTGCTGCCTCCGACACGACCGGATCGTCGATCGTCAGCTCCGATGGTCCCACCAGCTCAAGCTCCGCGGAGACACGTTCGAATAGCGTCCAGTTGATCCAACTCGCCTCCAGGGTCGACCACCAACGGATTCCAATCACCGCCGGGTGAGAGGCGTGGATCTCGGCCGCTTGGCTTTGGGTGGCGCTGCGCTGGCGAGTTGCGACCTGTGATGGACGCAGGCCCTCGGCGCGCAAGGCAACCGGATCGTCGAGGTCGACTACCGCCGCCTCGTCCGACAATTCCAATGATGCGAGTGCCAGCGGAAGGCCAAAGCGAACGAGCATCGAGGGCAAAAGTGCTCCCGTCCCCCGAAACGGAGCAAGCTGCTCGGCCACGGCCGAGACCGGCTCCTCGGACACATACAAGCAACCGTAGAGGTCGGGGTTGTCATGCCTGCCGGCACCCTGCTGCTCGCGGGGAAACCAGAGTGGACCGCCCGGTCCATCGACCTTCGCGCTCCTATCGAGCGGCAGTACCCGCCAGAGCCTCACGCATAGCCACCGGAGCGCTCGGCCGAGATCGCGCCAAGCAGCTCCTGTGCCCTGCCGGCGCGGACCAGGTCGATCGGGCGGCGATCGCCAAGATGGGGATTGAGCCCCTGCAACCACTGCTCGGCCGCGTCTGCCGAGTAGAGCCGCAGGAGGCCCGCGAGGACCAACTCGAGCAGGTCGACGCGCTCGGCGTTGGCGAGATCGATCCCGCCACCGCGGCGCCAGCGGGTGACCTGCGCCGGGCTCACGCCCAGCAGCTCGGCCAAGCGTCGTTGCGAGCCGAGGTCGTGGCTCAACGCGGTGATCTTCTCTGAGGTCGCAACCGGCATGGTCACGATAATAGCGCAACGATCTTTGTTGCGCACAAGCGATTCAAGCCGCTGGCCGACGGGGGCACCCCAAGCGGCGCTACGCGGCGTTCGCAAGACGGAGAGGAACGATCGGCCAAGTCCGCTCGACGTGTTCACGGCGTCCTTGTTTTCGAAGGTAGCTCTCCAACGATGCGGCCTGATCTGCTGCCCAAACGGTCTGATGTCCCTGCAGGGCATGAAGGTCAGCCTCACCGAGCCCAGCGAAGGCCTGCGCTAGCTTTCGCACAATCCGAGCAGCGGCCAGAGCGTCCGCGCTCGCGGCGTGAGCGTCGTCAAGTCGAACACCGTAATGCGCACAGACCGCACTCAACGTTCGCTTACCCCTACGAAAACGATCGAACTGCCTATCGAGTATGAGCGGATCGACTACCAGCATCGCGCCCCCAACATGCTCAAGCAACGGACGCACCCCATATCGCCGCGCCTCGCGATCCAGAACCGTCAAGTCGAAGCGCGCATTGAACGCAATTACCGGAACCCCTTCCTGCATCCAATTGGCCAGTGCTGTGACGATCTCGTCGATCGCCTCGGCCGGAACCCTGCCTTCGGCTCGCGCTCGCTCCGTGGTGATCCCATGCACTCGGGTAGCTCCGCTGGGGATATCGACACCCGGATCGACCAGCCAGTTGGTGCTCTCGACAAACCGATCACCATCAGTAAGGCTGACGGCTGCAGTCACGATGCGATCGAGTCCAATATCAACACCGGTCGTCTCGATGTCGAACGCGGCAAGACGTTCTTTGTACCAACTCATGCCGCGACACTAAAGGTGCAACCGGACGCCTCTCGCAAAGGAACTGAGAGGATCGCCAGGTATAGCTGTCTGGCCCGACCTCGCCAGGGCGACGATTCGCTCGCGGAACTCCTGGGGTACTGGGCTGGAGTCTCATGCATCGTGGCCCAGTCTGCGGGGGTTAGATCGGCTTCAATGTGGGTGGCAGCCTTGGGATCGTGTCGACGACTTTGTCCTTAATCGAGGACTGCGAGCAACGACCTTGGTCGATGTCAGTTCAGTGGGACCACCTTCGCTCCCCCCACACCGCGGTATCGACCTGGTTCGCAAGTCAGGACTATTACCTGGCAGTCCTTGCCTGCGACCCCAAAGGCCGCGCCGAGCCTCTCAAGGCGGCTGGGATCCGAATACCCAAGCGCGTCATCGATGATCACCGGCACGCCCCCGGGCGGCCCTCCGTTTTCCTGCGGACTAACTAGCGCGCCACATGCAAGGCGAGCAAGAACCGCGAGTTGCTCTCGAGCGCCCCCCGAGAGGGACTCGAACGGCACTGTAGTGCCGTTCAGCGTCCGACTCACGATCGAGAAATCGCTGTGGTCAATCTGTACGTCCACCTCAGGCCCAAAGAGGATGCGCCCGTAGGCATTGACCTTGGCCGTAAACGGGCCGATGTACGCTTGTCGAGCCTGCTCGCGTTTCTCTGTCAAGAGCGTGTAAAGATGCTTGGCCGCAGCAGCCCGGCGGTTCTCCGAATCGATGTCCCGCCGCCACTCCTCGAGCTTGGCTCGCGCCTCGGCAAGACGGTCGGAGAGACCCGCGCGACCTTCGATCTCAAGCTCCGCGCTGGTTTCGGCGGCGGCGATCCGATGTGCATTGATCTCCTCGACGAGTCTCTCCCGGAGCTCCCTGTCGTTCCCGAGCGCCAGCCGCACCGTCTCCGGGTCGCTTGCCTTGAGTTTCGTTTCGGCCTCTTCGCGCGACCCGATGGCAGCGGAAACTCGGTCTTGCGCTTTCTCAACCGCCTTCCCCAGCTCCTCGTCGGACATTTCTGCCGACCGCTTCTCCCGCTCAGACAAGAGGCGCTCGGCCTCCGCTTCGGCAACTTCGATCAGCGTCCGCTGCTCAATGCCCTTTTCCTCGAACCCCCGGAGAGCAGCTTCAGTCTCCATCAGCTTCGCCCTTGCCTCTTCCTCGTCGAAGCGTGCGCGCCCGAGCTCGTCCTCAGCTCGGCGCGCGTGCTCGCGAGCCTCGCCAAAAGCCTCCACCGTCACCACAACCGCGGCGTGCTTCTCCTCGAGGGCACAGAGCCTCTGCTCAGCCCGCTCCACCTTCGCCGCAAGCTGGGCTGGCTCGAGATCGCGAAGAGCGTCGGCTCGGCTCTGCTTCTCGTTGTCACGCTCGCCTTCACGACGGAAACGCTCCCTGAGTAGCTCATGGGCCTCCGCGGGGGACGCAACCCTCGCCTTGCCTAGGAGTCGCTCGAGCCGATCGTCGGCTTGCGCCAGCGCTTTTTCTGGTTCGCCCACCTCTCCAGGGGGCGAGACGAGGATGCGAGCGACATCGCCGATCGTCGCCGTGACCTCGGTAGAAACGACCTCCTCGATCGTCTCCCCGGGCTCTGCCCGTCTCTCGTCACCGTTGATCGAGACACCCACTGGCTGTAGCGCTTCGACCACGAGGCGTGCCTTGCCGACGTCGGCGCGACCCCTCGCACCCGCAAGCGCCTCAGCAGCCACGTCGATCTCCTTCGAAAGTGCCTCGTCAATCACACAGCCAGAGAGAAACCGCTCGGCCTCGGCAATCTCCTGCTCCGCCGCACTGACACGGTCCAAGCGCTCCCGCAACTGGTCCCGGTCCAGACTCAGGTCCAGCAGCTCGACCAGCTCCGTCCGCACTGCGGTCTCGCGTTCGGCCGACTCGACTGCGGCGTGTGCCGCCACGCACGCCTCCTTGGCCGCTGAGACCGCTGCCTTCCGGGCCTCGAGATCCGGTGCATCCGATGCGAGGTCCATCTTCAGCTGCGCAAGAAGGCTCGTAGCCCTGTCAGCATCCTCGATCAGAGCGGTGCGGGCGTCGCCCTTCGCGGTCGCATCGCGCAACGAGAGCTCGGCTATCTCGACCTCGTGCCGCGCGGCGTCGAGCTGGCGCTCGAACGCCTCGACCGTCTCAACCGACTTGGAGCCAGCACCGATTCGCTCGGTGACCTCGGGCAACTGAGCTTTCAACTCGGCCGTCTCGCGCTCAAGCCGACTCTGGCGCTCCGCTGCCTCTTCGAGTTTGCCGAGACGTTCTTCCGCCGAAACGACCTCATCTTCCAGTGACCCAAGCTCTCCAGCTTTCTCCCCGCGAGCAGCGGGCACCAATCCTTTCTCCGTGAAGTACTGCAGGCGCTCCCTGTTCACCCGCTCGAGCAGCGCGTCCGATTCTCCCGCTCCCGCCGCCCCGCCATTGCTCCCTGCGGCCGCTGCGTCGAGCGCAGCCGCCAGGCTCGGAGCCTCGGCAATCGCAGCCTGCGAGATCTCAACGCCCTGCTGATAGCGAAGCGCGCGAAAGAGCACGTGATCGGTCTCATCCCGGAGGATCTCGAGCACCCGGTTATGGGCAGCCTCGCCAGTGAGCTGTTCGGGGGTTGGGGCGATGACCTCAAGCTCAGTCAACTTCTCCCGCAGCCACCGCTTGCGATAGACCAGCCGATAGGGCCCTACGGTCAACTCGGCCTCAACAGAGGGACCGACATCCCGGCCGATCGGCTGCGCCGCTCGAACCTCCTTTCGGGTCGCCGAGTCCTTTTGGGCCAGCAACAGGTCGAACGCATCAGCTATCGAGGTCTTGCCAGTCTCGTTCGGACCCTCGACAATCGTCACCCCATTCGGCTCGAACTCGACATCAATCGACTCGACGCCGCGAAACTGGCGCAGGGAGATGCGCTCGATTCTCATTGGGCCAGCCTGTAGAGCAGGTTGAGGGCATCGCGCGCCACGACCGCTTCCTCGCCGCTGCCGGCGGCTTCCGCACTCAGCGCGTCCAGCGTCTCGCGCACGTAGCCGGATACATCGAGCTCAGCGAGGTCGGCTTCGTCCGGCTCGACGAGGAGGTCGGTCTGCGCCTCCCAGGTATTGAGCGACGCGAACTTCAACCGGTTCTCCTCCAGCACCGCATCGAGCCGCGCATCGGTAGACAGATTGAGAGTTCCCCGCAAAGCGAGCCGAATGACCGTCGTGGGCTTGGCGGGATGGGAATCAAGTAGATCGCTGAGGGCGCTTACGTCGTCTTCGCTGTTCAGGTCGCGGGTCTGCCGATGAAAAGCCCACCCTCCAAGCTCGCGGCGCTCGACAATGCAAGCGTGGTCGTCTAGCCCCACCATGAGCACCTGATTGGGCTCGATCTCGCCATAGCCCGTCGCCACCGGCGTCCCGGAGTAATAGGCCCGCGCTTGCGTATCTGGAATCTCGGTCACTGAATGTCGATCGCCAAGCGCAACGTAGTGCGCATCGCCAGACGCGAGTGCGTTCCGCAACATCGCTGAGTCAATCAGCGACGGATTCGCGACGTCCGGGCTCAACTCATCCACGACGCCGTGGGCGATCACCACCCGCAGCGCACCGCTGGCGGAGGCCTCAGCCCCGTAACACTCCGCAGCGGGATCGCCGAGCTGGTGCTTGCTGCGCCAGGGCAGGCCGACAACCTCAATCCCGTCCACCCCGGGGACCGGGACTGAGACAGCCTCTGTCAGCACCGTGATCAGATCTGGCTTTTTCTCGGTCCAAGCGTCGGTCAGATACACGGACGAGGGATCGAGCGGGTCGTGGTTGCCCGGCAACAGGTAGACGGGCACTGTAAATGCCGAGAGCGCATCGAGCGCCCTTGCGATGATCTGACGATCAACGTGGTTGGAGTCAAAGACATCGCCGGCGACCACCGCGAACGCACATCCCTCCCCCTCCGCGAGCTCGGCCATACGCCTGACGGCGTCGAACCGGTCCTGCGCGAAGCGGGCACGAGCCTCCTCGGGCAGGAAATGTGCCTGCATGCCGAGATGCCAATCGGATGTGTGCACGAACCTGATCACGCAAAGGAACCTATATGGTGCCCCGGTCAAATGAGCGCCGACAGCCGCACGGGAGTCTCGAACCTTCCCTCCCAGCCAAAGCCCAGTCTCAAGAAACACGTGTGAATTCGTTCTTCGACCAGATCCGCGGAGAGAATGGCGTACTCGAACTCGAGCTGTCGGTCCTACCCGCAGTCAATTTCGCGTTGATCCATAACCGGGTGCCCGTCCTCAGGCACCTGGCGTTGAAAAATGTCGGCGACAAACCGCTTCGAGACCTGGCCGTCTCGGTTGAGCTCCACGGACACGATGGCCCGCTCGCCGATCCGTGGCATCGTGAGATCGCCTCCCTGGCCCCGCAGACGCCGGTTGCGTGGGCCGATCTGAGCGGGTTCGCGCTCCACGCAAAAGACCTCTCCCAGACAAACGAAGCATTCAACGCGACCCTGGAGATCACCGCAAGGCATCCCTGGGATCAACCGCTGCGGATTGCGCGCCCGCTTCGCGTCCTCGCTCACAACGAGTGGCTGGCAACTCCGGCGCTCTTCGAGACCATCGCGGCCTTCGTCCAGCCGAATGGGGCTGTAATCACCGCGGTGCTGCGCGAGGCTGCGGACATCCTCCGGACAGCCACCGGCGATTCCGCAATCGTCGGGTACCAGCGCGGGCCCGAGCGGGTAATCGAAACCGCGGGTGCCATCTACGAGGCCCTGCGCGCTCGCGAGCTTGTCTATGCCCCGGCTCCGAGCTCCTTCGAGAGCACCGGTCAGCGGATCAGGACTCCGCAGTCGGTGCTTGACGAGCGGCTCGGCAACTGCGTGGACCTCACCGTGACCTACGCCGCCTGTCTCGAGCAGGCTGGGCTCCACCCACTCGTCTGCATCGTCGAGGGCCACGCGTTCGCCGCCCTTCACCGTGATGAGGAGCGGCTCCCTGAGGCCGTTCTGCTGGACACCAACTCGATAGTGAATCTGGTCGAGACCGGTCATGTGATCCCGGTGGAGATGACCGCCATCGGAGCCTCCGAGGAAGCCCGCTCCTTCCCGGAGGCGGTCTCCATGTCACAGACCCATTTCCAGGACACGACGTCTCTGCGAGGCCTAGTAGACGTACGCTTGGCGCATCGCTCGGGAGTCGACCCGTTGCCAACTCGCGACGGCACCACCGGCATCCCAATCGCCTCACCAGATCGCGACGCCCCGGCGAGCGAGCGCCCTCACCCCGACCAAGACTCCTTCACAGATACGACCCGGCTCACCGCAGCGGCTGTCCAGCTGCCCGAGAACCTGCGCCAGGCGGTTCTGGGCGAAGCTGAAGAGGCTGAGCGGGTCTACGAGATCGACGATTCGGCACCACCGCGCGTCCAAAGGTGGCGGCAGGCACTGCTCGATCTCAGCCTGCGCAATCCCCTGCTCAACCTGCCTCGCAGCCGCAGTCGCGGCTTGGACCTGCACGTGCCAGCGGGTGCGCTGGCAGCCCTCGATGACCTGATCCACGCGCACAAGTCATTGCGTATCCACTCGATCGACGACCTGACCGCTCTGCGTGGACTTCGCCCAGACGACGAGGTCGCGCCGGAGACCCTCGTCTCGGACCTCCGAAACGAGCATCGCCTGTACGGGGCGGTCGCCACCGACTCCTACCACGACACCATGCGAGGACTACAGCGAGCGGCACGCACGGTTGAGCAGGAGACTGGCAGCAACTACCTCTATCTGACTCTCGGCGCGCTTGTCCACCCGAGTCCGAGCGGGCGTGAGGCAAGGGCACCCCTTTTCGTTATCCCAGTGCGCATCGAAGGCGGCTCGGGGAAGTCACCGTACACGCTGGTCGTCGATGGCCAAGAGCTTGCTGCCCCCAACTATTGCCTCATCGAGTGGCTCCGGGTAAGGCATGCGGCCATGATCCCCCAACTCTCGGAGCCGATCCTGGATGACTCGGGCATCGACATTGCGCGAACTCTTGCCGCGATCAAGGAGAGCCTCGTCGAGCATCAACTGAACTACCGCGTTGACGAGCTAGCCAGCCTCCGACTGCTTCAGTTCTCCACCTTCCAGATGTGGCGCGACCTTACCGACAACTGGCAGCAGTTCATGACGAACTCCGTCGTCGAGCACCTCATCGAAAGAGCGGGGCAGCCGTTTACGGACCCTGCGGATTCTGGCGAGCCCGTCGTGGTAGACGAGGCCGATCTACACCTACCGATCGCTGCTGACGGGTCCCAAATGGAGGCGATCGCGATGGCCGAGGCTGGACGTTCGTTCGTCCTCGAGGGGCCACCCGGTACCGGCAAGTCGCAAACCATCACCAACCTCATCTTGCGCCTGATCGCCCGTGGCAAGAGTGTCCTCTTCGTCGCCGAGAAGCAGGCCGCGCTGGATGTAGTGAAGCGCCGCATTGATGCTCTTGGTCTGACACCTTTCGTACTCGACCTGCACGGGCGCCGGCAGACCATGCGCAGCATCCGCGAGCAGCTCAAGCGGGGACTCGAGCATCGCACCGACGGCGACGCTGTCGGCTGGGAGGCTGCCGCCCTGGACTTTTCGAGCAGATTGGCATCTCTACAGGCTTACCCCAGAACGCTCCATGAGCCGAACGCCGCCAACGTCTCGGCCTGGACCGCGCACGACTCCTTGCTCGCTTACGGGGAGGGACCGATGCTCGACGTGCCGCGGGTGCTCATGGACAAGGGTCCTGAGGTTCACCGAGACATCGAGGTCGCCCTCGAGGGGATGCCAGAGAAGATTCGCTTGGCCCAGCCTCACCCCGAACACTGCTGGTCGCTCGTTGGATCCCGCTCCTTCGACGAAGCCGACGCGGACCAGCTCCTGTCGGGAGCCCGAGCGCTCGAGACAGCGAGGGCGAAGCTGGAAAGCGCACCGCTGCTGACGGATGTCGTCTCCAAACTGGATGGCCCCCAAGATGCCTCTTTCATTGCCGAGTATCTGAATGGGGTCGACCTGAGCCATCCCGTCGATCCCGCCGCCGTGGAGCACGCGACGAAGAGCCATTGGGATTCAGCTTGCGGCGACGTCATCACCGGTGTTGAAGGCTTTCGGGAGCGAAACGCCAAGGCGTTGGACCACTTCGTTCCGGGCGCGTTCAACGATGAGCTCGCCATTGCTTGGGCAGAGCAGGCCGAGGCGGCCTCCCGGGGCATCTTCGGCAAGCGGCGCCGACAGGAGACGCTCATCGCGAAGCTAACTCCGTACCTTCAGTCGAACCAGACGGTCACTACTGGTCCTGAACTGCTCGCGCTCGTGGAGGCGCTGCGAGCCGCCACCGCCGAGGCATCAGCACTAACCGTTGCGGCGTGCGAACTTCCGGGTATCGAGCTTCCCTCTGGCTGGTCGGCGGTCGCACCTGACGCGATCAAGACGCTGCAGGCATCGATCGGCACGCTGGTTTCGGCCCGCGAGCTACGACAGCGGCTGCCAAACAGTTGGCAGGCAATCGTCCAGCTCCCCACGCAAGAACCGCAGAGCGCCACGCTAGCCGACGAACTCGTGGGCGCGTGGGAGACCTGGGGGAACCTCCTCTTGATCTCCGAGGAGACAACTCAGCAGTGGACCGGGGAGGGCAACTGGCTCGAGGCGTGGGCGAATGATGGCCCACGCTGGAGCGACGAGCTCGAGAAGGAAGGCCTGCGCCCGCTCCGTGCCTGGGCCTCGCTCCAATCGGCACTCGACGTCCTGTGTGAGAACGGTATGGGCGGCACCGCAGCCGAAATTCTCGACGGCCACCTACCAGGTGAGGGTCTGCTTGCCGCGTTCCGGCGCGGTCGAGCCCGCACTGCACTCGACGAGCGCCTCGCGGCGCATGGGCTTGACCTCTTCGACGGCGACGGACGCAACAGCGAGGTCGATCGGTTTCTCGCCGCCGCGGATGCGCTCCGCGATCGGGTAGCTACACAAATGGCAACCGAACTGGTCCATCAACGCGAAGCCAAGAAAACCGAGCACGAACGGCGATTTGGTGAGCTCAAGAAGCAGCTCGACCGTAAGCGCGGTGGGATGAGCTTCAGGGAGCTTTTCCTCGAGTATGCAGAGGAGATCCTGACGATTGCCCCGTGCATTTTGACGAGCCCGGCTTCGGTCGCGACCTTTCTTGCCCCGGACGCGAAGAAGTTCGACGTAGCGATTTTTGACGAGGCTTCCCAGATACGAGTCCCACAGGCGATTGGAGCCCTGGGGCGAGCGAAGGCGGCGGTGATCGTCGGCGACTCGCGGCAAATGCCCCCTACGAGCGTGATGGAGGTCTCGCGAGACGACGCCGAAGACGACCCAACTGTCCCGGAGGACCTTGAGAGCATCCTGAGCGAGGCTGTCGAGTCGGGGCTCGAACAGCGCTGGCTCTCATGGCACTACCGCAGTCGTGTCGAGGACTTGATCGCCTTTTCGAACCGACACTATTACGACAGCAAGCTTTCTAGCCTGCCGTCGCCCGGCCCCATCGGCGGAACTGGCATCGGTTGGCGCCGAGTCGACGGAACCTACGCTCGCGGAGGCGCCCGTAACAACGTGGTCGAGGCGGAAGCGATTGTTGCCGAGATATGCACCAGGCTGCGGTCCCCCCTACATGCGCAGGAGTCGATTGGAGTAGTGACGTTCAACGTTCAGCAACGCGACCTGATTCTCAACCGGCTTGAGGAGAGCGAAGATGACTTGGTGCAAGCGGCACTCGCCCGCGACGACGGGGAGGCGATATTCGTCAAGAACCTCGAGAACGTGCAGGGCGACGAGCGAGACACGATCCTGTTCTCCCTCGGGTTCTCCAAAGACCCAGCTAGCGGACGGCTGCCGCTCAACTTCGGCCCGCTAGTCAACCAGGGCGGCGAGCGACGTCTGAATGTCGCCATAACTCGCGCTCGTTCGTGCGTCGTGCTATTCAGCTCCTTTGACCCACAGGAGATCGACCTTGGCCGCACGACATCGATCGGCATCGCACACCTGCGCGCCTACATGGAACTGGCCGTAGGCGGCGCCACGCGACTCGGCGACCTCCGCGCCGGGTCCGCAGCGCGCGGCAACCGCCTTCTGGACGAGCTGGGCGCCGAGCTAGAGCGACACGAACTAGAAGTAGGAAGGGGGATCGGGCTATCTGACTTCCAGGTCGATCTCGCGGTCCGCAAGCCGGGTCGAGACCTCTGGCAAGTGGCGGTTCTTAGCGACGGACCCACGTGGGCAAACCGGCCGACCGCCGCCGATCGCCATGGAGCCCCGCAACTGCTCCCCGAGTTGATGCATTGGCATGCCTGCACAATGGCGTGGCTACCCGAGTGGGTGTGTGAACGTGACGCGGTGGTTGAGCGTGTCGTGACCCTCGTCAACGACGCCGACCGGGCTGCCCCACAGACGAGCTCCGACGACCTGCTTGATGCAGACGGCCTCAAGCAAGGCCAAATCATCGCGGCGAGCGACGTTGCTCCGATATCCCAGCGCAGCGACACCGATGTGACAGATGCAGACGTAGATCGGATTGCTCCACTGCCCCTGCAGGCAACCCAGACCACCCAGAGCCAGAGCCCTTCAAGCGACCTCAGCCTGTCGCCGAGACCCGGAGAGCCGTTCATACCGTTCGAACCCAGACCAATCGGAACCCGGGCCGAAATTGACCAACTGGCCCACAGCGAGCGAATCCAGGCCATTGTGCGAAACACGCTCCAAGAGATCGTCGAGTGGGAGGGACCGGTGCAGATCGATCGGCTAATCCGCCTCGCCCTTAATTGCTTCGGCTTCAGCCGAGTTGGGAGCGACCGCGCCGCCGCAGTCGCGCCGCTGGTGCCCAGTGAGCGCTGCATCGCAGGTCCGGCCGACACCTTCGTCTGGCCCGGTGGCGTGAACGTTGACACCTGGCGTGGTTACCGGACGACGCAACATCCCGGCGACAGGGCATTCGGGGACATCTGCCCCGAGGAGATCGGCAACGCGATGCTCCACGTGCTCAGCGTCGCGCCCGAGCCCCTGACCGAGGCGGAACTCTTTCGTCGATCGATGACAGCTCTTGGCTACAGCCGCCTGACGGACGGGATCCGCAGTGACATGGATCAGGCGCTCGCCAGGGCAGTCCGGACCGGAAGGGTGATCTCTACGACCGACCGCCTGCTTCGCCCCGGGGCATAGCGTCCGGAGTGAGCTGGCTCGCATCCCGATGGAATCGAGCGCCCGGCGGCAAGGCGCTTGGTATGCCGGCATCCCATGCGACGCACGACCGTGAAGCTTCTCGACGATCTCGACACCCGGCTTCGCCATGAGGCGGAGCGGCGTGGCGTGACGATCGCCGATGTCACTCGCACCGCACTCGTGCAGCACCTCGGGGCGGACGGGCGACGACAGCTAGGTGCCGCCGCCAGCGGACACAGCGGACAGAGCGATGTCGCGGAGCGGATCGAGGAGATCCTCGCCGCGGAGTTCGCCCCATCGCGCTGATCCTCGACGCCGGCCCCCTCTACACCTACGTCGACGCCGACGACGCCCATCACGCCTCCTGTCTTGAGCTGCTCGAGTCCCACCCGGGGCCACTCGTCGTCCCCACGCTCGTTATCACCGAGGTCGCCGTCGCCACTTCAGCGTGGTCCGGCCAAGTCACGAGGTCGCGTTTCAACTGCTTCCTTGAATGTCGACGGTGCCGTGCTGGCTCCAGCTACGATTGCTGCTCACCAATGGCGGCAACAGTTTCGGCAACAGGATTCTCGGCGATTCGGCAACACGGCGGCAACAGCCACCGCTTCTCAGCTCGCGGCGCAGATGTCGCATCTGCCGCATCGCGCCTGCATCCCGTTGCCGAAACTGTTGCCGAAAATGAGATTCGTGGTCATTACGCGCACCAGTTTGGCTTGCCAGAGCCATACCGCTACGGGGATTCGAACCCCGGTTTCCGGACTGAGAATCAAGGGTTGCCGGACTAGGACATCGGATACCGCTCGGTCAGGCGGTTTCGGGCTGAGCCGGTCGGGCCTCGGCCCCATGCACGACCACCGCTGGGCCGGCCTCTGCCTCCGGAATGAGGTGGTTCGCCCTCGCGCCGACGCTCGGCTAGCGCTCCGAGGAGCTTGCGACGTCGTTCAGCGGCTTCGACCATCGCCGGGAAATCGAGGGTACGAGCCACTCGCTCGTCAACCAACTCATCGAGAAAGTCGCGGTCGGTCATGCATCCTCCTTGCTACCAAACCACACGCTCGCCGATCGCTCCCTGGATGTCTTCGTCGGCACTAACAAGCGGTAGGTCGAGCGTCAGCGCAGTCGCCGCGATGATGCGGTCAAAGGGATCGGGAACCTTCTCCCTCGGAACCGATGCCATCGCGTCGAGCACCGGCAGGTCGAGGGGAACAACCGTGAAGGCATCGCCGTCGACAATTGACCGCGCGTCATCGAGCGCCTGCACCGAGAGACGGCCCGAGTCGACCAAGTAGCGCAGATCGAGGAAGGAGCCGATCGACACATGGAGCGTCTTGGCAACCAGCGCCTGATCGATGATGTCCGCGCCGCTCGGCGAGCGCTCGCGCAGGGTGCCCCTAAGCATCCACAGCAGCGCATGGGTGTCGACAACAACGCTGGTCACAACCGGGTTCTACTCGGCCTTGCCGAGCAACGCCTCGTGGCGAGCAGCCTTGATGTCGGCGATCTCGATCGGCGGCAGCTTGCCAGCGAGCGCTCCGACCGGCCAGGGCTCCTCGCCGGTCCCAGGTGACTTAGGCAGGACATCGACCGCCGCGCCAACCTCCAGCTTGGAGGCATCGGACGCAGGCACGACGACGACAGTAGTCCCGTCTGGGCGCTTCTCGATCACCTTGGCCATGCATTCAGGGTACCGCTTGCCAGCGCCAGCCATTGGGCGAAATCTGGCCGCCCGCTCGACCGGTCATGCGCATTCGTCGAGGGGGAATGCAATCGAATGACGAAATCCACGGCCTCCAACCGTTCGGCGCAAGGTGCGAAGGATGCGATCGGGATTGTCCTCAGGGCCGTTGATGTAGAGCGGTTCGCCGTCACAGCCGAACGCGATCGCGCTCGGTCCCTGCCATGGACCGAGATGCGGGCGGGCCTGCTCGAAGTCGGGGTGCGGCGCGAACCCGAGTCCGCGGGCGTACTCGCCCGCACCCAGCACGAGGTCGCGAACGAGATCGATCGGAACGCTCACCGGCGGCCCGGCATAGGCGCCGAACACGAAGCCGGTGAGCGAGCGCAGTCCTCGGTCGTCCGTCTCATCGGGGCCAGTTGCGTTCTTGACACCAAGACAGTAGGCGTCGACCAGGTAGGTACAGGCCAAGATCTTGCGCCGATGGGGCCGACGGCGGGCGACGATCGCGGTGAGCAGGCCCTCCGTCCCCCCTCTTGCGCCGGGATCGTGCCAGCCGGGGCGATCGGGCACCCCCAGGCCGGCGCTCCAACCGGCGTTGAGCCAGCAGCCGAGAAGGTCGGCGTCCGGATTCGCGCCGTCGCGCTCGATGGCGAGCCTGCGGACGAGGGCGGACGCCTCGGCGGGTCGGATCCCAAGGCTGCGAGCGATCTCCCTGGGAGACAGATCCTGAGCGCGAAGCTCGCGGACCTTCTGCGTGAGATCGTCCTCGACCATTGGCGTTTTTTAACCGACCAGGCGGACAGTGGCGTGACGCCGGTCGTCTTTGCAGAAGGGACTAGTGACCTCCGACCTTGACCTCACCGGAGAGATCCTTGCGGAGGAGGCTCGGCTGAAGGCAACAGCTGCGGCTTCCCAGCTCGCGACACAGACATCGCATCTGCTGCATCGCGCCTGCATCCTGTTGCCGAAACTGTTGCCGAAAATGAGATTCGTGGTCATTTCGCGCACCAGTTTGGCTTGCCAGAGCCATACCCCTTACGGAACAGAAGACGAACCCGGTGGCGCGGATCGCCGCTGATCCAATTTCGCTGCCACGGTAATCCTACAGAGCGAAGCTGAGCAACTACCCCTCGAATCGACCCGAAGATGCCCCAAAGCGACGAGCGCAGGGCCGCTATCGATGAGTCAGCCGAAGTAACCGATTTTTTCTCTGGATGAAGGAAGAGAACCCATTGCAAGCCCAGCGGCGAATCCCACCTCGGCTACGGCGGCCTTATAGGCCGCCCGCGGCGAAAGCCGGACCAGAGCTCGCGCAATCCTGACAATCGTTGCCAGTCGAGTCGGCGGGACCATGCCGGCCGATCGATAGGCCTCATACATCCACGCCCACCCACGACCATATTGCAGCCGCTGGCTGAACAACTCGCGTGATCCAGTCCGCAGGCGATAGTCCAAGATCGCCTCGGGCACCGTCTTGAGGACCACACCCAAGAGCCACAAGCGCAAGCACAAGTCCACATCGTCACAGACCCCCGCCCTGGGGTTGAAGCCACCGACGCGGCTGAGGGTGCGGCGACGCACCGCAAGCGTCCCGCCCAACGAGACGGGCACAGATACGAAGCCCGATCCGGACGATCTCACTCCCTTCAGTGGGAGCGCAAAGTAACCAACATCGGGTCGAAAGAGCGCTTCGACCAACGATGGCCGATTCAGCTCTCCGAGGCGAACAACCGCGCAAACAAACTCACTCGTCTCAAGTGCGTTTGACAACGCCCTCAAATATCCCGGCGCGGGCCGGTCGTCATCATCCAGGAACACCAGCTTCTCAAACCGAGCCTGGGCAACACCGAGATTAAGCGCGGTGGCCTTGCCATGGTTGGTAGGCAACGAAATTAGTCGCATCTGCGTTGGCCTGGGCGAGTTTTCTCTGATGACGCGCACGGTTTCATCCGTCGACGCGTCATCAACCACGATCATCTCCCACCCCCAGTCCTCCGTTGCAGCCAGCGCCTCGAACAACTCCACGATAGTCCGCTCTCCGTTGTAGGTGGGAACCACTACCGATACTCCGAGCCGATTCCCTCGGCTGCCGGATCTGGCTAACCCGCCCACACATTTAGCTTGCCGGTTTACCGACTCTAGATCATGCATCCCTTGAATTGGTGTCATGACCCGCGCATACGTTTGCGTAGGGTCCGTGTCGAATTTGCTGCCGTGAAGATCACGTTCTCGTGGTAGCGAATCCCACCGAACCTGAGCCGTGCCAGCACGGCGAGCCAGGCGCAGACGCTTCGCTCGAACAACCATGCGGGCGCGAGCAAGCTGCTCGTGAACGGGAACACGCGCCGACCATCCCAGCGACGACGGCCGCACTCAGCGAGCGCAATGGCTCCTCCGCCGAGCGCGAGCAGGGTTTTGCGTCTGTCTTGGGCGAAGACGACCAGCCAAGGGAGGATGGCGAGCCAACAGATCATTCGAGCCGGCATAGCGAAATCCTCATAGGCCTGTCGGGTCCGCTGCGCGACGAAGTGACTGGTGGAAGGTGGAAGCCGTCTGACGTACAGATCCAGAGGGCTTCGGACTTGGCCCCCAGAGGCGCGGATCGTCCGGATCAGCTCGAGATTCTCAAACGCCACGTCCGGGTCATACCCACCGATGGCGAGCAACCTTGAGCGTCGAATGGCAAGCGTTCCCGGAAAGTCCGCTCCTATAGCGCGGTTCAACAGCGTGCGTGCCGTGTCCCAGCGGGCGTGCCACGGTAGCGGCTCGAAATAGTTCTGTGGGCGTACGAGGTCGGCGGTGCCGAGCAACCTGACAGCACGGATGAGCGCGACAGGCTCGTAGCGGACGTCGTCGTCGGCGATGACGATTGCCTCATGACTCGCAAGCCGGACGCCGGCCATGACCGCGGGTACCTTTCGCATCTGCCCCGGCGCCTGCTGATCCGCTGCAACGTGGAGAACGAGGTGTCCGAAGGCTCGCTCATTGGCCGTAAAGACCGATTCTGGCGAGCCATCAATAACGATGATCTCGTCGCACACCTCAGCGAGCCGAGCAAGATAATCAGCGAGCTCCTTACATCCAAGGTCGTCCCGCCACCGGAGCGGCAGCACATAGCTGAATACCGGCGGCTGATCAGCACACCCCTCGGCTTCAGCATTCTCGGCGTGTCGCGCCGGGCGGTTATCATGCAGAGCGCTGATGCCGAGGGTTTGCTCACGCTGCGGACGCGCTCCGCGCGCGGAGGAGTTTGGACCAGGCGTTCCGTTGGAGCAACTCCTTTCGGAGGTCGACCCCAAGCGTGGAATCCTCTTTGGGGGCCTCGCGTGGGGCAGCATCGAGGGTTTTGATGTGTGCCCCAACTGCCTCACCCCCGCCGAGGAACGGGCGCTCGCCGAAGGCTTCGTCCGACTGATCGAGCTCGACGCCAGCCGCCTCGCGGCAGCCGGAGCCAAGCCGTCCCCGCACGAGGCTGCTCTCGCCGCTTACGCGATGCGGCTACGCGCCGAGCTCGAGAGCACTGACCCCCCCCCCCCCCCCC
>Ga0075342_1000066_pt1 | contig 18018 bp, 16 predicted proteins | sample RushOxbow_ThreeS_3_FD_120085 | JGI IMG/M metagenome (GOLD analysis project Ga0075342, IMG submission 120085) | Natural and restored wetland microbial communities from the San Francisco Bay, California, USA, that impact long-term carbon... | ecosystem: Environmental > Terrestrial > Soil >...
AGGCGACCATCGAAGGTGTGGTGCGCATGCCTTCGGCATTCTCGATGACCTTGGGAGTTTTGCCGTCCATCACGGCGACGCAGGAATTGGTAGTGCCCAGATCGATTCCGATCACTTTCGCCATTACGAACCTCTCTTTCTGGCAGACCGTGCGGGCCCATGAACGGCACCCAGCATTTCAGCGCAAGGCTTGGCGTCGGTCCCCAATATTCGGCGCATCCCGCCGACTCATCCGGCAGGGTTCCGCGGTTATATAGGTGGCAAGCCTATGACCCGCAAGGAGAAGCGCTGATGACAGCACGTCCGGCTCACGCGGCCTGTTTCCAGGCGCCGATCAGAATGGGGGTGAGGCAGTAATACCGCCCGTCTAAGCCGGCCTCGGTCATATCGGCCGTGAATTGATCGGAGCGCGCCTGATCGGCAATGCCGAGCGCGGCGGCAGCAGGAAACAGGCTTTGGTAAACACCGATCAACATTTGCGCCATGTCCTTGAGCGGCAGAAACTTCGCCTCGGCCAGCGTGCCGTCGGGGGTGCCGATGCCGGCCGCCTCGAACTGCGCCGGCAGCTGGCGCCCGGCCCGCAAGTTTCGGCCGTGGGCCCGGAACACGCACTCGAACAGGCGGTTGAACTCGGCCATTGCCGGGCAGATCGGCTCGACCGCAATGGCGCCGAAGTCGAACTCCTGAACCGCCACGACGCCGCCCGGCTTGGTCCAGAACAGCATCTTCTCCAGTACTGCGACCGGGTCCTGCATATGCATGAGAAACAGCCGGCAATAGCTGAGGTCGAACGGTGCGCCGGGCGGCTGGTCGAGCGTGTACACATCGGCTTGGACCAGCTCGAACGCGGCGCCACCTTGGCTGCGGAGATCGGCCAGCGCCTGGCCGCCAAGCGCGCCATCGATCTCGATGCCGGTTACGCGGCCCTCAGGCCCGACCCGGTCGGCCATCAGCCGCATCACGGTACCGGGCCCCGAGCCCACATCGAGGCAGGACTTACCGGGTTTGAGGCCGATCCGGTCGAGCAGCTCCTCGGTCGCGCCCTGCCACATCATCGCCTGGTCGCGCAGACGCTGATACTCGCTTATGTCGCGGGCATGCACGTAACCGTCCGGGTTCTGTTCGCGCGCCGTCACACCGATCTCCTCATTCGCCACTCTGCGGCTATATGTCAGAACGTAGGACAGCCATGAGTCGGAGCAAAGGCGGCGTGAAATATTTTCCGCAATACTTCGATCCGGCGGCGCAACAGGCGCTGCTGGTCGATTTGCGGCGGATCATCGGCGAAGCGCCCCTCTACACCCCCACCATGCCGCGCTCGGGCAAACCGATGAGCGTGCGCATGACCAATTGCGGGCCGCTCGGCTGGGTCACCGACCGGGAGCGCGGCTATCGCTACCAGGCGACCCACCCGGAGACCGACCGACCGTGGCCGGCGATCCCGCGAATGCTGCTCAATCTGTGGCATGAGGTGGCCGGCTACGCCGCTTCGCCCGAAGCTTGCCTGGTCAACTATTACGCGGGCGAAGCCAAGATGGGCCTGCATCAGGACAGAGACGAGGAGGATTTCTCGGCCCCGGTGCTGTCGGTATCGCTCGGCGACACCGGCCTGTTCCGCGTCGGCGGCACCTCGCGCAAAGACCCGACCGAGAAATATGAGCTCAAGTCCGGCGACGTGGTGGTGCTCGGCGACGACGACCGGCTTGCCTTTCACGGCATCGACCGCATCCTGCCCGGGACGTCTGACCTGCTCGCGGAAGGCGGCCGCTTCAATCTCACGCTGCGGCGGGTGACCAAGCCTAAGTGAGAGGGCTCAATCCCCGGCCGGCTGATCGGTCTCGTCGCCCTCGGGGAAGTCGTCGTTGGCGGCCTTGCGAATGCTCGTGCCTTTGCCCTGCGGCTTGGGCGCCTTGGCGCCACCCTTGGCCACCGCCACCAGCGCCGGCCTCAGGCAACGGTCGCCGATAATGTAGCCGGACTGCATCACGTCGACCACGGTGCCCTCGGGCACCGCTTCGTCCTCCACCTCGTACATGGCCTGGTGGCAATTTGGATCGAAGCGTTGGCCGAGCGGCTCAATGCGGGTGACCCCATGCCGCTCCAGCACGTTGAGCAGCTCGCGTTCGGTCAGCTCGACGCCTTCAAGGAAGCTCTTGAGCGCCGGATCGCCGGCCGCAGCCTCGGCCGGCACATGCTCGATGGTGCGCTTGAGGTTGTCGCCGACCGTCAGCACGTCGCGGGCGAAATTGGAGATGGCATAGCGCGCCGTGTCGGTCTTCTCCCGCTCGGTGCGCCGGCGCAGATTCTCCATGTCGGCCATGGTGCGCAGCAGCCGATCGCGCATCTCGTTGTTTTCGACGAGCAGCGCGTCGAGATCGGCCCCGACATTGGCATCGGAGTCCAATTTTGCAGTCTTGGGCTCGGCCTTGGGAGAATCGGCGACTTTCGCCTGATCCTCGTTGGCCTCACGCGGATCGGTCTTGTCGTCGGGCATGCTGAGCCTCGGCGAATGGTTTCAGTTGGAAGTCCAGAGGATATCGACCGTAAAGCGGCAAAAATCAAGGGACAAGGCGCCCAAGCAGCTTGGCCGTGTAGTCCACCATCGGAATGATGCGCGCATAATTGAGCCGCGTCGGCCCGATCACCCCAAGCACACCAACGATCTTCTGCTCGGTATCCTCGAACGGCGAGACGATCAGCGCGGAGCCCGATAGCGAGAACAGCTTGTTCTCCGAGCCGATGAAGATGCGCACGCCTTCGGCCCGCTCGGCCAGGCCAAGCAGCTGGATCAGGTCGGTCTTGGTGTCGAGATCCTCGAACAGCAGACGAACGCGCTCCAGATCCTCCATCGCCCTGACGTCCTCTAGCAGATGCGCGCGCCCGCACACGATCAGGCTCTGGCGGTCGTCTCCCTGACCCGACCAGGTGGCCAGACCCTCGGTGACGATGCTGGCGGTTAATTCGTCGATCTGCGCGCGCCGCTGCTCGATCTCCTTCTCGATGCGGGCGCGGGCCTCCGCCAAAGTCAGCCCCACGATGCGGGCATTGAGATAGTTCGAGGCCTCTTGCAGCGAGGACAGCGGAAGCCCTTCGGGCAGAGTGATGATGCGGTTCTCGACGTCGCCGTCATTGCCCACCAGCACCGCCAGCGCGCGCCCCGGTCCGAGATTGACGAACTCGACATGCTTCAGCCGCTTGCTCTGCTTGTCGACCAGCACCACCCCGGCGCAGCGCGACAGCCCCGACAGCATCTCGCCCGCCTCGCCGAGCACGTCCGCCACCGCCCGGCGACGGCCGCTCCCGGCGATGCGGCTCTCGATCTGGCTGCGCTCCTCGACGCTGATGTCGCCGACCTCTAGCAGCCCGTCGATGAACAGGCGCAAGCCGGTTTGAGTCGGCAGCCGCCCCGCGCTGGTATGCGGCGCGTAGATCAGACCCAGGCCTTCCAGGTCCGACATGACGTTGCGCACCGAGGCGGGCGACAGCGTCATCGGCAGGGCGCGGCTCAGATTGCGCGAGCCGACCGGCTCGCCGGTAGCGAGATAGGATTCGACGATGCGCTTGAACACCTCGCGCGAGCGCTCGTTGAGCTGGCGCAAAGAGGCGGTAGCCTCGGCTGCGGCGCGGGTTTCGTTGGGGTCGGTATGACGCATGGCGAGGCGAATCTAGGAGCGCGCCGCCGAGGCGTCAAACCAAAGCAGGTTTGTGGTTTCAGTTCAGCGGCGCGAATTCAGGCAGGACGGGCGCGCTGAACTCATCGGGGGCGCCAAAATGGACGAAGTAGCGCTCTTTCATGGCCTCCACCGGCATGATGATCAGCACGTCGATGGTGCCGAACTGGTGGTCGATCACCGCGCCATCGCCGATATAGGCGCCAACCCGCAGATAGCCCTTGATCAATGGGGGAAGCGTTTTCAGTGCTGCGCGCGAATTGACCGCCTCGGCCGGCATCATATTCATGTCGATGCGCAGATGCTCGTGTGCCCGCACCCGCCAGTTCTGCGGCGCCAGGGCGGTATGATGCAAATAGCTCAACGCCAGCGCGTGGGCGGAAGGGTCGGTTCCGGGGAAGCTGGCGCAGCCGATCATCACGTCGGCGCCATGCTCGCGCACATAAGTCCACACGCCTTGCCACAACAGCTCCAGCGTTCGTTTGTTGCGATAAGGCTTGAGCACGCAGGACCGGCCGAGCTCCACGAAGCTGTAATCCGGCGACTTCGCTTGGATCAACGGCGCGATGTCGTATTCGCCCTGGGTATAGAAGCCGTCATGGTCGTCGGCGACCTCCTGGTGCATCACGCGATAGGTACCCACCACTTTGGGGCGCCGCCAGCGCCGGCCGCCGCTCGAGCCGCCATGGTCGATCACCAGGAGATGGTCGAAGATCGCATCGAACTCATCCTCATCGCGCCGCGACAGGATGGCCAGCGCATTGGGCGTAGCCGCCATCTCCTCGTAAAACACTTTGTAGCGCAGGCGCTGGGCGCGCCTGATCTCGCTCTTCTTGCGGGCGAGCCGCACCTCGAGCGAGCCGATCCGGCCATAAATCTTGGGCGGCTCGAACCGCCGGCTCAGCGCGCCGACGGCAAAGCGACGCCGGCCCATGAACGGCAGGCCACCCTGGCTCGGCTTGAACATAAATCCTGGAAACATGGCCCCACCGCGAAATCTGCTTGCTGCACGTCTTGGCGTTGGCTTCATCGGCATGGGTGGCCTAATAGGCTCCGGGCGTGAGCGCGTTCGGGGGTCTCCGCAAGGCTACCGATGCCACCCTGGCCCGCGGGTACCCCGATTCGGCCACAACACAAGCCGGTTAGCAAACCAATTCGAATTCCGTATGACAGTGGTTTTTCGAATATCAACAAAGTCGGTCGCGTATCGACTTTTCCACAAAATCCGGCAGTTTCGTCCTATCTCGTATCGTCTCGTATCGTCGCGATTTGCGTGGTCGGGTGCCAATTGGGTGCCAACTTTTCCTTAGCCCAGCACCTTGCCAATCGCCTTGGCAGCATCCGAATCGGTTTCGTCAAAAGCATGGGCATAGGTAGAGAGTGTAACGGTCGGCTTGCTGTGACCAAGCTGCCTGCCAACGCTCACAACGTCCAGGCCGGCGCGTATCAGCGCCGATGGATGGCTATGTCTCAAGCTATGGAATGTTCGCTTGGGCAGACCGGCACGCTTTGATTCGCGACTCCACATGATGGAAAAGTAGTTAGGGCTTATTGGCGTTCCATCGTGATTGCAGAACACGAAAGCATCTTCCTTACGCTTGCCCGTGCCTAGCTGGAGTCGAAGCTCTAGCTGGGCCTTGTTGTGGGCATTCAGAACGTCTAAGGCATAGGCGGGAAGCTCTATCGACCTCTTGCCACTTTTCAGGGGGAAGGCGCCGTTGCCGAAGCGCCGGTAGGCCGGTGGAGATCACCACGATGCTCACGATCAGCAATCCCCAATTCGGCATGTGGGCGCGCCTTTCTGCCGCTGGAACTTGCCCCGTTCGACCTTGTTCTCGATCAAGGCACCAAGCTGTCGCAACTGTAGGGTAGACCGAGAGCCTCACCAGCGACAGGACGAAGCATGTTCAAAGACCTGGCGATGCGCATCTTTCTCGCCCACCTGGGGGCGTTCGTCGCCGGCACGCTCATTTGTGCCGCGGTCAATTTCTGGCTGACGCCGGACACGCTGTGGTGGCCCTGGGTGCTGATCGGCTGGGGCGCGTTGGTCGCCACCCATGCGCTGGCGCTCTTGTTGCGCAAGACGCGGCGGCGCGAGCGCATCTTCATCGACAAATGCGCGCGGAGCTTCACCGTCCACCTGTTCGCCTATGTCCTGACGGTGCTGATCCTGCTGTTGGTCAATCTCACCGTGACGCCGAAAGTGTGGTGGTCCTACTGGGTGACGCTCGGTTGGGGTGCGGGCCTCTTGGCCCATGGCTGGTGCGCCTTCGGTAGGCGGAGACCGGCCGTGCCACTGCACGGCCCGACCCCGCGATCGGCGAAGACAGCCAAAGCGCCCACGGCCAAGGCGAGGCCGCAGCCAGGGTCGAAGCGCAGCCCCCGCAAGCCGCGCACCAAACGCAGTTGAGGCCCGGTTACGCGCGTGGCTTGCGCCGCTCGGCCTTCACCTTCTTCTCCACCACATCCCAAACCATGGCGGCGATGTCCGGTCCGCCGAACGCGCCGATCTGCCTGATGCCGGTCGGCGAGGTGACGTTGATCTCGGTGAGGTAGTCGCCGATCACGTCGATGCCGGTGAAGATCAGCCCCCGCTTCTTGAGCTCGGGCCCGAGCCGCGCGCAGATCTCCTTGTCGCGTTTGGTGAGAGTCGTGGGCTCCGCTTGTCCGCCGACATGCAGGTTCGAGCGCGTCTCGTCGGCCGCCGGCACGCGGTTGATGGCGCCGGCAAACTCGCCATCCACCAAGATGATGCGCTTGTCGCCGTCGCGCACCTCCGGGAGGTAGCGCTGAACCATGATCGGCTCGCGGAATGTCACGCCCATCAGCTCGATCAGCGAATTTAGGTTGGTGTCGCCCTCGGCGATGCGGAAGATCGCCGCGCCGCCATTGCCGTAAAGCGGCTTCACCACGATGTCCTTGTGCTCGTCCCGGAAGGCGCGGATCTCGTCCGCCGAGCGGGTCACCAGCGTCGGTGGCATGAGATCGAGGAAATCGAGCACGAATACCTTCTCCGGCGAATTGCGCACGGAGGTCGGGTCGTTGACCACCAGCGTCCTGGGATGGATGCGTTCGAGCAGATGGGTGGTGGTGATATAGGCCATGTCGAAGGGCGGGTCCTGGCGGAGCTGCACCACATCATACTCGGCGAGGTCGACTTGGCGTGGATGCGCCAGCCGGTAATGGTCGCCGGGCTTGTCCTCCACGGTGAGGCTATGGCCCTCGGCGATCAGCTTCCCGTCCTTGAGCGAGAGATTGGCCGGCGTGTAATAGAACACGTCATGTCCGCGCCACTGCGCTTCGAGCAGCAAGGCGAAGGTCGAATCCCCCCTGATATCGATGCGCTCGATCGGGTCCATCTGGAAGGCGACTTTGAGAGCCATGGCGCCCTTATAGTTAGAGTCGAGGCAAAGGGGAATTGAGCGTCAGACCGGAAATGCGTTGGCGTATAGCGTGGCCAGGCCCAAGGCGCGGTGAGCACCACGTCGAACGCCATATCTGGCCGGCAAAGTCGGGATGGGCCGAAAGCCAATTTGCGCCGCCCGGACGATACGTCGCCGCTGCTTGGCCGGCAGCGTCGAGGCCGCGTCGTCGGCGGTGATGCGCCGCTTCACCTAGATGAAGGCGAGCCGCTTGCCCTTGAGCGCCACCAGATCGATCTCGCCCACCGGCATCTTGCAACGCCGGGCGACGATTGCGTAGCCTCTGAGCCTGAGCATGAGCGCGGCGACGGTCTCGGGTCAGGGCCTATCGACGCGGCCTATTCGCCGAGACCGTCGCCGCGCTTGAGTTTGAGCCCGAGCTCGTACACGCGGCACGGCTGACATTCAGCACCTCAGCCACCGAGCGCACGGCGTCGCGGAAGCTGTTGAGCTTGAGCGCCTTGTCGAGCTGGTCGGCGATCATCTGGTCGGTCGGCTCGTCAGCATCTCCGGCCGGCGGCGCCACCACCACCACGAACTCGCCCTTTGGCGTCTCGCTCTCTGAATAGTCGGCGGCGAGACGGTCGAGCCGGCCACGCGTCACGGTCTCATGCAGCTTGGTCAGTTCCTTGGCGACCGCCGCCTGGCGGGGCCCGAGCAGGTCCGCCATGTCGGCGAGACTCTTGCCGAGACGCGACGCCGACTCTAACAAGATCAGCGTCGCCGGCACCGTCTTGAGCGCTCCCAACCGTGCGCGCCGCGCGCCGGACTTGGGCGGCAGGAAGCCGGCGAACAGGAACGTGTCGGTCGGGAGGCCCGAGCTGGTCAGCGCGGCGAGCGAAGCGGACGGCCCGGGGATGCTGATCACCGTTTGCCTGGCCTCGAGCGACTCGCGCACCAGCTTGTAGCCGGGGTCGGAGACGAGCGGCGTGCCGGCATCTGAGATCAGCGCCACCGATTGTCCCGCGCTGAGCCGCGCCAACAGCCGCGGCCGTTCCTTCTCGGCATTGTGCTCGTGATAGGGCGTGAGTTTGCCGCTCAAGCCGAAATGCGACAGCAGCTTCATGGAGTGGCGCGTGTCCTCGGCGGCGATCACATCGGCGCGGGCGAGGATCGCCAGCGCCCGCAGCGAAATGTCGCCGAGATTGCCGATCGGCGTTGCCACCAGATAGAGAGCCGGCTGAAGCGGGCGGGCCAGCAACTCGGCAAGCACCTCGCCGGCGCGCGCCACCGTCAGGCGCAATGCCTCGCCGATTCGCTCCTGGTCTTGCCGATCTTGCATGGTGACGCCCGCAACTTAGGGCTGGCTAGGCGCGAAAACGTTACGTGATATAGTCGGCCCGCGTCCATCACGATTGAGCCATAGTTGCGGGCAAGCTTCGCCAGAGGGGTAAGGCGGCGCGATGGATCGAGATCCAACCGGTGAGCGGGCCATTGCATCTGCCGCCAACAGCCAAGGCGCGCGCCGCGCGAGCGTGAGGTCCTTGGAGCAAAGGGGTCATGCCGCCGTCATTCAGCCTTAGCTGTCACCTCGGAGCCGCGAGGCTGCTGCTGGCGACCATGCTGGTGGCGGCGCTGGCCGCTTCGTGCGGGGCGCCGGGCGGCGGCGGCAACGGACCCGTCCCCGGCATCACCGGCTCGGCCGGCGCGGTCAAGGTCGCGCTGCTGCTGCCCATCACCGCCTCGGGCTCGACGCCCGCCGTGGCCAAGGCGCTCAAGCAGGCGGCCGAGCTGGCGCTATTCGATTTCGACAATCCCAACGTGTCGCTTATTCCGAAAGACACCAGGGGCACGGCCGACGGCGCCCGCCTCGCTGCTCAGAGCGCGCTGCAGGACGGCGCCGAGCTGATCATCGGGCCGCTGTTCGCGCAGGAAGTGTCGGCCGCCGCGCCGGTAGCCCGCCAGGGCGGCGTGCCGATGATCGCCTTTTCCAGCGACGAGAAGGTGGCGGGTAACGGCGTCTATCTACTGAGCTTCCTAGCCGGACGCGACGTGCCGCGGATCGTTTCGTTCGCCTTGTCGCGCGGCAAGCGCAATTTCGCCGAGCTCATTCCCCAGTCCGCCTATGGCCGGATCGCCGAGACGGCGTTCGCCAAGGCGGTCTCGGCCGGCGGCGGGCAGGTTCCGGTGCGGGCGACATTTCCGACCGACGATTCCACTGCGATGCTCGGACCGGTGCGCCAGGTCGCCAACGCCGTCAAGTCCGGAAAATCCGTCGATGCGCTGTTCCTGCCGGCAGGCCGCGAGGACCTTCCCGAGCTTGCGCCGCTCCTTGCCGCGGAGGGGTTGACCAGCGGGCAGGTGCAGTTCATCGGCACCGGGCAGTGGGACTATCCCAATATCGGCGGCGAGCGCGCGTTGATCGGGGGCTGGTATCCAGCGCCTGACCCGAAGGGCTGGAGCAGCTTCGTGCAGAAATACTCCAAGACCTACGGCGCCGCGCCCCCGCGCATCGCCAGCCTCGCTTACGACGCGGTGAGCCTGGCGGTATCGCTGTCGGGCAATCCGCCGGGCCAGCGCTATACCGTGACGCAGCTCACCCGGTCGAGCGGCTTCTCCGGCATCGATGGGCTGTTCCGCCTGCTCTATGACGGCACCTCTGAGCGCGGCCTCGCCATTGTCGAGGTGCGCGAAGGCGGCGCCCGGGTGATCGACCCCGCGCCGAGCTCATTCACCACCGCCTCGACTTATTAATTCAGGCGGCAAGCTCGACGATCAACCGGTCGAGCACAAGCCGACCCTTGGGCGTGGCGGCAAGCCGCGCGCCGCTCCGGTCGATCAGGCCGTCTCGAGCCAGCGCGTTGAGTCGCGTCTCGTCGAGCGCATGGCCGGCGAGGGCGGCGAGCCGCGCAAGATCGATGCCCTCGCTGAGACGCAAGCCCATTAGCAGATACTCGTCTGCCGTCTCCGCCGCGCTCAGCGGCTCCTCACTGTCGCAGCCATGGCCATGCGCTTCGACGGCGGCAAGCCAGCCTTCCGGCGACTTGATCGCCGACACCGCGCGCTTCGTGCTGTTGCTGGTGATGCGGCTGTGGGCACCGGGGCCGATGCCGGCATAGTCGTGCCCGCGCCAATAGAGCAGGTTGTGACGCGACTCCGATCCCGGAAGCGCGTGATTGGAAACCTCGTAAGCCGGCAGGCCTGCCCCATCGCACATCTCCTGGGTCAGCAGGTATTGCGCCCGCGCCTCGGCCCCGTTGGGCGTGCGCAGCGTGCCGGCCGCGTGGCGCGCGGCAAACGGCGTGCCCTCCTCGATGGTGAGTTGGTAGAGCGACAGATGATCGGCGGCATGCTTGAGCGCCAAGCCAAGCTCCGCGCGCCAATCGCGCGCCGTCTGGCCTTCACGCGCATAGATCAGATCGAACGACACGCGGCCGAAATGCCGCTTGGCCAGCGCCAGCGCGGCAAGTGCTTCGTCCGCCGTGTGTTGGCGCCCCAACGCCTTGAGGCTCGCGTCGTCGAGCGCCTGCACGCCGAGCGACAGGCGGTTGACGCCGGCGTTGGCGTAACCGGCGAAGTTGTCGGCCTCGACGCTGGTGGGGTTGGCTTCGAGCGTGATCTCGGCGTTTGCGTCCACCGCCCAGTGACTGGCGATGGCTTCGAGGATCGCCGCGACCGTCTCCGTGCGCATCAGCGACGGTGTGCCGCCGCCGAAGAAGATGCTCGAGACCGTACGACCCAGGGCACGCTGTGCGAACTGAGCAAGTTCGGCGAGGTAGCCCTTAAGGAAGCGCGCCTCGTCGATGCCGCCGTGGCGGACGTGGCTGTTGAAATCGCAATAGGGGCATTTGGCGCGGCAGAACGGCCAATGCACGTAAACGCCGAACGGCTGCCCGGTCTCATTCATCGCCATAGGTCTCAGCCATCAATTGCTCGAAGGCCCGCATGCGATGCGATAGCGCGTTTTTCAAGCCGGGGTCCATCTCGCCGAAGGTCTCAGTATGGCCCTCCGGCACGAAGATTGGATCGTAACCGAAACCGCGGTCCCCTCGTGGCGGCCAGACGATCAACCCGTAGACCTTGCCGAGGAACACCGCGGCCTCGCCGTTCGGTGCGGCAAGAGCGAGCGCACAGGCGAAGTTCGCGCGGCGGCCGCCACCGCCGGTCGCCTTCATCTCGCGGCGAACGCGCTGCATGGCGAGTCCAAAGTCCTTCCCAGGCCCGCCCCAGCGGGCCGCGTGAATGCCGGGCGCACCGCCAAGGGCCGCCACCTCGAGCCCCGAATCGTCGGCGAGCGCGAGCATGCCCGAGGCTGCCGCGGCGGCGCGCGCCTTGAGAGCGGCGTTCTCCTCGAACGTGTCGCCGGTCTCTTCCGGTTCGGGCAGACCGAGACTACCGGCGGAGACGCAAGCGATGCCGAACGGCGCGAGCAGTTCGCCGAGCTCCCTGACCTTGCCCTCGTTGTGGCTGGCAATGACGATCCTGTCACCGCGCTTGAGCCCAAGCGCCATCAGGCGACAGTGAGCTTCTGCAGCGCGACCAGCTCGGCGATGCCGCCCCGCGCCAGTGCCATGAGCTGATCGAACTGCTCCTGGCTGAACGGCTCAGTCTCGGCGGTGCCTTGCACCTCGACGATGCCGCCCGAGCCCGTCATCACGAAATTCGCATCGGCGTCGGCTTCCGAATCCTCGGCATAGTCGAGGTCGAGCACCACCGCGCCGGCATAAAGCCCGCACGACACGGCGGCGACGTGATCGCGTAACACGCCGGCCTTAATCATGTTGCGGGCGGCCATCCAGGCGAGCGCGTCGTGCAGCGCCACCCAGGCGCCGGTGATCGCCGCCGTGCGAGTGCCGCCATCGGCCTGGAGCACGTCGCAATCGACCACGATCTGCTTCTCGCCTAGGGCGGAGAGATTGGTGACGGCGCGGAGCGAGCGGCCGATCAGGCGCTGAATCTCCTGGGTGCGGCCGGTCTGCTTTCCGGCTGAAGCCTCGCGCCGTGTCCGCTCGGAGGTAGCGCGCGGCAGCATGCCGTATTCCGCGGTGACCCAGCCGCGGCCCTGACCTTTTAGCCAGGGCGGCAAGGGCTCGCCCGCGGTCGCTGTGCACAGCACATGGGTGTCGCCGAAGCGGACGAGGCACGAGCCCTCGGCGTGGCGCGATACGGCGCGCTCGAAGCTGATGGGCCGAAGCGCGTCAGGCGCGCGTTTTGAGGGGCGGACGATGGCTGTTGTCTCCGGTTGGAAAATTCGCGCAACCCTAGAGGAGGCGGTGCTCGCGGAAAAGTCCTTTCCCCAGCTCTTGCCGCCCGCGCTCTTGTGCGGGGGTAGAGGAGAAGCTACCACCCTTCAATGGCCGAGACGGAGACGAGGGCCGGGGGCGCGCATCTTAAGGGGGCCGCGGCACCAAGCACCTCCCGAACAGAGGAGGCTTCTCTCGCCACGCCCATGATCGCCCAATATCTGGAGATCAAGGCGGCCAATGCCGATTGTCTCCTGTTCTACCGCATGGGCGACTTCTACGAGCTGTTCTTCGAGGATGCGGAGATCGCCTCGCGCGCACTCGGCATCGCGCTCACCAAGCGCGGCAAGCATTTAGGCCAGGACATTCCCATGTGCGGCGTGCCGGTCCATGCCGCCGACGATTATCTCCAGCGCCTGATCGCCACCGGCAACCGGGTCGCGGTCTGCGAGCAGATCGAGGATCCCGCCGAGGCGAGAAAGCGCGGGCCCAAGGCGGTGGTGCAGCGCGCCGTGGTGCGCCTCGTTACGCCGGGCACGCTCACCGAGGAGACGCTTCTCGATGCCCGTTCCCATAATTTCCTGACCGCCTTGTTTCGCGCGCCGGCGAAAGACGGCGCCGAGACGGCCTATGCGCTTGCTTCGCTCGACATTTCCACCGGCGAGCTGCTCGCCTCATCCGCCAGCGCCAGCGACCTTGCCGGCGAGCTTGCCAGGCTCAGGCCCGGCGAGGTGCTGCTCGGCGACGATCTTGCCGGCGATGCCGCACTCCGCTGCCAGATCGAGGAGGTTCCTGCCGCTCTAACGCCCTGCCCGCGCGCCCATTTCGATTCCGTGAGCGGCGAACGGGCGCTTAAGGCCCGTCTCGGCGTTGCCGCGCTCGATGCCTTCGGCGAGTTCACGCGAGCGGAGCTCGCCGCGCTCGCCGGGCTGCTCACTTATGTCGAGATCACGCAGGTCGGCCGCGCACCGCTGCTGCGCCCGCCGCGCAAGGAGATCGCCGGCAGCCTCCTCATCATCGATGCCGCCACGCGGGCCAATCTCGAGTTGACGCGCTCGAACCACGGCACGCGCGCGGGCAGCCTGCTCGCCGCCATCGACCGCACGGTCACCGCGGCCGGGGCACGCGAGTTGGCGAGCCGCCTCGCCAGCCCGCTCACCGATCCGGCGGCCTTGAACGCGCGGCTCGACGCTGTTGCTTATCTCGCCGACGGCCCGGTCTTGCGCCACGATTTGCGCGAAGCGCTGAAGGCCGCTCCCGACCTCGCTCGCGCGCTCGCCCGGTTGGCTCTCGGGCGCGGCGGCCCGCGCGATCTCGGCGCCATCCGCGATGCGATAGGCACGGCGCACGATTTGGCGGCGCAGCTGTTGCGCACCGGCGAGGCGCTCGGCCTGCCGCGAGATCTCATGGCTATCGCCGAACGCCTGGCGGCCGCTCCCGGGCAAGTCGAGCAGTCCCTGTCGGGCACGCTGGACGACACCCTTCCGGTCAACGCGCGCGACGGCGGTTTCATCCGTGACGGCGCTAATGGCGATCTCGATGAGCATCGCCGTCTGCGCGACGGCAGCCGCCAGGTCATCGCCGGCCTGCAAGCGACTTACGCCGAGGGGACCGGGATCAAGTCGCTCAAGGTCCGCCATAACAACGTGCTCGGTTATTTCGTCGAGGTGACGGCGCTGCATGGCCCGGTCTTGACCAAATCGCCGCATGCCGAGCTGTTCATCCACCGCCAGACGCTGGCCAATGTGGTGCGGTTCTCGACGCCCGAGCTGGCCGAGCTTGAGGCCCGCATCACCCAGGCCGCCGACCGGGCGCTGGCGCTGGAACTCGAAATCTTTGCCGGCCTCGCCGCGGAGGTCTTGGCGGGTGAAGCGGGGCTGGCCGCGGCGAGTGCCGCGCTCGCCGAGCTCGACCACTATGCCGGCCTCGCCGAGCTTGCCGTCGAACAGAATTATGTGCGGCCCGAGATCGACCAGAGCCTCGTCTTTGTGGTCGAGGAGGGGCGCCATCCGATGGTCGAGCAGACCTTGCGGCGCTCGGCCGGAGCGAGTTTCGTCGGCAACGACTGCCGGCTCGGCACCGGTGATGGCGCCGATACCCGCATCCTGCTGGTCACCGGCCCCAACATGGCGGGCAAGTCGACTTTCCTGCGCCAGAATGCCCTGATCGTGGTGCTGGCGCAGTCCGGCTGCTTCGTCCCGGCGCGAAGCGCCGAGATCGGCATCGTCGATCGTCTGTTCAGCCGGGTGGGCGCGGCCGACGATTTGGCGCGCGGCCGCTCGACCTTCATGGTGGAGATGGTCGAGACCGCCTCGATCCTCAATCAGGCGAGCGGACGCTCGTTCGTCGTGCTCGACGAGATCGGCCGCGGTACGGCGACCTTCGATGGCCTATCGATCGCCTGGGCGACGCTTGAATATCTGCACGAGGTCAATCGCGCCCGCGTGCTGTTCGCGACCCACTATCACGAGCTGACGGCGCTCGCCGACAAGCTCGACGGCGCGGCCAACGCCACCGTCGAGGTCAAGGAGTGGCGGGACGAGATCGTGTTCCTCTACCGCGTGGTGATGGGCGCCGCCGACCGCTCCTACGGCATCCACGTGGCGAAGCTCGCCGGTCTGCCGGGCCCGGTGCTGGCCCGCGCCAACGAGGTGTTGAGCGCCTTGGAGAGGGCCGACGGCAGGCCGAAGCCGTCCGCGCTGGCCGAGGACCTGCCGCTGTTCCAGGCGGCCAAGGGCAGGGGAACGCTTGAGCCGTATCGAGCCACGGCGATCGAACAGGCGCTTGCCGCGATCAGCCCCGATGCCATGACCCCTAAGGAGGCGCTCGAAGCCCTCTATCGCCTTAAGGCTTTGCTTGCTAGCGAGCCCTAAATCCCTATGTGCTAGACTTCTCCCGCTTCGCCATGGATCAGCCCACTCCGAAACAAGCCCCCTATTTCGACCTCGCCCTTCTGCGTCACGAGACCTCGGAGCTTGCCCGGGACTATGCCGGACAGGATTCGAAGCTCCGCATGGCGCTGGTCGAGCGCTTCCGCAGCCTGGTCGAGGACGCGCACGCTGCCGCCAAGCGCCAGCTCGAAGAGGATGGCGACGGGCGCGCCTGCGCCGCGGGCCTATCGTCCTTCCAGGACACGCTCATCAGGCTCGCCTACGACTTCACCACCACCCACATCTACCCCGCCAACAACCCCTCTGCGGCCGAGCGTATGGCGATCGTGGCCCAGGGCGGCTACGGCCGCAGCTTGCTCGCGCCGGGCTCGGATATCGATCTGCTGTTCCTGCTGCCCTACAAGCAAACGGCTTGGGGCGAGAGCGTCGCCGAGTATATGCTCTATCTGCTGTGGGACCTCGGCTTCAAGGTCGGCCACGCCACGCGCAACATCGATCAATGCGTGCGGCTCAGCCATTCGGACATGACCATCCGCACTGCGCTGCTCGACGCCCGCCTGATCCTCGGCGACGAGGCGCTATATGCCGAGTTCGAGCACCGCTTCCGCAAGGAGGTGCTCGAGGGTCATGCGCGGCCGTTCATCGAGGCCAAGCTCGTCGAGCAAAACGTCCGCCACGCCCGAGCTGGCGCTTCGCGTTATCTGGTCGAGCCCAACATTAAGGACGGCAAAGGCGGGTTACGCGATCTGCACACGCTGCACTGGCTCGCCAAGCATCTCTATCCCGACAAGGCGGAGGAGGAGTTCGTCGAGGCCGGCGTGTTCACGCGGCACGAATATCGGAGTTTCCGCCGCTGCGAGAGCTTCCTGTGGACCGTGCGCTGTCATCTCCACTTCCTCACCAACCGGCCCGAGGAGCGGCTGAGCTTCGACGTGCAGCAATCCATGGCCGAGCGGCTCGACTATCGCGGGCACGCCGGCCTGAGCGCGGTCGAGCGCTTCATGAAACACTATTTTCTGGTTGCCAAGGAAGTTGGCTCGCTGACCGGGATCGTGTGCTCGGCGCTCGAGATGAAGCAGCTCAAGTCGCTGCCCGTCTTGGACACGTTACTTGCTCCGTTCAGTTGGCGCCGCCGGGCCAAGCTCAGGCGCACGTCGGATTTCCGCATCGAGAACGGCCGCATCTCTACCGTGCATAAGGACGCCTTCGCCAAGGATCCGGTGAACTTCATCCGCTTGTTCGCTTTCGCCGACGAGCATCAGGCCTCGTTCTCTCCCGAAGTGCTGCGCCAGATCCGCTCGAATTTCCGCCTGATCGACGACAAGCTGCGCAACAACCCGACCGCCAACCGCCTGTTCATGAAGCTCTTGACCGACTCGCGCGATCCCGAAGGCGTGTTGCGCAAAATGAACGAGGCCGGGGTGCTTGGCCGCTTCATCCCGGATTTCGGGCGCGTGGTGTCGATGATGCAATTCAACATGTACCATCACTTCACGGTGGACGAGCACCTGATCCGCACCATCGGCTTCCTGTCCGGCATCGAGCATGGCAAGTTCGCCACCGAGCACCCGGTATCGAGCGAAATCGTCCGCACCATCGACAATCGCCGGGTGCTTTACGTCGCCGCCATTGTGCATGACATCGCTAAGGGCCGTGACGAGGACCATTCGCTCGCCGGCAGCCGCATCGCCCGCGAACTCGGTCCACGCCTCGGCCTCACGCCGTCCGAGACCGAGACCGCCGCCTGGCTTGTCGAGCACCATTTGTCGATGAGCCTGTTCGCCCAGAGCCGCGACCTCAACGACCCCAAGACCGTGCGAGACTTTGCCGCTTTGGTGCAGAGCCGCGAGCGGCTGAAGCTGTTGCTTCTTCTTACGGTGGCCGACATCCGCGCCGTCGGGCCCGGCGTGTGGACCGGATGGAAGGGCCAGCTCCTTCGCACGCTCTATTTCGAGACCGAGCCGCTGCTCGGCGGCGGCCACACCGCGCTCAGCCGCACCGAGCGCGTGTCCCGTGCGCAGGACGCGCTGCGCGAGCGGCTGGCCGGTTGGCCGAAAGACGGCCTCGAACGGTTCATCGACCGCCACTATCCGTCTTATTGGCTGCGCACCGACCTCGACGTTATCGCCGAGCACGCCAAGCTGCTCCACGATGCCACGGCGCAAGCCAAGCCGATCGTCACCCATATCGCCACCGACGCCTTCCGCGGCGTAACCGAGATCACGCTGCTCGCGCCGAACCACCCGCGGTTGCTGGCCATGGTCGCCGGCGCCTGCGCCGGCGCCGGCGCCAATATCGTCGACGCCCAGATTTCGACCACGCGCGACGGCATGGCGCTCGACACCATTCACCTCGAGCGCGAGTTCGATCACGCCGATGACGAGGAGCGCCGCGCCAAGAAGATTGCCGTGACCATCGAGCGCCTGCTCAGGGGCGACGCGCGCCTCGCCGAGGTGATTCTGACCAAGCGCAAGCCCAAGCCGCGGCTCTCGGCATTCACCGTCGAGCCGCAAGTGGTGATGGACAACACGCTGTCGGACGCGCTGACGGTGATCGAGATCAACGGGCTCGACCGTCCCGGCCTGCTCTACGACGTGACGCGCGAGATTTCCGATCTCAATCTCGACATCGCCTCGGCCCATATCGCCACGTTCGGCGAGAAGGCGGTCGATGTGTTCTACGTGACCGATCTCACCGGCAAGAAGATTACCAGCAAGAGCCGCGAGAGCGCCGTGCGCGAACGGTTGCTGAAGGTGCTCCAGGCGGCCCAAGAGCCGGCGTTGCTCACCGCCTGATGAAGCTCTATCGCGGCTTCGCCACCGTCGGCACGATGACCATTCTGAGCCGCGTG
>Ga0075342_1000067_pt1 | contig 17825 bp, 17 predicted proteins | sample RushOxbow_ThreeS_3_FD_120085 | JGI IMG/M metagenome (GOLD analysis project Ga0075342, IMG submission 120085) | Natural and restored wetland microbial communities from the San Francisco Bay, California, USA, that impact long-term carbon... | ecosystem: Environmental > Terrestrial > Soil >...
ACGCCGATCTATCCCTATTACTACAATCCGGGCCGGCCCGGCGGGTATAGCTTCTATTTCGGCTTCGTGCCCTACTCGAAGGGCCAAGTCGAGAGTCAGGCGATCCAGCGGAGCCTCTATCCGCAGAATATCGAATGGCCCCCCGACGTGCCTGGCCCGCGGCCGGGCTGGGGACCTAAAGCCGCCGATTGATCCGCCGCAGCAGGCTCAGCGGCGCTTCACGAAAAATTCCTTGAGCAGCGCGGCGGCTTTGGTTTCGCCCAAGCCGCCGACCACCTCCGGCCCATGATGACAGGTGGATTGCGCAAAGAAGCGCGGGCCATGCTCGACCGCACCGCCTTTGACATCGGCCGCACCGAAATAGAGCCGGCGGATGCGAGCAAAAGAGATGGCGGCGGCGCACATGGCGCAGGGCTCGAGCGTCACGTAGAGATCGCAATCGGTGAGCCGCTCGCTGCCGAGCTTGGCGCAAGCGGCGCGGATGGCGAGCAGCTCGGCATGAGCGGTCGGGTCGCGCAAAGCGAGCGTGCGGTTACCGGCAGACGCCAGCACCTCGCCAGCGGCGCTGACCACCACCGCGCCGATCGGCACCTCGCCGAGGGCGCCTGCGCACGCGGCCTCTTCCAGGGCAAGATCCATGGGCCGCGCGGCCTTGCCAGGCGTGTCGTCATCTGCAAGCTTCGCCGTCATGGGCGGCAAAGTGGGGGTCAAGCGCGGGCAGGGTCAAGCCCCGCCGACGGTTGGCGCGAAACAGCCCGCGGCGAAGGGCGCCGAGCCCATGCGCATCGCCAAGGCCATCGCCCATGCCGGGCTGTGCTCACGGCGCGATGCCGAGGCCTGGATTGCGGCAGGCCGGATTGCCGTCAACGGCAAGGTGCTGACCACGCCCGCCCATGTGATCGGCCCAAGCGATCGCGTCACGGTGGACGGCAAGCCCCTGCCCGAAAAGCAGGGCGCGCGGCTGTGGCGCTATCACAAGCGGCGCGGCCTGGTCACCAGCCATAAGGACCCGCAAGGTCGCAAGACGGTGTTCGAGGTTCTGCCGCCGGAGATGCCGCGCGTGGTCTCGGTCGGGCGGCTCGACATCAACACCGAGGGCCTGCTGCTGCTGACCATCGATGGCGAATTGGCGCGGCATCTCGAACTGCCGAGTACCGGCTGGCTCAGGCGCTATCGCGTGCGCGCTCACGGCCGGGTGACGCAGCATGCGCTCGATCGCTTGCGCCAGGGCGTCACCCTCGACGGCATCCATTACGGGCCGGTCGAGGCCCGCATCGACCGCGAGCAGGGATCGAATCTGTGGCTCACCATTGCCCTGCGCGAGGGCAAGAATCGCGAGGTGAAGCGGATCGCCGAGCATCTCGGCCTGACCGTCAACCGGCTGATCCGCGTTTCGTTCGGGCCGTTCGCGCTGGGCGAGTTGCCCGAGGGCGCGGTTGAGGAGGTCAAGCGGCGGGTGCTCAGCGACCAGCTGGGGGCGAAGCTATCGGAGCAATTCGGGCTGATCGCGCCGGAAAAGCTCCGCCGCCAGGAGCGCCGCAAATGACACGATGCGCATCGTAGCCGGCAAATTCAGGGGCGCGGGGCTGGTGGCGCCCAAAGGCTTGGCGACGCGGCCGACCTCCGATCGCGTGCGCCAGGCTCTGTTCAACGTGCTCGAACACGGCGCGCCGGGGTTGGACTTCGACGGGCTGCGCGTGCTTGACCTGTTCGCCGGATCGGGCGCGCTCGGGATCGAGGCGCTGTCGCGCGGCGCGCGGTTCTGCCTGTTCGTGGAGGAGAGCGCCGAGGCGCGCGGCGCGATCCGGCGTAATGTCGAGGCGCTGGGCTTGACCGGCGTCACCAAGATCTGGCGGCGCGACGCCACAAGACTCGGCGAGGCGGGACGGATCGAGCCGTTCGATGTCGTGCTGTGCGACCCGCCTTACGGCACGGGAAGGGGGCAGCCCGCGCTTGCCGCCGCGGTCGAGGGCGGATGGACGGCGGCGGAGGCGGTGGTTGTGCTCGAGGAGCGCGCTGGCTTCGCCGTCGACTGGCCTGCGCCGTTGCAGGAGATCGACCGGCGGCGCTATGGCGACACCGAGATCGCCGTAGCAAGGGCCAGAAGTTAAAGCTATTTTCGGCTTTAATGCCCTGGCATTCGGGCTGTGTTTTAATCGCCGAATGCACCGCTTGGAGCAGGCATGACCTTACGAGCTTCGCTCTCCGTTCCGTTGCTCGCGGTGGCATTGTCGGCATTCAGCGCGCAGAACGCCGCATTCATCTCGGGGGTGTGGCAGGGCGACGCCAATTATGACGCCAACGGCGCCTTCTCCGACTGCCTCATGACCGCGCAAGCCGACAGCGGCGTGCTCATCGGCTTTGTCATCAGCAAATATTTCGAGTGGGGTCTGGTGATCGCCGACGAAAGGCATGATTTCCAGGTCGGGGCCACGGAACAGATCATGCTGGTGGTCGACCAGAGGAAGCCGATCCCGGCCATTGCCAAGGTGGTCGACGTGCACGGCATCGTCATCCCGCTCGAGGATTCCGATCCGGTCCTTGACGCGCTGCGCGAGGGGAAGGTGCTGACGATCATGGCGGAGACCGCCAAGATTAGGTTCAAGCTGACCGGCACCAAGGAGGCGATCGCCGAGCTTGCGGCCTGCGTCACCGAGCACATCGACAGCGAGAAGGTCTAGCTCAGCGGCGGGAGAAGAGCTTCTCGATGTCGGTGAGCTTGAGCTCGATATAGGTCGGCCGGCCGTGGTTGCACTGGCCAGTGAACGGTGTGCGCTCCATGTCGCGGAGCAGCGCGTTCATCTCCTCGGGGTTGAGCCGGCGCCCGGCCCTGACACTGCCGTGACAGGCCATGGTCGACAAGACATGGTCGAGCCGGTCGGCGAGCAGCCTGGACTCGTCCTCGCTCTCCGCCTCGGCCAGTTCGGCGGCGAGATCGGCGAGCAGGCCCTTGATGTCGCAAGTGCCAAGCAACGACGGAACCTCGCGCACCAGCACGGAGCCTGAGCCGAACGGCTCGATTACCAGTCCCAACCGCTCGAGTTCGTCCGCGGCGGCGCATAGGCTGGAGGCGGCATCGTCGTCGAGCTCAACCACTTCGGGAATGAGGAGCAACTGTCTTGAGATGCCGCCATTGGCAAAAGCGCGCTTCAAGCGCTCATAGACCAGGCGCTCATGGGCGGCATGCTGATCGACGATGACCAGCGCATCCTCGGTCTCGGCGATGATGAAGGTGTCGTTGATCTGGGCGCGGGCCGCGCCGAGCGGATAGGCCGCGCCGAGCGCATCGGCAGCGTGCGCGTTACCGCGCGTATCGGCACTTGGCTCTGCGACGACTGCGAGCGGCGCTTGGGCGCGCTCGGCGAAGCCGAAGTCGCGGCGGCCGACACCATCGGGCACCGGCGGCATCGGCTGAGGCGCGATGCGGGCAAAAGCTGCCGTCGTGAGAGAGGACGTGGCGCGGTGACCCGCGGCGCCGAGCGCGTCGCGCAGCGCGCCGATGATCAGCGAGCGCACGCCGTTGGGATCGCGAAATCTTAGTTCGGTCTTGGCCGGGTGGACATTCACGTCGACCTGTTGCGGCGGCAGCGTCAAGAACAGCGCAAGCATGGGATAGCGGCCATGCGGCACGAGATCGCCATAGGCCGCGCGCGCCGTGCCGGCCAGCAGCTTGTCGCGCACCGGACGGCCATTGACCGCGAGATAGAGCTGAAGGCTGTTCGGCCGGTGCAGCGTCGGCAGGCCGGCAAATCCTTCGATCGCGACCTCGCCGCGCGTGGCGCTGAGCGGCAGCGCATCCTTGACAAAATCGGGCCCAAGAATGCGGCCTAGCCTGGCGAGGCCATGATCGAGCAGACCCGGCGGACAGGCTTCGAGCCGGAAGGCGATGCGCTCCTCGTTAGTAAGGCTGAAGGCGATCTCGGGCCGCGCCAGCGCCAGCCGCTTCACTATGTCGGAGATGGCGGCGGCCTCGACCCGCTCGGTTTTCATGAATTTGAGCCGCGCCGGCGTGGCGTAGAATAGATCACGCACCTCGACCCGCGTGCCGGACGCCAGGGCGGCAGGCTTGAGCTTGGACTTGCGGCCGCCGGCGACGGCAATTTCGTGAGCCTCGCGGCTGCCCGTGGCCCGGCTTTGGATGGCGAGCCTGGCGACGGCGCCGATCGACGGCAGCGCCTCGCCGCGGAAGCCGAGCGTCATGATCGAGGACAAATCGTCGTCGGCGAGTTTCGAGGTGGCGTGGCGCTCGACCGCTAGCGCCAGATCGCCGGCGCCCATGCCTGAGCCATCGTCAACGACGCGGATCAGCCGCAAGCCGCCGCCCGAGATCGCCACGTCGATCCGGCTCGCGCCGGCATCGATGGCGTTCTCGATCAGCTCCTTGACGACGCTAGCAGGCCGCTCGACGACCTCACCCGCGGCGATGCGATTGACGAGGTTCGGCGGCAGCTGACGGACGGCCATCTGGTGCCCCACTGCGCTCGCCGGCGAGGTACCGGCGGGTCAGCATTTTACCCGATTCTACCGCCGGCTGGTCGAATGGGTCGACGCCCAAAAGATGGGCCGCGAGGATGGTTTCGATCATGAAATGCATCATGAGCGCGCCCAAGGCCACCTCATCGAGCATTTCGACATCGATGGTGCGCACCGGGCGCCCCCTGGCCATCAACGCCTCGGGAATGGCGCGCTGCTGAGCCGCAACCAGGTCTCCGGCGGCATGGCCAGCGAGATAATCGGCGCCCGCCAGCTTGGCGAGGTCGGCGGCCACGCGCGGGCCGCGGTCGGCGCAACTCTCGCGGATCACGGTGATCAGGTGCTGCGGCGCGCCGTCGAGATAAAGCTGAAGCTGGCTGTGCTGGTCGACCGGGCCGAGCGCGGCGACCGGGGTGGTGCCTTCGTCGTTCTTGCCGAGGCTCTCGCCCCAAAGCTGCACGTACCAGGCGGCGAAGCGCGACAGGCGGTCGGCATAAGGCAGCATCACGGTGGCGCGCACGCCACGCTCCTTGGCGAGGCCGATGGCGACCGCCGCGCCGATCGCGGGCCCGAAGTCCCCTGCCCGCTTCGACTCGAGCATGGCCTCGATCACCCCCTGCGCGCCGCTGCGCAGCGCCTCGACATCGAGGCCGCGGGCGAGAGCCGGCAGAAGGCCCACAGTGGTAAGCGCGGAGAACCGGCCGCCGATATTGGGGTCGTGGTCGAGCGTCGGAATGTCGAAATGCTCGCACAGCGCGCGAAGACCGTTGGCCGCGCCCGGCGTTGCGGGCTCGGTGACGGCCAGGAACAGCTCCTTGATGCGGTCGGCAAGGCCGGCCTGGCGCACGGCATCGATCGCCGCCGTCACCTGCACCAGCGTCTCGGGCGTGCCGCCCGACTTCGAGATCACCACAAAGCGCGTGGTCTTGAGGTCGAGGCCGGACAGCGCAAGCTCGAGCGTGCGGGCGTCGAGATTGTCATAGAAGCGCGTGCGCGGGGGCGTTTGGCTGCCATGCTTGTCGTCGCCCGGAATGGCCCAACCGCCAAGTTGGGCGAGCGTCTGGCCGCCCAGGCTCGATCCGCCGGTCCCGAAAAAGACAAGCGTGCGCGCGCCGTGGGTGAGCCGCGCCAGCGCCGCGCGAGCCGGCGCGATGTCGTCACGCCATTCCGGTACGCGCAACACAGGCAGCGTCGCGTCGGCATAAGCCTGGCGCAGCGATGCAAGCCTGGGCTCGAGCTTGGCGAGATTCGCTTCGAGCGAGGATTGCGGCAGGCCGGCGGCACCTATGCCCGACTCAAGACAGAATGCTACGGATTGCGACAGCGGCACGGTCCTCGCCTCGACATTCAACAATTGGCGCTTGAGGCGCCTAGCCCGGGGCTGCGTTGGTCTTGGCCGCCACCGGCCTGCCGACAATGGTGGTGATCAGGCGGTCGGCCTCAATCAAGCGCCCGGCCACGCCCTTGATATCCTCGAGGGTCACCGCTTCGAGCAGCTCATTGCGCTGATTGACGTAGTCGATGCCGAGATCCTCGATTTGGATCCACAGCAGCTGGTTGGCGATGCTGGACGACGATTCGAATCGGAGCGCATAGGCGCCGGTCAGATAGCTCTTGGCATCGGCGAGCTCCTGTTCGGTCGGCCCCTGCGCGGCCACCCGCCGGAGCTCGCTCTCGATCACGTCGAGTGACTGGCCGACCGCCTCGTTCTTGGTGGCCACGTTGCCGATAAACACCGGGCCATGCTGGAAGGGAAAGAGATTGGAGTGGACCGAATAAGCGAGCCCACGCTTCTCCCGCACCTCTTCCATCAAGCGCGAGGAGAAGCCGCCGCCGCCGATGATGTAGTTAAGCACGTAAGCCGCGATGAAATCGTCGTCCTTGCGGGCAATGCCGCGATGGCCGAATTGCGCCACCGATTGCGGCACGTCCATCTCGATGATCTCGCGGGTCGGACCGAACGGCGGATTGGCCTCGGCCACCGGCGCCAGCGTCGACTTGAGCGGCAGGGCGCCGAATACATGGTCCAGGGCCTTGCCGAGTGCGCCGGCGTCGATATCGCCGACCACCGAGATCACCAGCTTGTCGCGGGCGAAGACGCGGGCGGCGTAGTCCTTGAGATCGTCGGGGGTGATGGCGGCGATGGAGGCCATAGTGCCCTTGATCGGCCGCCCATAAGGGTGATTCTGGAAGGCCAGCCGGTCCCAGGCGAGCGACGCCACCGTGCCGGGGTCGTTCTCGTCGAATTTCAGTCCGGCCAGGATTTGGGCCCGCACCCGCTCGAGCGAATCCTGATCGAAGCGCGGCTGGGTAAGCGCAAGACGGAGGAGATCGAACACCTGGTCCTTGTTGGCGGACAGCGTCTGCACACTGCCGAGCATGACGTCGCGGCTGGCGTCAAAATTCATGCGCATGGCCAGCGCCTGCTCGCGTTCTTGGAACGCGATGGCGTCGAGCTCGCCGGCGCCCTCATCCATCATGGCCGAAATGAAGTAGGCAAGCCCCTCCTTGTCCGGCGGGTCCTGGGACGCGCCGCCGCGAAAGGCAAAGCGCATGGCGATGAGAGGATTGGCGTCGCTCTGGACGAGCCAGGCTTCAATGCCGCCGGGGCTGATGACGCGCTCTATCTTCATGCTGAAGACCTCAGCCGCCGGCGCGGCCGTAACGATGAGCGCCGCCGCCGCCAGCCCCGCACCGTGAACCAGGAAGAGCACAAGCCGGAAGCTGACCGCCATGATGGCTACGACTTGCCTTTGGTCGGGGCATGGACCGGCGTTTGACCAATGCTGCTGGTGTGATCAGGGGTTGGCAGCAGATAGCCGGTGACCGAATTCTTGTCGACAAGATATTTCCGTGCCGCCGCGCGGATGTCGTCGACGGTCACGCGCATCAGCCGGTCGGGCCATTGCTCGACGTCGGCGACCGTCATGCCGGTGGCGAGCCGCCAGCCATACTGACGGGCCATACGCGATTGACTGTCGGAGGCGTAAACGAATTCAGCGAGATAGGAGGCGCGGGCGCGGTCGAGCTCCTCCTGCGTCACCTCGTTCTGGCGCAGATCCTCGATGACTTGAGCGATGCCCTGCTCAAGCTCGCCGGCGGAGACGTTTTCGGCGGCGATGGCATAGAATCCGAGCCTGCCGGAATCGAGGCCTGAATCCGAATACCAGCCGCCGGCATTGGCCGCCGTGCGGTCCTCAATCACCATCTGCTTGTAGATCTTGCTGATCGACCCGGTAGCGGCAACGCGCATCAACAGGTCCAGCGCCTCGGCCTCGCCCGGCTCGGCAGATGCGTAGCTCGGCGCGAGGTAATAGCGCTGCACGGTAGTGCGGCCGGCGCGCTCGTCCTCGAGCGTTACGTTCACTGGCGCGTAATGCGCGGGCTCCTTCGGCCGGGAACGGCCGTTGATCGAATTGCTTGGCGCGAGTTTACCGAAAGTGTCCTCGGCAAGCTTCCTCACTTCATCGGGCTCGACGTCGCCGGCAATCACCAGGATGGCGTTGTTCGGCGCGTAGAAGCGGCGGTAGAACGACAAGGCATCCTCGCGGTCGAGCGCCTTGATTTCGTGGTCCCAGCCAATGATCGGGATGCCGTAAGGATGCTTGGTGTAGAGCGCGGCCATCATCTGCTCCTGCAAGATGCTGCCGGGATCGTTGTCGACGCGGCTGCGGCGCTCTTCGAGAATGACCTTGCGCTCGGTGGCGACATCGTCCTGCGAGAGACGGAGATTGGCCATGCGGTCGGCTTCCATCTCCATCACCTTAGGCAGGCGATCTTTGGCCACGCGCTGGAAATAGGCGGTGACGTCGTGATTGGTGAAGGCGTTGTCCTCGCCGCCGTTCTTGGCAATGGTCTTGGAGAACTGGCCGGTCGGGATGAGATCGGTGCCCTTGAACATCAGATGTTCGAGAAAATGCGCGATGCCTGAGGAGCCCGCCGGCTCGTCGGCGGCGCCGACCTTGTACCAGACCATCTGGGTCACGACCGGGGCGCGATGGTCGGGGATGACTAAGACCTGCAAGCCGTTATTGAGGGTGAACTCGCTTACGCGCGGCGCGGCACGGGTGCCGCTGGGGGCGACGGCGACCGCGAGCGTGGCGAGGCAAAACGAGGCCAGCAGCAGCCCGGCTTGCGGATCGAGCACGGCGAGAAATTGATCGAACATCCACATCATCTTGGATCGGGGCCGGGCGTGGTTCACGGGGCGAGACGGAGCAAGGTTCGTGCCGAACGAGGCGCCTTGTCCCGCTGCCTCATAGTTCAGGCGTCGGGCCGGAATTTTCAAGCCAAATCCCCTCGAAAGCGGCGCCCCTAGGTGCAAAACCCCATCAATAATGATCGCTGGTGTTCGTGTAGGTGTCGGGCGCGGCCGGGTGGAACAGGTCCTCGGTCGGGGTAAGGTCCTGGTTCACGTGCGGCGTAAGCGGCTTAGGCTTGGCCTGGGCCACCTCCTCGGCAGGCTTGTCCGAGGGATCGGGTTCAGGCACGTCATCGACCGGAATGGGTTCCGCGTCCTTGCCCAGCCATTTGTCGAGCAGGGTCGGCTTGCCGGCGTAAGGATTGATCGGGTCCTTGGCAGCCTCGTCCTTGGCCTTAGCATCCGCCTGAGCGTTGGCGACCTGCTTCTGCACCAATTCGGGATTTTGCGGCCAGTCTTGGCGGGCGGTGGCCACGGCGACGCCGTTGCCTGGTTGCGGCAGGGCCTTGGTATCGGGCGGCAGCAGCAGCGGGGGCCGCTCGGCCATCTTGACGTCAGCCTGTTGGCCCTTGTCGGAAAGGCCCATGTAATCGAAGACCTTGCCTTCGAACTGGACGCCGCCGCAGCCGCCAAGAGTGAGCATGGCGGCGAACGCCGTGGCAAGGATCGCGGCCCGGCCGGGGCCGGAGATGTCAGCGATGTGCCCCAAGGCTCCCCTCGTTCCCCCGAATACTCCGGGGTTTCCCTACATCTTAGAGGGTTTTCCGACCTTTTTGTGACCCCTGAACAGGGAGTAATATAGAAGTCCCACCACCCCGGCAACAATGGCTGTATCGGCGATATTGAACACGTACCATTGATAGCCGAAGGCGTGCAGCGAGAAGAAATCGGCCACCGCGCCATAGGCGATGCGGTCGAAGGCGTTGCCGATGGCCCCGCCGATGATGAGGCCGATCGAGGCAGCCGCCAGACGCGACTCGATGCGCGCCAGCCATACAGCGAGCGCAACACTGGCGGCGAAGGCGAACAGGATCAGTCCCCACCGCCCCAGCGCGCTGTCCTGCGGCAGCAATCCGTAGCTGATGCCCCGATTCCACACCATTACCAGGTCGAAAAACGGGGTGATCGCCACCGGCGCCTTGGCGTCGATGTCATAGACGTTGAGCAACCACGCCTTGCTGGCCTGATCGGCCAGCACCGTGAGCGCGGCGACGCCGAGGCCGAGTGGCGAGAGCGAGCCCCACAGATAGTGTCTCATGGCGTTACTCGGCGCCCGGGCGGCGGGCATCGAACTGCCTGACCGCTTCGGCGTCGCGCAAGGACAGCTCGGGAAATTCGGGGTCGGTGCCGACCTCCTCCAGGATCTTCCAGGACCGCGCGCATTTGGTCCCCGCGGCCCGCTCGAATACCACCGCGACCCCCTTCACGTCATCGAGGCGGAAGGCATTCTCCGGTCCATCGCCGAGCAAAAGCCGCGCGCCACTGGTGATGGCGATCTCGGCGAGATCGACGCCGGACAGCGCGGCGCGGAGACCCTTGTCGGCGATATAGACTTTGGGCGCCGCTTCCAAGCTCGAGCCGATGCGCCCCTCTTTGCGCTCGATCTCCAGTGCGCCGGTGACCGCGCGGCGCACTTGGCGCACCTTCCGCCATTTCTCGGCCAGCGCCTCGTTACGCCATTCCGCCGGCACGACCGCGAATTGCCGGAAATGCACCGAGCCTTGATCCTCGGGGAAGCGGTAGAGCCAGGCCTCCTCCATGGTGAAGCAGAGCATGGGTGCGAGCCAAGCGGTCAGCGCCTCGAACACCAGGTCGAGTACAGTGAGCGCGGCGCGGCGCGTCATGCTGTCATAGGGATCGCAATACAGCGCGTCCTTGCGGATGTCGAAATAGAAGGCCGAGAGATCGTTGACGCAGAAATTGAGCAGCGCGTGGAAGGCGCGCTTGAAGTCATAGTCGCGGTAGCCGGCGCGCACGACGGCATCGATCTCGGCCAAGCGGGACAGCATATAGCGCTCGAGCTCGGGCATCTCGCCGTAAGGTACGGCCAGGCTTGGCCGATAATGGGCGAGATTGCCGAGCAGGAATCGCAGCGTGTTGCGGAGCTTGCGATAGGACTCGACATTGGCCTTGATGATGTCGGGGCCGATGCGCAAATCCTCGGCATAGTCCGAGCTCATGGCCCATAGCCGCAGGATCTCGGCGCCGCATTGGCGGATGACGTCTTGCGGCGCCACCACGTTGCCGAGCGATTTCGACATTTTGCGCCCGTCCTCGTCGACCACGAAGCCATGCGTGACCACGACATCGTAGGGCGCGCGGCCGCGCGTGCCGCAGGACTCAAGCAGCGAGGATTGGAACCAGCCGCGATGCTGGTCCGAGCCTTCGAGATAGAGGGCGGCCGGCCAGCCGAGATCGACGCGCTTTTCCAGCACGAAGGCATGGGTCGAGCCGGAATCGAACCAGACATCGAGAATGTCGTCGATCTTGTCCCACTGGTCGAGATTGTCGACCAGGCCGGTGAGGAAGCGCTGTTTGGCGCCAGGGTTGAACCAGGCGTCGGCGCCTTCGGCGCAGAAGGCAGAGAAAATCCGCTCGATCAGCTCAGTCGAGCCGGCGAAGCCGTGGCGCGGGATCACCTCGCCTGACTCCTTGTGGCGGAACACGGTGATCGGCACGCCCCAGGCGCGCTGGCGCGACACCACCCAATCGGGCTTGGTCATGATCATGCCGGTGATGCGGTTCTGGCCCTGCGGCGGCACCCAACCCGTATCGCCGATCGCTTTCAGCGCGCGGGTCCGCAACGACTCGGTGCCCTCGATGGGCTTGTCCATGGCGATGAACCATTGCGGCGTGGCGCGGAAGATCACCGGCTTCTTGGAACGCCAGGAATGCGGGTAGTCGTGCTTGTAGCGGGCGCGCGCGATCAGCGCATTCGCCTCGGTCAGCGCCGCGATCACGGCGAAATTGGCGTCGCCGAATTTGCCCTTGTCGTCGACCACGCGCTTGCCTTCGAAGCCCGGCGCGTCCTTGGTGAAAAAGCCGGCCTCGTCGACGGTGAAGGGAATCTTGGTGTCGATGCCGCGCGCGTCGAGACCGGCGCGATTGTCCTTCCAGATTTCGAAGTCCTCGGTGCCGTGACCCGGCGCGGTGTGCACAAAGCCGGTGCCGGTGTCCTCGGTGACATGCTCGCCGGCGAGCAGCGGCACGTCGAAATCGTAACCGCTGCCTCGCAACGGATGGGCAGCCGATACAATCTCTCGCGGCTTGACCTCGCGGCGGCGCTCGAACGCAGTGACCCGCGCGGCATTCATCACGCTCTCGGCCAGCACATCCGCCAGCACGAGCATGTCGCCCTGCTTGGTCCAATTATTTTCGGGCGCTTCGGCCACTTCGTACAGGCCGTACGAGATGTCATTGGAGTAGCTGATCGCGCGGTTGCCGGGAATGGTCCAAGGCGTCGTCGTCCAGATCACGACGTTGGCGCGCTTTAAGTCGTCATGTGCATCGGCGAGCGATTTGACCGGAAACTTCACATAGATCGCCGGGCTCTCGATCTCCTCGTACTCGACCTCGGCTTCGGCGAGCACGGTGCGCTCGACCACCGACCACATCACCGGCGTGGAGCCGCGATAGAGTAGGCCGTTCATGGCGAACTTCATCAGCTCGGCGGCGATGGTCGCCTCGGCGTCGAAGTTCATGGTGGTGTAAGGGTGAGCCCAGTCGCCGACCCCGCCGAGCCGCTTGAACTCCTCGCGCTGCACGTTCAGCCAATGCTCGGCATAGGCGCGGCATTCGGCGCGGAAGGCGATCATCGCTTCCGAGTCGGACAGATTGGGCTTGGACTTGCCCCTGACGCGGTAATTCTCCTCCTCGACCTTCCACTCGATCGGCAGACCGTGACAGTCCCAGCCGGGCACGTAATTGGCGTCCTTGCCCATCATCTGCTGGCTGCGGACGATGACGTCTTTCAGAATCTTGTTCAGCCCGGTGCCGATGTGGATGTGGCCGTTGGCGTAAGGCGGCCCGTCATGGAGGATGAATGGCTCGCGCCCCCTCGCCTGCTCGCGCAGCCGCCGATAGAGGCCGAGCTTCTGCCACCGCGCGAGCAGCTCTGGCTCCCGTACCGGCAGGCCAGCCTTCATCGGGAAGTCGGTCTTGGGCAGGAAAAGCGTCTCGCTCCAATCGCGCCCGGTCTGAGCTTTGACGGTCTCCGCGGCGATCCTGGCGACGAGCGACTGAGGGTGTGCTTCGCGTCCGGTCCGGGCCTTCGCCGTTTCAGCGGCGATCCTGGCGACGAGCGACTGGGGCTTCGGGGCTTCGTGTTTCTTTGCCGGTGCGCGCACCACATTTTGCTTGGCTGTTGGCGCGGCGCGCTTGCCGGCGCGCTTCGGCGCCGTGTTCGCTTTCGCCTTGGCGCTCGGTTTGAGCTTGGCTGTCTTCGCGGCCGGCTTGGTTGTCTTGGGCCTGGTCTTGGCCTTGGCGGTCTTCCGCTTCGGCGCAGCCTTCGACTTGATCGCCTTGGACTTGGCAGCCTTGGATTTAGCCGGTTTGGGCTTGGCCGCAGTTTTCGGTTTACGCGCCCTCTTGGATTTGCGCGCGGTGCCGGCCAGCGCGGCTTTGGCGGATGTCCTGCCGCTCTTTGAAGTTCTCGCCATGATCCCGTGCTTACCTATTCCGCCGCCTCAGCCCCGCGGCGTTCTAGCAACCACGCCTCTCACATGCCAGCGCCTTCCTGCCCGGACCCCTGCCATAGGCGCCGCGCTTTGCTAAGGTCGGATCAGGGACGGAAACGAACAAGCGGAGGCGGGCATGATTCGGCTGGCATTTGGCGCGTTGGGGATTTGGCTGGCGGCGAGTTCCGCGATTTTGGCCGCGCCCTCCGGGGATACGACCAAGGACGAGCCGTCCGCCGGGGCTTCGAACCAAGAGGTCACCGACCAAGCGATCGAGAACATCAATGCGGCCCGGGCCCGCACGGTCGAAGCGCTCAGCAGCGCGCCGCTCGGTTTCCGCCGCATTCTGTTCGTGCGCGAGGTGCCGGACGGCTTTGCCGCCTATGAGCCGCGCGCGGACAATATCTTCACGTCGGACGAGCCGCTGATCGTCTATACCGAACCGATCGGGGTGGCCTGGATCAAGAACGGCGACGAAGTGTCGAGCAAGCTCACGGTCGATTTCGAGATCCGTCTGCCTGACGGCAAAGTGCTCGCTGGCCAGCGCGGCTTCGGCGAATTCGCGCTGTCGGCGCGCGAGCCACCGCTCGATTTCATGACTCACGTCAAGCTCGACGTGACCGGCGCGCCCGCAGGCGACTACATTCTCGGTCTGACCATGCACGACACCAACAGCGGCAGGTCGACCACCACGGACTTGCCGTTCCAGATCAAATAGACGGCGCCTTCTTGGCCAGCGCGCGGCCAAGCGGAAAGCGGCGCATCGGATCGTCGGCGTCGATTTTGGCCAGCACGGCGCGTGCTCGGGCGCAGTCATCGCTCATTTTCGCGGCAAGCGACTCGGGATCGGCAAAGGTCTCGTCCGGCCGGAGGAAGTCGATGAACTCGGCCGCGACCTCCTGGCCATAGAGATCGCCGGCGAAGTCGAGCAGATAGGCCTCGAGCACGGGCTCGCCGGCGCCGAAGGTCGGGCGCGTGCCGACATAGCCGGCGGCCGGATAGCGCGGGCCGTCATGGTCGACGCGCATGGCGTAGATGCCGTGGCGCACGTCCTGCCCGGGGGCGAGGTCGAGATTGAGCGTCGGGAAACCGAGTTCCTTACCGCGTCCGGCGCCCTCGCCGACCTTGCCGCACACCCGCCACCAATAGCCGAGCTCGTCCGCCGCCTGCCTCACCTCGCCCTGACGCAAATGGTCGCGAATGCGGCTCGAAGAAAACGTGGTCCCGGCGGCGCCGACCGGCGCGACGATATCGACGCCAAAGCCGAGCACGCGGCCGAGGGTGGCGAGTTGCTCGGTGGTGCCGGTGCGGCCCTTGCCGTAAGAGAAGTCATGGCCCACCACCACGTGGCTCGCGCCTAACCCCTTGGCCACCACCTCGGTGGCGAAGGTCTCGGCACTGCGCGAGGCCAGATCGCCGTCGAATGGGATGACGAAGGCCTGGTCGAGCCCCAGCGCCTCAAGCAATTCGAGCTTGAGCGGCAGCGGCGTGAGCCGAAAGAACGGTGTCTCGGGTGCAAAGAACTCGCGCGGGTGCGGTTCGAACACCACGGCCCCGGAACGGCAGCCTTCGCTCTTGGCGATCTCGATCGCGGCTCGCAGCACCTCCTGATGGCCGCGATGGACGCCGTCGAAATTGCCGATGGCGAGCGCCGCGCCCTTGAGCTCGGCCGCCACGTCCCGCCACGAGCGGACAATGTCCATTGTGAGCCTTCGATCCCGCCCTATTGGTGCGGCGTCCGGCGATCGACCATCATCACCGCTTCGCCCTCGAGCACGGTCTTGCCGTTGACGGCACAATCGCAAGCGAGCGTGGCGCGGGCCTTGTCCGGGTCGAGACCGGTGATCTTGAGCGTCGCCACCACCTCGTCGCCGATATAGACCGGCGCTTTGAACTTCATGTTCTGGGACAGGTAAATGCAGCCCGGCCCGGGCAGCTTGGTGCCGAGCACGGTGGAGAACAGGCTGCCGGTGAGGAAGCCATGGGCGATGCGCTTCTTGAAGATGGTCGAAGCAGCGAACTCATCGTTCAAATGCACCGGATTGACGTCGCCGGACAGTTCGGCGAAGGCCAGGATGTCGTCGTTGGTGATGGTCTTGGCATAGCTCGCCGCCATGCCGACCGACAGATCCTCGAAATAATAGCCATGGCCTAAGCCGCCGGCGCCGTTCCCGTTACTTGTCATTGTGATGGTCCTGCTCCCTTGGTTGGCAAAAGGCAAAATAGCGAAGCCGTTGCTGCACCGCAACAAATCCCTGGCGATGCACCGATAACAGTGATCGCGGCCAAAAGGCCGGGGGTGAACAACTACATCGTCAAGCCGTTCAACGCGGCCACGCTCAAGGCCAAGATCGACGCCGTGTTCGGCGAATAGCAACGACACATTTGAGGGGCTGGGTCTCATGTCAGGGCGGGGGAAATTGACGGCGCGGCGCCGCGCGGGGGGACTCGCGCCTGCTAAGCCGCAAGACAGCGGCCGGTCGGTCGCCGAAGAAATCACGGTGCTGATGAATACGCTGCGCGAGCTTGCCGCCATCCGCTCGACCGCGGAGGACGCCGCCGCATCCTCGATTCTGCGGAAGGCTTGCTCGCCTTCGCCGATTGGGAGGAAGCCAAGAAGGCTGAAGAGGCTATCCTGGCGATCATGACGGTGGCCAGCGCGTGACCGAGACCGCAGAAACGCTCGACCGGGTGATCGCCACCCGCATGAAGGCGGACCAGGGCCGCAAGCGCGCCGCACAAAAGTCGAGCAAGGGCCGAATCACGCTCGAAGGACCCGGCCTGCCTGGCTCGAGCGATCAGGACCAGGCGCGGATCGACGCGCTGTTCCGCGAGAACTAGATTCACCACATCAGCGCGCGCATGGCGCCGAGCGGCCGACGCTCGGCGTGAGCGAACAGCTCGGCGAGATGGCGCCCATCGAGCGTCTCAGCGCCGCCATCGCCGCCGCTATTCGCCGGCATATGCAGCCCGCTCGCCACGAACACGGCATCGATGTCGACGCCGGCCGCACCGGCAATATCGGTGTTGACGCCGTCGCCGATGGCGAGAACTTCGTCCTTCGCCACGCGCTCGCCAACCAGGGTACCGATGGTTTCGAGCGCGAGCCGATAGATCGGCGCAAACGGCTTGCCGGCATAGATCACAAATCCACCCTGCTGCTCATAGAGCTGCGCCAACGCGCCGGCGCACCACAGCAGTCGATCGCCGCGCTCGACCATCCGGTCGGGATTGGCGCAGATCATCGGCAGCTGCCGCGCGGCGAGCTCGCGCAACAGATCGGCATAGTCCTCGGGTTCCTCGGTCTCGTCGTCGAACAGGCCCGAGCACACCGCCAGTTCCGCGGTTTCGTGGGGCCCGAGCGTGACGTCCAGCCCGGCGAAGATCGGCCGGTCGCGCTCCGGCCCGAGATGGAACACGGTCGCGCCGTGGTGCTTGGCGAGCTCGTGGCGGGTGAGATCACCGGAGGTGACGGTGGCTTCATAGGCGTCGTCGGGGACGCCGAGGCGGCGGAGCTGGTCCTGAACCGAAGGGCTCGGCCGTGGCGAGTTGGACAACAGCACCACGATGCCGCCTTGGGCGCGAAACGCGCGGGTGGCGGCGACCGCTCCGGGGAACGCGCGATGGCCGTTATGCATGACGCCCCAGATATCGACCAGCCAGGCGCGATAGTGCGCGCCTAGCATCTTGATGGACTCGAGGACCGGGATTTCGGTTGAGGCGACCGTCATGCCCGCTCGGTAGAGACTCCTCTCAGGGCGGTCAAGCATCGTGGCCACTCCCCGAGTTTTCGAGCGCGGGGATAAGTGACTTCGCCGAGCCGACGCAGGCCGCCAAACGCTGACCCGACAGGTAGGGAACTCTGAGCACTGTTCCTTCGTTTGGGTTCGGGGGATGGCGACAATGTTCCAGGCACTGCTCAAGAAGCGAGCGGCCAATCGCGCATACCATCGAATTGTCGACGATTGCCTCGCGGTTCTGTTCTGCGGCTTTCGTCATGGCTTGCTGCCCTCGCTAAGGCGGCAAGCCGACATATCGGGTCTCGTGCGGCGGGGGCAGGCCGAAGGGACGAGTGCTCGCGCCTGCTCCGTGCAGGTGGCGGTCCTGCTTAGTAGGAAGATCATCGCCCCCTTGAGCGCACAGGAACGCCAAAAACTCGCGCAGGCTTTCCTGCAAAGCGACGCCAGCAACCCGACTTACAAGGGCTTCAAATACATGTTTCAGGTCGTGGAGCAGCTGCACGTCCCACGGGGCCTCGTTTCGTACCTAAACGCCGAAGTAGCAGGGCAGCTTCGAGGCATGCCCCAGGATGCAATTTTCAACTCGTGGGTAGAGGCTCAGATCGGCGGCGTCATAGGCCAGCTGCGAGATCAATGCCTAGAGGAGGCCGAGCGCAAGAGAGACATCTGGCAGTGAAGCCAGCGAGAGCGGATTTCCGCAGGTTTTTCGACAATTCGCAACGTTTTGCTGGACAG
>Ga0075342_1000068_pt1 | contig 17739 bp, 16 predicted proteins | sample RushOxbow_ThreeS_3_FD_120085 | JGI IMG/M metagenome (GOLD analysis project Ga0075342, IMG submission 120085) | Natural and restored wetland microbial communities from the San Francisco Bay, California, USA, that impact long-term carbon... | ecosystem: Environmental > Terrestrial > Soil >...
CCGTGCCGATGATGTGGAGGTCGTGGCCGGTGAGCCCAGTCCAATGCGACCTGTTCGCTTGGAGGGAAGAGTCCGCGACCGGTTTTGCGCCCAAGCAGACCGGCAGGTGGTTGTCGATTGCGACGGTTTTACTCTGGTTGGCTGTGCGGCTTCGACGGCTCGCGGCAGCGCGGCCTTGGGCGAGGGCTGCAAGGTGACGGCGGCGCTAGCGGCCGGCGTGATTCATATCATCGTAGCTGAAAACTCTCGCTAACGCCGCGGCGCGGGTCAAGCACTGCCAGGCCGCCATTGTCCCGAGCGAGCTTGCAGGCGTAGGCGACTGCGGCGCGCAGATCGTCGGGCTCTAGATCGGGGTAGTGATCGAGGACTTCCCGTGGCGACAAGCCTTCACTGAGGGCGTCGAGAATCACCGCAATGCGGATTCTCGTGCCTTGGATGTGGGGGTGACCCGAGCACACATTCGGATCGATTCGCACCCGCTGGAGCAATTGTTGGTCAGTCATAATTCAATGCAATGCTAATTGGACGATTCGATTGTTAGATCTTACATCGCCCGAAGGGATTTCGGCAAGGATAATGCGGGCGGCGAAATTTTCCCAGCGGCGATCAAGCTATCCTTAGGTTTATATTTCTCGGGTCGGCATTGCCGGCTCGGGCTCGGCTGCCCGTGGGAGCAGGCGCGAAACCAGCAAGAAAATATGCTGCGTGCCCATATTGACCACGACCACGCGAAACAAATGGAACGCCACCACCAGGGGCACGCTGATATGGAGCGCCTGGGCGGTGATCGTCATCTCCGCCAAACCGCCGGGCGAGGTCGCAAGAATCATAGTCGCGATCGGCAGATCGAAGGCCCAGGCGAGCGCGGCGCCGGCGAGCGCGGACGCGACCAGAATGAAAAATGAATTCAGCAGCGCGAACGGGATGAACAGCCGATGGCGCGCGAAGAAGGCGCGTTCGTAGCGCGCCCCCAGGACAAGCCCGAACATGAGTTGGGCGAAGTCGATGAGCGCATGCGGCACCGAAGACAACTCGACCCCTGCCATGGTCAGCGCCGCGCCAAAAAATATCGGCACGAGCAGGCAGCCGTTGTGGAAGTGCCATCTTTCCGAGAGTTCGCCGAGGAAACAGCTGACGATTAGCCAGATAGCTAAGATCGCAGGAACCAGCGGTAGATTGGGTCTGTAGGCCGCGGCTTCCAGCGGAATCCCGCTGTAGGTCAAGACGAACGGCACGATGATGACCACCACCGACACTCGCAGGCTATGGGCCACCGCCACCGGCGACATTTGTGCGCCATAGCGATCGGCGAGCACGGCCATGGCCATGGCGCCGCCGGGGATCGACGCGAAGAAAGTTGATTTCCAATCGACGCCCGAAGCTTTGCTCAAAGTCAGCGCGCCAAAGATGCCGACGACAAACACCGCGATCGTGGCCGCCAGCACCGCCGGCAAATTGCCGGCGATGGCGGCCACCACCGGCGGAGTAAAGTAAAGCGACACCGCCGAGCCCAAAATCACCTGGCCCAACTGGCGCGCGTAGGGCGGCGAGTGCATCGTCATACCCATGAGATTGAGGCTCGCCACGGCGATCATCGGGCCCAGCATCCATGGGATCGGCGTGTGCAACCAGGCAAACAGAAAGCCGGCCGGGACGCCCACAGCCAATGCGGTCAGAATGCCGCGCAAATGTTGACGAATCCGGGTGAACTCATTCATGATTATCGCGTCGATCCGCGCTGCCGAAGATGAGTTCTGGCGAGGGCGAGATGAACTAGAGATGTTTATAGCCGGTGTGCGCGCGGATTACGACAAGCTTAGGGGTATTTTCATCGTGGTTCATGCCCATTGGCGCGCTGCCGGAGTGCGTCGAGTGAATTTTTCGCTGCGCTCGAAATGACAGATGTGAGTAGCGGCATCGGCAAACTAAAGAATGAATTTGCCAAACCGAACCACTAACTAAATTGTCCTGTCGGTACGCGGTGGACAGACGAGTTCCCGTCGGGTAATTATGGCAAATCAAAGGAGTTGTGCAGATGAACGACAAGGAGATTGTCATCGACGCGGACGCCCATGTGGTGGAGACCGAACGGGTGTGGGATTATCTTGAGGGCGATGACAAGAAATTTCGCCCGACGCTGATGCCGTCGCCGGACGATCCCAAACGGCAGATTTGGATTCTCGATGGTGAAAACCTCGGCAGCAAGTTTCCCTCGCCCGACGAACAGGAATCCGAAGCACATCTCAAACGGTTTGGCCGGGACGTGGCCACCCCGGTGGCGGCGCGCGAGCTGTCCAATGTGACCCAGCGGCTGCGGCATATGGACGAGCTTGGCATCGACGTTCAAGTGCTGTTCAACTCGCTGTGGATCACCCCGCTCACCAGCCGGGCCGATGCTGAGATCGCCCTCAGTTGGGCGTGGAATCGATGGCTGGCCGATGTTTGGAAGATCGGCAACGACCGTTTGCGCTGGACCTGCGTGGTGCCGGCCTTGTCGCCCAAGGAGGCGGTGCCGCAGATCCGCTTCGCCAAGGAACATGGCGCGGTGGGCGTGTGCATGAGGCCCTTCGAGCGCGACCGGATGATGACCGATGCGTTTTTCTATCCGATCTACGAGGAGGCGCAGCGCCTCGATATCCCGGTCACTGTGCATCTGGGCAACGGCAGCCCGGAACTTTTCAAACTCATGGCCAACGAAGCCGGCGGCGGCTTCTCGACCTTTCGCGTACCGACGGTAACGTCCTGTTATGCGTTGATCATGAGCGAGATTCCCCAAGTCTTTCCCAGGCTGCGCTGGGGTTTCATCGAGGTGTCGAGCCAATGGGTTCCCTGGGTGATTCACGAGGCGATGCGCCGCTCGCTCGGCAGCGCGCGGCCGATCTCGCGCGATTGTCTGCGCGAGTACAATATTTATGTATCGACCCAGACCGATGACGATTTCCAATACATCCTTTCTTACGCCGGGGAGGGGAACCTAGTCATCGGCACCGACTACGGCCATGGCGATACTTCCAGCGAGCTCAATGCCATCGCGCGTTTCAAGGCGATGGCGGATTTGCGTCCGGAGGTGAAACGAAAGATTCTGTTCGACAATCCCAAACAGCTTTACGGCTTATAGGCGCGCCGCTCAGGACCGTCATGGCGACTGTAATTTCTGCCGACAAAGCGAGGCAGCTTGCTGAACGCATGATCGCCCTCGGTGTGCGCGAAGCCGACATCGAAGAGCGGTTTGTCCGTTCCTCGGGCGCCGGTGGCCAAAATGTCAATAAAGTTTCATCCTGTGTCATGCTGCACCATCGCCCCACAGGGATTCGGGTCAAGTGCCAACAGGAGCGCTCCCAGGCGCTCAATCGCTTTTTGGCGCGCCGGCTCTTGCTCGACAAGATCGACAGTCGGATGCGCGGCGCCGCCAGCGCCGCGGCGCAGCGCATCGAGAAGCTCCGCCGGCAGAAGCGCAAGCGCTCGCACCGCGCCAAGATGCGCATGCTCGATGACAAGCGCCACCAGTCGGAAAAGAAGGAACGGCGATCGATGGTGCGGCCTGGGCGTGAGGAATAGTTCACGCCGGTTTGTCTGTAGCCGTAGCAATCCTTCGGAGAGTTCCACACCGTCTCTCGGCGCGGAGACCGAGTCGTACCGCAAAATCGGCCCGAATTTGTTCCCCTGAGCGGTACTAGCGATTTGCTCCTGTTGAGCGGAAATTTCTCGATTGAGTCCAACCTGAGTGAAGCCGAGGGGAGTGCGGAATGACCGTCGCGATAGCGGCTGATTGCAGTGTCGATCCTGCGCCGCTGCCACTGCTCACTGCAAAAGAACCATCGCCGTTCATTGTCACTTTCGTCATTTCAGACCATCGTTGACGGTGTCAACGTCACACCCTCTCGTTCTAAGTGCTTGAAATACCAACGAGCTAAATTGGCCCGTCGGTTGCTGATTAACAGACGTCAAGGAGAACCCGGACATGTTAAACCAATTGATGATCGCAGGTTTGGTGGCGGCTCTGGTGCCGCTCGGCGCAATCGTGATTTTTCGTATGCTCGGCAGAACCAAAAGAACCAGGAGACCTGTTCATAGTTTTCCCTTGGGCGCTCGTTAGGCGCGGGTTTTTCCAATCCGTTTCGAAAAAGGCATGCCGGTCGGCCAGTCGTTGATCCAAGTTATTTGTTCTTTTTTAACTGATCGAGCAGAGCCTGGATCGGCTTGAAATCCATCCACTCCGGCCGGTTGATAAACAGATAGTCTTTGTCCTTTCGCCGGCGCGCCAAGGGCGGCAAAATATCCTGCGGCAAATCTTCACGCATGGAGCCAACGCGATTCTCATCTTTGTTCGCTTGGCGAAAGGCGATCTGGCCCTCCAGGGATAAAAACCAATTGATAAAAACCTTGGCAGCGCTCGGGTGGGGGTGGCGATTCATTAGCACGATGGAGCCCGATCCGGAGCCGATGCCGGGCCGCTCGCTGATCGCGTAGGGATCGATCTCGGCTACCGGCAGGCCTTGCATCTGAGCCCGGTCGATGCGCCGGCAGAGAAAGCAGACCGGGAACTTTCCTTGCGACAGCCAGTCCGTGCCCTGGCGCAAATCGCGAAAAAAAGTCGGTTCCATATCGCGGTAGATGCGCTCGATATATTTCGGCCCCAGCTGTGGATGGTGGTAGACAAAAGACAGCGCAGTGGAGCCCTGGGTCGCACTTAACTGCAACACTGCATACTTGCCCTTCCATTGCGGCTGAACCAAATCCCATGCCGATTTTATCTCCTTTTCATTGACAATATTGGTGTTGACCGACAACGGCGGTCCGTAAAGCGCGCTTTCATAGATGAAGTTGTACTGGCCTTCAGGGTCGACGTAATGGTGTTTGCCCTGCCACCATTTAGACAGATCGATGACATTCGGATGGACCAGTACCGGCGGCATGGGATCTATGACCTTGGCGGGATAGAGGTTGAGATGGACCGCGGTGGGCCCGGCAAGAAAGACATCGGCGAGGAATTTACCGGCGCGCCGTTCGCTGAATAGTTTGGGAAACAGATCGCTGCCTCGGCCCACCGAAGTGCCGAGCAGTTTGATCTTGGGATAGCGCTTCTGAAACGCCGCCCAAATCGACTGGGCATTGCCGATGGAATCGGTGGCGTAAATAGCAACTTCGCCTTCCTCCTCGGCCTTTTTGACCAAGGCGTCCCATTCTTGGCCGCTTGCCGGCTTGGGCTCGGCGGCGTAGACGGCGCCGGTCAGCAGCAGCTTCAGCAGCAGGACGAAAATCAGGTTGCGCGATGTTCGACTCATAATTAAAACCACCCAATTCTATTTTTTGGTCAACGCGTCACTTCAATGCAATGGACCGCTATTGCCACGGCCTCGGCCATTCCTGACAGTCTTGCCACGACTGTCACATGCCGATCCGGCGCTGCGACACACCAAGCCCCGGAATTTTCTCAGGTCGCAGAGATGGCATCAGTGTTGCGCATTGTTGCGCCAGGAGTAACGTTGCCATGATCTATAACATCATCGAAAGGTCGTTGCTTGCTGCCGCGATATCGCTCGGCACCTTGTTCGCGACCAGGGCTTTACGAAAGCAAAGAAAATCCCTTGTAGCCGTTCGAAGGCACCGGCCGGAGCCGTGAGGCGCGGGCGCTCGGGTAATCTTGCCGGTTGAAACTCTGTCGCCAAGCACCACATTCAGATCAGCTCGTAATCACGCCAGCCCGTTCAAACCTGTTTCAATTTCTCATCACTTCGTTCACTTCAGTTGCATCCTCTCGTTGAAGCGCAGTCTATCTCGACACCAGCCGGCGGCGGCTTTTGTCGAGCCCAAACAGCTCGATGAACTCGCCGAACACGCGATCACTGAGCTCGTGCAGCCGGCTGATGTGGCGGCTGGTCTGGTCGTGAATCTGATCCGGGTCGATGTCGCCATGCAGGTTTGCGATCTCCTTGCGGTTCTCCGGCACCTTAAGCCAGCGCCGAATCATCGGCTCGTCGACTTCGAGATGGAACTGGAAGGCGTAAACGTTGTCGCCGAAACGAAACGCTTGATTCATGCAGTAGTGTGACGAGGCGAGATGGATCGCTCCGTTGGGGATGTCGAAAGTGTCGCCATGCCACTGAAAAAGCGTTTCGGATTCATCGAAGTCATCGAATAGCGGGTCTTGTTCGGCATGGCCGGACGGCACGACATCGTACCAGCCGATTTCCTTGACGTGGTTGGCGTAGACCCGCGCGCCGAGAGTGCGGGCCACCAATTGGGCGCCGAGGCAAATGCCCAGAACCGGCAAATTCCGTTGCATGGCGCTTTCGATCAGTTTCATCTCCACCGCTAAATGGGGCAACCGGTGGTCGTCATAGGCGGACATGGGACCGCCCAATACGACCAGTCCGTCGTAACCGTTCAGGCTTGGCGCGGCGTCGGGGTGGCGGCCGAAATTGACGTAGCGGATGCGAAAACCGGCGCGCTTGAGCATCGGATTGAGCGTGCCCAGGATCTCGTGCGGCACATGTTGGCAAACTAACAGTCTTCTCATCTTTGCGGATGCTTGATGAAAGGAAGTCTAGCATAAGGCGCTGGCCTAACCCAATCTCGCGCCGCTAATTTTCCCGCAACGGGCGCAAGCCGGTGCCATGGCTGTTTTGGCGCTCGAGCTTCTGGCTATAGCGCGACATGGGGTAACAGAATGCAAAATAACCGAAGGCGGCGAACAAGTAAGCTTCGATGCCGAAACCGCTCCAGGCGGGCTCGCTCAGAGAAACCTTGATGCTGCTCAGGAAGTCGAACAAGCCGATGATCACGACCAATGAGGTGTCCTTGAAAAAGCCGATGAAGGTGTTGACCAAGGGGGGGATGGCAACGCGCAATGCCTGGGGCAGAGTGATGTAGCGGGCGCGCTGCCAGTAGCTCAGTCCGGTGGCGAGGGCGGCTTCTTCTTGCTGCGGCGGGATCGCTTGCAGGCCGCCGCGGATGACTTCGGCGAGATAGGCCGCGGCGAACAAGATCATCGCCATCTGCGCGCGCAAGAGTTTGTCGATTGACACGCCTTGAGGCAGGAATAACGGCAGCATGACCGATGCCATGAACAGCACCGAGATCAAAGGCACGCCGCGAACCATTTCGATATAGCCAATCGAGAACCAGCGAATAAGGGTCATTTCCGAGCGCCGCCCCAAGGCCAAGAGAATCGATAACGGAAACGCTAGGGCGATGCCGAAGCTGCTGAGCAGCAGCGTCAGCGTCAGACCACCCCAGCGCTCATTCTCGACATAGGTCAAACCGAAAACCCCGCCCCACATGAGCATGCCAATGAAAATCAACCCCACCAGCCAGAGACGGCAAAGTTTCAAGCCTCGCACCACCTGAAAACCGCTCAGGCTGTAAAGCGCCAGGAGGATGGCGATGACTAGAGCTGGACGCCACTGCTCGTCGGCAGGGAAGGTGCCAAACAGAATGAAGCGGTATTTTTCAGCGACGAAGGCCCAGCAAGCGCCCTGGCCGTCGCGGCAAGCGGCTGCCCGGACCGGCGACCACACGGCGCGAACCAGCGCCCAGTCGAGAAGCGGCGGTAACAGCCGGGCGGCTAGATACAGAATGCTCAATGTGGCGAGCGTGCTCGGCCAACTGCCAAACAGCCGCCGGCGTGTCCAGTCAAGCGGCGCGGCCGACTCCATGCCGCGATTCATGCCCTGGCACCACGCAGGGCGATGCGGCGGTTATAGCTGTTCATTGCCGCGGAGATTGCCAGGCTGATGGTCAGATAGACCAGCATGATGATGGCGATGCCTTCGATGGCCTGGCCGGTCTGGTTGATCGTGGTATTGGCGATGGAGACGAGATCAGGATAGCCGATGGCGACGGCCAGGGAGCTGTTCTTGGCGCAGTTCAAGTATTGGCTGGTGACCGGTGGCACCACCAAACGCAAGGCTTGAGGCATAATGATCGAGCGCATGAGTTGAGCTTGGCTCAATCCCTGCGACAGCGCTGCTTCGCGCTGGCCGCGGTCGACGGCGAGAATACCGGCGCGAACGATCTCGCCGATAAACGCCGCGGTGTAAAGCGCGAGGCCGAGAAGCAGCGCGGTGAATTCCGGCGACAGCGCTATGCCGCCGGAAAAATTAAAGCCACTTAGGGTAGGATAGTCGATTTGCAGCGGCAGCAATGTCGAGATGGCGGGCAAGGCCAGGCCGCGGTTACTGAGAAACACTCCTGGCAGCGGACGCAACGCCTGGGCCGGCGCGGGAAGGCTCTCGGCGATCACGGCGTACCAAAAGAACAGCTGCACGACCAGCGGAATATTGCGCAGCAGTTCGACATAGCCTGAGGCGAGTTTGGCCAACAACCAATTGGGCGACAGCCGGGCTAGCCCGACGGCGACACCGATGACAGTCGAGAACGCGATTGCCAGCAGGGCGACTCGGAAAGTATTGAGCAGCCCGACCATGAGGGCCTTAAGATAACTATCGGCGGCGCTGTAAGAGAGGAGGGTGGACTCGCCGATCTCGAAGCCGGCCTCGCGCCGCAGAAAGCCAAAACCGCTGGCGATCCGGCGCGCCAGCAAGTTGTCCACGGCATTGGCGATAAAATACCACCCGGCCAGGCCGACGACGGCAAGCAGTAAGAGCTGATAAAACGCGGCACGCTGACGGGTATCGAGTAGCCGGGCCATCTGATTCGCCGCCTCGCTAGTGCGGATCGCTGGGTTTAGCGCAGCGGCGGCGCATACATGAGCCCGCCCTTGTTCCACAATTTGTTGATGCCGCGATCGAGGCCCAACGGGGTCAGATGGCGCTCGAAGCTTTCGCCGTAGTTGCCGACTTGCTTGACGATGTTGAAGGCCCAGCGGTTGTCCAGTTTGAGCATCTTGCCAAAGTCGCCCTTGGCGCCGAGAAATCTTTGGACCACGGGATTGGCGCTTTGGGCTTGCCGGTCGACATTCTTGGAGGTAATCCCCAATTCTTCGGCTTCGATCATCGCGAACAGCGACCAGCGCACGATGTCGAACCAATGGTCGTCGCCATGGCGCACCACCGGACCGAAGGGTTCCTTGGAGATGACTTCGGGCAAGATCACATGATCGTTTGAGTTCGCCGCCCGGGAGACGCGCGCGGCGACCAAACCTGAGACATCGGTGGTGTAGACATCGCAGCGACCGGTGAAGTAGGCATTCAACACTTCCTCAAGTTTTTCGATGACCACTGGTTTGAACTTCATGTTGTTGGCGCGAAAGTAATCGGCCAGATTAAGCTCGGTCGTGGTTCCCGGCTGGACGCATATCGCCGCGCCGTCCAATTGCTTGGCGCTCTTCACGTTGCGTTTTTTCGTCACCATGAAGCCTTGACCATCGTAGAAATTGACGCCGACGAAGTTCAGGCCGAGGCCGGCGTCACGGGCGAAGGTCCAGGTGGTGTTGCGCGACAGCAGATCGACTTCGCCCGACTGCAAGGCGGTAAAGCGCTGCTGGGCGGTGAGCGGCGTGTAGCGGTTCTTTTTGGCGTCGCCGAACAGCGCCGCGGCAATGGCCCGGCAAAGATCGACGTCGATGCCGCGCCATTCACCCTTGCTGTCCGGTTGGGCGAAGCCGGCGAGACCCGTGTTCACGCCGCACTGAATGAACCCCTTCTTGAGCGCGTTATCGGCGGTTGGGCCGGCCTTGGCGCCATCGATCCCGATCGCTGATAGCAGCACTATGCTTGCTAAAGTTGTTATGCCGCGGGTCATGCTAGTCCTTTTCCGTGGTCGATTTGAGTCTCTCCAATGAACTTAATACAATCAGGCAGTTGTTGACAGCAAACCATCTGCGTTTATAGATATTCTTTCGAGCGAAACGCAAGATACCAGCACGACGAGGAGAGCAAAAATGGCTGATGGTAAGGGCGATCGGGGTTCCGCGGGGCAGAGTTCCTACCAACAATTGCTCGACGAATTGCCGCGCACCGGGCCGGGCACCCGGGGCGGCGAGATGTTGCGGCGCTATTGGCACCCGGTGTGTTTGTCCGTCAATCTGCAAGACATTCCGATTGCCGTCCGGATGTTGAGCGAGGATCTGGTGGTCTTTCGCGACGGCCGGGGGCAGGCCGGTCTCTTAGGGGTTCGTTGCCCTCATCGCTTGGCGTCCTTGGAATACGGCCAAATCCGCGACGATGGCTTGATGTGCTCGTACCATGGCTGGAGGTACGACACGCGGGGGCGCTGCATCGACACGCCGCTGGAGCCTTGCGATAGCAAAGTCAAAGATAACATTCGCCATCTCTGGTATCCGGTCGAAGAGTGGGGCGGCGTGGTCTGGACCTACATGGGACCGGAAAAAGAGAATCCGCCGCCGCTGCCGAAGATCGACGTGCTGGCGCGCGACGACGGCGTGGTTAAACTCACCGATGGCGATATCCGCAACTACAATTATCTCAACTGGATGGAAAATTTCGCCGACATGGGCCACGCCACCATCCTCCATGGCTTGGTGGTTCGCGACATTCCGGATGAGCTGAAGCCCTACAACGACTACAGCATCGAAAATTGGTCGCCGTTGCCGCTGGAGCATGTCGAAACCGACTTCGGTATGAAGACGGTCGCGGTGCTCGACACCGGCGATCCTCAAGTGAAGTTCGTCAATACCTGGAGCTTGGTGGTGCCGGTGCACTGGCGCTTTTCCGGCATCCGCTCAGGCTTTCCCCCGGACTTCACCGACGAGCGCCAAGAGGGCGGCGGCATGATTCGCATCATTGACGACACCCACTTCGAGCTGCTGCGCTACAGCTTGACGCGCAGGGGCAATTTTACCGGTGGTTGGCTGTTCGGCTTGCCCAAGGACCTCAAAGGCACAGCCGAGGAAAAGCCCTACGATAAAAGGCGTTACAAAGGCTGGGAGGGCATTCCGGCGTTGGAAGATCTGGTGCTGCAAGAGTCCCAGGGAGAAATTCCCGACCGCCGGCTGGAACATCTGGCGACATCGGATCGCGGCGTCATCATGCTCCGGCGAATCTGGCATAAGGCGATGGCCGATGTCGCCGAGGGGCGCGATCCCAAGGCGGTTTGGCGCGAATCGAAACCGATGCTTGAGGTCGATACGTTTCACGGCCATGTCCATGTCAACGCGCTCAAGATCGGTCCTGAAAACATGCCTTCGTCGCGCGGCGGCGCCGGGCTGATTCGCGATAACGACGGCAAGCTGGTTTTTGCTTAGTCGAGGGAAGCCGGGGCGTTGGGTATTTAGGCTTTTACTCGGTGTGAAGTTATTTTATTATTGGCAGCATAACGAATCGGTAGTAAGGAGAATTTGCGGATGGATGACGCAGCCAAGCGCCTGTTTGTCGGGATCAAGATTACCAGGGCGCTACAGGAGGACCTGGACAGCCCGGCGCCGGGCATGGAGCAGTACTTCGACGCCAACAACGACTATCTCCAGATCGTCGAGTTTGGCGAGAATAAGTTTATCGGGCGGTATCTAGACGACGGTTTCCCGGTCGCCAATCTGGCCGATGTCAGCCGCAACGTATGCAGCATCGTCAAGCTGATTACCCGCGGCAAGCGCATCGAAGAAAACGACGTCCAGATCTATTCCTGCTGACCGGCCAACCGGTCACTTCAATCCTGCTGTTCATTTCCAGCAATTCGATAAGGGGCTCGGCCCGAGGCAGCGACGGCGCCGGTTCACCGCGGCTTGAGCCATCGCTTGAATCACTTGACGGAGCCTTTGACATCGGTCTCGCTTGGTTAGGCCATTGCAAGGCGCTGCCTGCCGGCGCTGGTCGGCCGAGCAAGGGTAACTCGTTGGCTGTGAGCGGCTCAGAGCCAAGGGTATTTTTGTCTGTCGTGCGGTGTTCTCGTCAAGGGCGGTTGCGATCGCGGTTTCTGGAAAATTGGCGACCAGCGGTCAATTGGCCGATTCGATTCTGATTCCGCCAACTTTTTCTGCTATAACTGGACGCCATGAAAATTCTTCAAGTAACTCTTTGGTTGTATGCCACGGCGTTGAGCAAGTCCTGGGACTGCCTGCGCAAGAATTGGGTGGTGAGCTTGGCGCCGCTGGCCTACGGAACCATTTTAACTTTGGCCGTCGTCATCACGGGGCCGCTCGGCATGATCGGCGGTCTGGTTTATTCGTTGGTCAGCTCGGCCTGCGCCAGTTCGGGGCTTTATCTGGTCAAAAACATGGTCGAAAGCGGCAAGACCGACATCAACGATTTTCTCAATGGCTTTTTGGTTTATCTCGGCGAACTGCTGACGTTTTTCTTCATTCTATGGCTGCCCATGTGGGCCGTGGCCAATGTCTTGGCCGGTGTGCCTAACGGCGCACTGATTTATTTATTACTGCGGGTTGGTTTGTTTCTGCTTCTCAATGCCGTCCCCGAGATGATTTACCAGGGGCGGGTCTCAGGGTTGGAGCTGATCGTCGCGAGCTACAATTTCATCGTCGAAAACTGGATCGAATGGCTGGTGCCGAATCTGATTCTGTTCGCCGCCGGTTATCTCTTTCTCGACTTCGTGGAGTCATTGCTTTTCGGTCTGCCGGCGTTGGTCCAGCTATTCGCGTCCGCTTTTATGATGGGCTTGCTGCTCGCTTACTTTATGACTTTTCGCGGATTTCTTTTCAGCCAATTGCACGGCACCACCCGGCGCACGCGCATTTACCGCTACGATGCGCGCAGCTAGAGCTTAGGCGCGGCGCCGCAGGGCGCGCTAACTTGAACTCGTTTAACTGTTATGGTGTCCTGTGGGGACGCCGAAAATTCGTTTATGAAAATCACCAGCATAAAGGGCTTTGCCGATATTCTTCCCGGCGAGGTGGAAACCTGGCAATGGGTCGAAGCCCAGGCGCGCCGGGTGTTTAGCGCCTACAACTTCGCCGAGATCCGCATTCCGATCCTGGAAAAGACCGAACTGTTCAGCCGTTCCATCGGCGAGACCACGGACATCGTCGAGAAGGAAATGTACACCTTTGAGGATCGCGATGCCCGGGCGGGGGAGAAGGCCGAGGCTGCCAAGTTGACCTTGCGGCCGGAAGGCACCGCCGGCGTGGTGCGCGCCTATGTCGAAGCGGAACTCTACAAGATTGAGCCGGTGCGCAAACTCTATTACTTGGGACCGATGTTTCGCCGCGAGCGGCCGCAAAAGGGACGCATGCGCCAGTTTCATCAGATCGGCGCCGAGGCGCTGGGCCGGGGCGATCCCTATATCGATGCCGAGATGCTTTTGCTGCTCCATGATTTTTTCCAGGCGCTGTCTCTGGCCGAGCCGTCGCTGCAAATCAACTCCCTCGGTTGCGCCGATTGCCGGCCGCAGTACCGTGCTCGCTTGCTGGCATTTTTAAAAGAGCGGGAGACGGCGTTGTGCGGCAACTGCCGGCGGCGCATCGATCGCAATCCGCTGCGCGCCTTGGACTGCAAAGAGGTGGGCTGCATCGAAGCGACCCAAGACGCGCCCTCCATCCTCGATAATTTATGCGCGGCCTGCCGGGAGCACTTCGAGACCGTGCAACGGTTGCTGCTCGCCACCCATGTGAATTTCACCCTCAATCCGCGCATGGTGCGCGGTCTGGATTACTACTGCCGCACGACCTTCGAGTGGACCACCAAGCTGCTGGGCTCCCAGAGCGCGGTGGCGGCGGGGGGACGGTACGACGGCCTGGTGCAGCAGCTTGGCGGGCCGCCTATTCCGGGAGTCGGCTTCGCCATGGGTGTCGAGCGTCTGACCATGTTGCTGCGCTTGCAGGAGCGCAGCGGTGCCGGCGGTCCGGCAGTCTATTTCGCCTGGATCGGCGCCGAGGCGCGCGATTGGGCGTTTCCCCTAACCCATCGTCTGCGCCGGCAGGGAGTCGGCGTCGAGATCGAAGCCGAGTCGCGCAGTCTCAAAAGCCAGATGCGCCGGGCCGACAAGTTGAAGGCTCGCGCCGTGGTGATCCTGGGCGACGACGAGATCAACAAGGGACGCGCGGTGCTGCGCGATATGACCAGCAAAGAGCAGCAGGAAATTTTTTTAGACGATCTTGAAGCGGTATTGGCGGCGAGGAAGGCAAATTAATGGCGGAGCGAGTTTTCAACGATCAGTTAGGCGATTGGAAGCGCAGTTGTTATTGCGGCGAGCCGCGGGCGGCATCGGTGGGCCAGGAATTGACCTTGGCCGGCTGGGTGCATAGCCGGCGCGATCATGGCGGCGTGATCTTCGTCGATCTGCGCGACCGCAGCGGCATTTGCCAGATCGTCTTCAATCCCGAAGGGGATGCGGCGTCCCATGAGAAGGCGAAGCAGCTCCGTTCCGAAGACGTCATCGCGGTGCGCGGCGTGCTCGCCAGGCGCTCGCCGGAAACCATCAATCCCGACCTACCCACCGGCGAAGTGGAGCTTAAAAGCCGCGGGTTGCGTTTGCTCAACGCCTCCCAGGTGCCGCCGTTTATCATCGACGACGAGACCGACGCCAACGAAAACACCCGGCTCAAATACCGCTACCTCGACCTGCGCCGCCCGCACAGTCTGGCGCCGCTGCTCCTGCGCTACCGCATGACCAAATTGATCCGCGACTATCTCGATGGCCGGGGCTTTATCGACGTCGAGACACCGGTGCTGACCAAGAGCACGCCTGAAGGGGCGCGGGACTACCTGGTCCCGAGCCGCATCTATCACGGCAAATTCTACGCCCTGCCGCAATCGCCGCAGCTCTTCAAACAGATCTTGATGGTCGGCGGCGTCGACCGATATTTTCAGATCGTCAAGTGCTTCCGCGACGAAGATCTGCGCGCCGACCGCCAGCCGGAGTTCACCCAGCTCGACATGGAAATGTCCTTCGTCCAGCCCGACGATGTCATGGCGCTGGTCGAGGGCATGATCGCGTTGTTGTTCAAAGAGCTGAAAGGCATTGAGCTCAAGCGGCCCTTCGCCAAATTGACCTACGAGCAGGCGATGAACCGTTTCGGCTCGGACAAGCCGGATATCCGCTTCGGTCTGGAGCTGTGCGATTTTACCGGCGCCCTGCGCAACTGCCAGGCCAAGGTCTTCACCGCGGCGATCCAAAAGGGCGGCGTGGTCAAAGGCATTCGCATCCCCAACGGCGGCGCCATGTCGCGCAAGGATCTCGACGACATGACGCCGTTTGTCGCCACCTTCGGCGCCAAGGGCGTGGCCTGGACGAAGATCACCGCCGAGGGTTGGCAGTCGCCGATCGCCAAGTTCTTGTCAGCCGCCGAGCAAAAAGAGATCGAGCGGATCGCCCAAGCCCAGGTCGGCGATGTCGTGCTATTTTCCGCCGACAGCGCCAAGATCGTCCACGATTCTCTGGGCAACCTGCGCCTTCACCTGGGCGAAAAACTCGCTCTGATTCCGGAAAAAGAGTTCGCGCTGGTCTGGGTCGTCGACTTTCCGTTGATGGAGTTCGACGCCGCGGAAAAACGCTACGTCGCCTTGCATCATCCGTTCACCTCTCCTTTGGACGAAGACCTGCCCTTGCTCGACAGCGAACCGGCCAAAGCGCGCTCGAAGGCTTACGATCTAGCCATGAACGGCATGGAGGTCGGCGGCGGCAGCATCCGTATCCACCAAGTCGAGCTGCAAAAGAATATTCTCGCGCTCATGGGCATCGATGCCGAGGAGGCGCAGGCCAAATTCGGTTTTCTCCTGGACGCGTTGAGTTTCGGCGCGCCGCCCCATGGCGGCATCGCCTTCGGCATCGACCGCCTGGCGATGCTGCTAAGCGGCGCCAAGTCGTTGCGCGATGTCATCGCATTTCCCAAGAGCCAGCGGGCGGTCTGCATGCTGACCGAAGCGCCCGCCGAGGTCGCGCCGCGCCAACTGCGCGAGTTGGGCATACGGATCAGCGGCAGCGAAAAGTAATTCACTTTCCTGTCCTTGCACTGCCAGCCGCGGTGTTGCAAGTTTTTGTTGAGCCGGCGCGGCGCTTCTGCTAGTTTTGACGGCAATTATGTTCAAACCCATTGCCTTCGCATTTCTCTCTCTCGCGATATTCTCCAATTGCAGTTTCGCGCCGCCAAATTTGCAGAGCAAGCAGTCGAGCGATTTGGAGAGCCGGCGGATTCGCCGGATCGCCGTGCTGCCGCCGGCACTTCCCGTGGCTGCGCCGGCGCCGAGCGGGCCGTTCGGCGCGGCGCCGGCCGCGCGGACCTCGGAAAAGGTAGCGGCCGAGTCGCTGGCGCGCTTGGTCCACGCCTCGCTGGTCGCGCTCCCCGATTGGCAAGTGGTTTCCGAGAGCGAAGTGCGCGAGGCGCTGCTGAGCGTGCCGCCGAGCAGCGAAGAGGGTAGGCTCAAGCATGTCGGCGAAATGGTCTATGCCGATGCGGTGATGATGAGCAGGCTGCAGCGCTTTCGCGAACGGGTTGGCGACGAATGGGGCGCCAAAAGTCCGGCATCGGTGGCGTTCATTCTCGACTTGGTCGATGTCCGGCGCGGCGACATCATTTGGACGGCGCGCTTCGACGAAACCCAGAAATCGCTCAGTGAAAGCATCTTTTCTCTCGGCGATATCAGCGCCCGCGGCGTGCGCTGGCTGACGGCCGAGCAATTGGCCCAGGACGGCGTCAAGAAAGCCATCGGCCAACTGCACGATGTTCTAGCGCGGCGACCGGCGTCGTGAAGCGCCGGAGTCTCCACCGCAGAGACGCTGAGCGCGCAGAGCAGAATTGCCACGAAATCCGCAGTGAACTCTGCGCCTCTGCGGTGCAATTCGATCAATCCATCAACTAATTTGGTCACCCTGTCTTACCTTCGGTTTCAGATTGGGATCGCCGTCGGCCAGCTCGGGCGCGATTTCTAGCGTCTTGCCTATTCTCGCGGCGATCTTTTTGCCCGCGTCTTCAAGCCGCCGCAGGCTGCCGCGATCGAGGAGAGCGGCTTGGTCGTCCTTGAAATGAATTCTTAACGCCGGCACCGGAAAGCTTTCCGCGGCGGTGGAACCGCCAATCGCAAAGCCGCTGGAGACTTGGTCGATACTCAGGGTGATTTTTTCGATCTCATCAAACGAAGCCGTGAGACTGGTCTTGCGGTACAGACTGCGACGGCAAAGCTCGAAGGACTTTGCCCCGCTGTCGAATTCGATGGTGCGCCGTTGCGTGACCAGGAAGATCGCAATGCCGAAGAGCACCAGGTTCATTAATGGAAAATACCACAGCGATCCCGCAGGGCCGGTGAAACCGCGTAATGAAAGCGCTTGCAAGATCGGCACGCTGACGAACAGCAGCAGCACCGCGATGCCGACACAAAGAAAGGCCGGGAAACGCGCGCCTTGCCAGCTCAAGCGCAGCCGCTCCGGCGAGTCTTCGACAATGCTGAAGCCCAGGCGATTGCCGATGGCCTCGAACTGACTTGGATCGCCGATCATCAGGCGGCTGCTGAAAGGCTCTTTCGGAGTCCTTCAACGGGCTCAGGAGGAACGGTATCGCAGATGGAATTGCCGAAATAATTCCGATCATGCTGAGCTTGTCGAAGCATGTTCCACATTGGTTCAGCAGGCCTGGGCCTAGGTGCGCTTCTCGCTACGTTGTTCCTTGTAGAAATCGCGGAAGCGGTAGTCTTTAAGATGAATTAGATTTTGATAGGAGCCGAAGCGCTGCGACGGGTCGTTGATCTCATCGAGCAGGTCGCGGTGGTTGTCCTCGGTCTCGAACACGCGGACCTTTTGATAGGTGGTCGAGCGCTCCGCAGGAATCCGGCTCATTTGCCGGATCAGACTGCGGAACTCCGACGGCTTCATCAGCTGGCCGTAGCCGGCGCCGGCAGCGGTGGAGATGCTTTCGTTGATCAGCGTGCCGCC
>Ga0075342_1000070_pt1 | contig 17705 bp, 16 predicted proteins | sample RushOxbow_ThreeS_3_FD_120085 | JGI IMG/M metagenome (GOLD analysis project Ga0075342, IMG submission 120085) | Natural and restored wetland microbial communities from the San Francisco Bay, California, USA, that impact long-term carbon... | ecosystem: Environmental > Terrestrial > Soil >...
CCCGGTCGCCAGGATCAACCCTAGAGCTAGAATCATTATCGCGCTGACAATCGGTTTCATTGCTCTCTCCCTGCGAAACCCCGGGCTTCGGCGTGCCAACACATCACGTTAGACGTTGGAGTGGACTCAATCTTAACTGCGTCGCTGGTAACGGCCGTTCTGATATCCCGAATTGCACCCTCAGCCTGCTCGCGATAAGGTCACCGGCAACCCGTCATGCTTGCGATCCTCTTCGGATTATTCGCCTCTTTTTGGTTCGCCCTTTCTATGGTTCTGATCAACCGGGGTGTTCTGGTTATCGATTACTTTCGCGGCCTGCTGACCAATTTGGGCGTCAACGCGCTGTTTCTTTGGCTTTACATCTGGCTGTTTGTCGACCGCATCGGGCTCTGGGTTCCCGCCAATCTGATTTTCGTCCTCGTCGGCATCTTTGTCCCCGGCGTCGCGCGCTTTTTTATGTTCAAAGGCATGGAACGGCTGGGCGCGTCGATTACCTCCTGCCTGACCAACAGCACGCCGCTATTCGCCACCTTGTTCGCCGTATCATTTCTCCAAGAACACCCGAGTCCGACCAATCTTCTCGGCACATTCTCGATCGTTGCCGGCATCGTCGCGCTCAACTGGAAAGGCACGAGCAAAACCTGGCGCAGCCGCGACCTGTTGTTCCCGCTCACCGCCGCCTTTCTCTTCGCCGCCCGCGACAACATGGTCCGCTTCGGCTTGCTGAAAATCTATTCGCCGCTGGTCGGCGCCACCATCGCCGCCACGACATCATTCCTAACCATGTCGCTGTTGTACCTGCTGTTCGAAGAAAAAAAACCGCTGCAATCCACCGCCCGCCAAGGTTTCCGACTGTTTGCCGCCGCCGGTTTTCTCAACTTTCTCTCCTACGCTTTCGCCTACACCGCTCTCAGCATGGAAAGGGTCTCGCTGATCTCGCCGCTGATCAACGGCTCGTCGCTATTCGTCCTGCCGCTGTCGGTCCTACTGCTCAAAGACGTGGAGACACTCACGCCGAGAAAAGTCGGCGCGACTGCATTGGTGATACTCGGCGTGTTTTTGATTTCGTGGGAGAAGATGTGATTCGATGCGGCGAGTGTAACAATTGCCCGCCGTACCGTCTGTCAATGCACCGTCGGCCCGCGCTCGTCATCTTTGCCGCCGGGGAGGACTTGGAAACGCTTTTTCAAGCGGTTCAAGCGGCGGCGGTCGCGATGATCTCTGAACCATTCCCACGGGTTGAAACCGCGCAGGTAGACATAGCCGAACGCCATGCCGCCGAGATGAGCGAAGTGGGCGATGCCGCTTTCACCCGAACTCAGCGACGAGTAAAGCGCGATGGCGCCGATGATCCAGACGAAGTGCTTCATCTTGATCGGGAACAGAAAATAAAAGTAAACGATGCGGTCGGGATAAATCAGCCCGTAGGCAAGCAGCAGGCCATAGACACCGGCCGAGGCGCCGATGCTTGGCCCGAGCTGGTTGGGCAAGAACATGACATTGAGAATCGCGCCGCCGATGACGGTGACAAAGTAATATTTGAGAAAAAACTGGCCGCCCCAGCGTCGCTCCAGATCGCAGCCGAACATCCACAGCGCCAGCATATTGAACAAGATATGAAACAGACCGCCGTGGAGAAACTGATAGGTAAAAAGCTGCCAGAGATAATACTGATTGAGAACCAAATGCGGCACCAGACCGAGATAAAGGCTCAACCGGTAGTCAAGGCCGATGCCAATGACGGTTTGGACGACGAACACCGCGACGTTGGCGATCAAAAGAAACTTCACCGCCGGCGTCATGCCGCCGCCGCCGAAAATCATCTGTCGGGTTTGATACTGCATCGACTCTCAGTCTAACGGTTCTTGAGCCCCGTTGAAAGCCGGACGACTCCCCGCAGAAACGCCGGGAATATAGAGAAGGCATTCTGAATTCTCTCTGGGACATCTTCGTCTCTGCGGTGCAATTTCCGAATCCGAATTTCCTATTTTGCGCCCTTTGCGGTTAGTTCGCCAGACTCCGGCGCGTCATCCGCCCAGGTACGCCTGGCGCACCAGATCGTTGCCCGCCAGTTCGCTCGCCTGGCCTTCGAGAATCACCGAGCCGGTCTCCAGCACATAACCGCGATGGCAGATCGCCAACGCCATGGCGGCGTTTTGCTCGACCAGCAAGACCGTGACGCCGGACTGGTTGATCGTCCGGATGTTTTCAAAAATATGTTCGACGACTTTCGGCGCCAGCCCCATGGACGGCTCGTCGAGCAAGAGCAGCTTCGGTTTGGTCATCAGAGCACGGCCGATGGCGAGCATCTGCTGCTCGCCCCCCGAGAGCGTGCCGGCGTATTGTTTGTGCCGTTCTTTCAAGCGCGGAAACATCTGATAGACGAAATCGATCTCGGCGCCGAGACTGTTTTTCGCCCGCGTGTAGGCGCCGACCTGGAGATTTTCCAACACCGTGAAGCGGGGAAATACTTTTCGCCCCTCCGGCACATGGGCGACGCCGCGGCGGACGATCTCATGGGCTTCGATGGCGCTAAGGGATTCGCCTTCCAACTTTACCGCGCCCGCGCGCGGCCGGAGCAGGCCGGAAAGCGTCTTCAAAGTCGTGGTTTTACCGGCGCCGTTGCCGCCAAGCAGGGTCACCAACTCAGCCTGGGCGATATTGAATGAAACGCCTTTGAGCGCGTGAATCGCGCCGTAGTAGACGTGAATGGCGTCAACGTTGAGCATTTTTCAACCAATCGCCGGTTCCGAGATAAGCTTCAATGACCCGCGGGTCTTGGCGCACCTCGTCAGGATCGCCCTCGGCGATTTTTTCGCCGTAGTCGAGCACATGAACGCGGTGCGACACGCCCATGACCACGCGCATGTTATGTTCGATAAGCAGAATCGCCTTGACGTAGCGCCCCATGATTTCTTTGAACAGCCCCATCAAGGACTGCGCCTCGCTGGTATTCATGCCGGCCGTCGGCTCGTCGAGCAAAAGCAATTGCGGCGCCGCCGCCAAGGCCCGGGCAATTTCAAGGCGGCGCTGCTCGCCATAGGAAAGCTGCTGCGCCCATTCGCTTTCCCGGCCGCCAAGGCCGGTGAGCTCGATCAGCTCCTGGGCACGGCTGCGCGCCGCCTTTTCACGCGCGTAAAAACTCTTCGTCGCCAGGAAAATATCCGCCAGGCTGGTTTCCAGGCGCGTGTGCATGCCGACCAAGACGTTGTCGAGCACGCTCATATGCGAGAACAAGCGAATGTTTTGAAAGGTCCGGCTGATCCCCGCGCCGGTAATCGACTCCGGCTTCAATCCCAGCAATGACCGGCCGCGGAAACGAATCTCGCCTTGGTCCGGCCGGTATATCCCTGTCAGCGTATTGAACAGCGTCGTTTTGCCGGCGCCGTTGGGACCGATCAGCGATGCGATCATGCCCTCATCGATGCTCATGCTGACCTGCGACAGCGCTTGCAAGCCGCCGAAGCGTTTGGAGATATCGCGGAGTTCGAGCAGTGCCATGCTCAGACTACTTCTTGTACCGGCCCGGCGGACGAAGCGATCTCCCGCAAAGACGCAAGGACGCAAAGTTCGGAATAATTGTCATTTCGACCGAAGGGAGAAATCTTTCTTAGTTCCGTCGCATCCCCTCGGGATGACGGGCTCAGGCCCGTCACTTCGCGTCTTTGCGCCTTTGCGGGAGTCACTTCTTAACCTCTTGCTTGGGCGGCAAGATCCCCTGGGGGCGATAGATCATCATCACAATTAAAATCAAACCGAAAATCATTCGTTCATATTTGGCCGGCTCGAACTGCGCCGGCAAGTTCGCCAGCGACAAATCGCCGAGCAGCGGGAGCGACAGCACCGCGCCGGACTGGCGCAGGCCGTTGAGCCAGAGCGATAGTCCTTTGAGTAACTGCAAATTGAGGATCGTGACGCCGGTGGCGCCGAGAATCGCGCCCGGCACCGAGCCCATGCCGCCGAGAATGACCATGGCGAGCACGCCGATGGATTCCATGAAGGTAAAGCTTTCGGGATTGATAAACACCTGCTTGGCGGCGAACAGCACGCCGACGGCGGAAGCGAACGAGGCGCCAACGGCAAAGCCGAGCAACTTCATGCGCACTACGGGAACTCCCATCGCGGAAGCCGCGATCTCGTCTTCGCGGATCGCCTTCCAGGCGCGTCCGACCCGCGAGTTCTCCAGCCTCTGAGTGACCAAGATAATGAGAAACACCAGCAGCAAGACCAAAAAGTAAAAGTACAGGGGGTAAAGCGCGGCGTCGGCGACCTGCAAGCCGAAGGACTCCAAGAGCGGCTTGAAAAACAGCGGCGGTTTGGCAATCGGCGTGATACCCCTGGGGCCATTGGTCAGATTGATCGGCTTGTCCAGGTTGTTGACCAGGGCGCGCACCACTTCAGCGAAGCCGAGCGTGACGATGGCGAGATAGTCGCCGCGCAGCCGCAGTACCGGCAAGCCCAACAGAGCCCCGGTCGCCGCGCCGACGGCGATACTGAAAAGCAAAAAAACGAAAAACCAGTTGGGCGACAGTGGAAACCAACCGCCGGCAATAAAATGGTTCGCTTGCGGCGAGCCGAACACTGCCCACAAGTATGCGCCGATGGCATAGAAGGCGACGAAGCCGAGATTGAGCAAGCCGACGAAGCCGACAACGATGTTGAGCCCGAGGGCGAGGGCCACGAAGATACCGATCTGAATGGCGATCTCGAAGTGATAAGCATTGGAGAAGCCCAACACCGGCAGCAACAGCAACAACACGAGCGCGCCGAGAAAACCTTTCACGCGGCCACTCACCGGCACGTAATAGAGCAGCAACAACGACCCCTCGACCAGCAAAAACGCCAGCACCGACTGGGGAAAGATATAGGCCAGCGCGCAGCTCGCCGCGATGTAAAGACAAAGTCCGGGCGCTGCCAAAAACCGGCTCATGCCTTGCTCTCCCGCACCGCCTCGCCGAGAAGTCCCTTCGGGCGAAATATCAAGATCGCGATCAAGACCACAAACGCCACCACATCTTTGTACTCGGCGCCGAAGGCGCCGTCAGTCAGCAGCGAAAGGTATGACGCGGCGAACGCTTCGAGCAAACCGAGCAGCATGCCGCCGACCATGGCGCCGGGGATATTGCCGATGCCGCCGAGCACGGCCGCGGTGAAAGCTTTCATACCGGGGACAAAGCCGGAGTAGGGATTGACCAGGCTGTAATGGATGCCGAACAACACACCGGCCAAGCCGCCCAAGGCGCCGCCGACAAAGAAAGTCAGGGCAATGACGCGATTGACCGGCACGCCCATGAGCGAGGCCGTATCCGGGTCTTGCGCGACGGCGCGGATCGCCATGCCCATGCGCGTGCGGTTGACAAAGAAATGCAGCCCGAACAGCGTCAAAAGCGCCGTGACGATCACCAAGAGCGATTTCACCGGCATGACCAACGTCGCCGTGATCGGCAGATTATGATCGAGAAAATCGAGAGTCGGGTAGTTGAGATAGAAGGTGTTGCGCCACAGGCTCTCGAACAAACGCAGGGCGTCCTGCAAAAAAAACGACGCGCCGACAGCCGAGATCAATGCCACCAGCCTCGGCCCGCCCATGAGCGGCCGGTAAGCGATGCGCTCCAGCGCCATCGCCGCCAGTCCGCTGATCGCCATGCCGGTGACGATGACGACCAACAGGATCACCGCCGGATTGAGGGTCGCCAACAGGCCGGCGCTCTGCAGCAACAAGAGCGCCTCGACACCGACGAACGCGCCCAAGACGAAAATCTCGCTATGGGCAAAGTTGATGAACTCCAAGACCCCATAGACCATCGTGTAGCCGAGCGCGATGAGCGCATACATGAAACCCAAGACGATGCCGTCGAGCAGAACCTGAGGAAGAATTTCCAGTGCGATGTCCAAGCGGTTACGAACCCTTCAGGGACCGCATGCTAACAAATAGTTTTTCGCCTGGCTAGCCGTTATGAAGCAAAGTTCGGCGCTTTGACGCCACGCCGGCAAGCGAACCAGGCCAATCGGCGCGATCGGTAGTGGTTCAGTTAGATATAGAGATCTCTCACTTCGTTCGAGATGACAAGGCGACTATTCTACTGTCATTTCGAGCGAAGCGAGAAATCTTTCTCAGGCTGAAATCGCCCGCCCGACTCAAACTGAACCCCTACCGCGCAATCTATTTATTTGGCTTGGCCGGTTATTCACGTATAATGGCTTTGAATAGGGAACCAACATGTCAGACGCGGTAACCACACCGGATCTCGCGCTGCCGGCTCGCACCAAGAAGTTTAAGAAAGGCCTCCTCCTTGGCGGAGTTGGCCTTGCCATGCTGCTCGCCGTCGTGCTCATCGTCCCGCACTTTGTCGACTTGGGGCTATTTAAGCGGACTTATCTGCCGCTCATCGAACAAACCCTCGGCCGGCGCGTCGATGTCGGCGAGGTGCACTTGAGGCTGATCCCGACACCATCGATCCAAATCTCCAAGCTGCGCGTCTCCGACAGCCAATCCTTTGCCGGCGACACGTTTTTCGCCGCCCAGCGGATGGAGCTCAAATTGAGATTCGTGCCTTTGCTGCGCGGCCGATTCGAAGTCACCGAGCTGGTGCTCGACAAGCCGGTTTTCAATTTGTTGAAGCAATCCGACGGCAGTTTCAATTACTCCGATATCGCCGCCAAGAAGGCGCCGTCAACGCCGCGCCGCGAGGCCAGGAAGAAGCCCGAAGGCGGCAACAAAAGCGTCGAAGCCATGCCTCTGGCGCTGCCCAGCAGTATGCGCATCCGCGACGGCCAGCTGAATCTGGTCACCAAAGGCCAGACTCCGGTCAACATCAAAGGCATCGAGTTGGCCTTGCAAGAGATGTCCACCGACGCGCCCTTCCCGTTCCGGGCTTCCTTCCTTTATCCCGGACTCAAGAGCGTTGCCCTGGAAGGCCAGTTGGATTACCAGGAAGAAAAGGCTTTGCTTGAATTCAAAAACAACCGTTTGAAGATCCACGATCTGTCGTTGCCGCTCCAAGGCAGCGTTAGCAATCTGGCGGCAACGCCGAAGGTCAATCTGAGCTTACATAGCGACAGCGTCGACGCCAAGCCGATTTTCCAGATCCTGTCGGTCTTCGGCCTGGCACCGGGCGACACGGAAATCTCCGGGCCCATGGCGCTAGACATGACGGTTGCCGGTCCCTCGAACGCTCTGGTCACCCAGGTGCGCGGCGTTTTCAAAGATGTCTACGTTAAAGGCAAGCGCGCCTTGAAAGGCAACTTGACCGGCGAGGTGAGCATCCGGCTGCCCCTCGGCGGCGGGCGCGTAAGCCAACGTTTGCAGGGCAACGGCAAACTGGTCGCCCGCGACGGCGAGCTGACCAATGTCAATCTGATCAAAAAAATTCAGCGCGTCACCGGCATGATCGGCTTGACGCCGGACCAGCAGCGCGAAGCGACGTCATTCAAAACCATGGAGGGCGATTTCACCATCGGCGGCGGCGTCGCCGATTTCTCCCGTCTCTATCTCGTCAATCCGCAGATGGAAGTCACCGGCAACGGCACCATGACGATCGAACAACCGAGGCTCGACATTCAGCTCAGCACCACACTGTCACCGCAGGCCTCGGCGCGCACCGGGCGCGGCCGCAGCGCGACCTTTTTGAAAGACGGCCAAGGGCGCATCGTCGTCCCGCTCAAAGTCACCGGCCCGGTGGAAAACCCGTCGGTAAATCTGAACGCCGAAAAGCTCGGCGAGTCCGGCCTGCCCAAAACTTTGGAAAAAGGTTTCAGCTCGTTCTTCAAGAATCTATTTCGCGGCAAATGACCGGCGGGGCAATTGCAGCTACTGATTCGGCGCTTCCGGCGGCGGCAAGCTGAGAATTAAACTCTGCAAAGTTTTCCCCTCCAGAGCTTGGGTCGTTGAAAGATCGACCGCGGCGAGGAGATCGTCGATCTCGTCCTCTTCGGGGCTGCGATCTTCCGGCACTTTGGTTTTCTTGCCGGAGCTTCTGACGCAATCGAGAATCGCTTTGATGGCGATGGTCTCCGGGTCGCGGCCCAGAACATAGGTATCCCCGTCGTTCACCGGTAACACCAACCGGGTTTCCGCGAACGTTCCTAAAATTTCTTTGACGACCCCCCCGGGTATCTTGAGATGCATCGCCAACTGAGCGACGGTCATGGGATCGAGACCGTAGTAGAAATTGCGGCCGACGAGGTGAAGCGTGTGCAGCGCCAGCTTCTCGCGTCCCGCCGGGCTCTGCGCCAGAAATTGCCGGTCGCCCTGGAAAAAATAGATATGCTGGTGCGCGTAGGCGACCTCGGCGCCGAGCAGGACGATCACCCAACCGATGTACAGCCATAGGAGAAACAGCAACAAGATCGCGAAGCTCGAATAGATCGCGTAATACTGCGTCGACGACGCGACGAACCTGGCGAATCCCCAGCCCACCGACTGCCAGAGAATTGCCGCGACCAGCCCGCCGACTGCTGCGGAGCGTAGTCTAACCCTGGTGTTCGGGATAAAAACATAAACGAGGTAAACGCCCCCCAAAGCGTCACGTAGGGCACCAGCTGCAACAGTATCAGCAGCAGCTTGCCGAGGCCTTCGAGGGATAACAGGGCGCGCACGATGGTCGAATTTTGCAACGTCGCGGTGATCGTCACGGCCGCGAACACCAACACCGGCCCGACCAGTATGGCGCTCAAATAATCGCTGAATTTGCGCGCCAACTTTCGTGCCGCAGGCACCCGCCAGATATGATTGAAGCCGTCCTCGATGGTGTCCATCAAGGACAGCACGGTAATGAACAGCGCCGCCAAGCCCAGCGTGCCGAGCGCCCCGGCGCTCATCTTGTCGACGAAACCGATCAAGTAGACGGTGATCTCCCGTCCTTTCTCGCCCAAAGGCGCAAGCGCTTCGGCCAGTGCCGGCTCCATGCGATTGTGCACGCCGAAGGCCTTGAGGATCGAGAACAGCACGGCCAACAGCGGTGCCAACGACAACAGCGTCTTGAACGCCAGAGCCATCGCCTGCAGCTTCACCAGGTTTTGAAAAAAATCCTGCCACACCATGACGACGATCTTGAGGGCGGAATGAAACCAGCGCTTGAAGCGGGTCAGCTCGTCGAGCTCGGTTTCCAGCACCTGCTCGACCATGCGGTTCCTGATCTGCCGAATCGATCGCTTGGCTTTGGGCGTGGTGCGGCTGGTGGCCATGTAGAAATGCTCGCGGTTTGAAACTTGGTTCGAACATTACCAGCTTTAACTCGTGCCGACAAAGGAATTGCTCAAGGCGGCGGCGATTCAGTTAGGCAGCCTGCCTGACTTGGTGTGGCGGCGGCAGCGATTCTCGAATTGTCATTTCGAGCGTAGCGAGAAATTCCTCCGACTGGCGAGCGTACTCGTCAATTCATTGACAAAGCGAAACATCGCTCGCTATGCTGCGCCGTAACATGCCCTCGTCCAGCTCCACAGCGGCGCCCGGCTCATCCCGGCGCGGGCTCAATTTCCCCGGCCTCGTCGCTCTGACTTTTTTCTGCGTCGCCGGCGGCGCCTATGGCCTTGAAGACGGGGTCGGTGCGGCCGGGCCGCTGGTCATGCTTGTCGGTCTAGCGATTCTCCCCTGGCTCTGGAGCTTGCCGACAGCGCTGATGACCGCGGAGTTATCGACCGCCATGCCGGAGGACGGTGGCTACGTCATCTGGGTGGAAATAGCTTTCGGCAGATTCTGGGGCTTTCAGGAAGGCTGGCTGAGCTGGCTGTGCAGCTTCGCCGACAACGCGCTCTATCCGGTGATGTTCGTCGACTATCTCGCCTACCTGCGCGGCGACATGTCGGCGCTGGAACGCTGGTCGATCGCGGCAATGCTGGTCAGCCTCGTCACCTGGCTCAACGTTCGCGGCATTCGCCTGGTTGGCCTGAGTTCGATGGTCTTCACTGCTCTCGTGCTTGCGCCCTTTGTCGTCATGCTGGCGCTCGGCCTGCCGCAAGTGTCACCGGCCAACTGGCTGCAACGCACTGGCAGCACCGACTGGCCGCTGTTGCTGAGCGTCTTGTTGTGGAACACTTCGGGCTGGGACAACGCCGGCTGCTGCGCCGGCGAAGTGAGCGCGCCCAGTCGCGCCTACCCGCGCGCCATGATCCTCACCGTGATCTTGGTCAGCGCAGCGTACTTGCTGCCGCTGGCGGTGGGCACCGGAATCGACACCGATTGGACGCAGTGGAAGGAGGGCTACTTTCCCAAGGTCGCCGCGCAGATCGGCGGCCCATGGCTGGGTACCTGGCTCACCGTCACGGCGTTGGTCAGCGCCACGGGCCTGTTCAGCGCACTCCTCTGCACCTCGGCGCGCGTTCCCTTTGCCATGGCGCAGCGGACCATGTTGCCGGGGGCGTTGGCCGCTACCCATGGGCGCTACGACACGCCCTGGCGGGCGATTCTAATCAACAGCGCCGGTGTCGCCTTGCTGATTCCTTTCTCGTTTCAGGAATTGATCGAGGTCGACATGTTTCTCTACGCCGCGGCGTTGCTGTTGGAATTCGCAGCCTTAGTCTGGCTGCGAATTAAGCGACCGGAGATGGCACGGCCGTATCGAATTCCGTATGGCACCGGCGGGGTGATTATTTTGTGCATTCCACCCGCGTTGCTTTGCTTGCTCAGCATCGCGCTGTCGAACCCGGCGACGAAATACGTCGGCTTGGGCGGCATCGCCATCGGCCTCATGGTTTATCGCTGGCAAACGCGAGCCACACCGGCGGTGGAAATTGAAACCGCGCCGATTGCATAAATCATTGGAAGCCCGGTCTTATTCCTGGCGCCGCGATCGCCGATCTCAATCAACCGGCTTGCTAATGCGGCAACGCGGTGAAATATCTTCGGCAGCGCCGTAGTGGAGATGCATCAAACCCGTCTCACCGGTAGCCGGCGTGAACAAGAACAGATCGGAAAATACGTTGTCGCATATCGTCGGCAGGCTCGGGCCGCCGAGAGCGGCCATGACGCCGGTGACCGCAATACGCCCGACCATAGGCACGGTCTCGTCTTTGGAGCGACGCACCGCCGCCGCAACGGCTTCGACATTCTCCCGCGCCTCGCCGTCAAAAACCGGAACGATCTCAGGTGTAATCCGCAGTAATTTCGCCAGCGGCTCCGCCGTGGCGCGTGTGCGCCGCCACTGCGTCGTGATGATCCGGGAAATCCCGGCATCGCGCAGCGCCTCGGCGAGCGCTTGGGCGCGGGCTTCGCCGGCAGCCACCAGCCGCGGATCTTCGCCCTCCCACTCGCGCTCGGCATGCCGCACAAGAAGCACCTGGCGCGGCAGCGTTGTCTTATCGCCATCAGGCATGGGGGAATTCGCGGCGCAACCCAGATTGGGGCAAATCACCAAGAGCAACAGCAAGCGCCGGAACCTAGCGATGGGGAAGAGTTCCACCGGTTTTTGAAATTGCGGGATGCTCTGACCAAGCCGTATCTCACGCAAACTCCGTCGCCTTGCCGCAATTGGGGCAGGCCCGCCACCCGAACTGAATCGAGTAGCCGCATTGGGCGCAAAGGTGGCGCGACATGATGCGCGGCGGCGGCTCGGAAACCTGCGGCCCTTCGGCCCAATAGACGCCGGTGAACAGGCTCGTCTTGCAGGCGGTCGTAAGGGTTTGGCCGGAGCGGTCGACATAAGTTACAGCGTAGTGGCGCTCGCCCTTCTCAAAGAACCAGCCGCGTCCAAAGGGATTCCAGGTGATCGACACGACCCGGCCCAGTCTGCTCTCAACCTCGTCTTTGATGCGGCCCTTATCGAAAAAATGCATGGCGACGCGCACGCCCAAAGCGCCGACAATTATCAAGAAGGCAAAATAATAGCGTTGATCCATAGACCCCGATCCGGTCGATTATTGTCGCAGTTTATTTTCCTACGACAAAGACGGTCTCGCAAGATGTTATTGCCGCCAGGAGCTAATTTTGATGGAGTCGTGGTATCGAGACCTAAGCAACAGCGGCTGTGTAGTCGATGCGATCGTCATATGGCGCTAGTAACGGGGCAGACCATCAAGCTACACTCCGAGGGGATCGCCGATCAAGCCGGCGCTGTGCGAGGCGCGACCGCTTTGCTCCGTTTCTCGAAGCGATACACGATGTAACAGAGCAGCAATGCCGGGGCGAGCCAGCTGTAGGCAAACTCCTCGGTGAACCAAAAGCGCATGACAACATGAGCGCCATTGATGGCAAGATAACCAAGCACCGTCCAAGAGCGATACCACGGCAGCCTGGCACGCTTGACCCAAGCGGCAACTTCGATGAGCGCCGGAAGGAGAACCACATGATCGTAAGTCCAGGCAAAAAAACTCGTGGTCACGGAAACCAGCAAAACCAATGGCAATTCTTCAGACCATTGCCAATGCAGCTTGCGCCGTCGCCAGTAGTAAAGCAGCCATGCGATCCCGATGACAGTCGGCAGCCCCTGCAGCCAGCGATCGCTGCGGCCGAGTAATAGCGGAAAAACATTTCGCAGCGTCGGCGTCGCCTGGTCGAAGGGCTGGAGAATCCCTTCCAGGGTATAGAGTTCAAGATATTGATCGTAGATGTTGCGGTCAAAATATAGCGGCAACAACGCAGCTAGGAAGAATGCCATCAGGGCGCCGAAAACGATCCGCCAGTGGCCTTCTCGGCAAAGCCACAAACATAGCGCGAGCCAAAATAGATAAAGCAGATGCGGTTTGATCGAGATCACCGCTAAGGCCGCTCCGGCAAGCAGCCGTTTTCCTTTCGACTCAAGCACACAAAAAGCGGTAAGACCTGCCAACACCATGGGCGAGATTTGACCGATTATGATAACAAACACCGTTGGCACAAAACTAAGGGCAACGAGCCACTCGATCCGGCAGGTTCCCGACGAGCTGCCGTAGAGATGCTCCAGGCGCTGCGTGCAAATCAATATAATCAGAAGATGGACGAGCAGCCAGGCAAACTGACCCGCCGGGAAACTGAGCATGGCGAACGGCAGTGTCAGGGGGAAAGTCCAGGGCGGATTCCACATCATCAGCGCCGTGGCCTCGGGCCAACCGACGGATTGCTGCAAGTTGAGCAACTCATGGGGCGAATAGGGATTGCCCCCGTCCAACAATAAACGACTCGCCGACCAGTACTCGACGAAGTCCCTGACTCCGGATACGCGCGCATTCGCGACGGTCTGCGCGGGCGCCATCGATGCCCCAATGAGATTAAACAGAACTGCGTTCACCAAGGCAAAGCAGGGAATGGATATCGCAGTCCGCCAGCGCGTTGTCGGTATCGCCATGGATGGGGGTTCAAGCGGAAACAACCTGAAGAATCGTTTTGATTGGGGCGCTTTGCCAATCGGACCGAGAGCCAATATGCCGGAGTCGGCAAGGTAGATTCAATTCTGCTGAATACCGTAGCGGCGCGCGAAAGCGTAGTAAACAATCGCCACGGTGACGAGGATGACGGTCCAGATCACGCCGAAGGCGGCGAGCTCGCCGACTTGAGCGTTTTCCCACAGTTCGAAGATCGCCACGGACACCACCGGGGTTTGCGGGCTGACGAGCAAGACCGACATGGACAACTCTTTGGCGGACAGCAGGAAGATAAAAATCCAGCCGCCGAGAAACGACGGCGTCATCAGCGGCAGGATAATGCGGCGCATGGAGCTGAACCACGACGCGCCGGCGACGTAGGACGCTTCTTCCAGCTCCTTGTGCAGCTGCAATAACCCGGAGTGGGTGTAGCGGATGCCGTAGGGGATGTAGCGCGTGACGAAGGCGATCAGCAAGATCCACAACGTTCCATATACCGGAATTGGCACGAATAAGTAAAAACGCAGGATCGCCAAACCCATGACGATGCCGGGAAATAATAACGGCAAAGTGGTCATGAGATCGAGCAGCCAGCGGCCGCGGATTTTAGTGCGCACCAGCAGCCAAGACGCCAGCAGCGTCAGCGCCATGACGAAGCTGGCGCTGCCGAGTCCGAGCAACACGCTATTTTTGATCGCGTCGGTGACCTTGGGAAAGTGCAGCGCCGCGACGTAATTCTTCAAGGTTAATTTCGTCAATCCCTCGATTCCCGGCTGCATGTAGAACGGCAGCACCGATGCCCAAAGGATGATCAGAAACGGTAGCACCAGCAAGACGACGGAATAGGTCACCAAACCGGCTCCAGCGAGATAGCGCCAGCGGCCCAGACGGATCACCGTCGGCCGGTAACCCTTGCCGGTCACCGTCTGGTATCGGTCGCCCTCGCGGGTCATCCGGAAATAGAAATAAAGCGTCGCCGCCACCACTACCATCAATAGGACGGAAAACGCCCCGGCGCTGCCGTAACGCGGCGGCAGTTTCTGGGCGTCAAGATAGATCGATGTCGTCAGCACGCGAATATCGCCGGGCAGTCCGACCAGCGCGGGAATTTCGAACGACTCGAACGTGCGGATGAAGATAAGCAACATGACCGAAAAGAACGCCGGCAGCATCAAGCGCAGGGAAATCCGCCGCATGGTCTGCCACACCCGCGCGCCGCAGGCCGCCGACGCTTCCTCGAGCGAAGGATCCATGGAACGGAAGGCCGCGGCGAGCATGAGAAATACGAACGGCGACCAGAGCAGCGACTCGATGAGTATCATGCCGAACATGGAATAAACATTTATCACCGGCCCGGCTTGATCGAACCAAATTTTCAACCAGTAGTTCACCGGCCCAGCCCGGCCGAGTAGCAGCAGCCAACCGATCGTGTAAAGAATGAACGGCGTGCCGAAGGAAGCGAATGCGGTAAAATAACCCAATCCTCGCAGTGGACTGTCGGTCCTAACGACGATCCAGGCGATCGAGCCGCCGAGTAGGGTCGCGAACACCGCGCTGCCGACGGAAAAATAAAAAGTATTGAGAAACGGACCGAGAACCTGCAGCTCGCGGAAAAGATCCTCGTAATACCGCAGCGTAAACTGATCGATCTCGCCGGTAAGCTTGGTCGTGAAAAGACTGGTCTGAACGACCGAATAGAGCGGCGGCAGGACCAGATAGCCGGTGATCACGGAAACGCAGAGCATCACGACGGTGGGCACGTCAAATTTTGAAGCGACGCCCAAAGAATAACGAGCGAGCGCGCGATCGCCCTTGAGCGTTAGGTCGAAGGATTCACTTGAGGGTTGCTTAGCCACGCCGCTAACCGCCATTATTTCAGAAACACATTATTGAAGTAATCCACCCACTCATTGCCTTTGTCGTATTGGGCGTCGGGATTGATGTAGTAGACGCGCTTGAACCGGGGACCGGGCTTGAGATCCGCTTGCTTGGCGGGCACTTTCGGGTGCGAGGGGAGATAGTTAGCCTGCTGATATACTCGCTGACCTTTTTCGGACATGACGAAATCGAGCAAGAGCATGGCGGCATGGGGATGGGGCGAGTTTTTCGCCAGAGCCACGGTGTGAATGGTCGCGGTCACCGGCTCATGGGGCTGCCAATCCACCGGCGCCCCCGCCGATTTGCTGATGAAGGCATGATGGTTGAACATCTGCAACGCCAACGGATACTCGCCGGCGATCGTTAAGTCCAAGACCTGCCGGTTGCTCGCCGTGCTCTTGGCGATGTTTTGCGCTTTGAGCTTTTGCAAATACGCTTTGCCCGCTTCCGCGCCCATGGTATTGAGAATCGTGCCGACGAAGATCGGCGCGCCGGAACCGCAGCTGGTCGACCACATCATTTGCCCCTTCCAGCGCGGATGGAGCAGATCTTCGTAGGTCTTCGGCACCTCGGTGGGCTTCACCATGCGCGTGTTGTAGCCGGTGGCAAAAAAGTAAAGATTGGTCGTTCCCCAGAAGCCTTGCGGATCTTTCAGCTCCGCCGGGTACTCGGCCAGCATCGGCGAATAGTATCGTTGCAGATAGCCGGTGCGCCGCACCATGGTAGGCGAAACGGTGCCGTCGATGATATCAACGTCGTATCTTTTCGCTTGGTACTCGGCCAGCATCTTTTGCACGATGCGCTCCGAGTTGCCGCGAAAATACTCCATCTGGATAAACGGATATTCTTTTTCGAACGCTTCCTTCACCGGCCGCACCACCTGATCGACGATCAACGTGGTGTACCAACTAACCTTGCCTTCTTTCTTGGCGCCTTCGACGAGAATTTTCTGCCGGTCAGCGCGGTTCATCAGAGCGATCTCTTCCACCGTCGCGGCACTCGCAACCCCGGCAGATAGAACCCATGCCGTCAGAAGCGCAACGATCGTCGGCATGTCTCGATTCCGCGCCACCATCACGGCACCTCCTTTGGGCAGGCAAAGCCACACATACTGCCTGCGAAGCTAGTCTGACTGACCTTCAGTTGTCAAGGTGATGGTCCCGGAGAAAAGCTTTTCGCGCGATGATTATCGAACGAAGTTTATGTCCGAAGAATCAAGCCGGATCAGAGGGTGTCGGATCGGCGCTGCCGGCTCGACCTACCGGCAGGCGCCTATTTCAAAAATGTCTTCTCAAAGTAATCCACCCACGCGTCGCCGTCGTTCAATTGCGAATCCGGCGTGTGATAGAGGGCGCGTTTGAAGCGGCCGCCGCCGGGTTTAAGGTCCGCCTGTTTAGCCGGCACCTTGGGATGGGACGGCAAATAGTTCGCCGCTTGGATAACCTTCTGACCTTCTTCCGACAGAATGAAATCGAGCAACAGCATCGCCGCGTGGGGATGCGGGGAGCGGGTAACCGGCGAGATCGTATTGATGGTCGCCGAAACCGGTTCCAGCGGCGACCACTCCACCGGCGCGCCGGCCGACTTGCTGATGTACGCGTGGTGGTGAAAAATATGCAGACCCAGCGGATATTCCCCGGCAATGACCAGATCGAGCAGCTGGCGGTTGCTCGCCGTCGTTTTGGCGATGTTTTGCGCTTTCAGTTTTTGCAAATAGGCGTTTCCCGCCTCTTGTCCCATGGTCTGGAGGATGTCGCCGATCATCATCGGCGCGCCCGAACCGCGGCTGGTCGACCACATCATCTGCCCCTTCCAGCGCGGGTTGAGCAGGTCCTCATAGGTTTTCGGCACTTCGTTGAGCTTCACCATGCGGGTGTTGTAGCCGACGGCGAAATAGTAAACGTTGCTCACGCCCCAGGCGCCCTGCGGGTCCTTCAGTTCAGCCGGATAGTCGGCGACATGGGGCGAATAGAAACGTTGCAGGTAGCCGCCTTTTCGCACCATCGGCGCGGTCACCGTGCCGTCCACAATGTCGACTTCGTAACGCCTGCCCTGATACTCGGCAAACATTTTTTGCACGATGCGCTCGGAGTTGCCGCGGAAGTGCTCGATCTGAATGAACGGATATTTTTTCTCGAACGCGACTTTTAACGGCCGGACCACTTGGTCGACGATGAGCGAAGTATACCAGGTGATCTTGCCCTCTTTCTTTGCGCCTTCGAGCAAAACCTTCTGCCGGTCGGGCTTGTTATAAAGCATGACTTCGTCCACCGTCGCGGCGCCGGCGCTAGAGCCGATCCCGATCGCGAGCGACAAAAGGATTATGCTTACGTTACTGAAAGTGTTCATCGGCTGTCCTCCAGTGGTCAATGCAATGTTCCTGTCCGACCTTGGACCTTTGAACCTTGCCTTCGATAAACTCAGGCCCTGAGCCTGCCGAAGGGAACCCTTGAATGATTATTTCAAAATCGCCTCGGCGAATTTTCCCGCGGGAACTCTCACTCGGGTGTACTTATCCTCCAGATGGTTGCGCAGCCGATGGTACTCCTGGA